>Ga0116130_1000927_pt1 | contig 17510 bp, 16 predicted proteins | sample June2015DPH_17_5_FD_89733 | JGI IMG/M metagenome (GOLD analysis project Ga0116130, IMG submission 89733) | Peatland microbial communities from SPRUCE experiment site at the Marcell Experimental Forest, Minnesota, USA - June2015DPH_17_40 | ecosystem: Environmental > Terrestrial > Soil > Wetlands...
CAATTCGCAGGAATTTGTCGTGCAACCGTCCGCGAATGGCTTGGCCTTGGTTAAATCTGCGGCCTCACTCGATCGGCTCAACCGCGATCAGCGGCTCCCGGCGGTCCTGGCGCTCCGGCCTCTGTACCAGAATCGTCGCCGACAGCACCACCACGATTCCGACCACCTGCATGGGCGACACCAGTTCGCCGAGGATCAGCGCGGTCAGCAGAATGGCCCACACCGGCTCCAGACAGGCGGTCACGATAGCGCGCGTGGGGTCGAGATGCTGCAATCCCGTGAAGTAGAGCGAGAACGGAACCAGCATGGACGTGATGGCGAAGACGGCCATGAACAACCACTGCCCTCCGCTGTAATGTTGAGCGATGACCTTCCAAGGCGGATTTACCAGTTGCCAGAAAACCGCCGCGCCCAGCAGGGAATACACCAGCACCGTCCAGCGCTGGTAAATCTGCAGCAAGTGTTGACCGTAAACGTTGTAGAAGGCGAACGAGATCGCCGCCAGTTCCGCCGCCACTACGCCCAACGTATTGAAGCGAATCCCGGAGATCATGAGCCAGGGAAGTTCACGCCGCGCCGCCAGTTCTCCCACCGCCAGTCCACAGCCCAGCACAGCCAGGACCACAGCGCTGATGCGCCGCAACGTCGGCCGCTGGAGCCGGCGCGCCAACATGTACAGCAGCACCCACACCGGCGCAACATATTGCAGGACGATCGCCGTGGCAACGCTCGTCTTCTGAATGGCGAAATAGTAGAAATAGTTGGAGGCTGCCAGCCCGAGAATCCCCAATAGAAAGAACTGCAACAGATGACTGCTACTCCGCACCCGCAGCGACGATCTGCCCTTCAGCAGCAGGATCGGCAGGATTATTAGCAACGCAATGGTGGTTCGGCTCTGCGCGAGGATGAGAGGGGCAATCGGGCGCAGGCCGTGGCCACCTGCGAAGAGCCTGCCAGTAAAAACTGCGCGGCCCAGAGTGGCTGAAAACCCCCAGAAAAACGTAGCCGCGGCGATGAAAAGATAACCTCGGGCGGGGTGGGGCCTGTTAGTCAAGCTAGTGGATAGTCGGGCGGGTTAGCTGATCCGGGTCATAAACTTGAGGCACCGTACCACGTCGGTCGTGCTTTCTAACCACTAACCACTACTCACTCTCATCAGTCGGCCAGCGCCGATTGGCTGTGCGATGAGCGCAATACCCGGTCCACGGTATAAGGGGCGCGTTTGGCCGGCTCGTGGAAATGCCGCACTTGCAGCTCACCCAGAAGTCCCAACGCAACCAATTGCACGCCGGCGACGATCAGCACGGCGGCGAACACCAGCAGCGGGCCGTGTTCCTCCATGACGTCGATTCCGCGAACGAACTTCTCGAACAACATCCATATGGCGATCAGGAAGCCAACCAGCGAGCCTAGCGCCCCGACGGTGCCGAAAAAGTGCAGCGGCCGGGCCATGTACTTCAGCAGAAAACGGATGGTGATGAGATCGAAGAACACACGGAAGGTCCGCGAAATCCCGTAGTGCGACTCGCCCCGTTCTCGGTTGACATTGCGGATGGGGATCTCGCAAATGGTCGCGCCATAAGCCGACGCCAGCGCCGGAATGAAGCGATGCAGTTCCCCGTAGAGCGGGATTTCCTGCACCACTCCGCGACGATACGCCTTGAAGGTGGTACCGAAATCGTGCAACTCGACCCCGCTCAACTTGGCCATCAGCCAGTTGGCGATCTTGGAAGGGATGCGCCGCATCACGAAGTTGTCGATGCGCTGCTTGCGCCATCCGCTGACGATGTCGTAGCCCTCGCGGAGCTTTTGCAGAAACAGCGGAATGTCGTGCGGATCGTGCTGCAGATCGCCGTCCATGGCAATCACGTACTCGCCTTCGGAGTGATCGAAACCCGCCGCCAGCGCCGAGGTTTGCCCGAAGTTGCGGCGCAGTTTCACCACGACCACGCGCCGATCCACGGCTGCGATCTGCTGCAGCATCCAGAAGGTGTGATCGCGGCTGCCATCGTCCACAAATACCAGCTCGAACGGCTCGCCGGTGGCTTCCATCACCACTTTCAGCCGATCATAGAGCTCGGTGACGTTCTCTTCTTCGTTATGAAATGGGACGACAATCGAGTACTTGGTCACGGTTTTGTAATTATAAACGCCCCCGTTCTCAAATGGGACTCATGTTTTTCTCAAATCGTCCTTGCGCTCTCAACGCAGTACTCCCCGCAAGTCATAGCACACTCGCACTACTAGCTTCGGATGGGCACTTTCCTGTGCAGGGGAATCTGGACTTTCCTGAGGCAGAGCGTCTTACGCACGACGTCCAGCAATAAATGCCAGCAGGCGACGGATTCCCTCTGCGAACTCATCGCCAGGCGTAATAAGGCTAATCACCAGATATCCATCCGAAGCGAAGTCGTAAAAATGGCCCGGCTGCACCAGAACCCCAGTCTCCCGCAGCAAGGCGATGGCAAGGTCCTCGTCCGAGCCCACCACCGGGACGCGTAATACGGCATACCATCCGCCTTCGACTTCCAGCCGGCGACAGAGTTCTTGCGTGGCCAGTTCAGCGTCGAGCAGAGCGAGATTTCCAATCATGCGCTGCCGCAACTGGCGCTGTATGCCGTGCCGCTCTTCCAGCATGGCCGGAACAGCCCACTGTAGCGGCGCATTCATGGACAGGTAGGTATCGGCGATTACTTCTAGCCGGCCCATCGCATCCGACAGCAGCGGCTGCGGGCCGCTCGCCACAATCCATGCGATTTTCATCTGCGGGAGGCCGGAAATCTTCGACAACCCGCTGAGGGTGAAGGTCAGCACTTTGCTATTCGACGAGAACGTGGGCGTCGGATCTTTCGCGAGTGAATAATCGAGGAACACTTCATCGGCGACGATAGCCATTTCGTTAGCCGCACAAATGCGATTCAATTCCTCAACCTCAAGCGGCTTCGCAAATGAACCGGTCGGATTGTTGGGGTGCACGGCCAGCACCGCCCGGCAACGCGAAACTGCACCGTTGGCGCGTTCGATCGCGGCCTGCGCCGAATGGAAATCGATCTGCCATCCGTGGTCATACAGTAGTTCATAGGGTTCGAGCTTCACGTCATGGAGATCAGCCAGAAAATCGAAGAGCGGGTAGCTCGGAGCGGGGACCAGCACCGTGTCTCCCGGTTCGCACAGCAGCCGGAAAAGAAACGAATACGCCTCGCTGGTGCTGGTAGTGAGGATGAGATTGTCGGGCGAGACCTGACTTCCGTACGCTGCGTAATAGGTTGACACCGCCTCGCGGGCAGCCAGCAGCCCCTTCGCTTCGGGGGTGTAGGTCAGCGCCTGAGCATGCACCAGCGACTTCAGCAGCTCGTCTTCCCGATAACGGAGGCCAATGTTGGTGGGATTAGACGCTGTCAAATCAAGCACTTCCCTGCCGGCCCGCCGATGTGCTGCCAGCGCCTCGGTGTAGAGGTTGGTGGTCAAGTTCCACGACGTGCGCCGGGCGAAGAAGTTGCGCATGAGAGGAAGGATTATACAGAAGCGGGTGACAGGCCTGTTCCCCAGAAAACTCCGCCGCTCGTTTTGCACTTCGCTATAATCCAGACCGCAGTTAGCTAACGGAGGATAACTACTTTTTGTGGGCCTGGCGATTCTATTCCTGATGCCGGTAGTGGCCTCAGCGCAAAACGCCTTCGATGGAACATGGAAGATCGACCTAAGCAAAGCCGAATTTCCCAAGAAACCCGACATTTACCTGCTGCAGAATGGCATGTATCAATGCAAAACCTGTGTGCCACCCATCGACGTCAAAGCCGATGGCCAGGACCAGAAAGTCACCGGACATCCGTATTACGACAGTGTTGCGATCAAAGTCGTAAGCGATCACGAGATCGAAGAGACCGACAAGAAGAACGGAAAGACGGTCGCGACTTCAACGATGACGGTGTCGCCCGATGATAACACGCTAATGTTCAGCTTTAGCGACAGCAGCAACACCAGTGCCGACCCGGTGACCGGCAAAGGCGAGGAGACCCGGGTAGCCAAGGGCCCTGCTGGAGCCAACGCGATATCCGGCTCCTGGCGGACGACCAAGGTCGATACCGTCTCCGACAATGGGCTGATGTGGACCTACAAGGTCAGCGGCGACGAGTTGACCATGACCTATCCGACGGGTCAGTCCTACATGGCGAAACTGAACGGTTCGCAGGCCCCATACAAAGGCGATCCCGGAATCACCAGCGTCGCGGTAAAGACGATGGGCAAGAACACGCTGGAGGAGACCGACTATCGCGACGGGAAAGCAATCAGCATCGCAAGAATGGTGGTCAGCCCCGACGGCAAGACGATGAAGCTTATGGTGGACGACAAACTGCGCGGAACCAAGAGCGAATTTACGGCCATGAAACAGTAATGCACTTACGTCTATAACCCACCCTCTGCCATGTCTAGCTACGGCGCGGCGAGATGGGGTTACCCCCGGGGCGCAATCTCGGGGGTAATCAGTATCTACGAAGGTGCTCCCTTCTGCTCCTACTGGGTTATCGTCTTCACGGCGTCGCCCACCTTAAAGCCGGAACCAGAAACCGGCGTACCCACGGCGGAGATCTCATCCACATCGGTCAGACGAATCACGCCCACGGGAGAAGTCATGCGGCGAATTACCGCACCGGTGGAAGGGTCCTTGATCTCTTTCGTCACCCGCTGTACGGTCAGCTGATCGCCCACTTTCAGCCCCGACTTCGACCCGATATTGAGGATGACCTGGCCTCCGTCCACAGCGGCAACCAAGCCTTCCACGATGACCGTGCGGGCCTCCAGTTTGGAATTGTCAGCTACCAGCTCAGTGGTCATCTGGGTGACCGCGGCGTTCACCGCTTCGCCGATGATAGTTTGCTGGAAGTCACTGCTACCGAAGTCCACGGCGCCGCCGCCCCAACCATGCCAATTGCCGCCGCCGCCTAACAGCGAGGTGCTTTCGCGGGAGGACTCACCCTTGCCGGTGGCCACGCCCATGATTTCCGCCGTGTCGATGTTCACCAGCCGCGCGTCCACAACCACAACGGCTTTGCTCTTCTTGTGAGAGAAGCCGCCGATGCCATATCCGCCCCAGCCGCCACCGCCACCGCCGACCTTCGTATCCTTGTTGTCGTTTCCGAATTGGGTAATGCTGCCGACGACAATCGCATCCACGCCCAGGATTTTGCCGATCTTCGCCGCCGATTGCGAATTGGCGCGATCGCTATTGGAGAAGTTCTGCTCGCCCAGGATCTTGTCCATGGCCTTGCGTTCGATTATGGAGTAGGTGCCATCCTTAACCAAGTCTCTCACCAGCAGGTCCGCGATACCCTTTCCGACGTCCACATTGGTGCCGAAGACCGCGGCCGAGCTGCTCTGGACCGTCGCATAATCGAAATCGAAGATAGCGATCCGCTTTTTACGGGTGTGCAGCGCTTGGGAGTCGGCGGTCTGCGCGATAGCTCCCGTCACAAGAAATGTCGCTACAACCAGTATCACCAAGAAGATTCGTTTCATGACCAGTCTCCCTGCACTGAAGTAACCTCCTTCATGGCGACACAGAATTATGTGCCCTAATCGATAGTGGCTGGGCGCAATTGTGTGTGGCGCAGTCAGCTAGACCTTGGTTTGCTCCGGAGGGTCCGTGCGGCGAGATTCTACCACTAAAGCGACGGTTTCCAACCTGAAATCAAGTCGGCGTTGGAGATACTTCCCGATTCCGGATGATCGGGGGTCAATTTGAACTGCATCCCGGAGAAGATTCGCTGCCGGGGAATTGTCAGCGAAACTTACCCCTCTTTTTCCAGTGATTCTTCGGGGACCTGCAGCTTACGCGTTGACCCGCTCCAGTTCGTCGGCATCCACTTCCACAGCCACACTGCGCATGATCAGCTCCAGGGTAAGCACAACCCGTAGGTTGTTTTTCTTGCGGGCCAAGACACCCACCATACCGGCCAGTGATCCTGACTTAATGCGGGCCCTTTCGCCCACAACCAGGTAAGGGTGAGGCTCAAATCGGCGGAGGCGAAGTCCCGAACGCAACGCCTCGATCTCAAAGTCCGGCAGAGCCTGCGGTTCGCGTCCGGAACCAACGATCAAGAGGACGCCGGGTACCGACAACACCTGGGTCGTGCCGCCTCGTCTGACTCGCGCGAAGACATAGCCTGGGAAAAGGGGTTGCTCCACATTGACCCTACAGCCGTTCTTCCAGCGGTGCATCTCCGTGTAAACAGGCAGGAACGACTCGATCGCTCGGAATTCGAAGTGCCTGGCTACCGCCTTTTCGTGACGGGGGGTCGTGTACACGGCAAACCACTTTGGCGACTCCATAGCCGAGGAGACCACCGCCCCCGACGGAGACATACCTGCACCCAGATCTCCTGGCATCAGTTCACTGGCCCCATACATGGCTTCGTGGTCCTCACTTCGCGAGGCCAATCCACATGGCTTGCGGATCTGACCCAAAACATGGAACCGAAAAGGCCCGTCAGACCATCGTACCGCCCAAATGCAGTTCCACAAAGACTCTACTGCTCCCAACGAGAGGCAGAACCGTCCGGAGGAGCGACACACTGTGCGGCTACTTATATTCTGCTGCGATTGGTTGGTGGTTAGGTTAGGACAACAGTTCTGCCGGGTCAAGCAAAAAAGCGCGAATACTGCCCGCCAGTTGCTCGTACGATAACTACCTTTTCTGCACCAAGTTACATCGCAATAGTTTGTGCGACGCGTGACCGCAAAGCCGATGAAAGTGGGTGCTTACACGCTCTGCAATCAAACGAACGCCGATATCGCCAAGATTGCGCTTGTTCGAACCTGTGAAGATGGCCTCGACCGTTGCCCTTTACGGGTGGCGATGCAGAACGTGGGTGGCGATATCCGGCCAGAATTCCCGTGATTAAACATTCGGACATGTGAGCGCCGAAGCGAGGGACCGGCGCCTTCTCGCGGAGGGCTTCCTGGATATCGGGGGCGCTCTAGCGCCGATTCGTGCTCTTACGGCTGCGGCGCTGGGTGGCTCCTCAGACGCGGCGTTAGATGCGGAATGACAAATTCCTGGAAAATACCGGCAACGCTACCTTCGGCAATTCTGATCAGAGCAGTCCCCACCAGCAAACTCGCACTGCGATTGCTGGCTGGATAGTACGTATAGGAGAGCCCGGCCGTGGCAAAGCTGCCGATAATTGTCGAGTAATTCGGCTGCCACTGCTTGTTGTCTCCCTTGCAGACCACCGCATTGCGGAGCGCGTAGAAAAATCGCTCCTTGGTCGTGCCCGTGCCCTTGTAGAAGTAGCGTGGATCCTGTTTCAGCAACGATGGCAGAATCGCGCTGTCGATAAACGTACCAAAAAAGACGTCGCCGTAAAGCGCGCCGAAACGCCTGCCGTAGCCTGCCGCACCCTGCCCGTATCCGCCTAACTCATCACTCGCCTGATAAATACCGGCCAGAAATCCGACGCCGACAACGCTGATGGGGTCGGTAACCGATTTCCAGGCCAGCGAGAACTTCTGCTTCGGGGCCAAAGGCGCGGGATCGGGTACATAGGTGGTGTAGAAGTTCGGGAAGATGCCAAGTACGCGTTGCTTCTCCTGCTCTTTAACCTCTTGCTGAGCAATTTCAGCTTCCGAGAGTACGACCTTCACATCCGTTGTGGTGGCGGCAACAGTAAGCACGATCGCAGGAACAATAAAAGCCTGGCCCGGGTTCACAATTCCGGAAACCAATTTGGTATCAAACCCTGGGGCGCTAACCGTGAGCTGGAAAGGGCCTGGAGCAAGATTGTAAAAGGAAAATTGCCCATTGTCGCCCGACAACACATCCTGTTTCTGGGCTTGATCCTTAAGGGTGAGTCGCACGTTCGCGCCAGCGGCGACGGCTCCATCCTGATCGACAACGGTTCCACTGATGCTTCCCTGAGGTTGCCGGACTGACTGCGGCTCGCCACCGGGTGCTCCTGCTCCCCGGGCGCCAGGTCTGCCAGTTTCTCCTCCCTGGACGGTCGGGGCCTGCTGAGACGTCGACGGAGAATCACCCTGCTGCGCAAATGCAGAAGCGGTCGACAAGATCAGTACAAACCACAGAACCAAACGCAAGAAGTTCCTCCCTTTGGTGTCGATTGCCAGAACCTAGATTCTAATCTCTCGGCCCTTGACGGTCTATTCCCTGGAATGGAACATCGCGGAGGCCGCGCTTGGCGGGAACATCCAAAGCACTGCTCGGGTCGAAGTCTGGCGTGTCGAAATGCGATGGAGGCCTTCATGGCTTAGCTGAATCATGGCCGATTCCGATCGGCACTAGAATCTTCCTGGTTATAGTCGGCCAGTACTCCTTCAGCAGGTTTACTCCCGCCGAACTAGCAATGGACCAACCATAGTTCTCAAACGTATAGCCCACGGTTCTCTGAGCTTCCGGCATGTAAGTGTTTGCCAGACCCGCGGAAGCCAACGGCCCTATTACTCCGGGCCAGTTGAACGCTTCCCCTCCGTCATCTTTTCGGACGATCACGACCCGGCGAAGAGCATACTTAACGCTTTGCTTCAAGCTTCCGTCTCCCATCACGAAATAACGTGGGTCGTCGTGAAGCACGGAGGACAGGAAGTATTTGCCAATCAGATTGTTGCTGGCACTCTTGGCCATTGAAGCCGCAAATCGTTGGTCATAAGCGCTGGCGCCTTGGCCGTAGCCGACGGGAGTATCCGCCGCTTGTCCAATGCCCGCGCCAAACGCTGACCCCAGAAACGTAGCGGGAGAAACACTGCTGACGATGGCCAGATTGAACTTCTCGCCGGAGGTCAACGGTTGGTCGCCGTGAGCCAGATCTGGGAAAAACAGAGAGCGTTCGGTGATCACTTTAGGTTCCCCTACCTTCTCCTTTTTCCCAGCGGTCCGAGCCGAAGTCTGCGACTGGCGGTTCGAGGAGGATGGAGGCGGATTCGCCGCTGAAGTTTGTGCCAACGCCGGGACCTGTCCCGTCAGCCAGGCGATAATGACGATTGTGCCGATGGCGAACCGAATCACCTTGATGTGCATCCTTGAGACTCGTCCGCTGTAGCGGTTCGCCATAGCCACGCTCGCGTGTCTCTCTGTGCAATCGTTCGCGGCCATTTGGCCTCTGGAAATGTGGCTTGCCCTTTCCAGAGGTTGCACCACCCGTGGCGCTCTTTCTCTGACATCGGCAAATTCAGCTTCGATCTTGCACGCCTTCCCTGTGCCTCAAACCGGATGCAATAGTACGAACCCCGCCCACAAATGGCGGGGTTCGTTAGCATTTCAGTGCGGCTCCGGCTTCTGGCCGCTTTGCTGTGACGTTGGCAGAACTCAGTGTTGCATCTCGTTCATGGCGCCGCCGCTGCCGCCTTTTTGCGCCAGCATCTTCACCTTGTCGACATGAAGCGTGCCACTGTCGGTCATCTTGCCTGTCACTTCCACATGATGGCCCTCATGTCCGGCCAGCGCATCGGGGTTGTCGATACCGACGACCTTTTGGTCCTTGTCGGTCACCAACACGGGCTTTTCGCCCGCCGCGATACATTTCTTGGCGCACGCTTCATGGGCCGCATTCGCACCTTTCGCGCCACACTTGGAATCGCTGACCCAGCCGCTCCAGCTCATGTCCTTGGCTGCCGCCAGCACGGTCATGCTGCACAAATAGAGCCCGATTACCAACAACACTTTTTTCTTCATTGTCGAATCTCCTTTTGAATTGCCGCCAGGCGGCCGACCATGTTTACAAAGCGGGGAAAGACCAGCCCATTCCAGGCCGGCTGCAGCGTAGATTTTCATGAACAGCACCACAGTGCACTCCCCTGGTACCTTCACCCTTAACCCAGGTACGAGGCAGGAGTCCCCACAGATTTCGATGCGACAAGTTTATTCCACAAACAGGGTTTGCGCGAAAAAACGTCGCTGAGCGGGACAGAAGTCAATACCGCCGGTCAGGGGTGGCGGCGGTCCGCAGCATCCCGTAGGGGATTACTATTTCTGATGGGTATTTTCAGCTAGCGTGGGGCGCGCTTGGCGTCAGGTTTCGTCTGCGGCTCGACCAGTACGACCTCACCCGGTTTGACGTACCCCAGTTGCTCGCGCGCTTCTTTCTCGATGGCGTCGGGATCCTCCCGCTGCAGGCCATCGACCCGGCGCTGCAGTTGCTCGTTCTTCATCTTCTCGTCGTCAATCTGCTGTTGCAGCCGGATGGCTTCCGCTCGCTTGTCCTCATACACCTTCATGCCATTGGCGCCAAAGATCACCTTATAAGCAATGAAAATGGCGAGCACGCCAATGCATAGCGTCGCCAGTACGCGGCGCATACGGTAGAACCAACCTCCGGCAATACGAACGGTCAGCACCATGGTCACTGCTCCAAGAGGCCTGTCACCTCCCGGTAAGTCTGGTTGACACAACTCCCATTTTTAGTGGACTTCCACATGACCTCGCGCGTCAAGCGAAACTCTGGCGAAAGAATAGCGGGAGTTAACTTTGTCAAATGGATGCCGTAATTGTTGACGCCGAGAGGCTGATGAAGGGGTTTGCGCTCTTTGCCGTGGTACAGTCTGAACCAAAAATACTTACGTTGGAGTGGTGGATGACGACTGCGCGCATTGTGCTCACTACAATCGGAAAGCAGCAAGACGCTGAGAAACTTGCCTTGCAGTTGGTCGAGCGCAGATTGGCGGCCTGTGTCAACATCGTCGGGCCGATCCGCTCGGTGTACCGCTGGAAGCAAAAAATCTCGAACGAACCAGAGTACCTGCTGGTGATCAAGACGACCGCTGAACTCGCTGCGCAATTGCGCTCGGCCTTCAAGCAACTGCATCCTTACGAGTTACCCGAATGTGTCGAACTAGCCGTGCAGGGTGGCAGTGAGGATTACTTGGCGTGGCTGGCGGGAGAGGTCAGTGGTTGATTGTGGGGCCGACCGCGACAACGTGCAGGCACACGCTGCCGTAGTTGTGCCTCCTCTATTATTTTTCTGCCTTGCCATCACTTCCCGCCGCAAACACGGTGTGGCGAGGTGCGGGCATCGGGACCCGGCCCTTGGCCGCCCTCCACAAAATGGCATTCAGGACGTCGGTGTCTGCGGCATCGGCAACCGAGAAGTTAAGCTTGGCTGATTGCTTGGCGCCGGGAGCATCCAGACTATTGGCTTGATAGATCATCCCGTTGTCACGGTTGCGATAGTCCGCCTTGAATGCCGGCTGCTCACCCGCTCCAGTGAACAAGGGCGCCATGACCGCGGCACAGGCGTCGTTGTTGTTCATGGGTGGAAGTCCCAACAGGGCCTCCATTGTGTGGATCATGTTGACTGTCGTGTAAAAGTGATGGTCCACAGAAGGTTGCTGTGGCGTACCGGGTGAATACTTGCTGATCACCAGCGCGATGCTGCGATGCGCATCGACGTGATCGGCGCCATCTTGCGCGTCATCCTCGAGGATGAAGATGGCCGTGTCAGCCCAATAGGGGCTGCTGGAAACGGCTTCCACCACGCGCCCCACAGCAAGATCATTGTCTGCGATGGAGGCGTTTGGCGTAGGCGATCCCGGACGGGTCCCGGCAGTGTGGTCGTCAGGCAAGCGTAGGAGCACAAAGCTTGGCAACTGCTCACCCATCCCGGTTTCGCGGGCGTGAACGAAAGCTCCAAACTCACGCAGAAACTCGTCGGCGCGGAACTGGTCGGGATAGCTTACATTGAAGTCCGCAAAGTCGGGATCGAAGTGGCCGCGCAACTCCGGCTTGTTCGCGGCGTCGTAGGCGATCAGCGGAATCTTGTATTGGTACGGGCTCTTCCCTCCGCCCAGCTTCTCGGGCAGGTCTTCGCCCGGCATAACTGCCTTGCGCGCGCACTCCGGCTTACGCTCGGAGATCGCGCCGGCTGCAGCCGGGCTGTTCTGCGCAGTGTCTTCGCACCACCAAGTGTTCACAAATTCGCCGTAGTGACGATAAGTCAGGTTGTGCCGCGCTAGATTGCCCCACAAGTAACCCGTTCCCGGCTCGTTCACATCGGGGATGCCGATGGTCATGGGGTTTGCATCGCCGACATACCCCTCATAGTCGTAATCCCGTTCTTTGCTGCGATAGTTAATCTCCCAGGTCTTCTCCGTGTAATCGCTCGTAATGGCCGCCGTGGACCACACGTGTCCATCGCCGGAGACCTCGCCGCTATCGTAGAAGTTGTCGAGAATTCCGAACTGCCGCGCCAGTTTGTGCTGGTTTGGGGTGATGTCTTCCCCGTACATGACCAGCGAGCGATCGCCATTTCCCTCTGGGATGTCGCCAAAGATCTGATCGTAGGTGCGGTTTTCCTTAATGATGTAAATCACATGCTGGATTGGGTTTTCGCCGCGCTGAAAGCTAATCTCTCCGGTGCGGCCTTCCAACTGATTGCTGCGGACGACATCTTCGCTGAGTCTGTGGCGGTTACCTTCCGCTTCAACCAGTGACACGCGGGCGATCGAGCCCCGAATCAAGGTCGCGATGTAGGGATGGCTGCGCTTGCCGGGACGGTCAGGGTTGTCTTGCCAACCTGCGTTAGGGCCTGTTCCCTGCCCTTTCCCGCTTGCAATCAGCAGCTCTCCACCGTGGACTACTATGGCAGTTGGGTACCACTCTGTCGGAATGAAATAAGCAGCGAGCTGTGCGGTGGTGGAGTGCACGTCGAACACCGCGACCGCGTCGGCAGCCGCATTGGCGACGTACAATTTGCTTCCGTCCGCTGACTGCGCGAGCGCGTCGGGATAGCTGCCGCCATAGATCTGACCTGGCAAGCTGGTGCTGAGGTATTGGTCAACGTGGCCGTCTGCGGTTGACACGACTGCAACCGAATCGCGGTTGGAAAGCGCCACGTAGAGATGGCTTTGGTCTGGACTCAACAGTAGTGCTGTCGGATGCGACGAAGCGTCGATGGCGCGCTGCGGAGGCATCAGTGCGATCTGCCGCACAACCTTGCCAGAGCGCAGATCCAACTCGGCGACTTGCGAGGCATTCCACAAGGAACACCAGCCGCGACTGCCGTCGGTACTCACCACAACACCGTAGGGAAACGCGGCCGGAACGTATTTGCCACGTCCCAGATCGAAGCGCTGCAGCACCTTGCCGCTGTGCGCATCCAGCAATACCGCATCGTCCGCAAGATTCTCCGCGATCAGCAGAGCGTCGCCACTGTCGCGCTTCACCACTGCCAGTCCGGCGGGATACGGGTTGGCGTAGCCGGGCGCAACGCTCTTCGGATTGTAGGTAAATTGTTTGCCGTGACCGAGAGGCGCGCGGGGCAGCTTCAGAAAACGTTCCGCTAGCAACGTGCCGTTCTGCAAGCGGTACACGGCGACCCCGTTGCCAGTATCGCCAGGCTTCTTGCCGTCCGGGTCGGTAAGCGACGCCATCGAAGCGTAAAGACTGACGCCGTCGCTGCTCCAAGCCAGTCCAAGGAAATACGACTGCTTGGCATGAAGGGCGAGTCGCGGATCGGGAAGGTCGCGCAGTTGATTGCTCGCCAAATCCAGCAAGGCGATCGACTGTTGAAACTTGGACTCGGCTGTGCCATATCCATTGTTCAAAATGGCGAGGTACTTCCCGTCCGGACTGAGTGCCACCGCTGTGGGAAAGCTGTTGGTAGGCTGCGGTCCTCCGGGAGCAGGCAACAGCAGCAGCTTGCTGGAGGGCAGCTGTAGTTCCTTTTCCCGCGCAGACGATTGGGCGGCAGAGGGCAGGCTAACCAGGCACAGCAATAAGAGAGCGCCGCCGATGCTGCGGACCTTCATTTGTTCCTCGTGACTGCGGGTATGGCTTTGCGCTGCGTTGGATCGGCCGACTCGTGCGTCCCGGTGTTGCCAATCTGCCGCTCATAATGCGCCAGAACGCGGGAGACTCCCGCGGCAATGGACCCAGTCCCGGAGACCGCCACATCCGCATAGACGATGCTGGGTCGAACATAGCGCTCGGCCATGGGGGCAACAATCCCGGCATATTGCTCTATGACGGACTCCGGTGTGCGGCCGCGCTCGCGCACATCGCGGGCCTGCCGCCGCGTCAGACAAACCTCGTCATTCATGTCGACGAAAACCTTGGTGCGCAGTAACTCGCGCAAGCTGGGCCAGTGCAAAGTAAACAGTCCCTCGACAATGACGACGTCCGATGGGCGCAGCACCTCGGTTTCCCGAGTTCGCGTATGCGTGGCGAAGTCGTACACTGGCAGATGCAGAGTTTTGTTATTGCGCAAGCTAGCAACTTGCTCGACGATGAGTTCCTGATCGAGCGCCTCGGGTGCGTCGAAATTTATTCGCGCTCGTTCCTCCAGGAGCAGATGCGAGAGGTTCCGGTAATAGCGATCTAGCGCCAGTACGCTTGCATGCAGCGCAGCGGCAAGATGCGTCGCGAGATACGTTTTTCCGGCGCCCGAAGGACCGGCAATCCCAATGAGATAGTTTTTCGCGGGCATGTGCGATTTAGTGTAGCGCAGAGGTTTCCACGCTTTGTGACGATAGGGTTAATCGGAAGCAGTAGCACGGCTCTGCAAGTAGCCGTCGATCCTGGGCAGTACTGCCCGCAATAGCGCAAGAAACTTGCTGGCCAGGCGCTCGCCGGTTTCCAGCACTTCCTTTTCTGTGATCTTTTCGCCGGTCATGCCGGCAGCCATGTTGGTCACGCACGAGACCGCCAGCACTTCCATACTCATGTGCCGCGCGGCAATCACCTCGCCCACCGTGGACATGCCGACCAGATCGGCGCCGACGGCGCGTAGAAAGCGAATCTCCGCTGGAGTTTCAAAGTTGGGGCCAGTCACCGCCGCGTACACACCTTCAAAGATGCCTCCACTCAATCGCTCCGATTCTTCGCGCACGAACTGCCGGAATTTCGCATTGTAGGCGTCGGTCATGTCGGGATGGCGCAACCCAAGACGCTCGTCGTTCGGACCAATGAGCGGGTTCTGTCCCTGAAGATTGATGTGGTCGCGTACCAGCACAAGCGCACCACGGTTATATTCGTCGTTGATTCCACCTGCGGCATTCGTAAGCACAATAGCGCGCACGCCCATGCGTCCTAAGGCGCGCACGGGAAAAACAATCTGGCTGGCCGAATAGCCCTCGTAAAGATGCGCGCGACCCTGCATCACGGCCAACGGGGTATTGTCGAGCTTCCCAAGGGCGAGCACGCCTGCATGACCCTCGGCGGTGCTGCTCGGAAAATATGGAATGTCTTCGTAGGGGATACGGACTGGGTCCCTTAACCCACTGGCGACGGCGCCAAGTCCCGATCCCAGCACCAGGCCGATACGTGGACGCAGACTCGTGCGCTCAAGAATGAACTGTGTCGCCTGTTCAGCGCAGAGGAAGTTGTCTGAGACGGAGGTTGACATTATGTTTCGATCGTCCTGCCGGTGTCCGACTGTCATCCCTTGAGCGGAGCGCGAGTCCGCAGTGGCGGACACGCGTGCGGAGTCGAAGGACCCTATCGCGGCTCACGCATCGCCCCAGATACTCGCTTGGCGGAGATGCCCGACCTGCGCGGCTCCGGAGGCCGCAAGCTGGGCCTATTTGCCGATCTCTTCCAGATACTTCTCGGCTTCCAGGGCGGCCATGCAACCCGTTCCCGCAGCCGTGACCGCCTGCCGATAATGGCGGTCGGCCACGTCACCGCTAATGAATACACCCGGCGCTCGCGAACCGACAGACCCATCGGGAATTAGATACCCATCGCCATCGCGGGCCAATTGCTCACCCACGAATTGTGCGTTGGGTGTGTGCCCGATGCCCAGGAACATGGCACTGACCGGGAGGTCCCACTGTTCGCCGGTCTTCAGATTGCGCAGCCGCAGTCCGGTGACTTCCTTCTTGCTGACATCGAACACGTCGTCCACAACGGTGTCGGTGAGAAACTCGATCTGCTGATGCTGACGTGCACGCTCAAGCATGATTTTCGAAGCCCGGAACGCTCCGCGGCGATGAATGATGGTGACCTTGGTCGCAAAGCGGCTCAGGAACAATGCCTCTTCCATGGCCGAGTCGCCGCCCCCGATGACGGCAATCTCCTTGCCCGAGAAAAAGAAACCGTCGCAGGTTGCGCAAGAGGAAACACCGTGGCCGATGAGTGCCTGCTCGTTCGCAAGGCCCAGCCAGCGCGCCGAAGCGCCACTGGCAATGATGAGAGTGCGGGTCAACAACGTCTCGCGGCCTAAGTTCACCTCGATCGGTTTCTTGCTGCCGTCAGAACTCTTTTGGCCCAGGTCCACCGTAACTACGTGTCCGGCGAGGAACTCAGCGCCGAAACGCAGGGCCTGCTTGCGCATGTTCTCGATGAGTTCCGGGCCCTGGACGCCATCCGGAAATCCCGGAAAATTCTCCACCAGCGTGGTGATGGCAAGCTGCCCGCCGGGCTCATGCCCATCGATGACGAGTGGGCTGAGATTCGCTCGGGCCGCATAGATTGCGGCGGTCAGTCCCGAGCATCCGGAACCGATGATGACGACGTTACGGACATTGTCAGGCATAGGACTGAACTTAGATTCCACACCACCCCGGAAGATGCAACCGCACCCCTCGTGACCCGCACACGGTGAAATAACAGCTTGCTACTCAAAAGTTTGAATGAACAGAGCGCACCATTCGGATTCTAACAAGTGCCTGCGGTTTGGGGAACGTTTAGAATCAGGGCATGGCAAAGTTGACCCTGGTGTATGGACTGCGTCTTCTACCCTCAGAAGAAGTCGCCGAAGTCGGCGAGGGTGCGGTAAAGCTGAAAAATGGGCATGAGGCGCACGTGACGCTACACATTATCGAGGGCTCGAAAGAGGAAATCGAGCGGCAGTTACGCACGAGCGTGGAGGCGTTTTTCGATCTTTATCCTGAGATCTGAGAATGTTGTCGCGAGCGACGCGGCCTCGTAAACATTGAAACGTTCCCGGCGCCCGCCGTTACACTTTGAGACTGGCGACGAAGGCAACCGAGTAGCAATAGTTCCGAGACCCTATGGCGTTCAAGCTTCCAGAGTCCCGCGAAATCAAGGCCCGGCTGCGAAGGGTCCTGCGCCCCAAGAGCAAGTTGGGACGAACCACGCTGTGGTTTGGCGGATTGGCCCTCATTCTCGAACTGCTGCGCCTGATCTTCCGTGCGCCCAACGGGACAATGTTGAGCGGCTGGGCCACCTTCCTCGTCTTTGTCTTCGTTGTTTGCGCCCTGCTGATGGGCCTGCGCTGGGTTCGCCGGCAGCTCATGTGGCGCCTGCGTAACCGCTTAATCGTCACTTATGTCTTTATCGGCGTCATTCCCATCGTGCTGTTGGTGATGATGGGACTTCTGGCCAGCTACCTGTTTGCGGGGCAGTTTGCGACTTACGTCGCCATGTCGGACCTGCAATCGGAGTTACGTCATCTGGAATCAGCCAACCGCTCCCTGGCCATGCAATTTCGTAGTTTGGCGCGCTCCGAGAAGTTGAATGAGCAACTGGCGGCCGAGATCTCCAGCGCGTCCGATGAGAATTTCCGCAATCGGGTGGTGAGCGTCTGGGACGGAGATAAGCC
>Ga0116130_1000932_pt1 | contig 17464 bp, 14 predicted proteins | sample June2015DPH_17_5_FD_89733 | JGI IMG/M metagenome (GOLD analysis project Ga0116130, IMG submission 89733) | Peatland microbial communities from SPRUCE experiment site at the Marcell Experimental Forest, Minnesota, USA - June2015DPH_17_40 | ecosystem: Environmental > Terrestrial > Soil > Wetlands...
TTATTATTTACTGCTGCTCCTAATGTTTTAAATTCTGCCTGCGTTGGTATGTGCCAGCCTTCCGGGGCTAACCCTCGCGGGTCATTTACTGCATACCAATTATATAGTTTACCATATTTTTTATCGTTTCCTGGATCGTTTCTATAATAACACCATGCTCCCGTTTTCAGGTTTCCCCATTGTGCTGGGTCTTCAACTTCAGGTATTGCATCCCCATTTCTATAATGGTCAACATTTAAGTTCCCTAACATCCAAGTCTGTTCACCGATTTTAACTGTTTTATAACTGGATTGATCACCACATCCAAGTAAATTGAGGTCTTGGTGAACTACATGGATTAAAAGTATAATTCCAACAAAAAATATTATTATTAAACAGCCTAAATGTGTTTTTTCTTGAGGATTCATTTTATATCCCAATATAATGGATAATTATTGCTTAAGATATTTCTTTTTAACCCGGAAACAACAAATTACAACATTAAATGGATGGGGATTAAATGGATGGGGACCCACTGGAAGCAATTTACAACTATTTTTAAAATTAATTCGTTGCTTTATTCTTTGAGAAATAATTTCAATATAATTTTGCCAGCGATTATTATTCTGTGGAATTGGAAAAAGAACAAAACAAATAATTCCATTTGCTATATTATTTTTCCTAAATTTATATACATCTTTTATTATACTTTCTCTATTTAATTTTACGGGTCTTACAAGATTCGCAATACCAGGAATCTTCCAACTAGTATTTGGAGTTTTTAGCTCAATAAACCATTTTTTGTTATTAAACAAAAAAGACAAGTCACATTTTAATCCATTTCCATGTGATTCTTCAATGTGAATTTCGGTAGCTTCATTCTGATAAAGCTTTCTAGCTAACTCAAATTTCAACCACCCTTCAAATTTTGAACGCCTTAACGAAGCAAGACCAATTATTTCGGAATTTACTTGAATAATTTCAGAAGCCCAATTTAGAATTTGTTGATACATTTGATCCTCCTATTTTAATTATTTATTATGCCACCGATTTTATTATCAAAAGGGAATAATCCTTATAATTATATGAAGTAGTTTTCACACTTCCACTTTTAATAGTTAATATCGAACAGCTAAAAGCACACGAAAGCATATTTGGAATTTTCCTCCTGGCGGAAAATTGGGAATAAGTATAAGTAAAGGTAATAAATTCAACGAGTTAATGTCAAGAATATATTAGCTTTAAGCAGCGAAACATCTATTGGTTCATAAATAGAGTAAGTAAAACATTGATGTAAATGAATTTGATAGTAAGTCTTATAATCGGTTTAGTTAAGCCATAAGAATTTGTTTATTAAAAGAATTTAATGTTTCTCGACAAAGAAAGTAAAAAATAATAACTTTGATTATGAAAATTTATTTAGATGACATTAGAACAGCGCCAGATGGCTGGGTACGTGCAAAAACCGCACAAGAAGCTGTTGAACTATTAAAATCAAACAAAGTTTCTGAAATTAGTTTAGATAACAAAATCGAAGTTTATTTTAATTCCATAGATAATTGATTATCGGAGTATTTTGAGAAAAGATTATCGCCATTCAACAGGACATGATATTAGATTTCCATCTGCAAGTGTAATGTCTTTATCGAAAAGGGAAGAGCATATATGTTTTTCTTTCATTTTTCTTGATTCATCACATATGCTTTTTAATTCTTCTGCTTTTTTCCCCACCGGAATCACGCAAATAAATTTTTTATCTGGGAAATATTTTCTTGCTTCTTCAATGGCGGGAACCAAATCACTATCGGCAGACATTACAAAAGCTTTTTCATAATCATTTGCTAAACTAAATAATTTTACCCCTATGCTAACGTCTGTCCTTTTTTCTTCGTGAGTTTGATATTCTTCTTTGCATTTCCCCCTGCATTTTTTTGTAACAGTTTTAAATTTCCCTTTTATTACATTCACTCCTGTATTTTCAAGCGCGGAAATATAAATCTGGTGCCGGTTTGCTTTATTCGAATCCCATATACATAATGCTGTAAAATAATAAATGTCCAATAAAGAATCTTTTGGCTCTAAAAATCTCATACAGAGTTTTTTTAAATCAATCCATTTATAATTTTGTTTGCCAGGGTAAGTTCCAATAAGCGAATGATAAAGATTAAATCCATCAATAAAAAAAATAGAATCCGCCATCATATTTCCTTTTAAAATAAAAATCCCCAGTCCATGAAGAACTGGGGGACAAAAAGATTTTTAAGTTCTTTTTGCGGGGATAAAGAAAAATACAATTATTATATTTATTTATCAAGATTATACCGGAAAAAATTTTAATTTAATTATGAAAATGAACAAATTTTCTAAGGTTTCTATAACTTTCTCTCATTTTAAGACAGCCTCAATGTGATTTGTGTTGGTAATGGTGGTCTAATGATTTTCAAAATATGATAATTTGGGACCGTCAAAATACCATTCAACTTAAGCAATTTATCATCATTTGTGTAAAACTCGTCAACTTCATATACCAATGCTGTGGCTAAATGAATTGAATCTGGTGGTTTTAATACCCTTCCCATATTTGAACAAACTTTAATTAATTCCCCCGATAAATCCGATACTCGTCGATCAATAGATACAGCGATTACATTACTTCTTTTTAAAACATTGCTAAATATTTGAGCAATATCTGGGGAAATAGTTGTTTGGACAATTTCTACATGGAAGCCGGGATTAAAAATATTCTAAGATTTAAGCGGTAAAAAATGAGTCTCTAGAGCCAGATGGGGAATACTTGTACTCTTGAATGAATTACTAATCAGTTCGACTGAAAGCAAGCGGTATCACCCGGGAAAAATTCAATCCACTTAATCCTAAATTCCTCATTCATCTATCCTCATTCATCAATCGTCAATGAGAAGTCTACCGTTTTTATTGCGGGAGAAATCCCGACCACAGATTATACTGATTTATTCGGACACGAAATAAAATTGCTGCGATATTCCTGTTTATTATTACACTCATCCGAAAGAATAAAAAAATCGGCGGTATGCTTGAAACTTTAATTATTACTTACTACATTAAACTTTGTTCGGGGAAATATTTCAGATCTTAAATCAATCTCCCCAAATAGATAGATTGCTTATAACGTATATTATAGGAAAGAAAAATAGAAAAATGAAAATTGTAGTAACAGGTTCATTAGGTCACATAAGCAAGCCACTAACAATAGAGTTAGTGCAAAAAGGGCATACAGTTACGGTTATTAGCAGCAACCCGGAAAAACAAAAAGACATAGAAGCATTGGGTGCCACCGCTGCCATCGGCACACTGGAAGATGTTAAATTTCTTACAGCCACTTTTACAGGTGCAGATGCCGTGTATTCTATGGTACCGCCAAATAACTTCTTCGATCAGAACTTTGACCTAATGGCTTATTATAGCAGAATTGGCAATAACTATGCACAAGCCATCGGGCAGTCGGGTGTAAAGCGTGTGGTTCACCTCAGCAGCATTGGCGCTCATTTAGATAAGGGCACGGGTATCATTCTCGGTCATCATAATGTAGAAGGTATCCTGAATAATCTGTCAAATGTCGCCATCACGTACATGCGTCCTACTGCTTTCTACTATAATTTATACGGCTTTTTAGCTGCGATAAAAAACACAGGCATTATTGCGGCAAACTATGGTGCAGAGGACAAGGTAGTAGGGGTTTCTCCAATAGATATTGCTGCTGCGATTGCTGAAGAAATAGTAACACCGCTTACGGGCAGGAAAGTGCTATATGTAGCAAGTGACGAACTTACCTGCAACGAAATTGCAAGTATTTTAGGCGATGCTATTGGAAAGCCTGATTTGAAATGGATAATTATTACCAACGAACAAGTGCAAAGTGGTTTAGAAGCATTTGGGATGCCGACACAAATTGCCGCCGGTTTAGTTGAGATGAATGCAAGCATACATAGCGGGGAATTGTTCCAGGATTATTATCTAAACAGGCCACAGGTTATGGGCAATGTAAAATTGAAAGATTTTGCAAAAGAATTTGCTACCGCCTTTAAGGAAGGAGCAGTACAATGAGTGAGGCAAAGCTTGGCGGCAGGTTCACCTTCCCCGGTACAACATTTACAGTCCAACGGATAGGATACGGTGCGATGCAGTTGACCGGCCCTGGCATATGGGGGCCGCCCAAAGACGTGGACGGTGCAGTCGCCATACTCCGCGAGGCAATTGCGGCCGGTGTGAATCATATCGACACGTCTGATTTCTACGGCCCACATACCACCAACCAGATAATTCAGCAAGCTCTACACCCATACCAAGCGGGGTTGGTGATTGTTACCAAGCTCGGAGCCCGACGGCCGCCCGACAAGTCGTGGCAGACAGCCATTTCGCCCGAAGACCTAACCGCTGCGGTCTATGACAACCTCCGAAACTTGGGTTTAGATGCACTCGACATCGTTAACTATCGCGCAATGGGGTCAGTCCACGCCCCCGATGAGGGATCCATCGCCGAGCAGGTGACAGCTCTGGCCGACCTCCGGCGTAAGGGATTGATTCGCTACATCGGCCTGAGTAACGTCACTGCCGCCCAGATAGCCGAAGCACTGACGATTACCGACATCGTCTGCGTGCAGAACAACTACAACCTGGCCTACCGTCACGACGATTTCCTAATCGACGAGTTGGCGCGGCAGGGTATCGCATATGTGCCATTCTTCCCGCTTGGCGGGTTCACGCCGCTACAGTCTTTCACTCTGTCGGAGGTCGCGAGCCAACTCGGGGCAACACCGATGCAGGTAGCGCTGGCGTGGCTGTTACAGCGGTCGCCCAACATCCTGTTGATCCCGGGTACGTCGTCAGTGGCCCACCTCCGCGAGAACCTGGCAGCCGGTCAGTTGGCGTTGCCGTCAGAATTTGTAACGAAGTTAGATGGGATCGCCAGTGAAGCTGCGGTGAAACATTAATTAAAGCAACCTCCATTATTGGCACATATTTGACGTGAGGTTCGAAATGGTTATGAAAAGAAATACAGGCGACGGGAAAAGAATTTACCGCCGCCTTTTTGTAGAATGATTGCTTATAACGTATATTATAAGAACCTAAAAGTTGTCGAAATGATCAGATTAAATTTTCTATCTATTATCTGTGCTTTGGACGCCTGTCCCTGCAATGTAATAACTACTTTCCCATTTATTATAAAATTGGCATACCTGACAATTCAATCCAATTAATCCTAAATTCCTCAATCATCAATCGTCAATGAGAAGTCATAATACTCTAATCCAGAACGGGCTCAAATAGATGCTTAGAAAAATTATTAAGCTTAGAATATAAACGAAGACAAAGGAAGAATTATCCTTAACGATTTAATGAAGGTTTAAATCCTCTTGAATGAATTGGTTACTAATCAGTTCGACCGAAAGCAATGCTGTTAATACCCGGGAAAAAACCGGGTTGGGATTGAATTATTTACTTGAGTTTTTTTTCTATAGATACTTTTGGTCCTCGACAATAGGAGCGTACTGTGATAAAATAGTCAATCCTTCAAATGCCCCTTGCGGTCCAATTTTGTTTCACGGAAAAGCAAAATATTTTTCTTCATATGTCCATTCATTAACTCAATTTACCAGCCATGAGGGCAAATCATGCGGAATTGAAATCTACTTTAAATGAATAACGTTTAACTCTATTATAATTTATTAATTCCATTAGTTAATGCTTTCTCCATAACCTCAAAAGGTGCTTGTTGGCCGGTATATAGTTCAAACTGATAAAGAGCTTGATGTACAAGCATTCGGATACCAGATATGACAATACAATCTTTAGACAATGCATCTCTAATAAATTTTGATTGAGCAGGAATAAAAACGACATCCAATACAGTTTTATCCTTTAATAAGATTGCTGCAGGTATTATCGAGTTTTTCACATCATTAAAACCTACGGAAGTTGCATTAATCAAAATGTCGTAATCTTTGATTACATTAAGATTTTCAATATTGCCTCCAAAAGAGATATCAAATTCTTTAGCCAGCTTTTCACCATTGCTTATTGTCCTGTTATAAACAGTTACATGGCTTTGCTCCTTGAGAAGTCCATATACAATTGCTCTAGCAGCACCACCAGCTCCAACTACGACGGATCGTTTCCCGGCAATATCTATTTTCTCTTTCAAAGCTCGAACTGCACCAATCCAGTCTGTATTGTATCCGGTTAAATATCCATCATTATTTACAACAGTGTTTACTGCCCCAATTCTTTTCGCAGTATCATCTACCGAGTCAAGATATTTCATTATTCTAATTTTGTGGGGCATCGAAACCCCCAATCCTCTAATTCCCAGAGACCGCATTGCTGCAACAGCTTCTTCTGTATTTTCAGTTTCAAAAGCTACGTATGTGAAAGGAATGCCAGTGGCAGCATAAGCTGCATTATGCATAGCAGCTTCCAAAGCACTAGGCTGGGAGGCAATTGAACCGCACAGTGTTGGAATCGTCTTAACCATAGTATTTTCCCTTAATTTATAGTTTTTATTTTAATGAGAATTTGAAATTTCAACATCAATATGCATTAATTTTATTAATTCATTTGCAATATATTTTGTATCAATTGCAGCGCCTTTATTCCATTTATCATAATTCATTATTTTATTTATTAAGCTGTCATTAACAATAATATTGCAGTCAGTAACCTGACAGTATATAATACTACCATTAAAGATGATAATAATTATGAATAATAGCCGTCTAATTTTTTATACTTAAGCATTTGAATATACTGCCAATAGAATATAATTATTTAATTTATTTGTCTCCAGCATTATTTTAATTAAATACTATCCTTCGCGCAACGAACGCTAAATTCAAGCCCTTTGACATAGCTGTTTATGCCGATACTTCTAACATCGAGGCTCAGGTACAAATAGAACGCGTCGTAAATACCGTGCTCAGTAAAACTCCAAAAATAGGTATAGTAGCCTAGATCGTAGAAGCCGCCGCTGGCTACCACGGATGCCAGCCATAAAAGCATTAAAGCCGCTACAAATCCGCCTAGCGGCGGACAGATTCCACCCCCTACCGGGGTTGGATTTCGAGAATTTATTTGACTGGCGATAGTGAATCATAGAATCATTATTCCTTAACAAGCAATGCTACATTTTCGATATGATAGGTATGCGGGAACATGTCCACAGGTTTTATTTTTATCAATTTGTATCCCCCTTTGGTCAATAATTTGATGTCTCTTGCTTGTGTGGCAGGATTGCAACTGATATAGACTATTTTTTTAGGATTTATTTTAATTACATCTTCAACGGTATTCTGATGCATACCGCTCCGCGGAGGATCTATAATAATAATATCCGCAATAGGGATATTTTTCTCCTGAACAAGGGGAATAAACGATTTATATAAATCTGTCCGGATGAACCGGACGTTGTTAATATTATTTATTTTTTTGTTCTCTTCCGCATCTTTAACCGCAGATTCTACGGATTCAAAGGCAAAAACATCTTTAGCATTACCGGAGACGAAAATGGAAATTGTTCCTGCACCGGAGTAGAGGTCGTATACGATTTCATCACCATTAAGACCGGCAAAATCAAGAGCGGTTTGATATAACTTTTCAGCTTGCAAAGTATTTGTCTGGAAAAATGAATTTGCGCTTATTCTGAATTTATATTTCCCGATTGAATCTGAAATAAAACCGCTTCCATATATGACATTTTCATAATCCCCGATTGCAATGGCAGCTTTTTTAAAGCTTATATTGTTTACAATTGTGGTTATTTGAGGTACCCCACCTGTTAATTGCTTAACATATTCTTTCATAAGCGAATCATCTTCAGATGAAGTAACTAAATTTACTATTAAATCATCGCTATGATGTGAAGTCTTTATAACCAAATTGCGCAAATAACCGGAATGCGTCTTTGTTGAATATGGAAGTATATTCTTCTCTTTGAAAAATGCTCTGGTCAGGTTAAGAATTTTATTGCTTAATTCTGATTGTAAAAAACATTCGTCTATATCTAAAACTTTATCGAAAACATTCGATACGTGAAGCCCTAAAGCAAAATTTTTTTCTATTGCTTCTGCTGATTTTATCTCTTCCGGGGAGATCCATCTTTTATCCGAAAAAGAGAATTCCATTTTGTTCCTATAAAAGAAAGTTTTATCAGAAGGGATAATATCTTCAATGATAAAATCAGTAAAGCCGCCCATCTTTTTGAATATTTCTTCAACCTGAAGCTGTTTGTATTTGTATTGGGCTTCATAATTTAAGTCCTGCTGCTTGCAGCCTCCGCAGGTTCCAAAGAATTTACATCTTGCATTTACCCGCTCGCCGGAACGATCAATTACTTCTATAATTTTTGCTTCTGCGTACGATTTCTTAATCCTTCGCAGTTCAGCCTTAACTTTGTCCCCGGGATAAGCGCCGTTAACAAATATAACATACTTAGTCTCCCCTTCGGAAGAATCCCTGTTAATTTTGGAAATTCCGCGTCCTTCAAAGGCGTACTTCTCAATTTCAAGTTCCAGGATATCGCCTTTTTTCACGGTTGACCTTTTCTTAATATAAAGGCATAAAATCCTATATGTGCATCACCGCCGAGTTTAAGGTAAGCATTTGATTCGTGGCTTATCTTATTCAGTAATTTTTTGTAATAACTTTTCTCTTGCTCCGTAAGATTATTTATATTTTCTTCTAATAAGTTTAAACTTGTTAAGTAAAAATCTTTTAGTGTGTGTGAAAGTTCTCTTGACTTAACAATCTCAAAGTTTCTTTCTTTATAGAATTGTTCCTGGTCTTTCGGATGAAGCGGGGTTATGCCGGAACTTTGCCAGAGATCATTAATAAATTGAGGAGGTGATTTAGTCGGACTGGTAATTTCACCGACACAAAAATATCCGCCGGCTTTTAACAGCCTGAAAACTTCTTTTGTGATTTTATTTCGTTTTTTATTTGAAACTGAAGCCTGGGCGAAAACCAAATCAAATTCCGAATCTTTAAAATCTGTATTCTCAAACTCCATTAATCGAACGCTGATATTGGAATTTGCAAGACGAAGCCTTGAATTTAGAAGAGAATCATTATCCTCAACAATTATAATTACCTTTGAAACGCCTTTTGCAAACAGCCTTTTGGAAATTTCTTCACATCCGGTGCCAACAATAAGAATTGAAAATCCTTTTACATCCACGTTTTCAAGAAGAAATTCTAATTGTTTATCGGTTCCCGGAAGGAAAATTCTTGTATCCATATAGTACTTAAAATTTGATTATTTGAATGTGAAACTTACAGAATATTTAGGAAATAGTATGGGCAGAATATTCAAGAGGACGATTGGGAAGTTGAGTGCTAAAGAATAATGAAAGCCGGACATTATTGGCTTTAGCCGCAATTTTCATGTCATTTTGGCTAAAGCCGAACATGTTTTGTAATTTAGCGATCCCCGACATAAATGTCGGGGCTATTTTAAATATCATTTGCGTAACTTCAGTTATTAAGATAAATTGTTTTATAAACTTTAAATTAACAACTCATGTTACGCAGTTATTAAATTTTTATTAAACAGCCCGAGTTTTGGCAAGGTTATCACTTTGTGATAGTAACAAAATTAATAAATACTAATTAAATAAATATTTTTAATCCACATGATGAATATTATTGTTGATGAAAATATATCATTTGCCAAAGAAGCATTTTCCCACTTTGGAAATGTTTTTATTATTCACGGCAGGGAAATTAATAATCACTTATTAAAGAAAACGGATGCTTTAATAGTGCGCTCAATTACTAAGGTGGATAAAAATTTATTAAACGGCACTCCTGTAAAATTTGTCGGCACCGCAACGATAGGTACCGACCATATAGATCTTGAGTATTTAAATACTAACAATATTTGTTTTTCCGATGCAAAGGGATGCAATGCAGATGCAGTTACCGAATATGTTTTTGCTTCTATTATAAAATTGTTAAACGAAAATAATCTTTCCATAAAAGGCAGAACAATTGGAATAGTTGGTACAGGCAATATCGGAAGCCGTATTGCAAGGATTTCCGAAGCTATGGGGATGAAAGTATTTAAAAACGATCCACCATTACAAAGAAAGTACGGCACAAAAGATTTTGTTTCTCTTAATGAAATTTTTAGTTGTGATATCATTACTTCTCATGTTCCGCTTAATAAGAGCGGGATAGATAAAACAATTCATCTTTTTGATAAGAAAAATCTAAATAATATTAATAACGATACAATTTTGATTAATACTTCCCGCGGCCCGGTTGCGGATAATACTGCACTCATTGAAGCTATTGATAACAAAAGTTTACATGTGGTTCTTGATGTGTGGGAGAATGAACCGGATATAGATATTTCACTTCTGGAAAGAGTAAAAATTGGCACCCCCCATATAGCAGGATATTCTCTTGAAGGAAAGGTTAATGGAACCGTCATTATTTATAACGCTCTTTGCAAGTTTCTTGGAGAACAGCCGGTTTGGAAACCATCGCTGCCTTTAGCTGGATCTCCTGTTATTAATATAAATCAAACAGGCAATAACGGCGAAGAATTGAATAATATCATCAGTAGAATATATGATATCAAAAAAGATAACGATAAGATGAAAAAGTTGATTGGTATTCCTAAAGCGCAAATTCCTAATTCCTTTGATACTTTGCGAAAAGAATATCCCTTAAGAAGAGAATTTAATAACTTTACGATTAGAACGAATAGAGACGAAGAAGCGTTAATCAGGATTTTAAAAGCTTTCAGGTTTGAAATTGAGAACTAAGCCAGGTTTTTCTTTAGAAAAATATGAAGGTGAACAAATTGAGGCGGACAGGTATATCACTGCCCTGCGGCTCTGATTTTTTTGTTGTTGATGACTATTCTACCCGTTACTATGCCATCCCTTCGGGATTTTATGGATTTTATCGGGTTGCCATTTGTTATAAATCCTCCTAGCGGCGGACAGGTTTTCCATCCCCGGGATTAAGAAAATAATTCACATATATTCTTTACAGGTATTATGCATTTGTTTTGTAATGATGTATTATTTTATAAAAGCCAGGTTTTTATATCAGCCTGCAAATGCTGCAACGTTATGAGGCTGAGGACATTAACTTCAAATAGTCATGAATACTACTTTTTGCTCAATTTAAATTCTATAGGAATAATCACCTGAACTTTAACAGGTTTCCCTTTGATTAAACCCGGAGTAAACCGAGTATAATAAACTGTAATTTTTGCAGCTTCATCACAGCCATAGCCGAGGCCTTGAATTATTTCGTCTTGAGTTACTTCACCATATTCATCAACATATGCGCGAACTTTTACAATTCCCTGAATATCTTTTTTCTTAGCTGCTTCAGGATATATAAGCTTATTCATTATATTTTTAATCCCCCCAACCGGTTCAGGCATAACATCTGCTGAATCTAAATATTCCGGGTTATTTTCATTTTGTCTTTTTGCTATGGCAGGAGGAACAGGAATTTTAGTTATTTCATTTTTCAATGAATTTTTTTTATTTGAAATTTCATTTTGTGCCATCGCTTGTTTAGAGGAAGTATCCTCAGCCGCTGCTTCTTCCTGAACAAGATTCCCATTTTCATAGGTTATATCTTTTAAATATTTTCCATCTTCATCAAATAAGGATACTGAACCATTTCGTTTTCCATCCTCAATAGTATAAACTTCTTTTACGTTCCCATTTTCAAAATATTCTTTAACAACACCTTCGACTTTTCCATCGGTATAGTTTAATTCTTGTTTTAATTTCCCGTTCTGGTAATAATATTTTGCAGAACCCTGCCTGACATTATTGGAATAGTTAATCTCAGACTGTAATGTATCATTTGTATAGAAAGACTTAATCAATCCTTCCTGAGGAAAAATGTTTATAGAATAAGCTATTCCGAGTAATACAATTATATTTAGTATTTTCATAAAACTTATATATTGAAATTAACATTAACCTGTTATTATTAATGGTATAAAAACGTTATTACAAAAATAATACAATAATACGTCTTTCGTCAAAAGCAAAAACGCTTCCCTGTCATTACCAAACACAGTTAATTATATAAATCTAAATTTAGCTGCATCTGCTGCGGGTCTGATAGAATCGAGCTAGGTTCTAATTCGGCAATTATCACACTTTATAACATATCTCCTTATATTCTTTATAAATACAGCTTATTGTCCACATTTTAATTATTTTTAAAAAGGATCAAAGTTTAGTTAATTACCAAACACCATTGAAACAATAAAATTAAATTCATGCAAAAGGAATCAATTTTTTTTGATTTAAGCGGGAAAAGAAGAAAGTTTTTAGCAAGATTGGGAACTGCTGCCGGGTTAATAATTGCAGTTCTTACAACCATATTTGCATTTACGCTTTTTGTAATCCCATTAATTCCACCTATACCCGGGTTGACATCAATGTCACATCACCAGGTTAAAATCTCTTTGCCAAGCATCCCTTCTGAAAAAGCGCGATTAAGCAGGTATCTATTGCATTCTGCTAAAGTTTCTCTTTGGGACGAAATAAAGTTTGACAAAAGTATAAAACATAAACCGCTTCAAACGAGAATTTCACCGGCAGAAAAAATAATTGCAGGATATTATGCTCCGTGGGAAGAAACCGGGTTAAACTCTTTTAGAATTAACGCGGGCAAATTAAATGTACTATTTCCTGCATGGCTTAAGCTGAATAAAAATGGAAATAATATCGATACTTCGGATTGGGATCCCGGTATAACTCCACACAATCTTGATATAGTACAAATTGCAAAAAACAATAACGTAAAAATTGAACCGGTACTAAGTAATGCAGAGGAAGATTTATTCGATCCGGTCCGTGTTCACAATTTGCTTTCTTCGGAAAAAACTCAGAAAAAAATAGTTTTATACCTGGAAACATGGTTAATGAAAAATAAGTTTAAAGGGATTCAAATTGATTTTGAAAACTTATATCAAGATGATTACAAAAAGCTGCCGGTGTTTTTAAAATTAATTAATAAATACTTTAGAACCGACAACCTTGTTTTAAGTATAGCTATAGAGGCAAATAATCCAAGGCTACCTATTAAAGAACTGAACGAAGCATGTGATTTTTTCGTATTAATGGCTTATGACGAACATTATTCTTCCGGTTCACCGGGTGCAATTGCATCAATACCATGGTACTATAAAACTCTTAGCAAATCACTTGATAAAATACCGCCGGGGAAATTGATTGCGGGAATTGGTAACTATTCGTACGATTGGGAAGCAGGTAAAAAGGTCAGCGAATCAATTTCCTATCAATCGGCATTAATTTTAGCGCGTGATTATACTACAGAGGAAAATCCGGAAGAAAATATTACTTTCGATCCCGACGCAATGAACCCTACTTTCAATTATGAGGATGATGATGGTAAGGAACACACGGTATGGATGCTTGATGCGGTTACGGCCTATAATCAATTTTTAATTGCCGAAAATAAAAAAGTCGCAGGCTATGCACTTTGGGATTTAGGTTCCGAAGATCCAAGCCTCTGGAAATTCTTTAATAAAAATAAAATAGATTCAGCTTTTTCTCCTGATTCTTTAGAGGTTATCTCTTTCCCGTATGAAATTGAATTTGACGGCGACGGCGAGGTATTGTCCATTCAATCAACCCCGCAAAGGGGATTCAGACAAATAACAGTTGACCCCGAAAACGGACTATGTACAGATATGAAATATAAAAAATTCCCTTCATCTTATGTTATTAAAAGGAGCGGGTACATCCCAAACGCATTAACTCTTACATTTGATGATGGTCCCAGCCCTGAATACACTTCAAAAATTTTAGATGAATTGAAGAAACTAAATGTTCACGCAACATTTTTTTTAATTGGAGAGAATGCCGAGAAAAACCCTGCTCTTGTTAAAAGAATTTTAGATGAAGGACACTATATAGGTAATCACACTTTTACGCATCCAAATATCGGAGCAGTAAGCGACAGACGGGCAGAGCTTGAATTGAACACAACTCAAAGAGCATTTCAAAGTATACTTGGCAGATCGACTATACTTTTTCGTCCGCCTTATAACGCAGATGCAGAACCAGTAAGCGCCGAGGAAGTAAAACCTGTAATAATCGCTTCAAGAATGGGATATATTACAATTGGTGAATTAATCGACCCGCAGGATTGGAATTTGTGGAAAACAAACAGTAACGGAGAACCTGAAAGAAGGACAGAAGACGATATTGTTCAATCGGTACTGGAGCAAGTTAAAAGCGTGCATGGGAATGTAATCCTTTTGCATGACGGAGGCGGCGATAGGACCCTTACTATCAAGGCTCTTAATATCATTGTTACTAACTTAAGAAAGAGCGGTTATAATTTCGTGGATATTTCTCAAATCGTTGGACAAAGCCGCGATAAGATAATGCCGTTTCTAAGCAGTAAAGATCAGGTTCTTATAGGTGTTGACAGACCGGTATTTGATACTATTTTCATATTTGAACGAGTATTAAGCTATGCTTTTATTATTGCAATTATCCTTGGAATTCTTCGCGTCGTTTTTGTTACCATACTTGCCATAATAAAAAAAGTACTGAATAAGAAAAAAAGTTTTAATGCAAATTACAAACCTCCCGTAAGTTTTATAATTGCCGCTTACAATGAAGAAAAAGTCATTTGTAAAACTGTTGAAAGTGCGCTACAAAGTAATTACCCCAATATTGAGGTTATAATAATTGATGATGGTTCTACAGATAATACCTCAAACGAAATTATTAATGTTTATAGTAATGATCATAGAGTTCTTTTAATAAAGCAGCACAATAGCGGGAAAGCCGCCGCGCTTAACAATGCAATTGATCTTGCAAGAGGTGAAGTATTAATAAGCCTGGACGCTGATACTCAAATTTCGAAAGATGCGGTTTCATTATTAGTACGGCATTTTGAAGAACCGACAATTGGCGCGGTTGCAGGAAATGTTAAAGTCGGTAACAGGACAAATATTTTTACAAGGTGGCAGGCAATAGAATATATAACGAGTCAAAATATTGACAGACAGGGATATTCTCTTTTGAATGCCATTACAGTTGTGCCCGGAGCTATAGGTGCATGGCGGAAATCAGCTATTAAAGAAATAGGAGGGTATATAACCGATACATTAGCAGAAGATATGGATTTGACCTGGCGCTTAAGGGAAAACGGCTGGAAAGTTGATACCGAAAATGAAGCAATAGGTTACACCGAGGTTCCTGATTCAATAAGTTCGTTTTTTAAACAAAGATTCAGATGGTCTTTTGGAACATTACAATGCTTGTGGAAGCATAAATCAGCATTATTTCATTACGGGTGGTTTGGCGGGTTGGCGCTTCCTTCACTTTGGATTTTTCAAATTGTTTTTCAAATTATTGCACCTCTCGTAGATATACAAATAATCTACACATTGGTCCAATTTTTTAGAGCATGGATAGCACAGGGAATTCATACTCAGGATTGGCAGCCGCTCCCACAAACACTTCAACTTCTTGAGCAGACGGCATTCTTTTATGTTTTACTTTTCTTAATAGAATTAACGGGCGCTGTTACAGCCTTTAAATTTGATAAAGAAAAGTTAAGACTTCTCTGGTGGCTTTTCCTGCAGCGTTTTGTTTACAGACAGCTTATGTATGCTGTTGTTTGGAAAGCAGTAACTAATGCTTTTACAGGTAGAAAACAGGGATGGGGAAAACTTCAAAGGAAGGCTACAGTTAACTCTCAAGTTAAGAATTAATAACTGAAGTTACTCAAATTATATTTAAAATTCTTAATAACTGCGTAACTTCAGTTAATAACTTAAAATTATTTATTCTTTTACCGATATAAGCAGTAATGGAATCTCGCTTGATTTATTAATTTTTGGAGTAATGCTCCCTTCCCAAAAAGCTTCTGCTCCTTTTGTACCATGAGTGGCAAGTATAACCAGGTCGGCGTTAAATTTTTTGGCGGTCTCTGCAATAGCTACAGCAGGCTCATTTCTTGAAGCGCTGGAGGATACTTTTAGCCCGGACGATTCGAGTTCTTCCTGAAGGCGCTGCAGGTAGTCTTTGGCATCCGGTACGAGCATATCAAGCATTTTAGAAGTAGTACCCGGTAAAAAACGGTTTGCGGGAGTCAATTCTCCCGACATATTGCCGAAATGAGGAATAGCCACCAAAAGGTGAATCTTAGCATTGCACATTTTAGCCAATACTGAAGCATATTTCAAAGCATGTTCATGATCGGGGTTTCCATCTAAGGGGACTAAAAAATTTTCAAAATTAGCGGACGCATTTATTTTTTTTTGGGTGGGGTTTACCAACAGCACAGGAGTATTTCCCAAAGAAATAACCTTCTGTGCAATAGAACCAAACAATAAATGTTGGAGTCCGCTACTGCCGTGTGTACACATAATTACCAGATCCTGGTTCAATTCTTTAGAATGTTCGGAAATACTTTGAGAAACATTTCTTACACTCGTATCATGCACATGGGTATGAACATTAATCCCTTTAAAAATTTCCAAAGCAGCTATTGAATTCAGATATTGTTCTGCCTGGCCGGGACTTGTTAAATGCCTTTGACCGTGTACGGTATCCGGCGCGTCCGTCTCAATAATGTGAATTAAAGTAACCGAAACATTAATTTTCTTTGCAAGCCGCAATGCAACGGGAAGTACCGATTCTGCTAAAGCCGAGCCATCAAGCGGAATTAATAAATTATTAATTATTGATTTAACCACTATAAAATACCTGGTAAATTAAAAAGATATTTAAAAATATAATTAAAGCTGCGATAATTGTAACTATCAATGTAGTCAATTTTTTATTTACAAGAATGCCCATAATTTCTTTCTTCCCTGTAAATATTACCAAAGGAATAATAGCAAACGGCAGCCCGAAACTTAAGATTACCTGGCTCATTACAAGTGTCCTTGTCGGGTCAAGACCAATTGCAATCACTAAAATTGAAGGAACTATTGTTACTAAACGCCTTAGCCAAATGGGTATATGCCTGTGAAGGAATCCCTGCATAATAACCTGGCCGGCATGTGTACCAACCGTAGAGGAAGATAAACCTGAAGCTAAAAGTGAAATAGCGAAAATCCAGCTTGCCGCTTTACCTAATAATGGCTGTAATGTTATGTGCGCTTGTTCTATTGTTGCAATATTAGTAAGTCCATGCTTGTAAAAAGTGGCTGCGGCCATTATAAGCATTGCCATATTTACCAAACTTGCAATTCCCATAGCAATTGTAACGTCAAGAATCTGGAAACGGAAGAGCTTTTTTAATTTATCGGGGTTCTTTACTATAATTCTTTGTTGAGTTAGCGCCGAATGGAGAAATATTGCATGCGGCATTACAGTTGCACCAAGGATCCCTGTTGCCAAAAGTATACTTTCCGTACCTGAAAATTGAGGAACAAATGAATGATACAAAAGAACACCGACATTAGGCTTATCAAGAA
>Ga0116130_1000939_pt1 | contig 17437 bp, 17 predicted proteins | sample June2015DPH_17_5_FD_89733 | JGI IMG/M metagenome (GOLD analysis project Ga0116130, IMG submission 89733) | Peatland microbial communities from SPRUCE experiment site at the Marcell Experimental Forest, Minnesota, USA - June2015DPH_17_40 | ecosystem: Environmental > Terrestrial > Soil > Wetlands...
GGTGGGTCTTCCGCTGCCGCGTGTGTATCGCATGTTGCGGGCAGGCGAAGCCGCTACCGGCCGGGCGCTACTCTGACGGATTTGCAAGAGGGAAGGCGCGACGGGGATGATGGGAAAATTCAGAGTTCCGCGCACATCGCCGGGAACGCGGCGCAATGTCGCAGCTACGACTTCTTGTCTTCGGTTGGGGGCGGGTTTGGGGGCGGAGTTGTCGCCGCGTTATTCTCGTTCACCGACGATTTAAAGTTGCGAATGCCTTCACCCAGGGCTTTGCCCAACTCCCCCAGCTTCTTCGGGCCGAAAATCAGCAGGACGATAACCAGGATTACCAGCAGGTGCATGGGCGCAAACAGTCCTCGTTCCATAGAGACCTCCGTAAAGACAGCCCGGTGCATCCACGGTCAGGCAACGGGTAGCAAGTTTCTAAGCGAATTCTAGGCTTTCGCCTGGGGCGCGTCAAAACATCTCGCAGCGAATTCTGCTCGCTATTCGATGGCCTCAATCAACCCGGCCAGCAAGGCTGCCCGGCGCGGCAGTTCGGCGGCAGTAATCGATTCGTGGGGGGCGTGTGCGCCTTCCCCAACCGCGCCTAACCCGTCGAGCGTCGGAATTCCGATTCCCCCGGTGAAGTTGCCGTCCGAGCCGCCGCCCACCGCGATCTCCGCCAGTGGAAAGCCCAACTCGCGGGCGATCTTCCGCGCCAACTCGTACAGCGCGACCACCTGTTTCGTCCGCTCCATGGGCGGGCGATTGATGCCGCCGTCGATGTCGATCCTGCATTTCGGATTGACCGGCCGCAGCCCGCGTACCTTGCGTTCCATCACCGCGCCATCCGCTTTTTTCGCGATGCGAAGATCCACCTCGGCCACGGCTTCCGCCGCGATGACGTTGGTGCGCGTGCCTCCGCGGACCACTCCAACGTTGAGCGTGACGCCGCGTTGAACATCGGTCAGCCGCGAGATGGCCTGAATTTGATGCGCCAGTTCAAGGATCGCGCTCTGCCCTTTTTCGAAGTCGAGTCCAGCGTGCGCCGCCTGTCCCGTGATCTTCATGACGAACGATCCGACCCCTTTGCGCGCCGTCTTCAAGGCGCCTCCCGGGCCAGCCGGCTCGCAAACCAGGACCGCGGCACATTGGCGCGCAATCTTCTCGGTGAGCGCGCGCGAGCTTTCGCTGCCTCCTTCTTCGTCGGAAACCAGCAGTACCGTCACCGGGCGAGGCAAGCCGCCGCGGACTTCGCGCGCCGCCCAGAGGGCGAACATCATCTGCGCAATGCCGCTCTTCATGTCGAAAACGCCGGGGCCGTAGAGCCGCTCTTTCTCCTCGCGCCACGGCATCGTCTGAAGTGTTCCGACATCGTACACGGTATCGAAATGGCCGAGCAGCAACACCGGCTTGCGGCCTTTGGCTCCGGGGAAAATCACTTGCAGGTGGTTCCCGGCTGAGCGTTGACGATGAATTCTGACGCGGCCACCCAGGCACTCGAACTGCCCTGCCAGGTAAGAGCACAGCGCGTCGCAAGCCTGCTTGTTCTGCGTAGGCGACTCGCGCAGCACCATCTCGCGCACGCTCGCCACCATTTCGCTTTGCCGCGCCGTCAACCATCGCAGCACTTCACTGTGATTCGCATTCGGCTGCCGGCCCATCGGTTTCGCCATATTCTTCTTCTGCTCCTATGCGCTGCAATCTGCCCGCCGGCCCGGAATGTATAATCGTGACTTTCACGGGACTAAATAATGAGTGAAGCGGTGAACCCGACGCCTGAGGGCGGCGACAATCTCACGCTCGACATCCAGGACATACTGCGCATCCTGCCGCACCGCTTTCCGTTCCTGCTGGTTGATCGCATCATTCACATCGCCCGCACCAAGCGGATCGTCGCAATCAAGAACGTTACCATCAACGAACCATTCTTTGCAGGACACTTTCCCGATAATCCCATCATGCCCGGCGTACTGGTGGTGGAAGCCATGGCGCAGGCCGGCGGGGTCCTGCTGTTGACCGAATTTCCTGATCGCGCCGAGAAGCTGTTGCTGTTCACCGGTATCGAGCGCGCGCGTTTCCGGCGGCCCGTGATACCCGGAGACCAGCTTCGCATCGAAGTGGACGTGTTGGCGTGGCGCGGCACCGCAGGTCGCATGCAAGGCAAGGCCTACGTCGGCGACAAGCTGGCCTGCGAGGCGATCGTCACCTGCCGCCTGTTGAATCGTCCGAAACCGGCGGAAGCTGCCCCGGAGCTGGCTCCCGCAGTCGAGCAGTCGTAATCTTCAGATGAACATTCATCCGACGGCCATCGTCGATCCCTCCGCGAAAATTCCTGCATCTTGCAGCATCGGACCCTATTGCAGCGTGGGTGCCGGCGTGGAGATGGGCGAAAACTGCGAGCTGGTTTCGCATGTCGTGTTGGGCGGTGCCAGCCGGTTCGGCAGCGACAACAAGATCTATCCTTTCGCCGTGCTGGGAATGGATCCGCAGGACATCACCTACGCGGGAGAGCCGACACGGCTGGAAGTTGGCGACCATAATGTCATCCGCGAATATGTCACCATCACGCGCGGCACCGCCAAAGGCGGCGGGGTGACCCGCATTGGCAGCCATATATTGATCATGGCCTACACCCACATCGGGCACGATTGCTTCATCGGCGATCACGTCATGCTGGTCAACGCTGCCACCCTGGCAGGTCACGTGACGGTGGAAGAGTGGGCCGTGGTGGGTGCGCTGTGCCCGGTACACCAGTATGTTCGTGTGGGCGCTCACGCCTACGTCGGGGGTGGGACGACCCTCACCCGAGATGTGCTGCCGTACTCCATGACCAGCGCCGAACGCGACACCCACGCCTACATGCTGAACAAAGTGGGCTTACAGCGTCGCGGGTTTTCGGGCGAGCGGATTGCCCGTCTGCATCATGCATTCAAGGTTTTGCTGGCCTCCAAGCTGAATACGTCGCAGGCGTTGGAGAAGCTGCGCTCGGAAGGCGCGCAAGGCGACGATGTGGAGTTGTTATTGCGGTTTGTTGAAACCTCGCAACGCGGCATTATTAAGTAGGCTAGAAACCAGGGCCTCACCCATGTCCGACTCATCGCAAAAGATCGGCCTTATCGCTGGCAACGGCAAATTCCCCCTGCTGGTGCTGGATGCTGCTCGCTCCCTGGGTATGCAAGTCGTCGTCGTCGCCATCAAGGAGGAGGCCTCGCCCGAAATCGCGCAGCGCGGGGCGGCCGCCGTTTACTGGCTGTCCTTAGGCGAGCTATCGCGGCTGATCGACACCTTCAAACAAGAAGGCGTTACCCGGGCGATCATGGCCGGGCAGGTCAAACATAAGCAGATCTTCAGCAACATCAAGCCGGACTGGAAGCTCGCCAAGCTTCTGCTTTCGCTGACCACTCGCAACACCGATTCGCTGATCGGAGCGATCAGCAAAGTTCTCGCCGAGGAAGGGATCACGCTGATGAATTCTACGGCGCTGCTGGAGCCCATGCTGGCCGGCGAAGGAGTCTTGACGCGGCGCGGGCCGACCGACTCCGAACAAACCGACATCACCTATGGACGAGCGGTCGCACACCATCTCTCGCGCTTCGACATCGGCCAGACGGTGGTGATTGCCGAAGCCGCGTGCGTTGCCGTGGAAGCCATGGAGGGCACCGACGCAACCATCCTCCGTGCAGGCGAGATCATGCAGTCGCCATCACTGGGCAAGGAGCCGTCGACCTTGAGCCGCGCCTTGACCGTGGTGAAGGTCGCCAAGCCGAACCAGGACATGCGCTTCGATGTGCCGGTGGTCGGCTTGAAAACGATCGAGAGCATGAAGCGGGCCGGCGCAACCTGCCTTGCGCTCGATGCTGGGCGATGCCTGTTGTTGGATCAAGAAGCCCTGCTGTCGGCGGCGAATGACGCAGGGATTTGCGTGGTCGCCGAGACGCCGGTCAGCCACATCCCTCACCACAGCGTGTAGAGATTTTCGCTAGTATTAGACTGTTATTCAGCCGCGGTGAATCTGCTTCTCTGATTTTTCAGCGGCGCAATAAATCGACGAAGAGACATCGTTATGCCCTCCAAGATACGCAAGCCCAAACCCTTCAGCGCCGCGTCGGCGGTGAAGGCCGCAGCCCGTCATGCCATTGGAACTCCTCCGCCCACGCGCGCCGAGCCAGCCAGCAAGAAGCGCAAGCTCAAGCAGGACAAACACAAGCCAACCCTGCACAAGCTTCTCGATGAAGCTGGAGAGTAGTCCTCCTCTACAATCTCGATGGGAGTTCTTGCCGAGGTGATTTTGCAAGTCTCCAACGGCTATAGCTTGCGCAACCAAGCAATCATCGCGATTCTCCGAAGTAGCTGGCTGCTGGCCCTAGCTTGTATTCTGGGCCTCGGCGCGCACGCGCAATCCTCATCTCCATCCCAGCAGACGGACGAGCACGCCGGTATGAACATGCCAACCCAGGCAGACTCGATGCAGCACATGGGTCACGAGCTGGATTTGGCCCGTGACTTCCTGATGCGCGAATCGTCGGGGACCGCGTTTCAACCTTCGGCTTGGCCCATGCCAATGATCATGACCAGCGTCGGCCAGTGGCGCTTGATGTGGATGGCGCAGGCGTTCCTGGTCGACACGCAGCAGACTGGCCCGCTGGGCGCCGACAAGTTTTACTCGACCAATTGGGGCATGCTCAGCGCGCTGCACCGGCTTGGCGGCGGCGACGTCATGCTGCGCACCATGCTCAGCCTGGAGCCCGCGACTGTTAGCAACGAGTTCTATCCACTGCTGTTCCAGACTGGCGAGACCGCGTACGGCAAGCCCATCGTCAACGGCCAGCACCCGCATGACTTGGTCATGGAGTTGAGTGTGCAGTACGCGCACCGGCTTGGCCAGCACGCGGTTTGGGACGTGTACTGCGCGCCGGTTGGCGATCCGGCGTTAGGGCCAGTGGCCTATCCGCATCGCGCCTCGGCGCTGGAGATCCCGCAAAGCACGCTCGGCCATCATTGGGAAGACTCGACGCACATCCTCTACAACGTGGTCACCGCGGGAATGTCCTACCGGGCGGTGCGGCTGGAGGCATCCGGCTTCCACGGCGCCGAGCCTGATGAGAACCGTTGGAACATCGACTTCGGGCCGATGAACTCCTATGCCGCGCGGCTCACCGTCACGCCGGCCGCGAGATGGGTGGCACAGTTTTCAGCCGGCCATCTTGTCCACCCGGAGGCGCTGGAGCCGGGAGACGTCGTACGCACGACGGCCTCGGTGGAATACACTGTGCCGCGTCCGCACGGTAATGCGTGGGCGACGACCCTGCTGTGGGGACGCAATGGCAAACAGGCGGTGCATTACGGCACCAACGCCGTATTGGCGGAAACGGTCGTGCCCTTCAACGAGGAGAATTTCGTCAGCGGCCGTTACGAATGGTCGCAGCGTGACGAATTGTTCGCCAATGATCCCGCGCTGGCGCAGCGGCTATTCGAACAAACCGGCAGTCACTGGTTCGATGTCAGCGCTTACACGATTGGCTACACGCGTGACATCGGAATCTTTCACAACGTGGAGACGGGACTGGGCGCGAATGTATCGCTGTACGGTGTGCCGGACGCCATCAAGCCGTACTACGGAGACCACCCGCTGGGCGTGAATGTTTATCTGCGATTGCGGCTAAAGGAGAACCGGTAGAGTGAGAGTAGCCGCTCATTTCAGGCATGAACACGGATATCGAAGGCGAAGAGCTAAGAGCGAACAGCGGAATTCTCCAGCGGCACTTCCACCACCATGCGCGTGCCCTGGCCGGGCCCGCTTTGGGGAGTAATAGTCCCGCCGTAAGCTTCAATCAGCGCTTTGGAGATGGCGAGACCCAATCCGTATCCACCGGTGTCGCGCGCGCGCGAGCTGTCGCCGCGATGAAAACGTTCGAAGAGGTGGGCCAGCTCCGACTGCGAAATTCCCGGACCGTTGTCCTCGACCTCGACATAACCCCGCGGACCATCGGAGCGCGCGCGAAGCTGCACGTTTCCGCCGGCAGGACTGAAGCGAATGGCATTCTCCAGCAAGTTGGACCAAACCAGTTCCAGATCGTCGGCGTCGGCGCGCATGGGCATTGGACCGTTGCTAACGAAATGGATGGTGACGCCGCGCGCGCGCGCCACGGGCGCAAGGTGCTCCAGCGCGCTCTCGCAGGTGGCGGCCACTTCCACCGCCTGCAGATCGCGGCGCGCACTGCCCGCCGCCCACTGTTCGGCGCGCGCCAGGCGGAGCATCGAGTGCATCAGTTGTTCCAGCCGCGCCATGTCGTCGAGCGCTTGCTCCAGTCCAGCGCGGTACTCGTCCTCCGCGCGCGGCCGTTGCAGTAGCGATTGCAGCGTGGACTTCAGGATTGCAACCGGCGTCTTCAACTCGTGAGCGGCATTAGCCAGAAATTCGCGTTGCTGAGTGAAGGCGCGATGCAGTCCCTCGAGCATGGCAGTCATGGCTTGTGTGAGGGGCGCGAGTTCCGTGGGGCTCAAAGCCGCGTCGCTGGGATTCAGCTTCCAGTTTGAGGCATTGACCAAGGCCGCGCCGGCGGTCAGTTCGGCGAGTGGGCGCAATCCTCGCCGTAAGCCCCAAACCGCAATGCCTACCGTGACCAGCAACAACAGGCCACTGCCGGCCGCAATATAGATGCCAGCATGTGCGACCGCGCGCGTCATCTGGTCGGTCGGCGCCGCATAGGTCACGGTCAACACATCAGTCGAAGGCGCATCGCCTTCGCGATCGAGCACGGGAACTTTCTCCAGTCGTACCGCGCGATAACGAATGTCATTCACGGTAAAGGCGGTGTGTTGCCGGTCCTTCTTGGGGATCGCCTGTAAATCCTGCGGCCAATTGGGAGACCGCGCAAGCAAGTGTCCGTCGCCGGTGGTCACCTGGTAAAGATCGGGATGCTCCTTCTCCAGCGGGGGCGGAACCAGGTCGTCTTCGAAGATCAAGGTGGGATGCTCATCTTCGGAATAGCGCACCAGCGCGGCGACGCTCATGGCGCGTCCATGCAGGCCGGCGTCGAATGCGTTGCGTAATTGGCGCCGGGTGAAATACACCGCCACCGAAACGATGCCGATGGCCAGCAGCAACGGCGAGATCACAACCGCTGCGATCAATCGGCGCTGAATGGAGGTTCGTCGCATATTACCCGCGAAGCATGTATCCCTGTCCGCGCAGAGTGTGAATCAGTTTGGTGTCTCCGCTGTCCTCGAGTTTACGACGCAAGCCGGAGACGTAAACCTCGATGACATTACTGAACCGTTCCCAGTTGAAGTCGTACAGATGTTCGAGCAACTCGGTCTTGGGAATCACCGCGCCCGGCCGGTGCGCCAGATATTCCAGAACGCGGTATTCCATCGCGGTGAGGCTGACAAGTTTTCCCTTGCGGCGCACCGAGAGATCGGCCGTGTTGATTTCCAGATCGCCGACCTTCAACAGCGCTGCGCTCTGTCCCTTGCCGCGCCGGATCAGGGCTTTCGCCCGCGCCAGCAGCTCTCCCAGGTCGAAGGGCTTGGCGACGTAGTCGTCGGCGCCAGCGTTCAACAGCGCCACGATCGACTCCTTCTCGTCGCGCGCGGTCAGCACCAGCACTGGGACTGCCGAGCCCCCGCTTCGCATGCGTTGCAGCACAGAAAGGCCGTCGAGTTTCGGCAGCATCAAGTCGAGAATCACCAGGTCGTACGGATTTGACTCTGCCATGAACGCGCCTTCCTCGCCATCGAGCGCAACATCCACTGCGTAGCCGGCACTTTCGCGCAGACTGCGGGCGACGTTTTCCGCCAGCCGGGCCTCGTCTTCGATAATCAATACCCGCATGGTGCTTCTATCCTATGCCAACGCTAAGGCAGGGAAGCTGAAGGCAGCCTTAAGGGACCGCTGCCCCGCGTTCAGCTTGGGTTAAGGTACGTTCCGGCATCCTAAGTTGAGTCCGCTGTGAGGGAGCCGTGTACATGAGCCAGAAGATTGTCGCGCTCATCGCGTGCCTATTGGTTGCCACCGTCGCATCGCGTGCGCAAACCCTTCCACCCGCTCAGACCGCGTCGCCAGCAACGATCAATGCACAAGCGCCGGCCGCCAAGGTTTCGCTGACGCTTGCCGACGCCCTGGCGCGGGCCAAGGCCAACAGTCCGCAATTTCAGGCGGCACTCACTCAACTGGGAATCGCTCGCGAAGATCGCGTGCAGGCTCGGGCGGCGCTGCTGCCGGGCGTGGACTATGACAACGGTTTCATTTACACCCAAGGTAATGGCACTCCGTCGGGTCGCTTCATTGCCAACAATGGTCCGCACGAGTACCTCAGCCAGGGCGCGGTGCAGCAAATAGTTGGCCTGGGACAATTCGCGGACTACCGGCGCGCCGCCGCGACGCAAGCCCTGGCCCGAGCCAAAGCCGAGATCGCGGCCCGCGGATTGATCGTCACTGTGGTGCGGGCATTCTACGGAGTGCTGGTTACGCAGGGCAAGATGCAGAGCACGCAAGCGGCCGCCGACGAAGCCCAGCGCTTCCTCGACAACAGCCGCAAACTGGAGCAGGGGGGCGACGTCGCGCACTCCGACGTCATCAAGGCGCAGATCCAGGCCAACGATCAGCAGCGCGCCTTCCAAGATGCGAAGCTTAGCGAACAGAATGCACGCCTGAATCTCGCGGTCTTGCTGTTCCCGAATTTCTTTCAGGACTTCTCGCTGGTGGACGATCTTGCAACTGCGCCGGTGTTGCCCCCGATTGCCGAGGTGCAACCGATGGCGCAAAAGAACAATCCCGAGCTGAGCGCCGCCTTCGCAGCGCTCGAAGCCGCCAACCACGAAGTCATGGTCGCGCGTGCGGGGCATCTGCCCACGCTGGTGCTCGATTATTTCTACGGCATTGACGCGAACCATTTTGCCGTCAGCACAGACGGCATCCGCAACCTCGGTTACTCGGCCGCCGCCACTCTCAACATTCCGGTGTGGCACTGGGGCGCGATTGAAAGCAGGGTGAGACAAGCCGAACTGCAGCGCCAACAGGCGCAGGTCGAGTTGAGTGCGGCGCAGCGTCAGGCGCTCGCCGATTTGCAGTCGTTCTACGCCGAAGCCGAAACTGCGCGCGCGCAACTGGACACCTTGCGCAACTCCGCCGAGCTAGCGGCCGACAGCCTGCGGCTAACCAATCTGCGTTACCAGGCGGGCGAGGCCATCGCTCTGGAAGTAGTGGACGCGCAGAACACCCTGACGCAGGCGCGCAATAATTATCGCGATGGCGAGGCCCGCTACCACGTGGCCATCGCCAACCTACAGACATTGACAGGGGCGTTCTGATCATGAGAGCGCAACGCATCATCAACAGGCTGACGTTCTTACTGTCCCTCACCCTTGTCTCGGCAATGCTGGTTTCCTGCTCCAAAAGGCCAGCGGAAACCGAGCCGGTAGTCACGGTGCAGACCGCCATCGCGCAACACGGCGCAATCCAGCAGATCATCAGCGCCGAAGCCGTTCTGTTTCCCCGCGACCAGGCCGCCATCACTCCCAAAGTTGTCGCGCCGGTAAGAACGTTCTACGTGAATCGCGGCAGCCGGGTGCATCGCGGGGAATTACTCGCGGTGCTGGAGAACCGCGATCTTGCTGCTGCCGAGGTCGAGAACAAGGGCACGTACGAACAGGCGCAGGCCGCCTACGGGCTTGAGACCTCGGCGGCTTTGCCGGAAGAGTGGCAGAAGGCTGAACTCGATCTGAAGACGGCGAAGGAGACCTACGCTGCACAGCAGAAGGTTTATGACAGCCGCAGCAATCTCTTCCAGCAGGGCGCCCTGCCACGCAAGCAGCTCGACGAATCGGCGGTCGCGCTGATTCAAGCCAAGGCGCAATACGAAATGGCCGAGAAGCATCTTTCGGCCCTGCAATCGGCTGGCAAGCAGCAGCAGATGAAGGCGGCGCGGGGACAGCTTACCTCGGCCAAAGGCAAATACGAAGGCGCTGCGGCGCAGCTTGGTTACACGGAAATTCGCAGCCCAATCGACGGCGTGGTCACCGATCGCCCCAGCTATCCCGGCGAGACGCCTCCGCCCGGCACTCCGCTGCTCACCATCATGGACACTTCGTTGGTGACCGCGCGAGCCCACATTCCGCAGAGCGAGGCCGCCGGGCTGAAGCCGGGAGACGCTGCAACTATTGCTGCGCCGGGAGAGGTCCGCGTACAGGGTAGAGTCACGCTGGTGAGTCCGGCGCTCGATCCCAACAGTACGACCGTCGAAGTATGGATCGAGGCTGCAAATCGCGATGGGCGGCTGCGTCCGGGCACGACCGTCAACGTGCAAATGGTGGCGCAAACCCTGAACGATGCCATCGTGGCGCCGCTGTCCGCGCTGCTGAAGACTCCTGAGGGACAAACCATGGTGATGATCGTCAGGGACGATCGCGCTCATCAAGTATCGGTGGAGACGGGCATTCGCCAGGGCGATCGCGTGCAGATCACCAAAGGCCTGAGCGGCGGCGAGACGGTCATCGTGAGTAGCGCTTACGGCCTGCCCGACAACACGAAAGTGAAGATTGCGGAACCCGCGCCGCCGGCAAACGCCGGCAACTCCGACTCCAAGAACGGCAACGCCAAGGACTGAATGTGCGCATGAATTGGAAATCCATGCTCCAGCGTTTGCGCACCAGCGGTCCGGCGGACCAGCGCTATTGGTTCACTCGCTACGCGAAATCGCTAATCTTTCTCATCCTCGTTCTGGTGATGGCTGGAGCCTACCTCGCGTTCACCATTCCAATTTCGGTTTTTCCCACCACCGATTTTCCGCGCGTCGTCATCGGCGTGGACAACGGGGTGATGCCGATTGACCAGATGATGGTCACCATCACGCGCCCCATCGAAGAGTCGGTAAACAGCGTCCCCGGATTGCAGCAGGTCCGCTCCATCACCAGTCGCGGCTCGGCTGAAGTGGACCTCTTTTTCGACTGGCGCGTGGATATGGTTACCACGCTGCAACTGGTGGACGCGGCGCTCTCTCGCATTCGCTCCCAGTTGCCGGCGACGGCGCTTATTCAAACCCACCGCCTGAACTTCTCCAGCTTCCCCATCATTGGATACAGCCTTACGTCGGATACGGTCCCGCAGACGCAGCTCTGGACGATGGCAACGTATGATCTGAAGCCCCGCCTCAACCGTCTCGATGGCGTGGCCACCGTGGTGGTGCAAGGTGGACAGGAACCGGAATTTACCATCACTCCTGATCCTGCCAAGTTGCTGGCGGCCAGTGTGACCGTCTCCGATATTCTCGACGCGGTACGGCGAACCAACCTCATTGACTCCCCCGGCCTGATGCAGGAGAACCATCAGCTTTATCTCGCGCTGGTGGACGGCCAGGTGAAAGACCCGGCGCAACTCTCGCAAATCGTAATCAAGGCAACGCCAGCCGGAATTCCCGTGCGGGTTGGCGATGTGGCCGCGGTTGCTCCCGGTGTGAAGCCCGTGTACACCATCGTGACCGCCAACGGAAAGCCCGCGGTGCTGCTCAACATCAACCGTCAGCCCGACAGCAATACAGTGGCAGTCGCAGACGAAGTGCATGCCGAGGTCGACCGGATTCGGCAGTCACTGCCGCCTGGAATCCACATTGAGCCCTTCTACGATCAGTCGGATATCGTGACCGCATCCATCCGGAGCGTGCGCGACGCCATCCTGATCGGTCTGGTGCTGGCCTCGATCATCATGGTCCTGTTCTTGCGCGACTGGGGAGCCTCGGCGGTGGCGGCGCTGGTCATTCCGGTCACGGTGCTGGTTACATTCATCGCCCTCAAACTACTGGGTGAGGGTTTCAACCTGATGACGCTGGGCGGACTGGCGGCGGCGGTGGGACTGGTGATTGATGATGCCATCGTCGTGGTCGAGAACATCACTCTGCACCGCGCCGCCGGGCAGGGACGGGTGGAAGCGATCGACAGCGCGCTAAGCGAGATCACCGCGCCACTGATTGGTTCGACGATTACCCCCATTGTTGTTTTTCTGCCGCTGATCGCGATCGCCGGCGTGACCGGCGTGTTCTTTCGCGCCCTGGCCATCACCGTGGCCGTGTCGTTGCTGACCTCTCTGGGACTGGCGCTGACGTTGACACCCACCCTCAGTCAGTTTTTCATTCGCCGCAGAAACACGGATAGCGTTCCTCGCGAAGATTTCGGCGAGTGGGAAAAAGTCCTCGCCGCGGAAGAGACCGCCCTGAGTGGACGCTTCCGCCGCGTCATCGAGTTCTACGAACGCTGGCTGCGCTTCGCGCTGGATCGCCCGAGGTGGATTGCCATCTTCTCCGCAGTGCTGGTGATTGCGTCCTTCTTCTGCTACAAGGCGCTCGGCTCAGACCTGTTGCCGGCGATGGACGAGGGCGGGTTCGTGCTCGACTATCTCACTCCCGCAGGCACATCGCTGGAGGAGAGCAATCGCATGATCAGCCACATCGAGCGCATGCTTCGGCAGGTTCCCGAGATTGAGAGTTTCTCGCGGCGCACCGGTCTGGAGCTCGGTTTGGCTGCGGTCACCGAAGCGAACCGGGGCGATTTTGCGGTGAAGCTGAAAGATAAGCGCAGCCGCAGCGTGGACGAGATCACCGAAGAACTGCGGGCCGAGATCAACCAAAAAGAACCCGCCGTCGAGGTCGAGTTCGTGCAGGTGTTGCAAGACATGATCGGCGATCTGTCGAATGCACCTGAGCCGATCCAAATCAAGCTGTTCTCGCCCGACGCCGCGCTCTTGAGCCAGTGGGCACCGCGGATCGGCGATGCCATCGAAAAAGTGCGAGGGGTGGTGGACCTTCGGAACGGAATCGAGAACACCATCAGCGGGCCGGCCACCGTTTTCCAAGTTGATCCGACAGTAGCCGCGCGCGCCGGATTCACCCCGGAAGAAGTGGCGACGGATGCCTCCGCTATTCTGGAAGGCGAGCCAGCGGCCACGCCCGTGATCGCGCAGGACATCGCCTACACCATTCGCGTGCGTTATCCCGAGGCCAGCCGCAGCTCATTGGCGGCGATGAGCAACACCCTGCTCAACAGCGCGAGTGGGCACACCGCGACACTAGGCACACTTGCCAACATCACCCAACTGCCGGGGCAGACGGAAATTCGCCGCGAGAACCTGCAGCGCGAGGTGGCCGTCACCGCGCGCCTGGAAGGACGCGATCTGGGCAGCGGTGTCGCGGCCGTGCAGAAGGTGGTCAACGGCCTGCATGTGCCGTCGTCCATCCGAATCATCTACGGAGGGACCTACGCGGAGCAGCAGCAATCGTTCCATGACCTGGTGCTGGTGCTGGTGCTGGCCGTCCTGCTCGTATTTCTGGTGCTGCTGTTTGAATTTCGGACCCTGGCCGCGCCGCTGGCGATTCTGTCCTCGGCGCTGCTCTCCACTTCAGGCGTATTTCTTGCGCTGCTGATAACCGGCATCACCTTCAACATCGCATCGTTCATGGGGCTTATCATGGTGATCGGCATCGTGGCGAAAAATGGCATTCTGCTGCTCGACGCCGACCAGCGCTTTCGCGCTGCCGGATACTCTGCGCACGACGCCATGATGCAGGCAGGCCGCCGCCGTTTGCGCCCCATCGTGATGACGGCCATGGCTGCGGTCGCCGGTATGCTGCCCCTGGCGCTGGCGCTGGGCGCCGGTTCGCAGATGCTGCAACCCCTGGCCATCGCGGTAATCGGAGGCATCACTATTTCGATGGTGCTCTCGCTGATCATTACTCCCGCGGTTCACTTTTACCTGAGTCACGAAACCGGTCCTACAAAAGCCGATTGAAAGAGGAGAAACTATGAAACGGATTTTCGCATTGTTCCTGGCAGCCACCCTTCTGGCCGCCATTCCCGCGTTTGCGCAGAAACAATACAAGGTAGTCAATACGGTCAAGTTAGGTGGCGAAGGCGGTTGGGACTACCTCTATTACGACAAGGACGGGCAACGCCTGTTCATCACGCGTGGAAGCCACGTGATGGTGGTCGATGCGAATACTCTGAAAGTGAGCGGCGATATTCCCGATCTCTCCGGCATTCACGGGGTCGCGCTTGCGCCGGAGCTGGGCCGCGGCTTTGTCAGCAATGGCGGAGATAACACGGTTACCATCTTTGATCTGAAGACGCTCAAGAAGCTGGACAGCGTGAAGGTTGGCGAGCGGCCGGACGCGATACTCTACGATCCGTTCACCAAGCATGTCTTCACCTTCAACGCGCGCAGCCAGGATTCCAGCGTGGTGGACGCTGCCAGCGGCAAGGTGGTGGGCACGGTTGCGCTCGGCGGCAAGCCGGAGTTTCCCGTCACCGACGGCAAAGGCAAGGTGTACGCCAACATTGAAGACAAGAGCGAGATCGCCGCGATCGATGCCGCCAAGCTCGCGGTGTTGAATCGCTGGTCAGTGAGTCCGTGCCAAGAGCCCAGCGCTCTGGCGTTCGACGTGACGCATCATCGCCTCTTCGCCGGATGCGACAACAAGATGATGGCCGTCGTTGACTCCGATACGGGCAAGGTCGTCACCACCGTTCCCATCGGGGCGGGCGTGGATGCCGGCCGATTCAATTCCAACACGCAGCAGGTATTCATGTCCTGCGGCGGTGATGGAGTGTTGACCGTCATTCACGAAGACAGCCCCGACAAGTACACGGTCACACAGAATTTGGCCACCGCCAAGGGCGCGCGCACCATGGCCATGGACTATGCGAGCAATACTGCCTATCTCGTGACCGCGCAGCGCGAAGCCACACCGCCGGCTCCGGGACAGCGACCGGCCATGGTTCCGGGCAGCTTTGAGTTAATCGTAGTGAAAGCGGAATGAGCAACTGGCGATTAGCAACTAGTGATTAGCGACAGATGATTGATTAGTCGCGAAGAGCTATTTGCCTTCGGCCTTCTTGGCGCTGGGCGGCAGCAGATTGTTCAGCCGCAGATACATCGCGGCAGCGCTGTAATGGTCGGCCCAATCCGCGGCGAGAGAGATGAGTGCCGCAGCGCGAGTGCCGGTGTGTCCACCATAGAGTTCCACCGGCTGGGCTAGTGTCGAATCATCCGCCTTGGACAGGACCTGTTCGCAGTAGGTGAACGAATCCTTCAGCGCCTTGGTCAGCACCTCTTTGGAATCGCTTTCACTCAGTTTCAACTCTCGCGGCTGCTCACCCGCCACCCGCGCGCACAGAAAATTGTTGGACTCGGTAATGTGCATGACCAGGTGCGCGAAGGTCATCTGCGGTGGCGTTGGGCGGTAGCTGTACTTGTCGGCAGGCATCTCTTCGGCGGCGCCGATCAGGTTTTTCGACTGGCGCTCTTCCAATTGCCGCACCGTGCTGACTACCGGATTGCTGGCCGCTTGGGCGGGCGCCTTGGACTGCGCAATCACGCCGGTCGCCAGCGCCAATAGCAGAGATGCAATGGTTACGACTTTCATGTCTCCCCCACACTCACAAAGCTGGGGAAAAGCATACCGCATTTGGCGGGCGGCTGTGGATTAACGTTATCCGCCACGCTGAAATCCGCATTAGGAACTAGCACTGTGCCGCATCAATCGCAGCAACTCCAGCCCCGCCTCCTGGGCGTCGCCATGTTTGAAATCCTTCTGCAACAAAACGGTAGATGCCTTGGGCGCCAGCGATTTCAGCGAAGCCGCCGCGCTGTCGGCGGCTCGGGAAGAGCTGTCCGGACCGAGGACAATGTAGTCAACTTTGGCGGCGCTCAAAAGGGTCTTGGCGTCATGCATCCTGCAAGTGGACAGCACCTCGTATCCGTGATGCTGGAGCAGCGTTCTTACAAACGCGCAAAGGTCAGGCGATTGGTCCACGAAGAGGACTACGGGACCGGCCTTGACGCCGACCGGCTGGGAGAGAGCAGGCTCTTTGAGAAAGGAGACGATGGCTTCCTCTTCCGAATCGTAGATGCGGAAGATGGTCGCGAGTTTGGTCAGTTGCAGCAGGTTGGTGAGGAACGGCGGAGGAGCGGCCAGACGCAAGTCGCCGCCGCGATTTCGGGAATGCGACAGGAACCGCACCAGCAAGCCCATGCCCGTGCTGTCCACGCGGGTCACCTCGCCAGCCTGCACTACAATGCGCGACGACTCGAGCAAGCCATGGTTGATACAGGCTTCGAGCGTGGTAATTTCTTTGCCGGTGACGATTCTTCCGGCGCACTTGATCACAAATACTCGGCCGCAGTGGCGTGAATCCAGAGACAGTGACATGCGTATTTCCCTTACCCTGAGTTGCGTGTCGCGAGACCTGTCATTTTTCGCGCACGAGAAAATTCTATGGCCAACACTCTATCATCCCGCCAAAGGATGTCAGGAGGGTTTGCCGTGCCGACGGTCCGCCGGGCGCCACAGGAAAGTCACATTTAGGAAGGAGGAGTTTGCGGCTGAGATTCGGCCTTGAGCGGCGGATTGGTAGCTGCCAGCTGGTACGACTTGGCGGGCGCCTGCTTTTCCTCCAGCTCGATCTTCAGCATCTCGCTTTCGAGTTGGCGCTTGAGATCGTTACTCATCTGCCGGAACTGCGCCATGTACTTGGCGATCTGCCGGGCAATCTCCGGCAGCTTCTTGGGGCCGAAGATTACCAGCGCCAGCAACAGAATGAACAGGATATCGGGCATGAGAAAAAAAGCTTAGTCGCAGATCACAAGAAAGAAATCCCTACTAAGGCTTTTTTTCTTCCGTTTTGCCGGCGGCTTCGTCTTTGGCGTTCATGGAGTCTTTGAAACTCCTGATTCCCTCACCTAAACCCTTGCCGAGTTCCGGCAGCTTCTTGGGTCCAAACACCAGCAAGGCAATGAAAAGAATCACCAACAGGTGCATGGGCTGAAACAAATTATCAAGCATGGACAACTCCTTCCGTAAGAATACCGTAATCCTGGAATTTCTGCAGCCCTATGCATTGCCTCACCCCGGTGTGTGAGCTTCGTCACTTCGCGGTTGGCGCTAGCGCTTGGCGGTCAGAGAGGCCCGAAGATCGATGGACTGCGCGCCATCGAGAGTGATGCCGGTGGTGGGCATCGCGTTTAAGTCAGCCGAGTTCGGAGCCATAAGCGACCAGACGAAGAGCACCTTGTGGTGAAGGGTGGCGTAAATGACTTGCGACCAGCGCTGAGCCAACTCGTCGTTGGACGCATGCGAGGCAATGGTTCCATGAAACACCATGAATAGATGATCGGAGATGGAGACCAATTCATCCGAGCCGATCTCGCCAAATTCGGAGAGCACTTCCAGACTGGCAGAGACATTGTCCACGGCATCTTTGTCGGTGACGGAGGCCGGAATTCGCATCACCAGGCAAGCGGGGTCGAGTGCCCGCAAGGTGATGGTCGGCCTGGCCGCCTGTTCGGCAGCGCTGGGGGCATGTTGCGCGATCCGCAGCAGGGTCTTGGAGCAGGCGTGCAGGAATTCATGTTCGCGCAACGCGATGGCTTCGCGGGGCGGATCGTCGGTGGCTTCGGCTGGGAAAA
>Ga0116130_1000941_pt1 | contig 17400 bp, 18 predicted proteins | sample June2015DPH_17_5_FD_89733 | JGI IMG/M metagenome (GOLD analysis project Ga0116130, IMG submission 89733) | Peatland microbial communities from SPRUCE experiment site at the Marcell Experimental Forest, Minnesota, USA - June2015DPH_17_40 | ecosystem: Environmental > Terrestrial > Soil > Wetlands...
ATAATGCCTCCGAGAAAGTGTGAGATCGCACGTTGGAAGCAAAGCAGTTGCCGGCCTCCGTTTCGTGTTTCGGAATCCACCGCAAGCGCAAGCTCCCCAGCCACAGTTGCACACGGAAACAAACGTAGACAAGGCAATCACGATAAAGGCCGGTGGTATCTATTCTTTCAAGTTCACAGTCGCACCCGCACAGTTGGAAGCGTGATTTATCGAACTTCCGTTCGTTGCTTCACGATCCGAGCAGCGGCTTGGCTAAAGTTCTCGGGCTGGCGTCTGAATGGATTTTCGCCGCATGCGTGCTTGTTAAGCTCCCGCTGGTGACGCGCACGGTGGGTTCGAGACTTCCGCTTCTTAGCCTTCTCCCTACAGGCCTTATACTTACATCCATGTTTCCGCAGGACATCATTAATGTCGTAGGAATTCAGAGTTGAAACGGTCTTTAGCGGCTGCGCTTCTGGTGTTGAGTTTGGGCGGGGCCTCTGCGATTTGTAAATTCACCTCCAAGACGGCACCTCGCTTACGAACTAGAGAAGTGTCCCTTCTCGACATCGTTCACCGGAACGCCGACCCATTCCAGCAGTTTCCAGAATCTTTCCCGCTTCAAGTCGCGGTATTCTGGACCAACCCCGGCCCCGATCCCGAGAATCCTCTTGCGCTCGTTCACTCGCTGAAGGAAATGGGCATTCCTTTTTTTATCACTCGCGATCTTCGACAAGTCCTCGGCCATCGCCTTGTCATTCTCTATCCCAGTGTTGATGCGCACACCTTCACCCAGACCCAGGCCGACCAGCTGACAACATTCGTGCGGCAGGGTGGATTTATCTTCGCCCAGAATGTGTTTTGGGGAGGCCTCCAGAATCTGTTCGGTTTTCGCAGCTTCACCCCTTCGCGCAAACGCTATCATTTGGCATTTTCCGCGACAAAAGATCCTGTCACGAAGTATCTCAATCGCCCCGAGGAGCGCGAAACTCAACTGGGTAGCGATCACTTCCCCGAAATTATCTGGAGTAATGGATACGTTCCTGCCCTTGGCGCTGAAGTGCTGGCCCATTTTGACGATGGGAGCGCCGCTCTGCTGGCAAACTCCTTCGGCAAGGGAAAGGTTTATCTCCTGGGACTGAGTTTGCTTGACGTCGTTTTGCGGAATCAGAACAATCGCGACTACGAAGCCCAGCGCCACTATGTGAACACCTTTGAACCAGGCGCGGATGTTTGGCTATTGGTCCTGAGGGCTTGGTACGAAGCATATGGCGAAGATTGGGTCCGCCTCTCCACTATTCCTGGAGGCCAGCGGTCGGCCATGCTGCTCTCCCACGATGTGGATTGGGAGAACTCATTTGCTCCAGGTCTCGACTTTGCTCGCATCGAGAAAACGAACCATGCCAGCAGTACCTTCTTCATCCAGACGAAATATGTTGACGACGCCAACAGCAAAGCTTTCTTTTTCGAACCTAACCTCGATATTCTTCGCCAACTGAAAGCTGGCGGCTCGACCGTGGGCAGCCATTCCATCATCCATTCGCGAGGCTTCAACAAATTCGAGTTGGGCTCGGGCCATGAAACTTATTCCAGTTATCAACCTCGTGGGCTCGGATTCGATACCGCCTCGGGGGCCACTGTCTTCGGCGAAGTTCGAGTCAGCAAGGAATTGCTGGACGGAGAAATTTCGGGGCAAGATACGATCTTCTTCCGCGCCGGGCACTTGCGCGTTCCCGTTTCTCTGCCGGAAGCCCTTGAGCGTTCCGGCTATCAGTTCGACTCATCCTTCACCGCCGACGATGTTCTCTCCAACTTCCCGTTTGCACTTCCTCGCGATCTTGGGTTCGCGGAGGACAGCGAGATCTACGAATTTCCGGTAACCATTGAAGATGAAGAATCTCCCGGCTTTGCCAAGCGAGTGCCCCAGGCATTGCAGGTGATCCTCGCCAATGCCGAGAACGGCGCCGTGAGCGTAGTGTTGATTCATTCCAATGAATCCATTCTGAAAGCAGCTGCCGAACAAGATTTGCTTCGTCAGCTCCCTTCGGACATCGTTAAAACTGACATGCTGACTTTTGCAAAATTTTGGCGCGCTCGCGATCGTCTGCAATGGAACCTGACCACGACCTCCGTACCCACGGAAGTCGTGCTGCAAGTAAAATCTGACGAGAGCGTGGCCGGTCTCACGTTCGAATTTCAACGTTCGATTGCGACCGTCACGGGCGGTGCGTCCATCTCCCCGGACAATCAGCACCTCGTGTTGCCGGAACTCGCACCGGGTCACAGCGTTTCAATCCACATCAACTATCTGCACTAACCTAGGCTCTGCAATTTTGAAAAGCGAAGTAAGCAGTTGCCTCGCACCTAAGCCCAGCGGCCATGCGTAACTACACCCGAAGCCGCATTTGAGACCATAGTAATAAGGATAGCAATGACGGTGCATTGCTGCGCTCAGGACCTCGCCCTGATGGTCGCGTTTCTCCCTTAAATAGATCTACTTGCTACTTGAAACTGGAGCCTTGAACGCAATGTGGGCTTCGGATCGAGCGGACCACAATTTTCTGGAGTTCTGTCGTGACGGTGTCTGAAAACAGATTCATTCATCAACTGCCCAGACGGTCCCTAAGAACCGTCCTCGCAGCCTTGCTGCTAGTCGGTTTCGTGCATCTTCTCGCCGCGCAGACGACCGACGACTGGCAGCCACAAGTTCGCAAGGCAGTCGAGAGTCAGCACATCGATGCTGCCCTTGCCATCGTTGATCAACGTTTGGCCGACGCGCCCGAGGACTTGGAAGCTCACGGTTGGCGCGGACGATTGCTGGCCTGGAAAGGCCGCTGGTCTGAAGGCGAAGCTGAATACAGGATCGTCCTCGACAAATTCCCAAATGACACTGAAATCTTGACTGGTCTCTCCGACGTCCTCCTCTGGCAAAAGAAATATACCGAAGCACTACAGACTCTAGACCAGGCGAGAAAGATCTCCCCCGCGGACCCTGAGGTTCTGTCACGCCGGGCTCGCGTGCTGGCATTGTTGGGTCGTACGCCCGAAGCGCGCTCGGAATACCAGCAGACTCTCCTATTCGACACGGAAAATACGGATGCGAGGACAGGTCTGGACAGCCTGCGTGAAAACACCAAACACGAACTACGCGTTGGCGAAGACGTCGATGTCTTCAATTACGCTGACGCCGGCCAAACTCAGGGCGTCAGCCTCAGTTCCCGATGGAACCAGCGATGGTCAACCGTCTTCGGCGTCAGCACCTATCAAAGGTTTAGCCAGGATGCCGTCAAGTTTCTCGCCAACACCGCGTTCCACTTCACCGCGCGGGACTGGTTCACCGTCGGCAGCGCAGTTGCCAACAGTCAGAGTGTGGTGCCCACCAACGAAACCTTCTTCGAATATGGCCACGCCTTCCGAATCGAAAATCATTGGATCAAAGGACTGGAAAGTTCCTACCAGCAACATTGGTTTTGGTATCAGGGCGCGCACGTCCTTACCCTGAACACAAGCCAGATTGTCTACCTTCCCCACCAGTGGACTTGGTCCCTGAACGTGACTGGCGCTCGTACCGGATTCTTGGGTACTCCCGTCGCCTGGACGCCGTCCGGCTGGACCAAGATTGGCTTCCCGCTGCAACGTCGGGTCACCGGCGACGTTTTCTTCGGCGTGGGCAGCGAAAACTTTGCTCAAATCGATCAGATCGGACGCTTCTCTGCCCACACTTTCGGCGGCGGTCTGCGCTACCAGTTCGCCGCCCTCCAGGACATCAATGGCTACGTGGCTCGCCAAAATCGCACCCAGGGTCAAATCGATACCAGCTTCGGACTGAGTTATGGGATCCGTTTTTAAGGGAATCGGCAAGCTCGGGTCCGCCGGGTTGGTACTGGAGGCGATTCTGGTCTCAGTACTGGGAATCCTTCTCCTCGTCGGATTCATCGTGCTGCGACGGTGGTATCGCGCCCGGTATTTTCATAAGAGAAATCAGCGCACGGTTGCCTTGCGTTCCCAATGGGACGATATCCTCTCCGGCAAGATTGCCGCCGAAAACTGGCGTTTCAATGCGCTCGATTGCGAGATTGTGGAATCCATCCTGCTCGATAGCATCGAGATGTCTTCAGCTGACAAGTTGCCCGCGCTACTAGATTGCCTTCGCGTCAGCGGGTTGCTTGATATGCGCATTTACGAAGCTCGGACGTCGCGCGGATTGAAGCAGCGAACCGCCCTGCTGGCTTTGGGGCGAACTCGCGCCATGGAAGCGATCCCCGCTCTGGCCGCGGGATTGGATTCGCGTTTGCGCGAAACTCGTATCGCCGCGGTTCGTGGCCTCGGCCGCACCGCCCGCATGGAAGCCGCCATCCCAATTCTCGACCGCATCGTCACCGGCCGCTTCGATGCGCCCGAACGTTCTTTGAAAAACGCCTTAGTCAACTGTTGCCGCTCCTCCCCCGAGGTGCTGGTCAACTACGTTGAGCACACGCATGGACCGGTTCGGGAGCTGCTGGCACGCGTGCTCGGCGAGCTGGCATCCCCGGAACTCGGTGAGCAGTTACTGGTCCTAGCCTCGGATGTCTTGCCGGAAGTAAGAGCTTCCGCAGCCCGCGCTCTCGGCCATACCCACGCTTCTTATACCCTGCCGGCGCTGCACAGTTTAGCCGCCGATTCAGAATGGTTTGTTCGTCTCCGTGCTGTAGTGGCGCTGGGACAGATCGAGAACATCGGCACAATCAGCATCCTGCTGCGCTCCCTCTGCGATACCAACCGCCACGTCCGTCAGCGCGCCGCATGGGCGCTTGCGCGGATGGAGCCGCAACTCGATCAGATTCTCGAAGATGTGGTCGCTACAAAAGACGATTACGCCTTGCAGGCATTTGTCTCCGAACTCGAGCGTTCAGGCGCCATCGAGAAAATCATCAGCGGCTTTGCTGGTTCCGGAAGTCACTCCGCCGAAACCGCGTTGATGGAAGTCGTAGCGGAAGCAAGAAAACGTGTGGAACTCAGCGGTAAAGTAACGGCAGCCGCCGCTGGGGCGCACTGACCGTGCCTTTACTTGCCATCTCGAACGATACCCTGTTCATCTATTACGCGCTGTCCAATGTAATTTACCTCGGACTGTTGATCGTTGCGATTGTAAAGAACGTCCGCCATCGTCATCGTCTCGGCAGTCAGCGCCTGGAATTGGTGAAAGCTTCTCCCTTCACCCCACCCATCACTCTCATCGTTCCTGCGCACAACGAAGAACGCTCAATCGTCGGCAGTGTAGGAGCGCTGCTTGGACTCGAATATCCCTGCCTCGAAGTCATCGTCGTCAACGATGGATCGGACGATGCCACCATGGAAAAGCTGCGGCAGGCCTATCAGCTTCAGACCGCCCGCATCCTCTATATTGCTGACGTTGCGACGGCCCCGCTTCACGCCATTTACCGCAGCCCGCTTGATCCGCGCCTGTTCGTCCTCGACAAAGAAGCCGCCGGCTGTAAAGCCGATGCCATTAATGCAGGGATTAACGCCGCCACCAGTCCTTACATTTGCGTAGTCGATGCTGACTCAATTCTCGAAAAAGAATCTCTCATTCGCATCATGGCGGGAGTGTTCGCCGACCCTGGACGTGTCATGGCCGTAGGCGGCATCGTACGCGTCTTGAACGGCTCCCGCGTCGTGAACAATCAGATCGAGGAAGTGCGCCTTCCCAAAAGTCCGATCGAAGTCATGCAGGTCATCGAATACTTGCGCGCCTTCCTGGTCGGCCGCGAAGCCTGGGCAGGCTTCAACATGCTCCCCATAATTTCTGGTGCATTTGGAGTTTTTCAACGCGACCTCGTCCTGCAAGTCGGAGGCTTTCGCACTCACGCGGTCGGAGAAGATCTCGATCTTGTCATTCGCATGCATCGCCGCCTGCATGAAGATCACCGCTCGTACCACATCGACTTTATTCCTGATCCGACTTGCTGGACTGAAGTGCCCACCGACTTGCGGTCGCTCGCCCGCCAGCGCGCACGCTGGCACAAGGGTCTCATCGATACACTTTGGCCTAATCGCGACATGCTCTTCCGCGCCCGCTACGGACGCGTCGGCTGGCTTGTTCTTCCTTATATGTGGATCTTCGAATTCCTCGCGCCCATCATCGAGGTCGTCGGATATTCCACCATCCTCCTCGCTCTAATCTCCGGAGTTCTGAGCAAGTCCTTCTTCCTCGAATTCCTGTTGTTCGGCTACGCCTTCGCCACGCTGATTTCCATCGGTTCGGTGCTGCTCGAAGAAATGACCTTTCGCCGTTACAGCGACTGGCGCGAGGTTGCTCGCCTGCTAATCTACTGCCTCTTCGAACACTTCCCCTACCGCCAACTCACGATGGTTTGGCGTCTTCAAGGCATCTGGCAGTATCTCCGCGGAGACCTGCAATGGGGATCAATGAAAAGAGTAGGAATCGCTACCGACGCAGACGCCTGATCCGCGTCCGACGATCCGGTGAAACTAGCTCCACGTAACCCTTCGCCCGACACCCAAACGAACTTCCTAATCTCCGAACCTCGCGACATGTAGACAGAGAAAAAATACCATTTGATATAAGGCAGAGAATGTTGCGGACTGCCATCGCAGGTTTTAGAAAACAGCGGCCCACTATGTCAGCAGAAGAGAGAAAAAAGGCATCGGTGCTGATGTTGTCAGCCATTGGCACCGATACGCCGATGGACGCGGAGACGCAAGATGAGTGATAGCCGAAGCAATTTAAAATGTGGCCGCAGAGCTAAATGATGGCAATGATGCTGCCCTCTGAAATGCGAAGCGACGATTCTGCGCAGCGCCTGTTTGTTTCGCTCGCCCTTATTTTTCTCAAATGTGCCGCGGTCGAGGCGCCACCACATGCACCAACATCCGCCCCATCCGCCACGCGGTCCCAGAAGCTCTTCGAAGTCCGCCCAGGTCTTTGTCGTCACTGGGCGAAATTCGAGCTCCGCACGCGAGTCTTTACCCGAATCAGAGATTGGCTTTCCGGATCGATTCTTCTTTTCAGCCACTGCGAACTCCACCCGTGCGCAGCATCTCATGCTTACAGATAACTTAACCACCAGTCTTTTCGCCGCTGCTTCAAATCTGCAAACCGGCGACATGGGAAGTAGAGAATGCCCAAAACCGTGAACCACATCAAATATACGAATGGCAGCCCGTGACCGTAGCCGGATGGGGTGTCCGAAAAGATAGCTCCATGAAAGAGCCAGTTTGCCGGCTGATGAAATAGAACAGCGACCAGCACGGCTACCCAGTGAATCAGATAGAGATGCAGAACGTAGAAAAACATGGGCACGCGACCGAAAATCAGCAGGACTGATGTGGCATCCCGGCGACCTTCATAGTCGAGAGCCGCGAGTAGAAGTAGCGAAGGCCCAATCGTCATGAGGAGGTACTGCAAAGAGGGAGGGTACTTCTCCACATCGAAGAAGAGGATCAGCGTCTTATCCAACGTAGCCTGCAGATGCCAATCGCCCTGAGAAACTCCTCCGAGTCCCATCGGCGGATTTCCGTAGAGATTCGTCGCGCGCAAGACAACAAAAGCAAGAGTCAGACCAAGACCGAGTGCAGCCATGAGCTTGCGACGGCGACCACACTCCAACAAATAGAACTGTCCGAATGCATAGCCGGCGGCCATTACCGCCGCGAGCGGAATGAGCGGAAACAACACAAATTCATGAATTCCGAACGGCAGCACAACCTCGCCGCGAGCATGCAGGAGCTTCCCAAGCCAGGTAAGCGGGCCTAGTTGCTCTGGGTGGATCGAATCCAGCAAGTTGTGACCGATCATCACTGCAATCGACAACGTAGTGATCCAGCGGATCGGCAGCGCTACGACAAGCGACAGGATCAACATCGATGCGCCCAACGCCCAGATCACACCGAAGAAGCCCCGAGGAAGCTGGAAAGTCCATGCTGTTCCGACCACGGTGAACTCCAGGAAAATGAGCCAGAGTCCGCGTGTCACGAGAAATTGCCGCAAATCCCGACGGGATCTGCGTTGCCCATAAAGGAAAGCGCTTGTGCCTGCCAGAAAGAAAAACATCGGGGCACAAAAGTGGGTCACCCATCGTGTCGCAAACAAAGCAAGGTTGGTCTTCGCCAGAGTCTCTGGCTCAAAAGGAATGTTTGTGAAGAAGTCGCGGGTATGATCGAGGGCCATCCACACCATGATCAAGCCGCGGAAGATATCGATCGAAGGAAGTCGACCCGCAGCAACGTGAACGGAGTTCTGTGTGTCGGTGAAGCCCGAAGATATGGATATCGCTGTCGTGCTCGTGACAGGTTCGTATGTTTTGCGACAGTCGGCCACGTGTCACCCAAGAGAACTTGATTTCAGCCCAGATTCGCTTAAAGAGAACCGCGAACAACGTCTGCAGAATTCTTGTATCAAGCTAGATCGGGACATCGACCGTGGTGAACTTTGGGTCTTCCACATTGCCGGTGTTGCGAGTACCAATCGGCTCGAAAACCAAGATGTGACATTCCTCATCGGCTGAGGTGCGATGCTCGACCCCCTGGGGAATAATGTAGAATTCTCCGGTTCCGATCTCGACGGAACTATCCCGGAACTGAATTTGCAGCCGTCCCGACAGGCACAACAACAACTCGTCCTCGTTTTCGTGGTGATGCCAGACGAACGTTCCACGGAGCTTAGCGAGCTTCAGTTCCTGGCCGTTCAGCTGGCCAATGATCCGCGGTTTCCAGTAGTCGGTCATTTGCGACAACTTCTCAGCAAGATTAACTTTGCTTGTCATGTTTCTTCTTTCCTCCTGCGCGCCGAGGCGCACATTTTTCATGCTCCAAAAGCCAACGCTTGCGCTCGATGCCTCCGCCGTAACCAGTGAGCGATCCGTCCGAGCCGATTACTCGATGACATGGGATAACAACGCCAACTGGATTTGAGGCATTTGCAAGTCCCACTGCACGAACTGCTGCGGGTCGGTGAATTCGCTCAGCAAGCTCCCCATAAGAAACCGTCGTGCCACATTGGATCCCTCGCAGCGCACGCCACACCTCGCGCTGGAAGGGTGTGCTGCCTGTTTCGACCGGCAGACCGTCGATCACCTTAAGATCGCCTGCAAAGTAGCGGCCGATTGCATCTGCCAAACCATTCGGATTACGATCGGGTTCGAGCCGGAATCCGTGCTCGCCATAGTGGAGGCGGAGCAGTCGCTGCATACGCGCTTCCTGATCGCTCCAATCCGTGGCACGCAGATTCCCGTCCTCATCCGCGATGATCAGCATCTCTCCGATGGGCGTCCGGATTCGATCTGTCAAGAGTTGCAAGACATCTGTCATGCGCTACTCCTACTACTGATTAGGGTGGCCTGGGCAGCCCAGAGGTGCTGCGCCGCGTAGGCACGCCACGGCCGCCACGATTCGGCGCGGTTGAGAAGGCTGCCCGGACTTGGTTCAACTCCATCGATCAATCTCGCACCGCGAAGCAGCCCGACATCAGAAGCGGGAAAGGCGTCCATCTCGCGGAGGGCGCGCAGAGCAATGTATTGTGCCGTCCATTCACCAATACCGCGGATCGAACGGAACCGCGCGATGGCTTCTTCTATGGTTCCGAACGGGCGGAACAGGTTTGGATCAGTGAAGGCAGTATCCGACAATGCCTTCAACGACGCTTTCCGAGCCGCAGGCATATCGACTCGAATGGCTTTTGCGGTCGCAAGGATTTCAGCGCTGGGAAAAACGTGCGACAAATCAGGATGACTCACATAACCCACCGACAGCGGCTTGCCATAGCGCGCAACCAGTTGCACGGCAAGCCGACGAGCCGCCGCCAGGCTCACCTGTTGCCCGAGGATCGCTCGCACCGCCAATTCGAAGCCGTCCCATCCACCCGGCGCTCGTAGCCCCGGACGCTGAGCCACGAGTTTAGCAAGCCGAGGATCGCAGATGCTCATCAATCGTCTCAATGTCTGCGCCGGTGTCAAACAGCCGGCGAACTCGGGTCACAATCGCAGGCAGAGAGCGAACATTGGGGAAACGGATCGCAACGCCCAGGCTCTGCTGCTCGGGCAGATTAAAGACTCTAACCGAGCCAACAGAGCCATCAATCTCAACCGTGCGTTGATAGCTTTCACTCTCGACGATTTCAATGCCCCGGATCGAGCGCGCTTCGAGGTAAGCCAGCATGGAATCCCAGTCATACGGTGGTCGATAACGCAAACGGAGCGTTATGCCCGCTGCGGCAGGCGTCGAACCGGGGACCTCTTCTCGTCGCAAAGACCTTGGCGGCCGATGAAACAGATCCCTAAATACTTCGTTGAACCGGCGTACACTGCCGAATCCCGCTGCCAATGCAATCTCGGCCATAGGCATTCGTGTTTCATGAATGAGCTGTTTAGCAAAAAGCACACGCCGAGTCTGCGCCACGGTAATGGGCGAGGCTCCAAGATGTTTCAGGAACAATCGCCGGAGTTGCCGCTCTCCTACGCCAAGACGTTCTGCCAGTTTCGCAACGTTTGCGTCGTCACCGTCCAGCGCTCCGTCGGCAATGAGAGCTAGCGCTCGCGAGACTGTGTTCGAAGTTCCACGCCATGACGCTAAGTCAGGAGCGGTTTCGGGCCGGCAACGCAGGCACGGACGAAATCCCGCTTCCTGTGCTGCCGCAGCCGATCCAAAGAAGCGGCAGTACTCGAACTTTGGCGTCCGTGCTGGACAGACAGGCCGGCAATAGACGCCGGTAGAAGTAACCCCGACAAACATCAGCCCATCGAAACGCGGATCGCGCGTCTCCAAGGCTCGATAGCATATTTCTCGGCTCGGGACTTCCATGCCGGGATTCTCTCATCTGCCGAGGTCGGAGTCTCGCGCTTTTCGGACACGATCAACATGGTGCGCCGTGATATCGACTTAATTATCCAGATCGCGGGCAATTCGATTAGGCGCTTCCGTGTCGCGATTTTCTCCTTCGCTGAGCTCATCGGCTAGGTTGCAGAGGATCGGTGGCGACTATGGCCTCCTCCACCTGACGTGCGACGAAACGATTAGGAATGATAAAGAATGCGGGCACCACAGCAAACAAAGCCAAAGGGACTTTCAGACTGGCGGGTCAGAAGTCCTCTTCGGGGAAGTTGGCGCGTACCGACGATTGGAGTGGATGGCGAGCGACTCGGAAACAATCAGCATTGGGTTATAGTAAGGTCCTTCTCCGGCGACGCCCTGTTCAACTCTTCGAGGCGCGGAATGTGTTCGATGAAAATAGCCCCCGAAACGGCCCCCGGCGAGTTTAGGGAACCTACCATTGGGAACGTGACCAAATGAACTAGATCCTTAGGAACCGCATAAATAGAGGGGTTTCACTGGTGCCGGGAGGGGGAATCGAACCCCCACAGTCCTTTCGGACCTGCGGATTTTAAGTCCGCTGCGTCTGCCAATTTCGCCATCCCGGCTCGCGACTGCTAGGACATTCTACATAATTGACATGGCGCAGCTCCGTGCCCCAGTTGGGCGCCAGTATGATGTATGCGTGGAGACATTGAACGAACGATATTCCCGGCTCTCGAGCCAGCGCCGTTACGAAGTCTGGTTTGTTCGTGTGGGATTAGCGGATGGCAGCGGAGCGTGGTGGCTCCGATATTTGCTGATGAATCCTGGGCGCGGCGGTTGCCCGAAAGATCCGCGCGGGATGCCGGTTCAGGTGTGGGCCACTTGGTTTCCTCGGGAGGGTAAACCACGGAGTTTTATTCAGGGATTTGCTTTGGCGGATCTCCATCTGAGCGGCAGAGGACAAAGTCCATTCCACTTCCGAATCGGCGCCAACGAGATTGGCGAGACCTTCTGCCGAGGAAGCCTGGAAATTGACGAACATAAGATCTCCTGGAATCTCAATTATGTTTCAACATTTCGCGTGACACTGAGCAGCAAGGGCTGGATCGGGTTTTCCCGAACGCCGCATTCCGACGCACTCTTTTCTGGAGAGATCACGCTGGACGACCGGACGTCTTCGGGGAATCCTTTGGGGTTCGGAGTGCAAGGTCATAACTGTGGATACCGGCATCGTAACTTCTGGACTTGGAGCCATGCGTATTTTCCTCGTCCCGGATTACCAGCAACCACCCTGGAAGCGCTGGTGTACGAGATGCCAGTCGGAATGGTCTTCCACAAAGCTGTGCTTTGGCACGATGGAAAGAAACAAGAATTTCGAAATCTACAAGAAGTCGATAGAGATCGAAATAAGCTTGGCTGGAAATTCAATTGTTGCGCGAGGGACGGACGCAGCTTGCAGGCCATGTTTGATGGTATGGGGCCAAGCATCCATCGGCTGCCGTATTTGAAGACAAATTGCACGGACACCTTTGAGGTAGTGAACAACAGCCTGGCAAGCGCAACAGTGCTACTGGAGCAGGGTGGCCGCGCGATCGAAATCCTGGAAACAAACGTTGGAGCCGTGCTAGAGATGGTAGGCTGACGTCATTTGGAATGCTGCGCCTTCGCCAGTCGCTGGGCGACCACGGCGTAGGCAGAAGGGTTAAATGCCATACCAATGTGAGTACCCGGGACTTCAAAATCGATTTCAGGATTTCTCGTCCTGCAATAGCGCCAGTCCACAATGCCATCATCACGAGTATAGATGGCAGTCTGGAGCATGGAATCTGGCACTTTGCGCCGCAGCGAATCGATGAAATTACAGGTGCAGCGTCCCGTGTAGCAGTCAGGCAGGACGCCCTCGCCATGTTCCTGCAGAATGCGCAGGCGAATCGCATCCGCGGCATGGACAACGTTGCGGTTCGCCACCGTGCCGCGAATCGGCGAAGCCAACGTGATGACGGACGCGACGTCTCTTGGCCGCTGACCGGCGATGGAACGCGCGATCACGCCTCCCAGACTGTGGCCAATCAAATGAATCGGGCGTCCAGTCTCGCGGAGCGCTCGTTCGACCGTCTCGATCACGTGGCGCTGAATCAGGAGGTTCGGGCAATCGGCATTGATACCGATGCCAGAAAAATATGGCCGGTACCCGATGCGCCCGAGCCAGGCGTACAACTCCATCAGGTAAAGATCGGTGCCTAGAAAACCCGGAATAATAATGACGGCTGAGTCATCTCCGCGGGGCACGCCGAAGCCATAATAGATAGGAGTGGCGTGCAACATGAGAACCTCAGCCGCGAACAGAGCTTCTGTCCAGGGCGAGATATCGGCTTCGGAATGTGCCCCTTGACTGTGCTGGCCCCGTGTTTTCGCCGAGCTTGCCGTCTTCCTTCCCTTGCTTCGCGACTTCATCCCGATCGATCCACCAATACGCGGCGCTACGGAGCGGCGCCCCGCGCATTATACCTTCCCTTTGCGCTTCCGGCGTGAGTGCTGTTGACCTCGCGGAGTCATCGCGAGCCGGCCTTCCAGCTCCGCCACTCGCCTGCGCAATGCATCAAGTTCGGGTTCGGCGCGCGGTTCCGATGGTGGGGCTGAGCGTAGGAATTGCTTCATCATATCAACGGGCGACGGGATGGCGGATTGGACCTCGCCCAGCCGACTTTGCACCGTATCCTGCACTCTCTGATAAGTATCAAATGCGGACTTCAAATACCACATGATGAATTCCTGGCGCACCTCGTCGGACGCGACGATGAGTTGGCGCAACAACTCGAGCGGAAGGCCGGTCGGCTTGTCCTTGGCGTCTTCCGTGATGATTTGCGTCAGCGTGACGCGAGTGAGATCCTGACCTGTCTTGGCGTCCACCACCTGAACGTCCTTGCCCGCCCGGATGAATTCGGCGATGTCATCGAGATTCACGTACCGGCTGTTGGAGGAATCGTATAAGCGGCGGTTTCCGTATTTCTTGATGACGACCGTTGCAGGCTTCATAGTCCTTGATTGCTGCGACGCACACTGCGCAAATACATATTGACACAAATACCAATGAATCGTATAGTTATGTTGATGCTGCATTGCAGCAATACTTGAAAACAGCAATCAGGGAGGTAGGAATGCCAACTACGGTAAAATCCGAATCTTTCCGGACTCATTCCGGGGAATCGTCTTTTGTTTCTCTTCTATCGGGCTGGGCGCAGCAGGGGGTGCAGAGCTTCTTTGCCACACAAAGAATCCTCCTGGATCTCGCAATGCGCCAAAACGCAAGCTTGATGCACTCGTTGCGGCAACAACTGTCGGATCCTCATCATTCCCCCACAGCTATTGTGAGCGAAGTGACGGCTGAGGGTGTCGCGAACTTCATTGAAGGACAAAAAATCCTTCTCGAGCTAGGGCAAGAACAGAATGAACTGCTGATGACCGGGATGAAGGAGCGCGTTGGAGACTGGCCGGCGGCAGAAGCGATCACTGATCTGCTGCGGCGCAGTCTGGAGACTTTCATTGGCATGCAGCAGGAGCTCCTGAAGACTGCCGGGAAACAAACTCACTCATGGGTCGAGGCAGCCAAGAACGGGAAGCCGTACCAAGTCGATCACCTAGTGGAGCTGGCGCAGGAGGCAATGGAGACTTTTGTCAAAGCGCAGAAACAGTTCATGGATGTGATCGCCGAAGAAACAGCAAAAGCAATCAGCGGAAAGCACGCCAACGGCACCCATAAAAACAAGAAGACGGAACTCTCGCAGCTGGCGCGCAAGGCCACGGAGTCCTTCATCGAGGCGCAAAAGAAGATGGTTGATGTGGCTGGGCGTCAAATGAATGCCAGCGTCAAAACCGCGGGCAAAACTCTGGAACTCTTCCGGCCATTTCCTTTCCTCCCGCTAGCGGACTTGACGCGAGAAGGAGTAAAGAGCTACGTCGATGCACAGAGAGAATTGATGGCGGTCATGGCGAAGCCGGCTGGTGAGCGCAAGACTACACACAAAGTCGAACATCGCACGAGGAGGCCGGCGAAGAAAGCAGCGATGGCGAGCGCCTGAGGCTAAAGGGATGCCTTAAAGCGGATCTTATCCCGACCGTATGCTCATGCAGGCGGACGCAGTAACGAGATGTGCCAACGTGCCTTTTTCTCCAAAGGGCACGTTGGCCGGATTTTTGCTCTTCCCAAGGTGTCGCCGGTGAATAGGCTGCCCGGTTTCGACAATAAGACGGCATTCATCAACGACTCCATCCGTCGGACCTAAGAACGCCGGCAGGTGACCACCTGTCACGGAGGCGCATATGAAGATTCCACTCACTCCCATTCGTTTCTTGCGCTACGCGCGTGAACAATTCCCCGACAAGGTCGGAGTGGTGTGCGACGAGCAACGTTTCACGTATGCGCAAGTGGCCGAGCGGGCCTCGCGTTTGGCCGGCTTTCTGGTTGCCGCCGGGGCAATCCCGGGTGATCGCATCGCATTTCTGAGTACGAACTGCCATCGGTTGCTGGAGGCTTACTATGGTGTTCTGGAGGCCGGGTGCGTGCTGATGCCCTTGAACATCCGGCTAAGCGCGCACGAACTTGCGTTCGTCTTGAATGATGCAAGAGCAAGATTTCTCTTTATCGAACCCGCTTTCGTGCCGCTCGTGGAGTCGTTTCGAGCGACGGTGCCGTCGATTGAAAGTTCTTATCTCTTGGACGGTCAACAACAAGCAGACTGGATTGCTCCAGGAAACTATGACCAGTTTCTAGCAGGCGCCTCGCCGATCCAGTGTGACTTCACGCAGATTGATGAAGATTGCATTGCCGAACTCTTCTACACCAGCGGCAGCAGCGACCGCCCGAAGGGAGTCGTTCTGACTCACCGCAATGTGTATCTACATGCGCTGTCTGTGATCGCTGCCAGCCAAACCTCACCCAGCACACTAGAGGAGATGTGTTGCAAGTCGGTGTTGCTGCATACTATTCCGCTGTTTCATGCGAACGGATGGGGCACGGCCCATAGCATTACGGTGGTGGGCGGCACGCACGTGATGACGCACCATTTCAATCCTGCAGAGGTATTTCGCCTGATTGAGCGGGAGCGGGTAACGACGTGCGCGATGGTGCCCACGATGGTTACGGCACTGCTGAATTCTCCGACGCGGGCGAACTACGACTTAAACAGTTTGCAAATCCTGATCATCGGGGGTGCCGCTTCGTCTCCCGCTTTGGTGAGGGAAGTGGAGAATAAATTGGGTTGCATTTGCATTTCCGGGTACGGACTCACTGAGACTTGTCCCACGCTGTCCAAGTCGCCGTTGAAGGCGGACGTCCCATTCGACGGGCAGCGCTATCTCCGGCAAGCGATGACTGGATTTGCCATTCCAGGGGTGGAACTTCGGGTCGTGGGTCCGAACGGTACGGAGGTACCTCATGATGGAAACGCCCTGGGTGAAATTGTGGTGAGAGGCGATGGGGTGATGGAAGGATACTGGCGGCAGGCAGAAGCCACGTCGGCCGCGATGGAGGGCGGATGGTTCCACACTGGCGATGTGGCTTGTGTGGATCGTTACAATTACATTCAGATTGTTGATCGGAAAAAAGAAATCATCGTGAGCGGGGGCGAGAACATATCTTCTCTCGAAGTTGAAAAGGCCCTGGTCGCCCATCCTGACGTGTACGAAGCCGCCGTGATCGCTGTTCCGGACGAGAAGTGGGGCGAAGTCCCGAAAGCGCTGGTGGTCTTAAAGCCGGGATCCCAGGTCGGAGAAGCCGAAATCCTGGAGTTCTGCCGCTCTGTGCTGTCGCATTTCAAATGTCCGCGGTCTGTCGAGTTTCTCGAGAGCCTGCCCAAGACGGGCACGGGCAAGGTCTTGAAACGCGAATTGCGGAAGAAGTTCTGGAGGGCCGAGAAAAATGTCGTTTCGTGATGCCGCGCCAGGCGGAATCACGATTCCCATGGTTGAGAAGATGGAGTGTGCCATGGCCAGGTAATAGGGATCGCCTCCCGGGCAGATCTAGTACCGTGACCGCGTGATTGTGTAGCCAAACTTCTGGCGGGCCTTCTTGCGAGTAAAGTTCCACTGGATCATAACCCGGTCGCGATTGACCCGGCGGTTCCAGGCTTGAGTTTCTTGGCGCAGAGAAGTTCGATCTGCGATGCGGCGTTGGCCCAAGCATTGCCGAGAGAATAGGCCAATCGCAATTTCCGCCTGGTTCAACCAACTGCCGTGCTTGGGAGTGTTGTGCACGGTGAACCGATTCCACAGCCGATCGCCTGCTTCTGCCCCAAAGCGTTCGACTATCGCCTTGCGGGTATGCGAACTCAGGTTGTCCATCACCAGATGAATGGTATCGGCCTCCGGATAAGCGGCAGCAATGTCCAACAGATAGTCGGCAAACTCGGGTGAGGAGCGGTTGTCGGTCACCTTGGTGAAATGCCGCCCCACCTTAGGTTGGACACCGCAGAACACATCGGCCGTTCCGCAACGCCGATATTCGGCATCCCGACGGGCCACCCGTCCCGGCTGCATCGCTATCGGAGGCCGTACTTCCTGATGCAAAACTACCGGTTTCTCGTCGACACACACCACCGGTTCCCGCCCCGAGAGCGGCTTTTCATACACGGC
>Ga0116130_1000947_pt1 | contig 17347 bp, 22 predicted proteins | sample June2015DPH_17_5_FD_89733 | JGI IMG/M metagenome (GOLD analysis project Ga0116130, IMG submission 89733) | Peatland microbial communities from SPRUCE experiment site at the Marcell Experimental Forest, Minnesota, USA - June2015DPH_17_40 | ecosystem: Environmental > Terrestrial > Soil > Wetlands...
AACGCCTCAAGCGATCAGTTGCGCCTTGCGCAGCTCACAGAGCAAAGCGAACGTAGTTTGTTACGAACATTGTTCTTGACGAACGATGTTCGCTAGGCTATCCTATGAATATGAGTGAAGAGGCTCCCCGAAACATCGTCAGCCGCCGGAATCGTCCGGCTAAGGCTCCGCTGAGCCGCGATGCGATCGTTTCGACGGCTCTTCACATTCTGGAGCGGGACGGCCTTTCCGGATTGAGCCTGCGGCGAGTTGCGGCCGCTCTGGACACTGGCGCGGCTTCGTTTTATGTCTACGTGGCGAATCTTGAGGAACTTCACGCGCTGATGCTCGATCAGGCGCTGGCGGCGGTGCAAGTGACCGGAGCCGGCAGCCTCCCCTGGCGCGACCGGCTCAAGGTTTTCCTGCTGGCGTACCTTCATGTCCTCTACAACCGACAGGGATTGGCTCAACTCGCCTTGTCGACAATAGCATCTGGCCCCAACTCACTGCGCATCTGGGAGGTGCTCCTGGGTCTGCTGAAAGAAGGCGGAGTAGATGACCTCAGAGCGGCATGGGGCATAGACCTGCTTACTCTCTATGTCACGGCGATTGCCGCGGAGCAGAGCGTTCGCCGCGGAAGTGATCAGGGATTGGGACGGGTGAAGAACGCGCTGTCCACTGTCTCCGAGAAGAATTTCCCGCTCGTGTTCGCCTCGAAGGAGACGCTGCTCTCTGGCGGGGGCGAAACTCGCGGCGAGTGGGCGCTAGACGTAATCATCGACGGCATTGCCGGCGGCCGGCTCCAACGCTCAGCCTCCGCGGCGCCCCGTCCGACCAAAAAGCACGGTCGTGGAAGCAAGAAATAACAGCTTTCCAGCCGTTCCAATCTAACAAGTTCATTGTTTCCGATACAAAGGAGAATACTATGCAATACGACGCAGCAGCAATGCAGAACCACCCATCAGCCCATGTCGGCTTTTCGAAAATCTACGAAGGCAACCCGCCCTGGGACATCGGCAAGCCGCAGCCGCCATTCGTGACGATCGCCGGTCAGGTAATCAGTCCAGTGCTCGACGCTGGTTGCGGCACTGGCAACACGGCCCTTTTCTTCGCTGCTCTGGGCCATCAGGTCACAGGCATCGATTTTGTGGACGAAGCGATCCGGCGAGCCCGAGCCAAGGCCGCCGAGCGTGGCCTGACCGCGAAGTTCTTGATCAAGGACGCCATGACGCTCGGCGAATGGGACGAACGTTTCGCCAGCGTGATCGACAGCGGTCTGTTTCATGTCTACGCCGGAGACGAACGGCGATGTTACGTCCACGGGCTGGCGAACGTGGTTCAGCCGGGCGGGCGGCTCTTCTCGTTCACTTTTACCGAGGAGGCGCCCGAAGGAGGCGTGTCTCGGCAGCAGTTGTATGAAATCTTCACGGACGGCTGGGACGTCGAATCTGTGGAGTTGGTGCGTGGTGAGGTGAGTCCGGCGTTCACGGCTGAGTTTCCGGATGCGTTTCCGGAAGGTGGCCCAAAGGGATGGTTCGCGATCATCCGCCGGAAAGAGTGAATCGCAAGACAGCACTGAATCGGGGCGCCGGCAGTCTTAGTTACCGGTCTTCGAGCATCACGTGCAGCGCTCCCGCTTGAACGCACCCGGCGCTCCCACCCGATGGCCTCCACGCGTCGAAACGGTCAACTCCCGCCTTGTCAGAGACGGGGATGTCGCCATCCATTAGGCCCTCCCGCCGCCAACTTGGCCGTGTCACGCCCGTCTCGTGGGTGTGCGCCAGTGGACGCGCCCGCGAAGTCGGGTTCTCGGAAGTTGAACTTCCCGGTCAGGGCTCGCCGATTTTCGCCGGATGACAGATTGATGGCCAGCAGAGAATCCTGTCTCAGGTTAGCGCCGATGGGGATGCGGCTCGCCGCCCGGCCTCACACCCACCAGGCAGCGGCGGGCTGCTGGCGCATGACGAGGCCATTCAGCAGCTCGGCGGCCTTGGTGAGGCCTTCTTCGGGCGAGAGCAGGCTGTCCTCGTGCTCGATCGAGAGCACGTAGTCGTAGCCGAACATGCGCAGGGTGGACGCGAACTCTTTCCACCAGCCGGCATCGTGACCGTAACCGCAGGTACGGAAGATCCAGGCGCGATGGCGCTCGTCGGCGTAGGACTTGGTATCGAGCACGCCGGTGAGCGGCAGGTTGCGGTCGTAAATCTGCGTGTCCTTGGCGTGCACGTGGAAGATACAATCGCCCAGCACGCGGATGGCGGCGATGGGGTCGATCGACTGCCAGAACATGTGGCTGGGATCGAGATTGCAGCCGATGGCGGGTCCGGCGATCGAGCGCAGCTTGAGCATCGTCTCCGGGCTGTAAACCACAAAGCCGGGGTGCATTTCGATGGCGATCTTGACGCCATGATCGGCGGCGAACTGGGCGCGCTTGATCCAATAGGGCGCCACCACTTTCTCCCACTGCCATTTGAGGATCTCCAGGTAGTCGGGAGGCCAGGGGCAGGTGACCCAGTTGGGCCACTTGGCCTTGGGCGAGTCGCCCGGGCAGCCGCTGAAATCCACTACCACCGGGACGCCCAGCTTTTCCGCCAGGCGGATGGTCTTGCTGCTGACATCCTGATCGTGCCGGGCGCGCGCCGAATCGGGGTGTAATGGGTTGCCATGGCAGCTCAGCGCGCTGATCGAGAAGCCGTGATCGGCGAACTTCTGCTTGAATTCACGGAGTTCGCCCGCGTTGGAAAGCATGCTCAGCTTGCAATGCGGATCGCCGGGGTAGTTGCCGGTACCCAGCTCCACGGTATCGATATTCAGGCTTTTGAGTTTCTTGAGAACGTCTTCGAGCGACAGTTGCGACAACAGGGGTGTGAATACGCCGACTCTCACGGTATGTCTCCTTACCTCGCGAAAAACCATCCACAGAATATCACGGGGACGAGTTGTGAGGGATCTGCCCGGCGCCGGCACGCCCACCGCTCTATTGGAGTTGAGGTTTTCGACCGATCATCCACTTACGGAAATGTTATTCATCACGATGATTCTTTCGGTGCTGAGCGCGCAGGGCGTGGATCGTGCCCCGCCGGCCGTGGTAGCCGCGCTTCGAGCAGGTTCAGGCTGCTTCTCGACGGTCGCGGTGACGAACCTCAGCGGGCGCGAACTGGCAGCCGAGATTCAGGCACGGCTGGAGACCGGCGCGCTGACGCCGTTGGAGCTTGTCGAGCCGGCAAGCGGAGCGCGGCCCAGAAGCGAACCACGCCGCGAACCCCGTGGAGAACCGCGTGGCGATCCCGCAGCCGCCGCAATCGATCGCTCGGAGCGGTCGTCGATCCTGCTTGATCTGGAGGGCTTACCGTTCGCGCCGCACGAGCGCAGGAGCTTTCTTCTTGGCGGCCAGCGGGAGGCCGGGGACGCATGGGTGGGCGTGTGGGAGGCTGATCCACCCGGCACACTGCCGGCGTTGGCGGTCGAAGGATCGATCGAGTGCCTCGCCGGCGATCGACTGGGTACGATTCCCCGTCCTGCCGCGCTGGCCATGCGAAATCCGTGGTTTAACGGACGGGTGGCGGATCTTGCCGGCGCGGTAATGGCCCTAGTCAACGCTTCGGCCCAGGAGGCCCGCGCGGACCTGTGTTACTCGGCAGGCAACCTGTATTTCGTTCCGGCAGAGATGCCGGATAAGCGCCTGGCGCGGTTATGCTCCTGGTCGGAGGAGGTGGCCATTCCGCCGTTCGGCAGCCGAGAATTCACCATGGAACGCGAAGGCTCCACTGAATTCGCGGTGCACACGCGAGGCGAATCCATCGTGCTGCTGCTGTTGCGGCCGGTGGCCGCGGGCCTACGCGTCTACCGCGTGGATTCGACCATCCAATTCGGCAGCGAGGTTCCGCCGGATCCTCCCGGTAGGTAGCGAATGGTCCCACACAGTATTCGAAGCATGAAAGTGACGCCCAGCCTTGTCGTCTCGCTCATGCGCTAGCCTCTCGTCGCACGGGCTATAGGGGCTGGGCATGCCTTCCAGGACGCACTCGTTCGTGACGTGCGCAAAAGTCCGCCTTCGCGCTCCACTGCCGGCCGGAATCGCCGCACGGCAGCGGGCATTCTTAAGCTACTGGCCAAACGCCGCCTGCACCGCGGGGGAAATCTTATCGGCGTGAGCCACCAGCATCGTCACTTGCCAGCGTTGCGTATCCGATAACGTGTCCGCAAAAGCGGGCATTCCGGAAAGCCGAATGCCGTGTGTCAGCTTCCAGTAGGTGACGCCTTCCGGATCGTCGGTCACCATATCTTCCTTTTCGAATAGCTGAGGCGGCGAGGGGAACATCCCTTTCGAGATTGCCGTGCGCACCTGTCCCGGAGCACCATGGCAAAATGAGCAGTGCTGCTGTTTGTATGCATTCACCCCGGCCAGCATACTGCTATCGTCGAACGGGAGCGGATCCTTCAGATCCGCTGCGTTCCCAATACTCGCGCGCAACGCCATCTTGGCAACCGTCTTTTCCAGTGGCAAAGGCGGCGCGGCAGTTGCCATGGAAACCCCGCCGCCATGTACAAACAGGTAACCGCCCACCACAAACATCAAGATGGTTATGACGACACCGAGAATAAATCCGCGCAAGGGTCACGACCTTTCCGGTTTACCTGAAGTTTCGCTTTGGCAGCCGTTTTCGACCGAGGTCTCTCTAAGTTCGACGAGGTTGCCTTTTGCGCTTTGACTTGCAGCTCGTTCACCATCTGCTACACGTTTGGAATCGTAGACATCACCAGTTAGTGTGAAGACCTCATTCTTGACAGTGTATTTCACGCGATCTGTCTCCCTGTACCACATGGTTGTCTCCTAGATAGCCTCAGAGCCGCCGGGTGGAGCGGAAACCAGGCTTTAATCCCCAGGACTCGATTTGCAAGAGTGGCCTGCGCCGTTTCACTTCGCCGGGGCAAGCCATAGGGCAGCGGGCGCTACCCGCGCCAACGAGAATAGCCCCAGCCCCCGCCGCCGAGTACAAACAACACCAAAAGAACAATCAAAATAGTCATCATATTCTTGCCTCTTCCTTAGTCAGTGCAGGGCAGTGCAGGTGGAAGGCCAAAGCCGAATGTATGCAAACACAAGGTAGATCATCCGGGGCTCCCGGAAGTTGTGATGTGCAAATCCTGCCTTCCATCAGGCAAGAAGTGCTGTGAGGGCGACGGGTAAAAAAGCCGAATCCCCAGCGGCGCGCCATACCCGCGTGGCAGGGGCTAAGCCGTGAAGTGTGTACCGCCAATTGGGTGCTGGATTGCAATGGGATGGCTGTGTTCAGCGGCCAGTTCTCAACAAGAAAAGAGGAGACAACAGATGAAACCAGGTACGAAGGACCAGATCCAAGGCAACGTTCATGAGCTGAAAGGCAAAGTCAAAGAAACCGCCGGGCAAGTCACGAACAATCCCAACTTGGCAGCCGAAGGCCAAAACGAGAAACTCGCCGGCACCATTCAAAAGAAAGTCGGCCAGGTTGAAAAGGTATTCGAGAAGTAAATGGGCCAGTCACCGGGCAGCGCAAGTTGTCTTGCTTGAGGAGGCGCTCAGTTGTGGCATTGAGCGCCCGGTAACTCATAGGGATGGATCATGTCCGGCCGTCCCGCGACGAGCTAACATTTAAAGAATAGGAAGACCCATGATTTTGATATTAATTATCATTTTGCTGGTGATTTTAGGCGGTGGCGGCGGGTATTATGGTCATAGCCGCTGGGGCTACGGCGGGGGCGCGGGTATAGGGCTGGGCACCATATTAGTGATTCTCCTATGCGCCTACCTGCTGGGCGCTTTCCGTTGAGGCTGCGCCCCGCACTCGCGACCATTCTGTTTTTCAAGCGAGGTCTTCGATCTCAAAGCGAAGCGCGTCACACCGCCCAGTACCGCTAGTGCGGAGCTATCATCATATAGGGTGAACTTTGGGCTGGAAACGCTGCGGGCGATATGCCGCGTGCTGCTTGACAAGTAGGTGGAATTCACCTAGTCTTAAGTTAGTGACTGGACACTTCCGCCCAATCTACAGTTGATCTGAACTAAGTCAGCTCAACTGGGTCCACTTCTTAGCCTAACCATTTCGGGAAAGGTTAACCGTGTTTTCCAGTTTCATTTCCACTCATTCGACGGGCGCGATACCTTTGTGCACCTTGATGATTTGCCTTTCCGCATTGGGCAGGCTCTGGACAGAATGGAAATCCGATCCGCTACGCGCCGAGTTGCAGAATCCCGGCCGCGAGTCGGCAGAAGACTTTTATTACTGAAGGAAAGCCGGAGCATATGGCGGTTCTGACGTATCAATCGGGCGAATCGTGGCCTCATCGAATCCTCTCGTGGATTTACCCGGCTCGCGAATGGGCAGGCGTGCAGCCGGTGGATGAACCGGGACCCGGCGTTAAGCGTGCAAACAAGACCGGGCCTACCCAACGGAAACCCGTAAGTCTTCGGGCAGGAGAAGCCAAATAGTGCCTTTCGAAAATCATGGAAACCGGCCTTTCACCACGACGTCGGTCGACAAGAATGCGCCGGCGGCATCGGGCGTATACGGGCTCTCGAATGCGCGCCAATGGATCTTCGTGGGCGAGACCGCCAACATACAAGCCGAGTTGCGCAAACATCTCCAGTATCCGAATGAAGTACTGCGGGAGCACACTGCGTCCGGCTACACATTCGAGCTGAGCCCCGCGGAATACCGCGTCGAACGCCAACACCAGCTCGTCTCCGAGCTTGCGCCTGTAGGGAACCGGTCGCATGCGCAGGTCGCGAGGGCCCGGTCCTGATCGGGCACCGGATTCGGAGCCGTTAGCGCTTGCCGGCGCTTTTCGCCAAACCCACTACCGCTCGGTACCCTCCCCGGCAGACGGCTCCGCCCGCAGGTCTGCTACGATAAAAAACTCTGGCATCGATGCTGCGATTTGAAACCGCCGGCGAGTCCCACGGCGAATGGCTGGTGGCCACGCTCACCGGACTCCCGGCGGGCATCCCTATTTCCCTCGACGCGGTCAATCGCGAGCTTTGGCGCCGCCAGCAGGGCTACGGCCGCGGCGGCCGCATGAAGATCGAGACCGATCGCGCCGAAATTGTCGCCGGCGTGCGCCATTCGCACACCATCGGCTCCCCCATCGCCATTCTGATTCGCAATCGCGATTGGGAAAACTGGACGCACGCGCTTCCGGTTGAGGATGTCGCGGGCGCGGAAGACCAGCGCAAACCCCTAACCCGTCCGCGTCCCGGCCACGCCGACCTAGCCGGCGCCGTCAAGTACAACTTCCATGACGCACGCTACATCCTGGAGCGCGCCAGTGCCCGCGAAACCGCCGCCCGCGTCGCGGTGGGCGCTATCGCCAAGGCTCTGCTCGGTGAATTCGGCATCACCGTGCTCAGCCACGTCATCGCCGTCGGCCGCGTGCGCCTCGAGCGCGCCGTGGAATTCAGCGAGTTGGTCGAACTGAGCCGCCGCGACAGCGTCTTGCTCGGCTGCGTCGACGCCGCCGTCGAGGCCCACATGAAGGAAGAAGTCGATGAAGCCTACCGCACCGGCGATACGGTTGGCGGTGTCTTCGAGGTGGTGGCCCGCGGCGTCCCTATCGGCCTGGGCTCGCACGTCACCTGGGATTCGCGCCTGGATGGCCGCCTCGCTCAAGCCATCGTTTCCATCCAGGCGGTCAAGGGCGTCGAAATCGGATTCGCTGCCGCCGGCGCCGCCAGCTTCGGCTCCCAGGTGCAGGACACCATTCATTATGACCGCGCAGGCCGCGTCTTCACCCGCGGCGCCAACCGCGCTGGCGGCCTGGAAGGCGGCATCACCAACGGCCAGGACGTGCTGGTGCGCGGCCTGCTCAAGCCCATTTCGACCTTGCGCCGGCCGCTCGAATCGGTGGATTTGACGACCCGCGAGCCCGCCCTTGCCGCTTACGAACGCTCCGACGTGGCCGTCGTGCCCGCTGCCGGCGTCATCGGCGAGGCTATGGTGGCGCTGGTTCTGGCCCAGGCCTTTCTGGAGAAATTTGGCGGCGACTCGCTCGACGAAACCCGCCGCAATTATCAAGGCTACCTCGATCAGGTGCGAAACTACTAGAGATGGCGACGTTATCGACAACAAACGGCAAGCTGGTAGGGCATGCTTTAGCTTGCCCAAATACTCAATTACTTGTAATCCTCTCTTGAATCGAAATATGGTTTACCCGATAGTCAAATTCGGCGATCCGGTGCTCGAGCTCGAAGCGGAAACCGTGACCGAGTTCGATACGCCGGACCTCAATCAATTCCTGGCGGACATGTTCGAGTCGATGTACGCGGCCAAGGGCGTCGGCCTGGCCGCGCCGCAGATCGGCTTTTCCCGGAAGATCTCCGTCATCGATGTCTCGAACGGCCAACGCCCGGAGGATAAGCTCGTCCTCATCAACCCCACCATCGTCAAGGTCGAAGGCAAGCAGGTGGGCGAAGAAGGCTGCCTCAGCGTTCCCGGTTTCCGCGAGCAGGTGCGCCGCGCCAAGCGCGTCACCATCCGCGCGCAGAATTCGAAGAGCGAGCCGTTTGAGATGACCGGCGAGGACCTGCTGGCGCGCGCCTTCCTGCACGAGACCGATCACCTCTACGGCCGGCTCTACATCTCCCACATCAGCGCGCTCAAGCGCGATCTTCTCAAGCGCAAGATTCGCAAGCTGCAGCGCGCCGGCGAGTGGGACTGAGCCGCCGGTATGCGCCTGGCCTTCCTCGGCACCCCCGCCTTCGCCGTGCCCACGCTGGAGCGGTTGGTCGAGCGCGGCCACCAGGTGCTCACCGCCGTCACTCAGCCCGACCGCCCCAAAGGACGCGGCCAGGCGCTGGCGCCGCCGCCGGTGAAAGAAGCCGCCCTGCGCCTCGGCGTCCCCGTCTATCAGCCGGAACGCGTTAAACGGCTGGAATCGGTGGAATACCTGCGGAGCCTCGCGCCGGAAGCCATGGTCGTCGTGGGCTACGGCCAGATCATTCCGCAATCGATTATCGATATTCCGCCGCTGGGTATTCTCAACGTACACGCTTCTCTGTTGCCGAAATACCGCGGCGCAGGCCCCATCCAATGGACCATTGTCAACGGAGAAACCGTCACCGGCGTCACCATCATGCGCATCGATGCCGGCCTCGATACCGGCCCGATGCTGCTCAAATCCGAAACCGCCATCGGCGCCGATGAGACCGCACCGGACCTTGGCCGACGCCTGTCCATAATGGGCGCGGACCTGCTGGTCGAAGCCATCGACGCGTTCGCCGCCGGCCGTGGCGCGCTCCAACCGCAGCCCCAGGACAACGCGCAAGCCACTCATGCGCCCATGTTGAAAAAAGAAGACGGCCGCATCGATTGGAGCCGCCCCGCCGATCGGATTCACAACCAGGTGCGCGGCATGCAGCCCTGGCCCGGCGCTTACTCGAGCTTTCGCGGCGGCGCGCTGCACGTGTGGCGCGCGCGCCCAACCGAAGCCGGCGCCGGCCATCCGCCAGGCGCGCTAGTTCGCACCAAGCCCCTGCTGGTTGCCTGCGGCGCGGGAGCGCTCGAACTGATCGAGGTGCAGATGGAAGGCCGCAAGCGCATGCCCGCCGCGGATTTCGCTAATGGGCAGCGATTAGTCGAAAATGAAATCTTAGGGTCCGTCAGGATATAACCATGCCAAATCAAGGCGAACGACGTGGCGCACGCACTCATGCGTGCCGTGTCGAGACTCTTCTCGACACCTCTTTTTTCCGGGGCGCCGGGCGTCGGCACGAGTGCCGACGCGGCACGCATGAGTGCGTGCGCCACGTCGGAATGGTAAGTTCATTTCTTGACGACCCGTTAGGAGAGGTGTCCGCTTGAATCTGCCCTTGGGATACGCTTATTCGGCCGTCTATGCCGGCATACGGCAAGCCGAGCGTGACGATCTGGCGCTGATCGTCACCGGTCTCGACGCCAGCGCCGCCGCCGTGTTCACACGCAACCGCGTGCAGGCGGCGCCGGTGCGGCTGTGCCGCCGCCATCTGGCGTTGTCGAAGGGCCGCGTCGGCGCCATTCTGATGAATGCCGGCAACGCCAATTGCGCCACGCGCACGGGCGACGCCGTGGCGCTCGACACCGCACGCGCCACCGCCAAGATCCTCAAGCTGCCGGTGGCGCAGGTGCTCACCGCATCCACCGGCGTGATCGGCGTGGAAATGGACGGCGCCAAAATCACGGCCGCATTGCCGCGTCTGGTAGACGGCCTCTCGCCCGCCCGCTTCGAAGATGCTGCTCGCGCCATCATGACCACCGACCTGGTTTCGAAAACCGCCTTCGCCGAAGCCCACCTGCGGCGCGGTAGTGTCCGCGTGGCCGGCATGACCAAAGGCTCCGGCATGATTCAGCCGAATATGGCCACCACACTCGGCTTCGTGATGACCGACGCCGAGCTTCCCGCGGCGGCCTTGCGCGTCATCCTCAAGCGCGCGGTTGAAGCCAGCTACCACCGGCTGTCGGTGGATGGCGACACCTCCACCAACGACACACTCGTACTGCTTGCCAACGGAGCTTCCGGCGTCCGTCCCGAAGCCAAGGAACTCGCCCGCGTGGAAGAGAAAATCACCGGCGTCATGCAGCACTTGGCGCAGGCCATCGCGCGCGATGGCGAAGGCGCCAGGAAGTTCGTCACCATCGAAGTCTCTGGCGCACCCAGCGACGATGCCGCCGCGCGCCTGGCCCGCGCCATCGCCAATTCGCCGCTGGTCAAAACCGCCATCGCCGGCTCCGACCCGAATTGGGGCCGCGTCCTTTCCGCCGCCGGTAACGCCGGCGTGCCTTTCGATCCCGGCAAAACCGATATCTGGATGCAAGGCGTCGCGGTCTGCCGCGGCGGCCTGGCCGCGCCGTTCTCCGAAGCCGAGCTGAAACAGAAGTTGGATGCGCCGGAATGTCACATCCGCTTTTCGCTGCGCGGCAAAGCCAAAGGCGAGGCCCGCTTCTGGACCTGCGACCTCACCCACGGCTACATCCACATCAATGCCAGTTACAGGACGTGACATGCTGAACGTGTTGCGCGCGCTTTTGTTGATCGCATTGGCATGGCCGGCCGCCGCGCAGAGCGGCCCGGTGGACCAGCAACAAGCCGCGCGCGACCTGGTTTCGAACGCCGCGCAAGCGCTGGCCGAACGCCGCGCCGCCGGCTTTCTCGAAGCCCTGGATACGCCGCTGGCCGCGCAACTGCGCAAGCCGGTCGAAGCCCTGCTGCGCTCTTACGACGTCAAGCCGGCGCTGGAGTTCGTCTCCGCAACCGAAGACAACCGCGGTGTCGCACTCGGCATGGACTGGAAGCTGGACCTGGCGGCGCGCGAAGGCTTGCGCAGCATTACCCATCGCCAAAGGCGCGTATCGTGCCGCGTGGAACCGCGCGATGGCGCGCTGCGCATCGTCGCCTTCGGGGACAGTCCCGATGGCGCTCCTGGCGCACCCGGCCTTTTCTCGCCGCCCGATGTGGACGGCGCCTGGGACCTCTTGCAATCCGCCGCTCGCGCGCTCAGCCAGCCGGACACTCCGGCCGCCGGCTTCCTGGCCGCCTTCGATTCCAAACTGCCCGGTTACGAGGCGCTGCGCAACGGCGCGGAAGCGCTGGCCGCCCAAGGCGAGGTCGACTCGACCATCGGTCTCACCACCGACGAAGGCACCGACACCGCGCGCACGCTCGAAGTCGATTGGACCCTCGAAGTAGTCAACGCCGAAACCGGTATCCGCATCCTGCAGCGCGAGGCGCAGCTCACCTTCAAAATCGAGCGTAGAGGCAAACGCTGGCTGATCGTCTCCGTCGCCCCGCTGGATTTCTTCACGAAGTAGCCGCACGAGGCAAATCGGAAGAGACCACGCAGTTCAGGCTGTTTGTTCAATGCGCCAGACGGCCCAGTAGCCAACTACTAAAGAGGTTTGCGGGTTCGGCGCCTTTGCATTACCGTGGTAATATTAGGCATGGCAATCGCTCACTCGAAGCTCACGGCGCAGGGGCAAATATCGGTGCCCGCCGGTGTTCGTCAAAGGCTTGGCGTCGGCCCTGGCTCGGTCCTGGAGTGGGACGAGGATGGACAAAACATCGTCGTGCGGCGGTCGGCCCGGTTCTCTTCCGAGGATATCCATCGTGCGCTGTTCCCCAAGCAGGCGCCGGAACCGCGGACGGTCGATGACATGAAACGAGGTATCCGGCAGCGCATCCGGAATCGTCATGCGCGCGGTTGACACCAATGTTCTGGTTCGGCTGATTACGCGAGACGATCTTCGTCAAGCCAACTCCGCCGACCGCTTCGTCGAAAAGGGCGCCTGGGTATCCGTCCTCGCGCTGGCCGAAGCCACCTGGGTCCTCGCCACGGTCTATGAGTTCAGCGCCGCCGACCTTGCCACCGCGCTCGGGATGCTGCTGAACCACAAGGATCTGACACTCGAGGATTCCGACGTCGTGGCGGCTGCGCTGGATCTCTTTCGTTTGCGGCCCACGCTGGGTTTTTCCGATTGCCTGATGCTGCACCTTGCGCGCAAGGCCGGGCATTTGCCCTTCGGCACGTTCGATCGTGCGCTCGCCAGGACCGCGGGAGCACAAAAGCTGTGAAGCGTTCGAAACGACGCCAGAGCCCCCCAACTGGGCCGCCGCGCGCACAGGCTGGGGTGGATCATAATAGGGTTTCCAGCGATTGGCGGCAACCACCCTTTTGTTGTTAGGAGTTCTGACGGTGACACCAGACGAAGTCCGGCGGCGGGTGGAGGAAATTGGCATCATTCCGGCCATTCGCGTTTCGTCTTCCGACGATGCTTTATTCGCGGCGGAGGCGGTCTCGAACGGGGGCATCCCGATCGTCGAGGTGACCATGACGGTGCCCGGCGCGCTGGAGGTGGTAGCCGAGCTGGCGCGCCAGCATCCGCAATTGATCGTGGGAGCGGGGACGGTGCTTGATCTCGAAACGGCGCGCCGCTGTCTGGACGCGGGAGCGCGCTTCCTGACCAGTCCCGGCCTGGATCTGAGCGTGGTGGAATTCGGCCGCGCCGAGAAATTGGCGGTATGGCCGGGCGTGCTCACGCCTTCCGAGGTGATGGCCGCGCGCAAGGCCGGCTGCGAGTTGGTCAAGGTATTCCCGTGCGCGCAGGTCGGCGGGCCCAAGTATATCCACGCCCTCATGCGGCCGTTTCCGGACATCGGGTTCATCGCCTCCGGAGGCGTCACGCAGACCACCGCCGTCGAGTTCATCCTCGCGGGCGCGGCAGCGCTGGGCATTGGCAGCGAGCTGATCCCGCCGGAATCGATTGAGCACCGCCATCCGGACCGCATCCGCGAGCTGGCGCGCCGCTTCCTGGGCATGGTGCGCACGGCGCGCGAACAATTGGCGGAAGCCGAGGAGTAAGAGCGTGTCGGGGAGTATCCAGGCCAATCGGCGGCAACCGCTCGATTGAAAATCATGCCGCGCGGCGGCAAGAAAAGCCGGTAGAGTCGAGGGCGGGCGCAGGTGCTGACGTGGAGCGCCAGTCCCGTCTCCCGGCCTCGCTCATCAAACCGGACGTGCGGATTTCCCGCAGTGCGGATTTCCCGCACCTATTTCGGGGTTTGGTAACCTGTCCCCGAATAGGCAATCGACGAAGGCCGATAGCTTATGATCTATCGGGAGGGCGATGATGAATAGCCTATGGCCTATCCTCACCAGCGCCATTGGAAAACTGGGGCCTAGCCGTCACCATTTTTCTTCGTCACACTGCCAAGCCGTCTGTTTCAAGCATCAAATCCGTAAAACGGAAAGCTCTGCAACGTTTGATCGGCGAGCGTGAAAACGTCGTCAAAGTCGTAGCGTCGGCCCAATTTTGCCGTCCAATAGCGTCCATGCGCCAGCCAGTGACGGAATCTAAATGCTCCACGCAGTTCACCAATGAGTGTACGTGTTCCGGAAGAGTTGCTGATCCAAGCTTCGAATATCTCGTCCTCAAGCGAGGCCTTCTCCTGCTTCTTTTTGTAAATGCCCCGTAAGGCGCGCGAGACTGGGTCCTTTTTCTTTCCGTAACAGCGCTTCAAGTAATCAATGCGAAAAGCCGCTTCGACTGCGGCCAAAACCGTCAGGGATGAGGTCAGGTCCGCCTCCTCAACCCGCTCACCCAACTCGCCAGTTACTTCGCTCGCCAGATATCCGGCAAAGCGGACCAAGTAACTCGGCGAACCAACGCTGAAATAGAGCCTGAGCGAAGATTCCAGGTCGCGATGATGTGCGGCGACCTTCGGAAGCCCAAGATGTTCGCCGGAAAAGCTGACGCGGTCAGCCATTCGCAACTTCCATTAGCGCCTGGAAAAGAGAGTCCTGCGTTAGCTCGATATAGCGGACAGTGGGTGGACTCGTCGCAATTTTCCATCCCCATTTGATTTGCTTTGGCGGCGCCGCTACTGCGGGTGGCTCGGGTTTGCCGCCGATACTGACACGCACTTTAATCGTCGGAGGACTGGACGCCTCGCTGTTGACCAAAACGAGGCGTGCCCGTCCCGCTGGACCCACGACATCCACGCGGCCCTTCGCGCCAATGAGCAACGTGCCGACCGGCGTCATGGTGATTTCCTGGCGGCCGATTTTGAGGATCATTTGACGGGCACTGTACGATCCGATGTTCTCTTCGTCCAGCTGGATATCGCGGTAATTAACTTTGATCTGGCCGGTCCCGATATAATTCGCGAGAAAAGACTCAGTTTGTTCGTAGAGTTCTTTGAGATGGCCCAGCCACTCGTCGCGCTCTTTTGCCCAATCAACCCGCTCCTCTTCCGCCGTCGCGGCAGTTTGCTCGCGTTTGACGAATGCGTCGAAATCGCTATTCATGGCGCTGTCTCCCATTCCTCATTATCATGCCTAGACTGGCAGCGCGGCCAAGGTGCTGCTCGCGTGAGCTGATTCATCCCGCCGGCACTCCGAGCCGCCTTCCTTCAGAGCCTGGCCGCCTCGCGCGTACAGTCGCTTTATCGTGTGACCAAACAAGGGGTCTTTCGGCGACTTTTTTGATGACCAATCCACCGCCCAATCGCCACCGTTCACCGGATGTTATGATGCGAATTCATGCGCGACGTAACTGTAGGGATAGTGGGTCTGGGCAACATCGGTACGGGCACTCTGCAGATTCTGGCGGAGAACGCCGATCAGATCGCTCTCAAGCTCGGGTTTCATCTGCGAGTCGGGGCGGTCTGCGATCTGTTGATCGATTCCAAGCAGATTCCCGAATCGCTGGGATCGGTTTTCAAGACCAACGACTGGCGGCGGTTGATCGAACATCCGGGCCTGGATATCGTGGTCGAACTGGTCGGCGGGACGACCATCGCCGCCGAAGTGATCCATGCCGCCATTGCGGCGAAGAAGTCCGTCGTTACCGCGAATAAGGAACTGATGGCGTTGCGCGGCGCCGAGATCTGGGAGCGCGCCATCGAAGCCGGAACCAACGTGGCCATGGAGGCCAGCGTGGCGGGCGGGATTCCGATTCATGCCGTGCTGCGCGAAGGCATCTCCGGCGACCGCGTGGTGGCGCTGCTGGGCATCCTCAACGGCACCAGCAACTACATCCTCACCGAGATGGAGCAGCACGGCTCGCCGCTCGAAACGGTGCTGGCAGAGGCGCAGCGGCTGGGATTCGCCGAAGCCAATCCGAGCAACGATATCGATGGCTTCGACGCGCGCTCGAAACTGGCCATCCTTTCCGCGTTGGCCTTCGGCGAGAAGATCACGCCGGCGGACATTTTCACGGAAGGGATTCGCCGCCTCTCGCCGATGGATTTCCAGTATGCCCACCGCCTCGGCCACACGATTCGGTTGCTATGCGCGGCGCGGCAGACGCCGGAGGGGCTGATCCTGTCGGTGCGACCGGCCCTGATTCCCGAGACCGCCATTCTGGCGAGTGTACGCCACTCCTACAACGCAATCTGGGTGCAGGGGACCTACGGCGAGGACACCTTCTACTACGGCCGCGGCGCCGGCCCGAGGCCCACCGGCGTGGCCGTGGTGAGCGACCTGATGCGCGTGGCGCGAGAGATTCTGAGCGGCAGCCCCACGCGCGTCTCGCCGTTCGCGCATCAGCGCCTGGGTATATACAAGCCGATCCCCGTGACGCTGCAAACCCGCTCCTACTACGTGCGGTTCCGCGTGGTCGACCAGCCGGGAATCATCGCCGCGCTATCGGGCATTCTGGCCGCCAAACACATCGGCATCGAGGCCGTGCTCCAACTGCCGCACGAGAACAAACTGGACCTGCCGTTTGTGATCACGCTCGAACCCACCACCGAAGCGGCGGTGCGCGATGCCGTCGCGGAGATGTCCAAGCTCGACTTCCTGTTGGAACCGCCGCTGGTGTTGCCGATGGAACCGCCGCTGTAGCGGGTTCGAAACACCGCAACCATGGGACTATTCTCTCCGGCGCAGGTGGTCGGATACATCGCTCTTGCCCTTGGCATAACGGCCTTTCTTCAAAAGAGCGATGACCGTCTGAAGTTTTTCAACGCGACTCAGGGCTTGGTTTACGCTCTGCATTTCGTTCTCTTAGGGAACCTTCCCGCTTCCGCCAGTTCGTTGATTTCGTCATTGCGCTCGTTCCTGGCGCTGCGATACCGGTCGTGGTTGCTTGGCGCGGCGATTGTAATTGTGAACGTCGGCATGGGCGCGGCGTTCGCGAGAAACACAGCCGGCTGGTTACCCGTAATCGGTTCGTCGATCGCGACCGTCGCGATTTTTACGATGCGCGGCGTTCCGTTTCGAGCCGTGCTGCTGTCGAGCACTCTGCTGTGGTTGGCCAACAATATCATCAGCGGATCGATCGGTGGCACATTGTTGGAGCTGGCGAACGCGACCATCAATATCTCAACCATGATCCGCATGGTCAGGTCGGCGAGGGCTCAGTCGCGGCGCCCCGATGAAACGCAATTGGCGCGACTTTAGCGCGCTATAAGAGGCGGCGTTGCAGCGAAATCGCCGGCCGCGCCCTCAGGCCTACGCCTTGCGCAGGGCCAGTACCGCGTTCAGGCCACCGAAGGCGAAAGAATTCGAAATCGCCCACTCGACTTGCGCCTGGCGCGCCTGGTTGGGGATCACGTCGAGGTCGCACTCCGGGTCGGGTACGTTGTAGTTGGCGGTGGGCGGCAACACGCCGTCGCGCAGCGCGAGCACGGTGGCGACGCACTCCAGTGCCGCAGCGGCGCCGAGTGCATGGCCATGCATCGACTTGGTGGAACTGATCGCCAGCTTGCCGGCGTGCGCGCCGAACACCGCGTGCAACGCGGCGGTTTCGGTGGCATCGTTGGCCAGCGTGCCGGTGCCGTGGGCATTGACGTAGCCGATCGCCTCCGGCGCCAGGCCGGCGTCGCGCAAGGCCGCGCGCATGGCCTTGGCCGCGCCATC
>Ga0116130_1000948_pt1 | contig 17339 bp, 19 predicted proteins | sample June2015DPH_17_5_FD_89733 | JGI IMG/M metagenome (GOLD analysis project Ga0116130, IMG submission 89733) | Peatland microbial communities from SPRUCE experiment site at the Marcell Experimental Forest, Minnesota, USA - June2015DPH_17_40 | ecosystem: Environmental > Terrestrial > Soil > Wetlands...
CCGCTTTCACGGAAGAAGGCAAACGTGGGCACATGGCTGCACACCACGTTTTCCATGTTGATTTCCGTGCGAGGGCTATCTTCGAGACTGATGGCGACCGCCGGACCAGAGATGTCCTCCATGCGGGCATCCTTCACCCAGAGCTCGTCCGGAAAGCCGGGTTCGATGGCGATTGCCGTGGGAACGTTGCGGAACCGCGGCCGGATGAGGGTGAGGCCGGCGGCGCCTTCCTGGATGGCGGCCTCGCGCTGCCCTTCAAACGTGGCATCGACCAGCGTGAATTGCCAGCCGGGCGAAGGCGTGCGCGTCCAAATGGCGTAGCGGCCGCCGTAAAAGTGCACATCCTCGGCGACGTTTCCGCCCTCATGAACGCCCGCCAGGCCGGAACCGATGTGAAAATCCATGTGTGCCAGGAAGCAGTGCTGCGCGTAGTGGGCGCGGACGCCAACAGCACCGGGATTGCCGTCTTTGATTTCCAGATCGATATTGCTCAAGGCCGAATAGAAGGTACCCGGTCCGGCATCCGGAGGTTGGTCGCCGGCGGTGCCACGGCCGCCCGGGAGCGGGCCTGGCGGACCGCCGGCGATGCTGGGGCCGCGGCCGGCGCCAGGACGCCAGCCCGCGAAGAACACCATCAGCTTCTCATGCTCGTTGTCCTGGTAACCCGGAGTGTTTTCCGCCAGCACCAGCACCGGTCGGGTGGCCCCGTACCCGATCACGCGGATGCCGGGCCAGATGTAGATCGTTTTGGACAGGCGGTATCGACCTTCGGGAACGAAGACGATTCCCTGGTTGGTGGTCTCCTGGACTTTATTGATCGCCTGCTGAAGGGCGTCGGTGTCATCGGCAAGACCGTCACCATGCACGGCGAAATCGTCCCGCGTCAAGTAGACCGCTTTGGGGTCGTCCAAACGGACGGTGTAATAAGAGGCTCCCCACAATGGGATGGCTGCCACCAGTGCGGCGAGCGCGCGGAAGACTCTCATAGGGTGATTCATTTCCCGGCCAGATCGAGGCTGCGCAGCAGATAGGCCGGCGTGCAACTCCAAGCATGGCAGTAGCTGTTGACCAGCGTGCTGCCGTAGGGCGAGAGATCGGCATTCGACGGGTCGTAAACTTCCCAGAACGTGTCGGCGCCCGCCTTCACCATGCCGCCCCAATATGTTTCAACCAATTGTTTCGCTTCCTGCTTCAGCCCGCACTGCAACATGGCTTCGGCAACATAGTGGTAAAGATACGGCGCTCCGGGGCGCACTGCATCCGCCTGTGCCGCGACGGCGTGGAAGGCTTGCGCGGCCTCGTCGTTGGTGGCGATGCCGCTCAGCGTCATCCACGCCTGCGAGGCCCAGGAGACCTGGCGCTTGGGGCCGCTCACAAACACTTTTCGCGACGGATCATAGAAGACGCTGCGCGCCGCGGCCGTCATGCGGGCGATCAACTGCTCGTACTTTACGGCATCATCCTCCGCCCCGCAGTGGCGCGCGAGTTCGGCCGCCCGCCGGAGCGAGAACACGAAGACGCCATTGATCGCAACAGCGCGATCGAGCGCGTCGCACCAGTCGATGAATACCCAACTGCGCGGCGGGGCGGCGAAAACTCCATCCGGCCCGACATAGGCGGAGAGCAGTTCCATTTGTTTCCGCACGGCTGGCCACAGATCGTTGGCGGTGTTCCAATCGCCGGTGGCTTTGGCATAGTCCAGCACCGCCGCAGCATACAACGCGGCGTAGTCGATGATGTACTCGTGCCCGCGATGAGGCTCGGGATCTTCGAACACGCACGCGGGCAGCAGGCCGTCCTCGCGAGGGAACGCGGCGAACAGGTAGAGGCACTGCTTGACCAGATCGTTGTTACGGAAGGTCGCGTAGTTCGTCAATGCCTGTAAGCGAAGATCGCCGATCCAGAGACGCCGGTCGCGCTTAGGGCCGTCCTCGAACACAGTCTGCATGCAGTCCCGCAATGTGGCGATGCTGACTTTGTCGATCTGCCGCAATCGCGCAGGCACTGTCTCCGGAAGGAGCGGTGGATCCGCTCCGGCGGAAGACAGCGCTGTTGCTTTTATCCGCGCGATGCGTACGGCGTAGTTGGGAGAGGTATCGACGATCTCCAGCTTCACGTAGCGGAACGCATACCGGCGAGGCATCTCGACGACTGCCGGCAGCACGTCGATGTTGATCACTTCGTCCTGCAGCCAGGCCCGGCTGAGACCGCCCCTGTAGGGGTCGAGAGGCTCCGCAACTTCGGCCGGCACTTCTCCGAAGGTCAGCTTCAATCGAGCCGGCGCATCGACGCCGCGCCCTTCGCCGGCGATCGAGAATGAAAAATGGCCGGTAAGATGGCGGCCGAAGTCGATAATGGCAGCGTCGCCGCGCCGCAGCAGGCGCTCGCTCAGGGCTTCAACCGGAGAGACTGGCTCGACGCGCCAGCGCAGAAAGGCAGTGCCATCGGCGACCATTTTAACGATGCCGGCCGGCAACACGGGCGTCCGGTGAAGGCGCGGCTTCAAGCTCACTGCGACGGCAAGCCATCGTTGCTCGTTCGATGAATCGGACGAAGCGGCAAGAGCCGGAGACACTGCCGCACAAGTCGCAGCTTTGACAAAATCACGACGATTCAAAGTAACTGCCTCTTCGAAAACGTGAGCCGTGGAACCAACCGCTCCCTTTGGTCGCGGCTCCGATACGCGGCTGTCGGCGATTGCCGATCCCAACGCTGATGATAGCTGGAAGCGGCGCGTTGGTGGGGCATGCTTGGCTTGCCAACAGCTATACTGATCCGGTGCCGCAACCCCTCACGGTCGAAGAAGCCATGGCTCTGGCGCGCGACCTGGCCCGGTCGGGCGACCTGACCGGCGCAGCCCAAATCTGCGTCAAGGTTTTGCAGGTGGCTCCGGACCAGCCGCAGGCGCTGCACTTGCTTGGGATGGCCGCGTTGCAGAAAGGCCATCCGGGCGAGGCGGTGGAGTTGCTGCGCAGGGCCGTCCGGAGCGATCCTCACTTCGCGGTGGCGTCGAACGACCTCGGTAGTGCGCTGGCGCTGCAGGGTGCGCTGGCCGAAGCAGCCGCCAGTTACCGCCAAGCGATCGCACAGGCGCCAGACTTCGCCGAGGCGCACAACAATCTGGGCAATCTGCTGCAGATGACGGGCGCACTCGAAGAAGCGGTGGCCCGCTATCGCACTGCGGTGGGCCTGCGGCCTGCCTACGCCGAAGCGTTCCGCAATCTGGGCAGCGCCTTGCGCCGGCTCGGCAGGCTGGACGAAGCTGTGACGGCGCTCCGCACGGCGCTCGAGATCGATCCGGCGTTCACCGCGGCGATATCCCAATTGACGCACCTGTTGAAAGAGCTTTGCGATTGGACCCAGTTGGACGAGTTGACGGCGCAACTGATCGGGATTGTCGAGTCGGGTTCCGCGGCGGTAAACCCGTTCGTGTTTCTGAGCCTGGACACCACACCGCGCCAGCAGTGGCTGTGCGCGAAACGTTGGGCGGCCGATCAACTGGGCGCTACGGGCGAACGGCCCGAAGCGTCCCAAGGCAAGGGCCGCATTACAATCGGCTATTTGTCCGCGGACTTTCAGGAGCACGCCACCGCGCACCTGACCGCGGAGCTGTTTCAGTTGCACGATCGCGGGCGGTTTCGGGTGATCGGGTATTCCTATGGGCGGGACGATGGCAGCGCGGCCCGCCGGCAGTTGAGCGAGTCATTCGACGAGTTCGTGGATCTGCTCGATTGTTCGCACGTCGAATCCGCCGCCAGGATCCGGGCGGACGGAGTGGACATCCTGGTGGACCTGAAGGGTTACACGACCGATGCGCGGCCGGAGATACTCCATCTGCGGCCAGCGCCGGTTCAGGTGAGCTATCTCGGCTATCCCGGCACCTTGGGGACGGACGCGGTGGACTTCGTGTTGGTGGACCGGCAAGTGGTTCCAGCGGACGAGCAGCGGTACTTCACCGAACAACTCGTGCACCTTCCGGATTGCTACCAGGTGAACGACCGCCGGCGGCCGATCGCACCACGCATACCGGCGCGGGCGGAGTGCGGGCTGCCGGAAACGGCGTTCGTGTTCTGCTGTTTCAACTCTGCATACAAGATCACGGCGCCAATGTTCGATATCTGGATGCGCCTGCTGGGCGGTGTGCCGGGAAGTGTGCTGTGGTTGCTGGAGCCGAACCGGACGGCGACGGCCAATCTGCGGCGCGAGGCGGAATCGAGGCTCGCTGGCGGGGCGGCGCGGTTGGTGTTCGCGTCGTCGCTCGCGAATCCGGAGCATCTGGCACGCTTGGGGCTGGCCGACCTGTTTCTCGACACGCTTCCCTACAACGCACATACCCTCGCGAGCGATGCGCTTTGGGGCGGATGCCCGGTGATCACGTGCGTGGGCCGGGCGTTTCCGGGGCGCGTGGCGGCGAGCCTGCTGCGAGCGGTGGGATTGCCGGAACTGGTGACCCAACGGCCAGCGGACTTCGAGGCCCTGGCGTTCGAGCTCGCGCTCGATCCGCTCCGCTTGCGGGCGATCCGAGAAAAGTTGCAGGCCAACCGGCTTACCACGGCGCTGTTCGACAGCCGCCGGTTCACGCGACACCTGGAATCCGCGTTCGAGACTATGTGGCGCATGCGCGTGGCAGGGGAATCGCCGCGGCCTTTTACGGTGGCTCCGATCGACTGGTAGGACAGTCGATCGTTTCTTGTCGACTGTCTTCCGCGCGCCAGCGGCAGGCGTGCAATTCCGTGTGGCCTGCAAGCTGAAGCCCTCCCCACCAATCCCCTGAAATTTCTTCATTTTGGCCGAGTGCGCTACAATCACAAATGCCGCGTCCGGGCCGCCGATGGCCCGTGCGGCCTCGAGTCACCCCATGATGGCAGCCACTGGCACACGCGCCCAGGAGTTCCGCGACCAATTGTCGCGCCGCGTGCTGGTTGCCGATGGCGCCATGGGCACCATGCTGTACGCCCGTGGGGTGTTCCTCAACCGCTCGTTCGACGAGCTGAATCTCTCCGCGCCGGACCTGGTACGCGGCATCCACCAGGACTACATCAAGGCGGGCTCGGAGATCCTGGAAACCAACACGTTCGGCGCTAACCGCGTGCGGCTGGCCGCATTCGGCATGGCCGAGAAGTTGAAGGATATCAACCGCGCCGGAGTGCGGCTGGCGCGCGAAGCGGCGCGCGACACGGCCTTCGTTGCCGGCGCCGTGGGTCCGCTGGGCGTGCGCATTGAACCGCTCGGCCCAACCTCATTCGCCGAAGCGCGGGCCGCCTTCCGCGAGCAGGTGGATGCGCTGGCGGAAGCCGGCGTAGATCTGCTGATCTTCGAGACCTTCGGCAACCTGGATGAGCTGCGCGAAGCGGTGCTGGCAGCGCGCGACTCGATTGGCGACGCCGTTCCGATCATCGCCCAGGTCACCATCGACGATTTCGGCCATCTGCCCGGCGGCGCCGATACGGAAACCTTCACCCGCGAGATGGATTCGTGGCCGGTGGACGTGATCGGCCTGAATTGTTCGGTGGGCCCGAAGGCCACTCTCGAAACCATCGAGCGGATGCTGGCGGTTTCCTCCAAGCCGATGAGCGCCATGCCCAACGCCGGCTTGCCGATGCGCGTGGAGGGCCGCAATATTTATCTCTCCTCGCCCGAGTACATGGCCCAATACGCGCGCCGCATGCTGTGGGCGGGCGTGAAAATCGTCGGCGGCTGCTGCGGCACCACGCCGGATCACATCAAGCTGATTCGCTCGGAAACCCGGTCTCTGCAGCCGGGGCAAAAGACGCTGGCGGTGACGGTGAGCAACCGCGAGACGCCGCCGCACGCGCTCGCCCCGGTGCCGATCGAGCAGAAATCCAAGCTCGGCGCCAAACTCGCCGCCGGGAAGTTCGTGGCCTTCGTCGAGATTCTCCCCCCGCGCGGCGTGGAAGCCTCGCGCGAAATCGAAGGCGCCCGCCGCTGCGCCGAAGCCGGCATCGACGCCATCAACGTTCCCGACGGACCTCGCGCCAGCGCGCGCATGAGCGCTCAGGTCACCTGCCAACTCATCCAGCGGGACGCCGGCATCGAGGCCGTGCTTCACTTCTGTTGCCGCGACCGCAATATCCTCGGCATCCAGTCCGAGCTGCTCGGCGCGCACACCGCCGGCATTCGCAACCTGATCTGCATCACCGGCGATCCGCCGCGCATGGGCGCGTACCCGGATGCCACCGCGGTTTTCGATGTGGACGCCATCGGCCTGGTCAACATCGTGCGCAATCTGAATCACGGCCTCGACATCGGCGGCAACCCGATGGGTTCGCAGACCGCCCTGCTCACTGGCGTGGGCGCCAATCCGGGCGCGATGAATATGGACGAGGAAATCCGCCGCTTCGATTGGAAAACCGAAGCTGGCTCCGAATACGTAGTCACCCAGCCGGTGTTCGATCTGAACCTGCTCGAAGCTTTCCTGAAGCGTATCGAGCACGCCAAGCTGCCGGTGATCTGCGGCGTCTGGCCGCTCACCAGTTACCGCAACGCCGAGTTCATGGTGAATGAGCTGCGCGTGCCGGTCCCGGAAGAATTCATGGAGCGTATGCGCCGCGTGGATGACGCCGACAAAGCTCGCGCCGAAGGCGTCGCCATTGCGCGCCAGATGGTGGAGCGCATTCGTACAATGGTGCAGGGTGTGCAATTGAGCGCGCCGTTCGGCCGCTACCAGATGGCGCTCGACGTAGCCGAAGCCATCGGACCGCGCTGACAATTCATGGCAACCGACCTGGTCGAAGTCGATCCCGAGTCGCCCCAGCCGGAAGTGCTGGAGCGCGCCGCCGCCGCCATTCGCCGCGGCCAGGTGGTGGCCATCCCCACCGATGCGCTCTACACGCTGGTGGCCGACCCGTATAACCTGCGAGCCGTCACCCAGGTGTTCAAGGCCAAAGGCCGCGAGCCGCAACTCTCGCTGCCCATCCTGATCCGCGATACGCTGATGGCCGAAGAACTGTCCAGCGAGTTAAACAACCGCTTCTTCCTGCTGGCGCGCCGCTTCTGGCCGGGCCCGCTCACCATCATCGTGCCGGCTTCGGCCCGAGTGCCGCTGAAGGTCACCGGCAACACCGGCCGCTTGGCGATGCGCCAGCCGCGCTCCGCCATCGCCAGTCAGCTTGTGGCGCTCACCAACCAGCCGCTCATCGCCACCAGCGCCAACATCTCCGGCAGCCCCACCTGCGCGAGCGGTATCGATGTCTTCGCCCTGATGGATGGCCGCGTGGACCTGGTGCTCGATGGCGGCCCCTGCACCGGCCTCGGTTCGACCACGGTCGATATCACCGAACCCTACTGGCGCCTGATCAAGCCGGGGGCGATTGACGAGAAGGCGATCGCGGAGTGTTTGCAGTAGGGGCGGCGGGTAGTGTCTGAAATGTGCGTTGAACGGAAAAGTTTCGAATCACGGGCCGAGTGGAAATCGATGGTGCCCGGCGTCGATCCCCAACTTGTTCATTTTCTGAACTGGCGCGTTGATCTAAATCCCATCCGTGGGGAACCATATATTTCGAGAGTTTCGTGGGAGGGCGCGTTTTCAGTGTGCGCGTTCAGAGTGAAATCTTCATGGCGGCGACCTCGCGGAGGATGCGCTCTGCTTCTGCGTAGCGAAATCTAGTCTTCATCCATTGGGCCGTGTCTATACACACCCATTCGACACATTCGAGCAGTTCTGGCAAGGCGATGGCGCCATCCCCGGTGTAGAGGGATTTAGCCGCCGTTAGAACCGGTTCGTGGTGGGAGATGCGGTTGCGCAGTAGGTGAATCGCCTTTAATCGCTGATGGATTTTCTCTTGGGGCAACGCCGTGTTTGGAAAGGCGGTCTTGAGTTGCCGGCCAATCCACAGAGCATTCTTGTTCCGCTTGCTGAGGAGGTCTACCCAAAACTTAAAGGTAAGTTCTGGAATGACGTTTCCCGCCGCGGGGTTCGATCCCGCCTTCCGCTTGGCCTTCTGAACCTGGTCCTTCCAGTATCTTGACAGCGGCGCCTTGTCGTACCATGTAGGAGTTGCATAACTGGCGGTTAGGGTGTGGTGCTCCACATTTCTGATGGCCACCTCCAGCCCATGCAAGAGACCGTAAAGGACCTCCGATAGGGCAACGTTGTATTCATAAAGCTGCAACGCTCGTGGGAGATCTTGTGCTGAGGCTCGCAGATAGCGCGTCAGGCGCTCCCTGGTGATGGTTCTATCAATGCTGATAAGAAGCTGAGCACCATACAGTTGGCACCGGGATGGACATTTTAAGCCTTTCGAAATAAAGAGTTTAGCAGAAAGCGCTTGACTTTGATCCGAGAAATGCTAGACTATTCATGAGACTTCCGAAGGACTCCCTGCCGAAAGGCATATCCTCGGTTGTTGAGATTATGAAAGGGAGAGGTGAAAGCCTCTCCCTTTGCTTTTTGGGTATGGCTCCGTTTGTTGGCTCACGCTAGAAGTTCCGCCAGATCCCATACCCGATTCGTGATCTTTGCTTCCATCGCAGGTGTGACGCGCAGCGTCTTGTGAATCCGGCAAAAACTGTAGTAGGCGAAGTGAACGCAGTAGGCGGCCCAGAGGTTTTCCCATGGGGTCCCTGCCGAGCCCTCGCCAAGAGTGCGTCCGATCATCGAAATGTCGCTTGCGGGCTATTTCCCGGCTTTCTTAAGCGCGGCGTCGATTACCGCTAGCGGCAGCAACAGCGACAACGGCGCGTCCAGCAGCGGTACGGCGCCATAACTCGAATACCATCCCGCGACCCCTTCATTCTTAGCGTCGATGACCAGCACCACGCCGCCAACCTCCGCCGAGGCCAGCAAGCAGCGCCTGCCTGCGGAGAGCAGAAGTTGTCCGCCGAGTCCCTGCCCCTGGAACCTGCGGTCCACGGCCAGGCGCGCCAGGCGGAAGCCCGGCACATCATGGCTTGCCAGCCCGCGCCGCACGATTTCCGGCGTTCGGGCGTACGTAACCGAAGCGGGGCTCAGGCTGTAGAAGCCGAGAATGGTTTTGTCGTCGGCATCGTCAATCGCAAGGAACGTCTTCGCGCCGCCCAATTCGTGGCTCTTGCGGGCGTAACGGCGCAAGAATTCATTCAGCGCTTCTTCGCCGCAGTCGAACGCTTCCCGGTCGTGTTTCTTGTGGATCGGCTCTTCGTGCCATGCCGTCACGACGATGACCGCTTTGGCAACGCCCGGGCGGCTGCCCGCAGCTTTGCGTTCGGCGCGGGCGGATTCTCCAGCAAATCCAAAACCCTCAGACTATCCCTCTTGGAGAGCTTCACATGATCTGCCTCTTCGATGACGGCCTTAGCGGCACGCAAGGCGTGACGAATGACAAAATCCGTCAGGTCGGTGTGCTTCAGCGCCACCGCACGCAAGAGCACCGCTTTTTCCTCGGCCCGAATCCGCAAGGACATCCGGCTGTTGTCCTCAACCGCTATTCTCGGCATGACAGCGACTCCCCATAATCTTGTGTACGCATTCAAATAGTACATCGCACCAAGATCTAAGTCAACTCTGTGTGCATTGATTGCGTACAAGGTTGCGACCGGACTCCTCGCGGTGAGCGTACCGTAAAGGTGCCCTGGCCTCGGAACCTAACACCGTAGGTGGGGAACTTTAGCTTGCCCAGACCTTAAGCAACACCGCGCCTTCGCCGCCGCCCCTATCCTATCCTCCGGCATAGAATAGTGAGGTGGTTCCGCTGGATTTTCACCAGGCGCGCGCGAAAGTCATCGACGCGGTCCGTCTCGCGCGCGAGATTCCGCCGATGGAAGACGTGGCGCTGGACGCTGCGGCGGCGCGCGTGCTTGCGGTGGATGTGGCGGCGGATCGAGATTCGCCGGCGCTCGACCGCTCGGCGCGCGATGGGTACGCGGTGCGCGCGGCGGACCTGCCGGGCGAGCTTGCAGTGATCGGCGAGGTGCGTGCGGGCGAACGATTCGTTGGCGCGGTGGGGCCCGGCCAGGCGGTCGAGATCATGACCGGCGCTCCGGTTCCGGCGGGCGCGGACGCAGTCGTGATGGTGGAAGACACACACGCCGGCAACGGCCGCGTGCGCATCGATCGCGGCGTGCAACCGGCGCAGGCGATCAACCGGCGCGGCTCGGAAGCCGCCGCGGGCGAGATCGTGCTGCGGGCGGGCACGCGTCTCGATTATACCGGCATCGCGGCGCTGGCCGCGTTCGGCCACTCGCGCGTCGCGGTCTACCGCCGTCCCACCGTCGCCATCGTCGCCACCGGAGATGAAATCGTCGAGGTGGAGGAAACGCCCGCGGAGTTCCAGATTCGCAATTCCAACGCGCACTCGCTGGCGGCGCAGGTGACGCGCGCGGGCGGCGCGCCGGTGATTCTGCCGCTGTCGCGCGATACGGTGGAGCACACGCGCCAGATGGTGAGCCACGGTTTCGAGGCCGACCTGCTGCTGATTTCGGGCGGCGTCTCGGCGGGCAAGTACGATGTGGTGGAAGAAGTGCTCGCCGGCTTCGGCGCCGAGTTCTACTTCGACCGCGTGTTGATCCAGCCCGGCCAGCCGCTGGTCTTCGGGCGCGCGTCAGGGAAATTCTTTTTCGGCCTCCCGGGCAATCCGTCGTCCACCATGGTGACGTTCGAGGTTTTCGCGCGCGCCGCGCTGGAGCTGCTTGGCGGAGAGACGGAAACGGCGCTGATGATGCCCTGGGCGCGGCTCACGCGCGAGTTTCGCCATCGACCCGGCCTGACGCGTTTTCTCCCGGCGCGGCTCACGGCCGATGGCGCCGAAGTCACGCCGGTTGCATGGCACGGTTCGGGCGATATTCCGGCGCTCACCCGCGCCAACGCGTTTCTGGTGGCCGATCCGGCCCATGCTGTCTATGCGGCGGGCGAATGGATCCGGGTGCTACTCAAATGAAGATAACGAGGTGGCGCACGCACTCGTGCGTGCCGCGTCGGCACTCGTGCCGACGCCCGGCGTCCCACGGGGCAGGTGTCGAGAAAAGTCTCGACGCGGCACCGACGAGTGCGTGGGCCACCTCGGAATGACCGGTTCGATCGCCGCTTGGTAAAGTTGTTACGGACATCTCCTTTATGAAGAAGCTTTCGCATTACGATTCGGCCGGCGGCGTTCACATGGTGGATGTCAGCGGCAAGCCGGAAACGCGCCGCACGGCGCGCGCCCACGCTTTCGTGCGCATCGGCGCGGCGGTGCTGCGCAAGCTGCCGCAGAACCCCAAGGGCAATCCGCTCGAAATCGCCCGCATCGCCGGCATCGCCGCGGCCAAGCGCACTGCCGAGTTGATCCCGCTCTGCCATTCGCTGCCGCTCGCGCACGCCGATGTGGAAGTGCGAATCGAAAAGCGCGGTGTCCGCATTGAATCGAGCGCCATCACCACCGGGGCCACCGGTGTGGAAGTGGAGGCGCTCACCGCCGCCGCGGTAGCCGCGCTCACCGTCTACGATATGACCAAGGCGCTCGACAAATCCATCGAAATCGGCGAAATCTATCTGCTCGAGAAGACCGGTGGCAAAAGCGGGACCTTTCGCCGCGAACCAAAAGTCCGCCGCAAAGAAAAAGCATGATTCACGCGGCCGTCCTCACCATCAGCGATTCCGTGAGCGCCGGCACGCGCGCCGACCGCTCCGGTCCCGCCGTCCGTGAACGCCTGGAACAACTGGGCTGGCAGGTCTCAGTCACGGAAGTGATCCCCGACGACGCGGCCGCCATCGGCGCCCGTCTGGCGGCTTTGGCCGACGCGGGCGCGCTGGCCGTCATCTTCACCACCGGCGGCACCGGCGTCGCCGCGCGCGATGTTACGCCGGAGGCCGCGCGCGCGGTTCTCGACCGCGAAATACCGGGATTCGGCGAGCTGATGCGCGCCCGGGGCCGCGAATCCACGCCGCTCGCCTCGCTCTCTCGGTCGCTGGCCGGGACGCGCGGGCGCGTGCTGATCGTCACCCTCCCCGGTTCCCCCAAAGGCGCGGTCGAGAGCCTGAATGCTATCGTGGAGTTGGTGCCTCACGTGCTGGAGTTACTCGGGGGGCAAACCGCCCACACCGCCGCGCAGGATTAAAATGCTTCGATCGTTGATTGTGATGTTGCTTGCGGGAATGCTGCTCGCGCAGGAGCCCGTGCAGAATATGCCGCCCGCGCAGAATCCGCCGCCTGCCCAGGAAGAGGCACCCGACCTCCGCATCAGGGTCGTGGTGCAACACGTTCTGGCGCCGGTGCTGGTCTACGACCGCGACGGCAATTTCGTCAACGGCCTGCAGCCAGACCAGTTTCACCTGATGGACAACGAGAAGGAACAGAATATCCACGTGGACGTGTCCTATCAGCCGATCTCGATGGTGATCCTGGTGCAGGCCAACTCGGCGGTGGAGAAGATGCTGCCCAATATCAACAAGATCGGCAACATGATCCACCCGCTGATCCTGGGCGACCAAGGCGAAGCCGCGGTGGTGGCTTTCGATCATCGCATCCGCACCTTGCAGGAGTTCACTTCCGACTCCGACAAAATCACCCTGGCGGTGCGCAAGATCCACCCCGGCAGCGATGCCGCCCACATGATCGACGCCACCGAACAGGCGATTCGCATGTTGCAACACCGCCCGCAGAACCGGCGCCGCATCATTCTCCTGATCGGCGAAACGCGCGACATCGGCAGCGAAGCCCGCGGGCGCGAAACGCTCATCAGCATGCAATTGTCCAACATCGCGTTCTATGCGGTGGACATGTCTCGAATCATCGAGAAACTCACCGCGCCGCCGCCCGTGCCGACGCCGGACCCGCTGCCGCCCGCCATGTATAATGTGGGATCGAACGAGCCCGCTACGCCCAATACCGTGAGGCAGACCTCCGCAGGCGCCGAGGCGTCGGGCAACGCCGCGGAGTTCATGCCCCTTCTGCTGGAGATTTATCGGGACGCCAAGGCCATCTTCAAACGCAACCCGGTGGAAGTCTTCACCGCCGGAACCGGCGGCAGCCAGTTCAGCTATTACCGGCGCGGCGGCCTGGAGGAAGCCATTCAGCGCATCGGCGAGCAATTGCACAGCGAGTACCTGATCAGCTACAGCCCCAACAATAAAATCGAGGCCGGCTTCCATCAGATCTCGGTCTACGTGAATTCGCCGCTGGCCCGCCGCATCCAGGTCCGTCCCGGATATTGGTGGGCGCCGGATAACCGGTAGCGGGCGACTGCAAGGTGGGGCAGGCGCTTCCGCCTGCCAACAGAGGTAGGACAGACGATCGGTTTTTGTCGTCTGTCAAAGCGCCGCGCCTTAGCCTGCCATGACAGACCACCAAAGGCGATGGTCTGTCCTACCTTTCTTCGCTAAGATGAGGCGAGGCTTTCGGGATAGCCGATCTTCGCCATGGTCAAGGTCTTCCTCAGCCACTCAAGCCAGGACAAGCCCTTCGTTCGCGATCTCGCTGACTTCCTCGAAAGGGAAGGTGACATCGAAGCCTGGCTGGACGAGCGCGAGATTGCGCCCGGCCAAAACATCGTCAGCCGAATCGAGGAGGGTCTCGATGCGGATTTTATCCTGCTGATCCTTTCGCCGGACTCGGTGGATTCGCCTTGGGTCAAGCAAGAGTGGACGGACAGCTTCTGGGAACAGGCGAACTACCGCAAGACGAAATTGCTGGGCGTGCTGTATCGCGATTGCAGAATCCCGCGTCTGCTGCGGAATAAGAAATACTTCGACCTGCGCACGAATCGACCTGCGGGTTTTCGCGAGATTCACACCTTTCTTGTGACCCAGCGGCCCGCGCCCCCGCCCCGCGTGAACTACCTGCCGGTCCGCCCTCCGCTGTTCATCGGCCGCGAAAAGGAGCTAGCTGATCTCCGCGAGCGATTGCGGCAACCCGCAGTCCGGTGCGCCGCGGATATCGGATAGCGCCGGATAGTGGGGCAGGCGGAAGCGCCTGCCCCACTTATGCTCGCGGATTCTCTTTGCGTATCCACGGTGTCAGGACTGTGTAAACCGGGACCGCGGTGGGCCGCGCTTTTCTCTGTCGAATCAGGCGGCGGCCGGCCAGGTGCGCCACCGCGATCTGCACCGAACGCTTGGAAATCCCGATCAGACCGGCGAGCACGGCGTGACTGATCGCCACCGACTCCCGGCCGGCCCCGTGGGTTTGGCGGTAGAGCTGTAGATACACAAGAAACGCCGCGGGGGAGCGGCTGTGGGCAACCAGGTCGCGCATCAAGGTGTCGATCAGGTACGGGTCCACTTTCATTGCTATAGAGATTATAGCTATAGCAATGGCTGCGTGGATTCGCAGGTTGACTATTGATTATCCGGTTTCGGACTGGCATTCTGTATTGCATGATCAAGCGAATCAAGTTCCTGGGTATTCCGGTCCGCGACCAGGACCGGGCACTGAAGTTTTACACCGAAATTCTCGGCTTCCGCCTACTCACGGATCAGCAGTTCTCGGAGAGCCAGCGATGGATTGAACTCTCGATTCCGGGCGCGGATACGGGGATCTCGCTCTTCACGCCAGAGGGTCACGAAGACCGGGTCGGGACCTTTGTCAACACATCCTGGGAAGTGGATAACGTCGACAAAACCTACGCCGAGCTGCAAGGGAAAGGAGTGGAATTCGCCGGCCCGCCGCAAAAGCAGCCATGGGGCACGTTCGCGGTGATGAAGGACTCGGAGGGAAATCAAATCGTCCTCTCGGCTCGCTCTTAGCGCCGGAGCGGGCGTGTCTGGGCTAGTATCGGTACGTGCCCACCGCACTCGTCCTTTCCGCCGGCGGCTTATACGCGGCTTGGGAAGTGGGCGTCTGGAAGGCGCTGCGTGATCGCATCTCGATCGACCTGGTGGTGGGCGCTTCGGCCGGCGCGTGGAACGGATGGGCCATCGCCGGCGGCGCCACCGTCGACGAGCTCGAACGCGACTGGCTCGATCCGGCGACCGGCCGCATTCTCGCGTGGGGGCCGCATTCCAAAGGCCTGCTCCGGCCGGAGAATCTGCACCGCAAATCGCGCGATCTCTTCGCTCGCTATCGCCCGCGCATTCCGTTCGGTGCGACCGTGGTGGAAGTGCCGCGGCTGCGCACGCGCCTGCTGCGCGATTCCGAGGTTACGTGGCAACACCTGGCGGCGTCGTGCAGCATTCCGTTCTTCTTCCCGCCGGTGCGCATCGACGGCAAGCATTATGTGGATGGCGGCCTTCGCGGCGCGCTGCCGCTGTGGGCGGCCGAAGCCATGGGAGCCACGCGTGCGATTGCGGTGAATGCGCTCACGCATCCGCTCTTCCGTGCCGTACACACGCTGCTGGACCGGCGCCGCGCGAGCGCGGCGCTCGAAGTGATTCGCATCGAGCCTTCGGAGCCGCTCGGCCGTTTGCGCGACGCGGTGGTCTGGAGCGAGCCGCTCATCGCGCGCTGGCTCGCACTGGGCGAACGGGATGGGGCGCGCGCGCTGCGCTCGATTACATCGATTACAATGTAGGGCTATGGCGTTGTACCGCATCTACCGGATGAAGGATGCCGCACGGCAGCAGTTCCGCATGGCGCCTCATGTGAGCGGCGCCGTTTCGGTGAAGCCGAAGGATTTCGAACAGCTCGGCCAGGTGGAAGGGTTGCACGAATACGACGCCTGGCGCGCGGCGCGCGAAGCGGGCGATCCGCTCCAGGTGGGCGATTTGCTGGAGTCCGACGATGGCCGCTTGCGCATTTGCAAATACGTGGGATTCGAACCGGCTGAGTGGGCGCTGCCCGAGCCCAAGCACGCCGCGGAGCCTGAGCCGGCGCCCCAGTCCACCACGGCTTAGGCATTAGGAGAAACCATGCGCGAACCGAGGCTCGGCGACGATATCGACGATTATTGCGTGCGCTGCAAGCGCGTCATGAACCACTCCGTGGTGTCGGTGATCAACGCCGAGCCCGCCAAGGTGCGTTGCCGCATTTGCCACAGCGATCACGATTTCCGCCACGAGCAGGCGCCCCCACCCAAGGTGGATGCGCGCAAACAGGCGCTGTTCAACGAGGTACTGAAGAAGGCAAACCCGCTGGCGGCGGAAGCCGAGGTTGCCGTGGAAGAGCCGCCGGCGGACCTACCGGAAGTGGACGCCGTGACCGCCGCGGTTGCCGAAATGCCGAAGGCGAAAGCGGTTGTGCAGCCAGCGGCGGCTGAACCCAAACCCAAAGCTAAGCCCAAGACCACGGCCCAAGTTAAAGTCAAGACCAAGGCCCGCAAGTAGACATGCAGCGCCGGGCGTTTCTGGCGGTGGCTTCGGCCATCGCGCCATTCGAGTTCGCGCCGCTTCGCGAGCCGGGGCGATGAGGACCGGCCGAACGCACGCCGGGCGAGTTTGCAGCCTTCTGGCACTGCTGTCGTTCGCCGCATTCGATGCCGGCGCGGTCGAGGTTCATCTTCAGTTCGGCGCGCTGGAGCGCATGCTCTCGAAGCAGGTCTTCACCCAGGACGGCCGCAAGTACGTGAAGGGTAGCCAAAAGACGCCCTGCAATTTCGCCTATCTCGAACATCCGCAATTCCAAGGCAAGGATGGCAAGCTGGTGATCCGCGCGCGCTTCAGCGGCCGTTCGTCGCTCAATATGTTCGGCCAGTGCGTCGGCCTGGGAGACGCGTTCACCGTGGTCATCACCGCCGCGCCCGTTTTTCAGCAGGGCAACGTGGCGCTGGCCGGCCTGACCGTGGCCAGCGAGGGCAAGACCGGGTTCTACATCCGCCGCGTGTGCACGGCGCTTTCCTCCAGCCTGGCGCGCGATTTCCGTTACCCGTTGGCGGCCGAGGCGCAGCGCGCGTTGGAGGATCCCGGCATGCAACCGGACTACCGGCGCGAGTTGCGCCAGTTCCGCGTGCCCGAAATCCGCGTCACCGACGATGCACTGGTGCTGGTGGTGGATTTCGAACTGACCGTGAAGTGAGGGTAGTGTAATGCTCTGGTGCTGGCTCCTTGCGGGATCGGCGGCGCTGCTCGCGCTGGGCTCGCTCCACGGCGAGCGCCGCCGCGCGGCTTACGTTAAAAGTCGCCTGTCGAAGAACGCCGGCACTTTGCCGCCCGCCACGGTCATCGTCCCGGTGAAAGGCGAAGACCAGGGGCTGCGCGAAAACCTGGCGGCGCTGGCGGCGCTCGACTATCCGGACTATGAGCTGATCGTGGCCGCGCAGTCCGCCGCCGATATTCCCGCCGGCGTGCTTCCGCGGCGTGCGAAGGTGGTGCTGGCTCACGGCGGCAGCCCGGAGGCCAGCGAAAAAGTGCAAAACCTCGCGGCCGCCGTGGCAGCCGCGCGGCGATCCAGCACCATCTACGCCTTTGCCGATTCCGACGCGCGCGTCACCGCGGGCTGGCTGCGCGCCCTGGCCGCGCCGCTCGAGGAGCCGGGCGTCGGCGCATCCACCGG
>Ga0116130_1000971_pt1 | contig 17080 bp, 16 predicted proteins | sample June2015DPH_17_5_FD_89733 | JGI IMG/M metagenome (GOLD analysis project Ga0116130, IMG submission 89733) | Peatland microbial communities from SPRUCE experiment site at the Marcell Experimental Forest, Minnesota, USA - June2015DPH_17_40 | ecosystem: Environmental > Terrestrial > Soil > Wetlands...
GGAGGCGCAGCGGCAAGAGCGGTTGCAGGAGGGTCTGTTCCGCGACAAGGTCGTCTCGCAGGACGCGCTCGACGCCGCCAAAGCCAAGGTCGCCCTCGCCGCCGCCACCATCGAGCAGGACAAGGCCGCCTTGCAGATGCAGCAGGCCAACTACGACTTCACCACCATTCGCGCGCCCTTCGCCGGCATCGTGGTGAAGAAGATGACCGAGGCGGGCGAGAGCGTGGCGCCTATTCCTCCGGGTGTGAATATCTCGACGTCGTCAGGCGCCATCGTGGCCATCGCCGACATGAATTCGCTGGAGGCCGAGGTAGACGTGAACGAAGCCAATGTCGCGCAGCTTCAGTCGGGCCAGCCCGCCGAGATCACGGTGCAGGCCATTCCCAACCATACTTATAAGGGAGTGCTGCGCCAGATCATCCCCACCGCCGACCGCACCAAGGCGACGGTCACGGTGAAGACGGCGATTCTCGACAAGGACAAGTATCTGAAGCCGGAAATGAGCTGCAACGTCACGTTTTTGCAGCCGCCGAAGCGAGCCGAGAAAACCGCGGACGAGCCCAGGCGCATTGTGACCATTCCGAAAGACGCAATCGTTACGCGTGACGGCAAGTCCGTGGTGTTCCAGGTTGAGGACAGGAAAGTCCATCAGGTTCCCGTAGTGACCGGCGCCGATCTGCGCGGGGGAGTCATCGTGACCAGCGGGCTGGCAGGGTCGGAGACGCTGGTGAGTAATCCACCGGAGAAGCTGAAGGACGGCGATTCGGTAAAGGTGAAGGGCTAAGTAGTGATTGCTCCGGGAGCCGACCTGATTCGCAGCACTTGATTCGATTACTCGCGCTAGGAGAAACGAGTACGAACACAGCAGGAATGATGAAACGGATTGCAGAAGCGTCGCCGCGTCTCAAGGCCAGGGTTACGGGTGTCGTTTATTTGCTTTACTTTCTGACGGCAGTATCCGCCGAGGTCTTAGTTGGGCGGGGTCGGCTTGTTCTATACGACGCCGTCACCCTCGTCGCGGACGCGTTTTACATCGCCGTGACGCTGCTCTTCTATTACATGTTCAAGCCGGTGAACAGGGGCCTCTCTTTGCTCGCGGCGCTCTTCAGCCTCGCGGGATGCGCCAATGAGGTACTTAGACTCTTTCATCTCGCCCCCTACAAAATCAACAGCCTGGTATTTTTCGGGCCCTATTGCCTCCTGCTGGGCTACCTCATTTTCAGGTCGACCTTCCTGCCTCGAATTCTGGGTGTGCTGATGGCGTTTGCCGGTTTGGGTTGGCTGATCTTTCTGTCGCCGCTCGCACACCATCTGTCCACCTACCTTAAGATCCTCGGCTTCCTCGCGGAAGCATCACTGATGCTGTGGCTCCTCGTGATGGGCGTGAATGTTCAACGATGGAAGGAGCAGGCCAGCGCCGCAGAATGGCGATCATAAGACTTGATTCAGTAACATTGGAGACACCATGAGTGCAACCGAAGTGGCGACCAAGACGGGCGCGGTCAGCGTGCAAAACGTGCGCAAGTTTTACCAGCGCGACAGTATGCAGATCAAGGTGCTGGACGGCCTGAATCTCGAGGTGCCGCAGGGCGAATTTCTGGCACTGATGGGGCCGTCGGGCTCGGGCAAGACTACGTTGTTGAACCTGATCGCGGGAATTGACCGCGCCACCTCCGGCCGCGTGGTGGTCGCCGGAACCGAACTCGGCGCGCTTTCAGAAGGCCAGCTCGCCAAGTGGCGCAGCCGTAACGTCGGCTTCATCTTCCAGTTCTACAACCTCATTCCCGTGCTGAACGCGCTGGAGAACGTCGAGCTGCCGCTGCTGCTCTCTCCTCTGTCGAAGCGTGAGCGCCGCGAGCGGGCCATGACCGCGCTGCGCATTGTCAGGCTGGCGGACCGCTCCAAGCATTACCCGGGCCAACTTTCCGGCGGACAGGAGCAGCGCGTCGCCATCGCGCGCGCCGTAGTCACCGATCCCACGGTGCTGGTGGCCGATGAGCCTACCGGTGACCTCGACCATCAGAGCGCGGAGGAAATCCTCGACCTGATGCAGACCTTCAACCAGGAGTTCGGCAAGAGCATCGTGATGGTGACCCACGATCCCCGAGCGGCTGCGCGGGCGCACGTCCAGCGCCATCTGGACAAGGGAGTGCTGACCAACTGATATGAAATTCGCGCCCCTGATTCTCAAACATCTGCGCAAGAATTGGCTCCGCACGCTCAGCACCGTGCTGGCGATGGCGGTGTGCATCTTCCTCATCTGCACGCTGCAAACGGTGGTGGACGCGGTGAACTACGGCCTGCATCTGGGCAACGCGTCGCGCCTGGTGACCCGCCATTATGTGAGCCTGGTCTTCAATCTGCCCAATTCCTACAAGAACAAGATCGCCGCCATCCCCGGCGTGCAGAACACTACCATCAACAACTGGTTTGGCGGCATCTACCGCGGCGACATGAAGTACTTCTTCCCTAACATGGCGGTCGAGCCCGAACCCTTCCTGCAGATTTATCCCGAGGCCATGCTGCCCGAAGATCAGAAGCAGGCGTGGCTGCACGACGGGCGCGGTTGCATCATCGGGCGGAAGCTCGCCGAAAAATGGGGCTGGAAGGTCGGCGACCATTTCCAGTTGGAAAGTTTCATTCCCCCGTACCGCATAGGCAAGCCCTTCGACTTTATCGTGGATGGAATTTTCGACACTGACCCGGTGAAGTATCCCGGATGGGACCTGACCGCGATGTACTTCAACTACAAGTACCTCTACGAAGCCACCGGGCAGAGGGCCGGCGTCGGCACTATAACGGAATTGATTGACGATCCCAAGAACGCGGGCCGCATCAGCAAGGCCATTGACGCCGAATTTGAAAACAGCGATGTCCAAACCAAGACCGAGACCGAGCAGGCCTTCCGCGCCAGCTTTATCGCCATGGCGGGAAACCTTGCGCTGCTGCTGAACGGCATCGGTCTGGCCGTTGCGTTCACTATTTTGTTGGTGACAGCCAACACGATGAGCATCGCCGTCCGTGAACGCCAGCAGGAAATTGGCGTGCTCAAGACGCTGGGGTTCCCGAGCGGTCTGGTCATGGCGCTCGTCTTGATCGAAGCGCTGCTGCTGGGATTGATGGGCGGCGCGCTCGGCCTGATCTTGGCCGGAGGCGCGATCCATGCCCTGCCCAACGTTCCTTTCATCGGCGACGTGGTGCGTCAGTTCCCCGGACTGGGATTGTCGCCCAGAATTGTTTCCTATGGACTGGGCGCTGCTTTGCTGCTGGGACTGCTGGCTGGGCTGGTCCCCGCGCTGCTGGCGTATCGCGCCCGCATAACCGACGTGTTGAGGCAAGTCTGATGGAATCGGCACTTAGCAATTAGCAGTTGGCGAATAGGCACTAGTAATCATCATGAATAAGAGCTTGCCTCGTAGGTTGATGCGAGTGAGGTTTGTATCAGGGCACGACTTTAGTCGTGCCGAACACGGCGGAGTGAGAGATAGGGCTTTAGCCCTTGCACAAACGAGGTTTCTCAGGGGCTAAGCCCCCCTAATTGTCGATCCCGTTGCGGCACGGCTGGAAGGCGTGCCCTGATACAAAACGATCGACGAGATGGGTGGAAGTCAACAAAATCGGAAGTTCGCAATGGCATGATCCGAATAGCTTGCTAAGTGCTAAATGCTAATCACTAGTTGCTAATTGCTAGTTGCTAGTTGCTAATTTACAGGTGTTCTCGAATGGCTCTACCGCTTTCCTATAACGTTCGCAACCTGCGCGCCCGCTGGAAAGTCACCCTGCTGGCCATCTTCGGCATTGCCCTGGTGGTGGCGGCGTTTGTGACGATTCTGTCGATGGCCCGCGGCTTCAACATCGCCTTAAGTTCCACCGGTTCTGACAACAATGCGATCGTGACCCAGCGCGGCTCGATGTCGGAGCTGACCTCGTGGATCGACATCGGCAACGCCAACCTGATCGCGGTCGATCCGCGGGTCGCGCGCGGGGCCGACGGCAAGCCCCTGGCTTCGTGCGAAGTCGTCGTCATCACAACGCGTCCCAGAAAAGGGACAAACATCCCCACCAACATCACCTTCCGCGGAGTGACGCCCACCGCCTTCAACGTGCGCAACAACATCAAGGTTGTCGAGGGCCGGACGTTCACTCCCGGCCTCTTCGAGGTGATTGTCGGCAAGCGGATCGCCGACCGCGTCAGCGGAGTGGACATCGGTTCCACCATCAACATCCAGCGCAAGAACTGGAAAGTGGTGGGGCTGTTCGCCGCCGAGGACAGCTCGTTCGAGAGCGAGATTTGGGGCGATTATGACGCCATGGCGCCGGCCATTGGCCGCAATGGCGGCTGCGAGTCGCTGACCGTGCGCCTCACGAACCCAACCGTACTTGCGTCGTTCGATAAAGACATCCGCGGCAACCCGCAGGTCCAGGTGCAGGCCGACTCGGAGAAGAAATACTACGAGAACCTGGCTGGCAGCGTGGCCACGGCGTTGATCATGCTGGCGTCGTTCGTCGCCATCGTGATGGGCATCGGCGCGGTGTTTGGCGCCATGAACACCATGTACGCCATCGTCTCGCAGCGCACTCGCGAGATCGGCACCCTGCGCGCGCTCGGCTTCTCGCGCTTCAGCATCCTGCTTTCCTTCGTGATGGAATCGGTGCTGCTCGCCATCATCGGAGGAGTGCTGGGTTGCCTGATCGCCTTGCCGATGAACGGCTACACTGCCGCCACCGGAACCAACGCCTTCAGCGAACTCGCATTCGCCTTCAAGGTCACGCCAGGGCTGCTGATCATCGGGCTCAGCTTCGCCGTGCTGATGGGATTCGTTGGCGGGCTGCTGCCGGCCTTCCGCGCCGCCAGAATGCCGATCACGCGCGCGCTGCGGGAAGCGTAGGGAGCAAGGGGCTAGGGAGCAGTGGCTAGTTTCAGTTTCAAGTTTCGGGTTTCAGTTTCGAGGACGAACTTCCCCGTTGTCATCCTGAGCGGAGGTTCGCGTCGGGGTTTCGCGAACCGGAGCCGAAGGATCTGCGGTTTCTTTTCACGTCTGTCATCCCGAGCGGAACCTCTTCCGCGGCTGTCATCCTGAGCGACGAGCGTAGCGAGGAGTCGAAGGACCTCTATTCTTGGATAGGTCAGAAGGTATCGGGTTTTAATTCCTCACCGCCGGGTGCCCGCCAAGCGGGGTGCCCCCCCCAGCTTCTTGTGCTTGGGTGGGTCTTTTCCTACGCTGGGAGTTAAGGGACAGCGGTATCCGTTTCTCCACTAGCCACTATCCACTAATCACTATCCACTGCTTTCAGATTCCCAGCCCCGTCGCTCTCCATCCCGCGCCGTGCACTTTGTGGCGGATATTGAGCGTGATCAGCAGCGCGGTCATGGCTTCCACGATGCGCGCATTCTCCAGCTTGCCGCCATCGATGGCGCGCACGCCAGGGATTTTCGCCGCCAGCTCCGACGCGACCTGTCGCGCGCGATCGTCGTCGCTGCACACGATGACGTCGCAATCCACCGGCTGCTCGCCCTGCAGCACCGTTGCGGAGAGGCTGTGAAACGCCGCGGCGACAGCAACGTTCTTGCCGGCAATCTCGGCTGCCTGCTCGGCTGCCGAACCTTGCCACACCCCCAGCACACGCGTAGGCCGCCCGCCAACAGCCGCCGCCAATGGCACCGTCGCGTCAATCAGCACGGTGCCCGGCCGGAATGACGGCTTCAGTTGCTTCAGCAATTCGGCTTGTCCGGCGAAGGGCACCGTGAGTACCACAATGTCAGACATCTTGACGGCGGTGGCGTTGTCCGCGCCTTCTACGCTGCCCAGGTGCCCGACCTTTTCCGCGATCCGCGCCGCAGCCGCCTTGGCGCGTTCCGCATCGCGCGAGCCGATGATCACCGACTCGCCGGCCCGCGCCCAGCGCAGCGCCAGCCCCGACCCTTCCGGTCCCGTGCCGCCGACAATCGCAATCATTCCTGGTTATCCTTATCCGGTTCTTCCAAGCCGGCTCGCACTAGATTCTCCTGAATGTATGCCGTCTGTCGGGAAAGTTCAACGGCGTCGTAAGCCATCGAAACTCGCTCTCGCCCACTTTTGCCCCGGCTTTCGTTTACAATCCAAGCGAACCATCGTTGCCTTCTGGAGGCCTTCCTCGCGCTTATGCAGACGCTCTCTCGGCTGCTCCTTTCCTCCGTACTGTTGTCTTCCCTCGCGGTTGCGCAGAACGCCAACGCGCCCGGAAACGCGCCGCAAACGCAGCAGAAGAAATCCACATCCAAAGCCGTCACACTTTCACCCAACGGCGTAGCGACGGGCTGGCGCGCCATCCACAATTCGGCGCTTGTCATTGACACCCGCGCCGACACGCCCGACCGTTTCGTCGATGAGAATTTCGATCTCGCGCAAGATGCCGGCACCGGCTATCTCGATTTCAACAAGATCAAGGCCGGCAATCTCGGCGCTGAGTTCTTCTCCATCAGGGTCGAGCCGAAGGCCAACAAGGGCCACGAAGTCAAGCGCGCGCTCGACATGATCGACTCGGTTTACGAGCAGGCGCGGCTTCATCCCGACAAGATGATGATGGCGTTCAGCACCCAGGACATTCTCGCCGCGCATCGCCAGCACAAGCTGGCAGCGCTGTTGGGGGTTGAAGGCGGACACGCCATCCAAGGCGACATGCGCATCCTGCGCGACTACTACCGCCTCGGGGTGCGCTACATGACGCTGACCTGGTCGAACACCAACGAACTGGGCGACTCCAGCGGCGATCTTAACGACAAGAGTGTCGAGCACCATGACGGCATCACCAACTTCGGGCGGCAGGTGGTGCGCGAGATGAACCGGCTGGGCATGATGGTGGACATCTCGCACGTGGCGGACCGCACCTTCTACCAGGCGCTGGTGGCCAGCCGCGCGCCGGTCATCGCCTCGCATTCTTCGTCGCGTGCGCTCACCAACGTTCCGCGCGATATGACCGACGACATGCTGATCGCGCTGGCCCGCAACGGCGGCGTGGCGCAGGTAAACTTCTATTGCGGTTTCATCTCGCAGAAGTATGTGGACCGCGAAAAGCAGCTTAAGGAGCAGCACGATCCCGATTACGAGAAGGTGCAGTCGCTCTTCCTTAAGGCGCAAACCCCTGAGGTCAAGCAGGAGTTGGATGAGGCCAAGGCCCGGCTCGTGGTCAAGCTGCCGCGTCCGCCGCTTAGCGACCTGATCGATCACATTGACCACATGGTGAAAGTGGCCGGCGTGGACCACGTCGGTCTGGGCTCTGATTTCGATGGCATCGATTGCTCGCCGCAGGGGCTCGACTCCGCCGCCGACCTGCCGAAGATCACGCAGGCGCTGTACGATCGCGGCTACAAGGCCGCCGACCTTGATAAAATTCTGGGCGGCAACCTGATGCGGGTATTCGCCGAAGTGGAAAAGCTTGCCCGGCAGATTCAGACGGAAACCAATCCAGACACGCGCCGCGAGATTGCACCCACGGCGCAACCGTAACCGAGAAGACTTTTCGTTGGGGAGGATTTATGCGCAACCTGTTAGCAGCACTTCTATGCCTCAGCCTCAGCGGCGTGGCGGCAGCCCAGACCCCGAATGACAGTTCCACATCGGCACAACACGCGAATACCGAGAAGACTGCCCAGGGGACAGTAACGCAGCCGAAGGAGCCGACGGCCATCTTCGAAACTACGGCGGGCAACATCACCTGCACCCTCTTTCCCGGTCAAGCGCCGCTGACGGTCGCCAACTTCGTTGGGCTGGCGACTGGAACCAAAGACTGGAAAGATCCCAAGACCGGCAAGATGGTGAAGGGCGTCCCGTTGTACAGCGGCACCATCTTCCATCGGGTCATCCCGAACTTCATGATTCAAGGCGGCGACCCCGCCGGTATAGGATCAGGCGGTCCCGGATATAGCTTCAAAGATGAGACCAGTTCCTCGCTCACCTTCAATCAGCCGGGACGCCTGGCGATGGCGAACAGCGGGCCCAATACCAACGGCTCACAGTTCTTCATCACCGAGGTCCCCACGCCCAACCTGAACGGCCACCACACTATCTTCGGACAGTGCCAGGATCTCGACGTGGTTAAGAAGATCGCGCGATTGCCGAGGAATTCTGCGGATCTGCCCTACGACCCGCCGAAGATCATCCGCATCAAGATCATCGATCCGCGTCATGCTGCAGGGAAGCCGAAAGCTCCGCCCAGCCAGTAACAATATTGAATTGTCAACCTGAGCGAGCCCGCCCGCAAAAAAGGAATTGTCATCCTGAGCGGAGGCGGCGCCGGGTTTGCGCCGCCGGAGTCGAAGTGCCTGCCCCGAGCGCAGCCGAGGGGATCTGCGGTTATTCCGTGCCGTCGCTCATCTCAGTCGTAATACTCCAGCCCCAGGTGCGTGATCATCTCTTCGCCCTTGAGATGGCGCAGTGTGTTCTTCAACTTCATGGACTGGATGAACAAGTCATGCTCGGGATACAGACCGGGCGCCGTCATCGGCGACTTGAAGTAAAAGCTTAGCCACTCCTGGATGCCGATGCCGCGCAGCTCGGACGAACGCTTTGCCAAGTCGAGGAAGAGCACTAGATCGAGCACGATGGGGGCGGCGAGGATGGAGTCGCGGCACAGGAAATCGACCTTGATCTGCATCGGATAGCCGAGCCAACCGAAGATATCGATGTTGTCCCAACCCTCTTTGTTATCACCGCGTGGTGGGTAATAGTTAATGCGAACCTTGTGGCAGATGTTGCCGTAAAGCTCAGGATAAAGTTCGGGCTGCAGAATGTGCTCCAGCACCGATAGCTTCGACTCTTCCTTGGTCTTGAAGGAGCCGGGATCGTCGAGCACTTCGCCATCGCGATTGCCCAGAATGTTGGTGGAGAACCATCCGTTCAGTCCGATCATGCGCGCTTTGAATCCCGGCGCGAGGATGGTCTTGATCAGCGTCTGACCAGTCTTGTAGTCCTTGCCGCAGATGGGCGCTTCCATTTGCTTCGACAGATCGTGCATCACGGGGATGTCGACCGTGAGGTTGGGTGCGCCATTAGCGAAGGGCACGCCTTCCTTCAGCGCGGCGTAAGCGTAGATCATCGACGGCGCAATGTTCTCGTCGCTGGCGCGCAGGCCCTTCTCGAACGCCGCCACTGATTGATGCACCGGACCCGCCTCAATGAAGGTCTCGGTCGAGGCACACCAGATCATGATCAGGCGCTCGGCGCCGCTGGACTTCCGGAAGTCACGGATGTCGTCGCGCAGTTGCTCGGCCAGTTCCATCTTGTTCTTGCCCTTTTTTACGTTGGGCCCGTCGAGCCTCTTCACGTAGTTCTTGTCGAACACGGCTTTGCGCGGCTTGATCTTCGAGAGAAAAGGTTTGACCTGGTCCAGCAGCGAAAGCTCCAGCACGCCCGCGTTGCGCGCGGCGGAGTACATGTTGTCTTCGAAGATGTCCCAGCCGGTGAAGACCAAGTCGTTCAGCCCGGCCAGTGGCACGAATTCGTTGATCTTGGGAAAGCGGCCTTCGGTGCGTTTGCCCAGCCGAATGGTGCCCATCTGCGTGAGCGAGCCGATGGGACTGGCAATTCCTTTGCGCACCGCTTCGACGCCCGCGACAAACGTGGTGGCGACGGCCCCCATGCCAGGAATCATGATCCCCAGCTTTCCTTTGGCCGGGGCGATCTCGCCTTCGGCGGTATTCGTGTTTCCCTGCTTCTTACTTGTAGGCATGGCTATCAGTCCGTTTCATGAAAGAATGTACAAACCTGTTATCTTCTCGTAATCGTACTCGTCGGCGCAAATGAACACAGCGGAACGGGCGGGTTTGCGCATCGTGCGGCAATTTGCAGGATTTGGTGGATTTCACCTGCATTGGCGAGTGGCAGGAGAATGGCCCTGGGTCTCAAAGGAAGAACTGCTCCGACTGGAAGCAGCACAGAAGAAAACGCGCAAACGCAAGCGGCGAGCCAAGAAATCATGATGCAAAGGAATGGTGTGGCGCTCTTCACAGTTTTCCTTGGCCTACTATTAGCCCCATCTTCACAGGCTCAACAACCCGCGGGGAACATCTGCGCAGATCAACCCCTCCCGAGTCCTATTGCAGTCCCGGCGACGGTAGTGGATCTGCTGATGAGAACCCCTGAAGGGAAGGATGCACTTAACGAAGCCAAAAAGAAATCTAAACCGCTGGAGCCAGCAAAACTCTTCAGAGCAACCGAAGTAAGCCTCCGCGATTCCAGGGAGGCTGAACTCGTGGTTATCGGCTCATATCCAATGACGGGTGGTGATAATGATTGGTTCTGGATTGTGCGGCAGCGGCCACAGCCAGAAATCATTTTGTTTACGGGCGGCAATTGCCTAGGCATACTTAGCGGAAAAACGTCCGGCTATAGCGATGTCCAGTCCGCTTGGTACTCCGGAGCTGGCACCCTTACGACAGTTTATAAGTTCAACGGAAGGCACTACCGAAAGTCTAAGGAGAAATTTGAGGAGAACAAGGGGCCATAAGATCGCCACAATATTGATTTTTGCTAAGCATATTATTGCGCCTTTAGGGACGACAGAAGGACAGCGGTGCTTTAGCACCGCGAATGCATTATGGAAAAAGTTGCACTCGTAACCGGAAGCTCAAGCGGCATTGGACTGCTAACCGCCGTCGAGTTGGCGCTCAACGGCTATCGCGTGGTGGCGACCATGCGCAACCTCGAGACCCGAGGCCGTCTTGAGGAGGCCGCGCAGAAGGCCGCAGTGCGCGACCGGATCGAGCTGCGCCGGCTCGACATCACGGAATTCGATTCGCTGCCGGGCGTGGTGCAGGCCATCGTCCGCGATCACGGCCGGGCTGACGTGCTGGTGAACAACGCCGGTTTCAGCGTGGCTGGATTTGCCGAGGACATGGCTCTCGACGAGCTCCGCCACCAACTGGAAACTAACTTCTTCGGCAATGTGGCGATGACCAAGGCCGTTCTGCCGGTCATGCGCGCTCAGAAATCGGGGTACATCATCACCGTCAACTCCGTCGCCGGACGTTTGGGCCAGCCCATGCTGAGTGCCTACTGCGCGTCGAAATATGCACTTGAGGGATGGAGCGAGTCGCTGCGCATCGAAACCCACTCGCTCGGCATTCGGGTGGTGCTGGTCGAACCTGGCTCTTACGACACCGACATCTGGACGCGCAACGTGGTGATCGCGAAGGGCGCGCTCGATCCGACATCACCGAACAAGGAGCGCAGCCAACGCTTCGCTGAATTCGTCAAGAACAGCGCCAAGCACCGGCGCGACGCTCGCGAAGTAGCGCAGTTGATCGTTCGCATCGCGCGCCATCCTAATCCCAAGCTGCGATACTTGATCGGCACTGACGCTAAGGTGCAAGTCTGGCTGAAGAGGATCGTGCCCTGGCGGAGATATGAACGCATGATCGCCAAAGCGGTGAAGATCGACTGAAGAAGCAATCGGCACTCAGCATTCAGGATTTAGCCAATGAATTGTCATCCTGAGCGAGGACTTTAGTCCGAGTCGAAGGATCTGCGGTTTTTCGCACCGAACCGCTGACGACTGAATGCTGATTCCTGGCTGCCTCCCTATTCCGCCGCTTCGCCCGCTTCCCTGCCCACCCGATGCTGCAGGTGCGACCACACGAAGTAAACCACCGCGAGCATGACCACCGCCAGGATCACGGCGTCAAGGCGATGGAACCACATCTTCAGCCGCGGGTCTTTGTCCCATTGCTCGCCCAACCGCATGCCGACATACGCCAGCGCAAAGCACCAGGGCCACGATCCGACAAACGTGTAGATATGGAACTTGAGGCGCGGCATGCGCGCGACGCCGGCAGGCAGCGCGATAAACGTGCGGATCACCGGCAGCAGGCGAGCGATCAATACCGCCAGCGAACCTCGCCGCTCGAAGAACCGGTCGGCGATGCTGAGCTCGCGATGGCTGAGAAAAATGTAGCGGCCATAGCGCTCCACCAGCGGGCGCCCGCCAAAGTAGCCAATCTCGTAGGCCAGCACCGACCCCAGGTTGCAGCCAATCGCGCCCCAGGTGGCCACCGCCAGCAGCGAAAAGCGGCCGGTGTACACCAGGTATCCCGAGAACGGCATGATGATTTCCGAGGGCAGCGGAATGCAGGCCGACTCGATGGCCATCAGCAGCATCACGCCACCATAGCCGCCCGCCGAAATAACGCTGATGATCCACGCCCCAACTATTTCAAGAATGTGAGCAATCATGTGGTTTAGTGCAGACCTTCCCCTGAGTTAGTTGTTATTTCGACGGTACCATGCTTCGCATCAAAGGCGAGATGGCTGAATGCTAAATGCTGACTGCTGATTGCTATTTTGGCAACCTTCCGCTCAGCCATTGATCCAGCTTTTGCACCGGCAGCCGCACTCCCAGGAAGAACTGGCCGAAAATCGCATACACCGCGCTGACTTCGTCGAAGCGCATTTCGTAAATCAGTTTCTTGAATACCAGCGGGTCCGGAGCAAACAGGTCCACGCCCCACTCCCAATCGTCGAAACCGATGGAGCCGGTGATAATCTGTTGCACCTTGCCGGCGTAGCGGCGGCCCACCATGCCATGCTCTTCCATTTGCCGCTGGCGCTCCTCGATGGGCAGCAGGTACCAATTCTTCTGCTCGCCGCGCTTGCGATCCATCGGATAGAAACATAAATACCGGCTGTCGGGAATCTTGGGGTACAGCCGCGGACGCATGGCTTCACGCTGGCGTGCCAGGGTCTCTTCCACGGCTTCGTTCCACTCCTTGGAAAGCGGCTTCACCCCGCGGTCGGCAAGCTGCCGAAACAGCTTCACGCTGGAGTCGTACAAGCCCAGCTCGATCACCGACAGATACGAGTGCATGGGCTCGAGAAAATCCTGCAAGGCAGTGCGGTTCAGTTGCAACTCGGCGGCGTTAAGCTCGTCGAAGGAGTCGCGGAAGTGGACCACCATCAGATCGCCCTTGTGCCCCAGCATGGAATAGACGGCGCTCTGCCCAGCTTCTTCGTTGGTCGAAAACACCGCGGCGGCCTCGCGCGCAATGTCCGCCTGGCGCGACGCGTCCAGCTTGCGCCACTCCGGCCAGCGGAAGCGGAACATCTGATGCAGCACGCTCAGTCCCTCAAGGGTAAGCGGCATCGCGGGCAGTTCGGTGGACACAGTCTGCACGACGGCATTGCTGGAAGACATTGCGAAACTCCGCGCTGAATTGATGCTGATGCTTGTCTCATTGTAATCTGCCCGCAGGAGAATAACTCATGCCACGCGGCGTCACCCCTCGCCAGCCTTCACGTTCAGGACGTCAGGACAAAATTTCGGGCAAACCACTACGAGCCAAGGTCAAGGCCAACCGCGTCGCGCCCGTAGGGAAACGCGTGTCTAAGGTCGCACCCGTTCCCGCAAGAATCGCTGCGCCGAAGAAGTCCGCCGCTAAGACTAAGGCCACGACAGTTAAGGGCTATAATCCACTGGCGCCGGAGCGCGTCGACGAGATCCTGAACCGGCTCGACCAGCGCTATCCTGGCGCCACCTGCGCTCTGCATCACAACAGCGCCTGGGAGTTGCTGGTGGCGACCATTCTTTCGGCGCAATGCACCGACGTGCGCGTCAACATGGTCACGCCGGTCCTTTTCGAGAAATACCCGACGCCCGAGGCGTTTGCCGCGCTCCAGCCGGAAGAGCTGGAAGATGACATTCGCTCCACCGGATTTTTCCGCAACAAATCGAAGTCGATCGTCGGCGCCGCGCGCAAGCTGATCAGCGAATTCGGCGGCCAGGTGCCGCGCACCATGGACGAGCTGCTGCAACTGCCCGGAGTGGCGCGCAAGACCGCCAACGTCGTGCTGGGCACGTGGTACAAGATCGCCGACGGCGTGGTGGTGGACACGCATGTGCAGCGCATCTCGCGCCGCCTGGAGCTGACAAAAAACGAAGATCCGCGGAAGATTGAGCAGGACTTGATGAAGGTGATACCGCGCGACAAGTGGATTGTTTTCGCGCACCAGATCATCCTGCACGGACGCGCGCTGTGCATCGCGCGCAAACCCAAGTGCGCCGATTGCCCGCTGGAGGACCTCTGCCACGCCGCCGACAAGACCTGGAGCACGGGGGAGATTCACAGGGGAGCAAAGTAGAAGAACAATCAGTGCGGGTGAGTGGTCAGTGGATAGTGGATAGTGGATGGTGGATAGTTTAAGAATTGTCGTCCTGAGCGGAGGCGGCCGCTTTTTGGCCGCCGGAGTCGAAGGACCTCTATAGCTGACATAATCTATAAAACTGTCGTCCCGAGCGACGTAGCAAGGCAACACGTCCAGGGACCTGCTTTTCCCAACCTAACCGCTCAAAGGCTACATTTTCGCTTTTCTGAGGTGGCCCACGCAGTGTAAAATCCAGCCAGAACCAGTTTCAAGGGTGGTCTTGTGAAAAGAGTCATAGCCTGTCTCCTGTTTGTCCTTCTCGGTCTGGCGTTCGTCGGGCCGACCGTTGCCCATGCCCGGACGGTTTCCGCGCAAAGCGAGGCACAGAAGAAGACCCAGAAATATTGGAAGAAAGCCGGCAAGCAACAAGCCAAAGCGCAGAAGAAACAACTAAAAGCGCAAAAGAAGGCGGCGAAGAAGTGGAACAGGGACCACCCGACGAGGACCACGACAACGTAGAATGCCTTAGAACGAACTCCGAGGAAAAGCCTCTGTACCCGGCCTTTGTGCAGATCGGTCCACCCAGGTACTCTCCCCTACACATCCCTCAACTGCTCTTCCGTCATTCCGAAGTAGTGTCCGAATTCGTGGATGACCGTCCGCCGGACTTGTTCGCGCACTGCGTCGTCGTTGGGACAAATTGCCTCGATATTCTTCTGGTAGAGCACGACGTAGTCCGGCCCCGTTCCCAGGTTGAAAACACTCTTGTGGGTCATGGGCACGCCGTGAAAGAGACCCAGACGTAAGTGCGTCGGTTTGCCCGGTTCGGGTGGTTTCTGGTCTGGAGGCAGGTCCTCGACCAGAACGGCGACGTTGCGGATCCGGCTGCGAAACTCCTTCGGCAGAGAATCCAGCACCTCTTCGACCAGCTTGGTAAACTGTTCGCGCTCCATGGGTCCCACGACACAATCTACAATAGAACCCAGCAATGAAACTGGAAACTCGAAACTTGAAGCTCACTACTTTCCTGTTCGCTATCGTTCTCGCCATGACTCTGACCGCATTTGCCCAACAACCGCTGCCCCGCTCTTCGCAAGATGCGGACGTAACGCTGGCCGCTGTATCACGTGACCAATACATGTTCGTTGGAGGGATAGGTTCTGGCAAATGGACAGGACGAGGGACGGTCGTGGTGGAGCCCCTTGCTCGTCTTACACAGTCTGGAGAGTGGAAAAGCCTCCCTTGCGGCCCTGACAACCAGACGAACTGCCTGAAGTTTGCGCATGAATACCTGAGCAAGCCCCGTTCGTACACAGTAATCAGTGCCGATGGAAAGGGCGCTACGGTTCGTGCCGCGCCGACCACACTGACCGGATGCTACGGCTTTAGCGGAACAGGAACCTACTCTGGCGCTCCCCTAGCAAACTCAGCAATCGCAGCCAGCTCAGTTGAATTTTTCGCAGATAGTACGGCTCCCCGACATCTCAACAATGAAGAAAGCGTGGCGGTTCGCAAGGCGCTCGCCAGACTTATGCCGACAAAGCTTGATTCCACAAAGCCGCTACGGATCTTCGCCCTGCGCCTCGAAAGCCACGATATGCTTGTCATACAAAGGACCTTCGCTGACATTGCCACGCCGGAGGATGGGCCGCCCAATTTTATTTTCGCCATCGGGACGATGGACCAGCATCGCTTCCAGGTTCTTCACTGGAAGGAGAATACTGAGGATGAAGAAGAACGTTTGCTCGGAACAATCCGTTTGAAGAGCGGGCGCGAGTTCCTTATCACCGTGGTGAGCGACCCAGAGTCGCAATCGTTCCGCGTATACGGCATTCGAGACGGCCAGCTGCTACTAATCTATTCGGGTGGGGGATCAAGCTGCTGATTCCACTTCTAGAAACAGAATGATCGCGATGAGATCGGGCTTTTTCCGAGCTTTGAGCGACTTAAGCAGCACCCGATTAACTATCACCCACACTTCCATCACCATCTACAATAGAAACCTGTAATGCCAGCTCGCTTGAAACTGGAAACCCGAAACTTGAAACTCATTTTCCCTATCGTTCTCGCTATGACTCTGACCGCATTTGCCCAACAACCGCTCACCGCACCGCAAGCCATCACCGACCCCACCAAGCTCCAGAGCAAGACCGTCGCCGACATGCAAACCTTCTCCATCGAGAAGCTCTATATGACGCGGATGATCGGCGACTCAACGTGGTCGCCCGACGGCAAGCAGATCGCATTCATCTCCAACATCAGCGGACGCAACAATCTCTGGCTGGTTCCGGCTACCGGCGGATGGCCGACGCAGTTGACCATCAGCGATCAGCGCCAGTCGCAGCCGGTGTGGTCGCCCGACGGGACCTGGATCGCGTTCATCTCCGATCACGATGGCGACGAGCAGTGGGACATCTTTCTGGTGTCGCCCAAGACGGGCGACGTGGTGAACCTGACGACTTCTCCTGAGAGCGCGGAGGAAGATCCTGCGTGGTCGCCCGATGGCCGGCAGCTTGCTTACATCACCAAGTCCAAGACCGGCTCGACCTTTGAGATCGAGCTGATGGATGTTGCCACGCGCTACGTTCGCCATCTCACCAAGAACACGCCCAAGGAGCTGAGCAACGGGAAGCCAATTTTTTCGCGCGACGCTAAGTTCCTGGTTTACACGCAGTCGCACGCCAGCGGCAAGGACTCCAACATCTTTGTGCTCGACCTCTCCAGTGGCGAGAGTACAAACCTGACGCAGCATCAGGGCGAACATACTTACGAAGCGGAGGCCATCTCGCCCGATGGCAAGACGGTCCTCATTACTTCCGACGCGCAGAACGGTTACGACAATGTCGGCCTGCTCGACATCGCGAGCAAGAAGATTGATTGGCTGACCGCGGAGAAATGGCGGCTCCGGGCAGGAACGTTTTCGCCCGATGGCAAGTCGCTAACGTGGACAGCCAATGTTGACGGCA
>Ga0116130_1000973_pt1 | contig 17062 bp, 11 predicted proteins | sample June2015DPH_17_5_FD_89733 | JGI IMG/M metagenome (GOLD analysis project Ga0116130, IMG submission 89733) | Peatland microbial communities from SPRUCE experiment site at the Marcell Experimental Forest, Minnesota, USA - June2015DPH_17_40 | ecosystem: Environmental > Terrestrial > Soil > Wetlands...
AAGCTGGCGTCGAACGCCCTGCGCAACGCCGTCCGCGAAATGGAGCGGCGGCTGAAGGTGCTGGCCGAGAAGGGCGTACGCAACATCGACCAGTACAACCGGCTCTTCGACAACAGTACCCCCAACCTGTTTGAAGATGGCAGCGAGGCGCATCCGCTGCCTTACATCGTCATCATCATCGATGAGCTGGCCGACTTGATGATGCTCGACGGGCAAAACGTGGAAGCTTCCATCACGCGGCTGGCGCAGATGGCGCGCGCGGTAGGCATCCACCTGATCCTGGCCACGCAACGGCCTTCGGTGGACGTCATCACCGGTTTGATCAAAGCCAATTTTCCCGCCCGCATGTCGTTCCGGGTGGCCACCAAGATTGACTCGCGCACCATTCTTGACGCGAATGGCGCCGAAGCCCTGCTGGGCCGTGGCGATATGCTTTACCTGCCGAACGGATCGGCCCGGGTGCATCGCTTGCACGCGCCGCTGGTGACGGAGAAGGAAATTGCTGCGGTGGTGGAGTTCTGGCGCGCCCAGGGCGAAGCCCAGTACCAGGAGCACTTCCTGCAAGCTCCGCGCGAGGACGGCGAAAGCGGATTCGCGCAAAGCAGCGATGGCAGCGCCGAGGACGATAACGACGAGCTTTACCAGGACGCAGTGCGCATCGTGCTGGAATACGGCAAGGCGTCCACTTCTCTGCTGCAGCGCCGTCTGCGCATCGGCTATGGACGCGCCGCTCATCTGATTGACCTGATGGAGCGGGATGGACTGGTGGGCGCGGCCGATGGCCCCAAGCCCCGCGAGGTGTTGAAACGCCCCGACTGGTTGAACGAAGTGGAAGACGCGATGCGGTAGGCGCTATGGGTTGTGCTATCGTAGGTACATATTCGCTACGCTCGTAGGCGAGCATGTTTCGGAGAGCCCTCGAATGATCGAGGGCTTTCTGCATTGTGGCAAAGAAGCTCATTCCGTGGCCTTGAGCCACATTTAACTGACCAACATCGCCGAGTTATTTTCTCTAATTGCATTCAATCGAATCAGTGGAGGATAATCGGCTGTTGCCGCCGCAGCCAGCGTCGTGGTGTGGCACTCTCTTTTGTGAACCTCCCGAACTACATCACGCTCACCCGCATCTTCAGCATCCCGGTCCTGATTTGGATCTTGTCCAGCAATCGCTTCAGCTCTACCAACGGCGAGCGTGAACTGCTGGCCTCGTTCGTCTTCATCGCGGCTTCGCTGACCGACGCCATTGACGGCTACCTCGCCCGCAAGCGCGCCCAGGTGACCACCATGGGCATGCTGCTCGACCCGGTGGCCGACAAGTTGCTGATTGCCGCGGCCTTCATCACCCTGGTGCAATTCAATCCCCGCACCGTACCCGCCTGGATGGCCGTCATCATCATTGGGCGCGAGTTCCTGGTGAGCGGCTTGCGGTCCATTGCGGCCTCCGAAGGCTTCACCATCCAAGCCAGCGAGCTGGGCAAAACCAAGATGGTGGTGCAGATCGTCTCGGTGGTGGCGGCGATTATCGATCACCATTGGGCGCATCTTCCCTGGTACTTCCTGAGCCTGCCGGTGCATCCCATCGCCCTGCTGTCGATCTGGCTGATGGTGGCGTTGTCGCTGCTCTCGGCCATCGACTACTTCGTGGGATTCTGGAGGAAGATTGACCGCCATGCCGAAAAGCGCCGCAAGCGGCGTTCCTTTGTGCTGAGCCGACGCAGAAAGCGCAACGATGTCCCCGTACTCTGAAGAGCCACGCACTGCAACTGCAGTGCAGTCGTGCGAGTATTCGCAGGAAGAACGCGAACTGCTTCTGCGGCTCGCTCATCGCTCGATTGAGTTGGCGCTGGAAGGACGCGCTATCGACTCGAACGCGCCGACGGCCCACTTGGCCGAACCACGCGGGGCCTTCACCACTTTGCATCTGGAGGGTGAACTGCGCGGCTGCATCGGGTATGTGCTGCCCACCCAGTCCCTCTATGCGACGGTTGCGGAGACGGCCAGGGCTGCGGCCTTGGATGACCCGCGCTTCCCGCCCGTGACAGCAGCGGAGGCGACACACCTGAAGATTGAGATCAGCGTGCTGTCACCCTTGCAGCCGATTCGGCCCGAAGAGGTGATCGTCGGCCAACACGGACTTGTCGTCACCCAAGGCAATCGCCGTGGATTGCTGCTGCCGCAGGTTCCCATCGAGTGGCAGTGGGACCGCGAAACCTTTCTCGCACAAACCTGCCTGAAGGCCGGACTGCCACCGGACGCGTGGCAGCATGGCGCACAATTGCAGGCCTTCACCGCCGAAGTGTTTGGCGAACTCTAAGTCGGTCTGCGGCAGTTCCTCAGGGATGGCGGGACCAACAACACCCGAAAACGTGCCGTTAAGCACCCCCTCCCCCCCGGCACTTATCAATCTTTGTTTTCAATACTTTGCCTGCAAAGTATTCATAACACGAGACTTATTCTAGGCATTAAGTCCTTGTCGCTGAATACTTTGCAAACTTCACGCCAAAGTATTCATAACACGCAACTTAGCTTAATGCATAAGTCATTGCTCCTCAATACTTTGCGTGTTTCCAGCCAAAGTATTCTATCTAAAATAGTTACACGCAAAGTATTGCGAACAAAATACTTACCGAAGCACAAGCCAGTTGCGAGCCTGCCGTTTTTCAAAGATCCTGCCGCAGCGACCGTTCACCATCTGCCCAGCGAAGACGGGCATTCGCGACGCCGGAGACTGACTCTGGCCGTGCCATTTTATCTTGCGGATATGAGTGGCGCCGAGAAGAAAACGCATTCCGCAGAACGAAGGTAACCCCTGAAGAATGCGGGTGCCCCAGACTGCCGCACGTTCCCATCGAATGGCAATGCGACCGCGAAACCTTTCTGGCACAAACCTGCCTGAAGGCGGGACTGTCGCCGGACGCGTGGCAGCATGGCGCACAATTGCAGGCGTTCACCGCCGAAGTGTTTGGCGAACTCTAACGCCAAGCTTCTTGCCGAAACCAAACCACAGGATCGTACACGGCAATTACGGGCTCTCCCGCTGCGCCGCCTCCAGGCATTTCCGCGATTCTTCCTGGTTCCCGAGCGCGCGATAGGCAAGCCCCATGGTGGTATATGCCTTGGATCGCAGCCTGGGGCTTGGCGTGCGAGTGAGAACGATGTTCGATCGCGCGATCGCCTGCTGCGGATCGTTGTGCTGTTGCGCGTAAATGGCGAGGTTCAGGTTGCTGAACGGGTCGAGAGGATAGATCTCGGCTGCCGCGCGGAAATGCTGCATAGCTTCCTCCAGCTGTCCTGAGTTCAGATACGCTCCGCCCAAGTCATCCTGAGCGATGTAGTTGGCAGGGGTGACCTCGATGATGTGCGTCCACAAGACGACATTGTCGCCCCAGTAATTGAGCTGGCGATAAGCCACCACGCTGAGCGCCGTCAGGACCACTATGCTGGCGCCGGCCAGCACGGCGGCAGGAACCTTTCTTTGCTCGGCCCAGTCCGCTAGTCCCCAGCAGACCATGATGAATAGGCCAATGAAAGGCAGGTACGCGTAACGATCGGCCATGGCCTGTTCACCCACTTGCACCAGGCCGATCATGGGCACCATGGTTCCCAGAAACCAGAACCACCCCACCAGCAGATAGCGCCGGCGCCGCTCGCTCAGGACCAGAGCGGTGACGGCCAGTAAGAGAACCAAGGCCGCGAATACCGCCCATGCTTTTAGAGACGTGCCCGGATGCGGATACACCAGCGCCAGATGCGACGGCCAGAACGCCTTTCCCAGGTAGCGGGCATAGCAGACAATCGCGTTGCCCAGGCGGATGGATAGCGGAAAGGTGTTCTTCACGGTGTGCATCGCGCCTGCGGCCTGCTGCGCTCTCATGGTGATGAAGGCACTGGCGCCGCACAAGGCGAGCAAGGGAAGCTTCTCGGCTGCCAGCCAGGAAAAACTTTGCTGAGGGAGGGCGCTCTGTTCGAGAGCGTTCTTGGCCAGGGCAGGACGGTCATCTGCTGTGTCGAACGCCGCCTGATCACCGACGATCGCCATGCGCCGCAACGGCCAGTAATCCCAAAGCAGCAGCACAAATGGAAGGGTGATGATCTGTGGTTTGGCCATCAACCCGAGCGCGAAAAATCCGGCGACCACAGCATAGCGGCCGGTTCGAGGCTCGCGGACATACCAGCGATAAGCCCCGAGGGCGAGCAGGAAAAACAACATGCTCAGCAGGTTTTTGCGCTCAGAAATCCACGCTACCGATTCGACGTTGACGGGATGCAAGGCAAACAGCGCGGCTACCATCCAACTGCGGCCGGTGAAGCCGGTCGCCTGCCGCAACACCCAGAACAGCAGGAGTGCGTTTAAGACATGCAGCAGCAGGTTGGTATTGTGGTGGCCGGCGGGGTCGGCCTGAAAAAGTTGATAGTCCAGGGTGTGCGATAGCCAGGTGAGGGGATGCCAGTTGCCCGCCTCGGTGGTAGTGAACGCCCACTGCAGCGTGTCCCAGTTCAGCCCGGACTTGACCTGCTCATTCTCGGTTACATAAACGTTGTCATCGTAATTGACGAAGGGGTGGCCGCTAACCGGGTAGTACAGCGCAACCGTCGCAATCACGAGCAGAATTCCCAGGGCCCAGGTGTACTTCTCGATTCCATGCCCCGCAGCCGTGCCGAGGTGGGCTGGCGTTGCCGGCTTCGGTGTCAAGCTAACGGAACCCACTACTTCTCCTTGTTTTCGCAGATTGCCTTGTAATTTGCAGCCAGAGCGATCCTATTGTCCGCGCTGGATTTGTTGCACCTCTTGGAGGCATTCCCGCTCATGGGCAGTATCTCCGAGTGCGTGATAGGCCAGGGCCATCTTTGCGTACGCCGCGGCCTTTTCCACCGTCAACTGGGTCATGGCTGGTATTTTCTTGCAGCGCTCGATGCAGGCAAGCAAGTTCCCGTGCCGGCGGTCGTACTCAGCCAGGTTCAAGTTGCTGGCGGCATCGTCGGGGTTGATCGCCACCGCCTTCCGGTAGTGCGCAATAGCATCATCCTCTCTGCCCGCGCGCTGCAGAGCAATCCCGAGACTGTTCTGGGCGATGAAATTAGGTCCGGTGACCTGCACCGTGTGGGACCACAGGGATACATTGTCGGCCCAGTAGTCGAGCTGCACACGGGCCGTCACCGTCAGCGCTACCAACACCGCGATGCTGACAGTTGCCAGCCAGGCGGCGGAAATGTGCCGTTGCTCGGACCAGTCCGTCACGCCCCAGCAAATCATGATGAACAAGCCGACGAAAGGTAGATAGGCGTAGCGATCAGCCATCGCCTGCACCCCCACCTGGATCAAACCGATCATGGGGACCATGGTCCCCACGAACCAAAGCCACCCCACCGCGAGATAACGGCGGCGCCACTGGATGGCGACCAGCGCGGTGACCGCCAGTAGGAAAACCAGGGCCGCGACAACATGTGACACCTTGAGGGAGTAGCCTGGATGGGGATAAAAAAGCGCCAGACGCGACGGCCAAACCGCCTTCCCCACATACCGCGCGTAACAGATAATCGCGTTGCCTAGCCGGATAAAGCGGGGAAAATAATTCCTGGCGCCACCCCTGCCCTGCGCTTGCATGGTAATGAAAGCGTTGACGCCGGCAATGGCTAACAAGGGGAATTTTTCCTCTAACAGAGAGTAGAAGCTTTTTGCCGGAGCCATTGGCGGAACTTCTCCGGACGAATGCTCCGGAGCCGACAGAGCCATGCGTCGCAAGGGCCAGTAGTCCCACAGCAGCAGCACGCAGGGCAGGGTGATCACCTGCGGTTTGGCCATCAACCCGAGCGCAAACAGCAAGGCGACGACGGCATAGCGCCCCACTCGAGGCTGGCGCACATACCATTGGTAGGCACCCAGCGCGAGCAGGAAAAACAGCATGCTGAGGAGATTCTTGCGTTCGGCCACCCAAGCCACGGTCTGGACGTTGATGGGATGCAGGGCAAACAACGCGGCCACCATGAAGCTGCGCCCCGCAAAACCTGTGGCTTGCTTTAGCACCCAGAACAAGAGCAGGACATTCAGCACGTGCAAGAGCAGATTTACGTCGTGGTGTCCGGCGGGATTCAGCTCAAAAAGCTCGTAATCCAGGGTATGCGAGAGCCAGGTCAGAGGATGCCAATTTCCCGCATCGTAGGTCGTGAACGCCCACTTAACGGTGTCCCAGTCCAAACCGGATTGCACGCGCGGGTTTTCCGTGACGTAAACGGAGTCGTCGTAGTTGACGAACGGATGATGATGCACCGGATAGTAAAGTGCGAGGGTCGCAACCACAAGCAGAGCACTCAGGACCCATGTCCGCGTCTCGATCCAACCGAGCCAGCCCTGGCCGAGCCGGGACTGGGATCCCATCGTCGTTGCCGAAACAGCAGAAGTCACTCTTGCTCCCTAGTTTCGAGGATTATATCCGACCAACTTTTTCCAGCAGAAGGCGAGCAGTTGACAGGCGGGCGAAAAAGCAACGCCTCGAGTAGCGCCGAGGTACAGGTCGGCCTATGCGCCTTGCGTGCGCCGTAGTCGATTGCATATAGTCGTGATAAATTGCGGGCGGTTAGCGTGCCAGCATGAGTGTGCCAGTCTGCAAAATTGCAATTTTGTCCCGCAAGGTGAAGATTTTGTGAATATTACCGAGGCACTTAAAATCACCCAGAGCGCGCCCGCGAATGCGCGCCCGTTTTGCGTGGTTCTGGCCTGCGGCTTTACGCCTCTTCACCTCCAGACGTTTCTATCGGCGCACTTGCAGCGGTCGCTGCCCGATCGCAAGGTGGTGGTCACGCCAGGCCTGTACGGAACTCTTGCCGAAACCTTGGAGGCAACCAGCGATGCGGCCATCGAGGGTATTGCGGTCGCGCTGGAATGGTCCGATTTGGACGCGAGACTCGACTTCCGAAGCGCCGGCAGTTGGGGACGTAGCGCCGCCGCCGACATTGTAGCCAATGCGCAGGCCATGCTGGCCCGTCTTGCCGCCGCGATTGGCCGCGTCCCTTCCGGTGTACGGGTCGCGCTGTCACTTCCCACGCTCCCCTTGCCGCCGCTATTCCACACGCCGGGATGGCAGGCTTCCGAACAGGAGCTGCATCTGGAAAGTGAAATATTCGGCTTTGCGGCGGGGGTCACGCAATCCGCGCCGGCGACTGTAATTAATGTGCGGCGATTGCTGGAAGCGCCGCCACCGGGCTCTAGCTTTGACCTGAAGAGTCATCTGCACACAGGCCTGCCCTACACCACGTCGCATGCCGACAGAGTCGCGTCTCAACTGGCGTTGGCGCTGGTGCCCCCTGCTCCGAAAAAGGGCATCATTTCCGACCTGGACGACACGCTGTGGAATGGAATCGCCGGGGAAGTAGGCCCGGAAAATGTGTCTTGGGACCTCGCCAGCCACAGCCATCTGCATGGGCTGTACCAGAAACTGCTGGCTTCTCTTTCCGAACACGGCACCCTGGTTGGCATTGCCAGCAAGAACGATCCCAAAGTGGTGGCCCGGGTGTTTGAGAGGGAAGATATTCTGCTTCGTCCAGAACAAGTATTTCCCCTCGAGGTGAACTGGAACGCAAAGTCGGGCAGTGTGTCGCGGATATTGGAGACATGGAACATCGCTGCCGATAGCGTCATCTTCGTGGATAACAGCCCGATGGAACTGGCCGAGGTGGCCGCTGTCCACCCCGGCATTGAATGCGTGCTGTTTCCCAAGAACGACTACGTGGCCGGCTTGGCGATGTTGCGGCAGTTGCGCGACGCCTGTGGCAAGGAACGGGTTTCCCCGGACGATGCTCTGCGACTTGAGAGCATTCGGCAAGGCGCTGCCTTCCGGGTGCAGGCTGCCGCAGCCGCCACTCCGGAGAGCTTCCTGGCCCAGGCAGAGGCGATAGTGACCTTTGATTTTGGCTGTGCTGCCGAGCCTCGGGTCCTGGAATTGGTAAACAAGACCAACCAATTCAATCTGAATGGAAGACGGTACAGCGAAGCGGACTGGCGCAACTTGACGTCGCGGCCCGGCGCGGTCGTCTTGTCGGCAAGCTACGAAGACAAATTCGGGCCGCTGGGAACCATCGCCGTGGTCGCCGGAGCGGTCCACGGAAAACGTCTGGCGATCGAAACCTGGGTCATGAGCTGCCGCGCCTTTGCCCGTCGCATCGAACAGCAAACGCTTAAGATGTTGTTTGAGAGCACCGGCGCCGAGGAAGTTGATTTCGACTTTGTGTCCACCGCCAGGAACGGCCCTCTGCAGGAGTTTCTTGCATCCGTCACTGGCGAGCAGCCCACGGCGCAGTTGCGCTTGCGGCGCGCACAATTCGATGGGTCGTGTCCCGCGCTCTATCACGCGGTGCGCGAGTTGAGGAGAGCAGAAGCCCATGGATGATACGGGAAAGCGGCTGGCCGGCTGCTTCCAAGTCGTGTTTCCGAATTTGCGGGAAGGCGAAATTCCGTCAGCGTCGCAGCAGACGGTTGCCGCCTGGGACTCGATTGCCGCCATCACCATGATGAACGTGATCGAGGACGAGTTCGCCCTGCAAATGGATCTGGACGATTTGGCCGACTTGGATTCCTTCGCGAAGATCCACACTCATCTCCAGAAACGGCTGCAGGTGGCCTGACCTTGAACCCCTTGCGCCTGCACCATATCGGCTACGTGGTCGCCAGCATCGATGTCGCCATGCCCGGTTTCGTGCGTTCGCTGGGGGCAAACTGGAATGGACAGGTGTTCCACGATCCCCACCAGAAGGTCAAAGTGGCTTTTCTCACGACCCGGCCAGAAGATGCGCAAGTGGAATTGGTGGAACCGGTGGGCGACGATTCGCCGGTGCTGCGGTTTCTGCGCGAAAAGGGTGGTGGACTCCACCATGCTTGCTACGAGGTGGCGGAGTTGGAAAACCAATTGTTGGAGTTTCGCTCGCGCGGCGCAGTCATCGCAAAGCGGCCCAAGCCGGCAGTGGCCTTCAACGGACGACGCATCGCCTGGATCATGACAGCCGAAGGGGTCTTGATCGAATTACTCGAGCAATCCGTCGGTGCTGTTTCGCCATCCGGTGGAATCCTCCGCAGTTAAGTTCAGTCAGCCCCAAACACGGCGGCCGCTCAGGGTTTAATACGACCCCACGAGCCGGGAACGGCTCCAATGTCGGTGCCGTCGGATCCTGCCCCGCGCAAGCTTACGTTGGTCGGCATCGCTCCTCGACGGAGGTAGTCAACCAGGCTGGAAGGGTTGTAGCGGCTGTCATAGGCGCCTCCAAACCCGCTGCGCTTAGCAAGCTGTTGCACCAAATGGACCACCGTGCCCGGGCCGCCTAGCGAACTATCGAAGCTCTCGGGAGCGAGTTGGGGAGCAAAAAACCCCGGATTGACCGTCAAATCGCCATATAGCGAGTTGGGATGATGTACGGTCCCGTTGTCGAATCCTAGGCTGCCGCCAAAGTTACGAACATACGGTGTGGCGATGTTATAAGTAACGTTGTGGTGAGCACCCGCACCGTTATAACTGTTAGCGGCTGACCATTGATCATTGGGGTTTCCATCAATGATGCCCCACGCACCGCCGGTTACGATGCTGTTCATGATATAGCCATCGTGAATCGCCAGGGCAGTGGTTGTGCCCTCCCCCAGAAAAGCACCCCGGCTATTGCCCAATCCGATAAATGTGTCGTGATTGTAGTGGGCGCACGTCGGGTAAACACCCTCGCCGATGACCAGCGACATGATGTTGGTATTGTCGCTCTCCAAAACATGCACATTGTATACATCAGCTGGACAATTCGCGTATCCATAGATGATCAAGTCTCCTTGACCCGGCGATGCCAATGCGCGTTCCGACATCCAGCCGTAGCTAACCGTGGGACTACCTCCAACGACGTCGATAGGTTGCAAAGCCCCTCGCGCGGCAAAATGATTGATCAGTGTACCCGTATCACTGGGAGCGCTCTGGAACTTTACGCATTGGTCATTCCCCGTGAGAGGAATATTCGGATTGTCGCAATACCAATTCGTCAGCCGATAGGACGATCCGGAGCCACCGCTAAAAAACAATCCGCGCTGGACATTCGTCGAGTAGCCTTCAACCGCCGCGCCATCGATTGTGAGATTGGTTGCACCATTAGGAAACCAGGCGAATTTTCCGGCCACTTGCGGACTAAGTTCCGTAATGTTCTGAATGGTCCAACTATCTGGTATGTTACCCGTCGAAAGCGAGAGCGTGTACTGGAATCTGGCATGCACACTAGTAAAGTTGCCGATATAGTAATTTCCCGATGAGTTAGCGGCGCGATGGATGATTTGCCCCATATGATCGGCCTGGACATTATTGATCGTGAGCATGTTGGGCAAGATAGTTCCGCCGCGCATATCCCAACTTATTCCCTCGAAATGCGCGACGTTTACACCGAGATTGCCGGTGAATTCAACCATGCCTAAATTCAGTTGGGCCCCCAAAATCACCGAATGCCCATTGCATTGGTTGTTCGTGATCGTAGTGCAACCAACATAGTCGTTGGCATCATGCTGAATATACAGGTCACCGATGACCGTCAAAGGATATGGGCTGCCCAGGCTCAGTATGCCTCCTGCTACAAAGAAGCCGTTCAGCGTCGCGTCAAAGCCGGGGTTGTTCCACATACCCGATCCAATGGGATCGGTACCACCCGCCGCAAACGTAAGGGTCATGGGCCCGTTCTGTGCGAGATTGAGCGAGCCACCTTCGATGCGCCAGGTCTTCATGCCGCCGCAATTTGCTCCCGGATCTACGTCGAGCGTCATATGGTTGGTCACCACTGCGAACTGGCAATAGGGAACAGTTCCTCCCCACCAATTGGAAGGAGCGCTGACATTTCCGTCGTGGATGGTATGAGGGACGGTTTGCTGTGACCAAGCATAAAAACTACACAAAAGTAAGAGTGAAAAGACACCGACGAGGCGTCCGCATTTCATGACCTTTTAGTTCCTTCCTCATTTATGAAATTGTGCAAGTCTAAGCCGGAATATATAACCCTTTAAGAGATTCCAGCGCATAATTGCGGGGCCAGGAATCTCTGACGGCAACAGTTCTTCCCAGTCCTCGGCACTGCGCACATTTCTGGGACGCAGCTGCGCCGCGAGACAGTTGCTCTCGCCGTCAAGCAGCCAGTCTGGTGATGGCAGGTGGACTCAGAGTGCCCGTTCCGGGCTGGGTCCAGAGCCTCAGGTTATTCCGCCGAATACCCGGTCAATGCCTGGCCGGCGCTTTCATTAGAATCGCGGCCTCGGCGCCGCGCAGGGCTAAACTGCTTATTCCGGCATCGGTCGTGCCGTCGGGACGCAGTCTGTAATACACGCAAAACGGTGCGCATCTGGTCTCAAAGCTCGATAAATCAATGGGTTTGCTGTACGTCGCCCACTCTTCCGGCGCTGTCGGCAGGGTCCCGCCCATGCGCGTCGTCCGCAGCAGGACGATCGCATTGGTGTAGTCACGCCGGGCCAGGGGCGAGCAGTCCATGTTGGCCGTACCGTGCGGGCTGCTGAATTTTCCCAACGTACTGCAAGCCAGCCCGGACCACAGATGAGCGGAAGTTGCAAAGGCCGCACTGCCTGAGCCCCCGTAGAAAAGATCGGGATCGCCCTTACTACATGGCGTAGTAGGCTGTACAAAAAAGCTGTGATTGACGTTATAGATGCAATTGCCATTTGGCGGCTGCCAGCCATTCCCCGTATCTGGAACACCTATATCTACCCGAAAAGCGGGCGCCAGACTGGCGTACACGTCCATGCTTTTCCACGATGGCATGTTAGCCGGGCGGGTGAGCGCGGCATGACCGTATCGCGCTATCTGTACCTTCTCGGTGCCTACGTAGCTGTTGGCAACGCCCACAAACTGAATAGAATTTTGCGTGATATTGGTTGCCACGTTAACGGTCGTGGGCGCCATTTTTGAGGTAGTGACAAGGAATACATCGCCCTCTTCACAATTTCCCGCGGCAGGACAGATGCGGACGATAGTGTCCCCTGGGAACAAGTTGTCGGTCCCGCAGCCTGGGGGAATGCACGATCCCAGCCCGCCCATGTTGTTTGTCATTTGCACCAGTGGCGTTGTGCTGGTGACCTGAAAAGTAAAGGGACTGGGGTACAGCCCGCTGGCGATAGGGGCGGTGAGAGTCGAACCGGAATCGACAAAGTAATAGTATTGGTCGCCAGCCGAATACGATGTCATGGTGGTGATCGTGTAAGTCAGCGCCGTGCTGCTGTTGCCAAAGATATATTGATGCGCCAGTGTAGTCATGGTCCCGCGCGTCGCCCGGTTCCAAACTACCGGCAAGCACGGTACGGTCTGGATGATGATGTCGCAGAATCCATAAGCGTAAATATGATCGGCTGTCCCGTTGGACACTACGAACCCACTGGCAACGTTGTACTGATTTTCCGCCGTCTGTGAGTAGCTGTTAAAATATCCCGGCGAATAGGCAAGTCCAGATGCTTCTATCCACACCAGGTCAAACGATGGGCCTAACCTGGCTATCGTGCCTGCCGCTGAAAATGGACTACCGTTAAGCTCGCTAGATGTAGGATGGCCGACCTGCACATTGGCGGTTACAAAGAATGGGTTGTAAGCAGCGTGCATACTCGCCGTGGTCTCTGCGAATGCCGTAGCCCAATAGCTTTCAAAGTTCGAGGTCTGGAGTGTGTCCAGACAATTTGGTGCGCAGGACAGGTCGGTTTGATTTCCGGCGTTCCAGGCAGCACCATAACCGTAGTTGGTGGTTGCGGCGTTATCGAACATGGTGCCATTGGCCTGAAGACCGAAGGCCGCTTTGTCCGCCGCCCACAGATAGGGCAGAACTTTGCCCGCCAGGGTTTTTCCATCCGTGTCGAGCGCCGAGGGGTTGAGCCAAATTTCGTTGCCGTAGTCACCGTACAGGCCAGTACGCGCCTGATAGATGAAACGCGCGCTGGATGCCGCCGGCGGAGCAGGATTATATTCGTACGTTCCTGCAACGGTACAAGGAGAGCCGCTGCAGGCCGTGGACGCTGACCACGCCGTTTGCGACCATCCACGTAGCAGGCAGCTATGCCCGGTCTGATATTGAACAACCGTTCCGCACTGAGAAATATTGTTTAAGGCGGACAGCAAATTGTCGCTGCGCAGATTGAAGATGGCGGGCTGCCGGCTAGCTCCTGTCGGCGTAAGTCTTACCCAGAACTTCGCTCTGGTTCCATGCACGATGTCCGTTGCCCAGTCAGTAGGAGGGTAGAAACCAATTCGCGCTGAGGCCAGCCCAGAAGTGAGGCCAGCCGTGCCGTCACTCCAGTGCGGTGCAGTGGTGAGATTTCCCCACGCGCCACCACCCTTGCTGTACTGGTACGTCACGGAGCCGCCAGCCTGCGATGTGGCCAGCCGAACGTTGATCTGATCAAACGGCTCCATCAGGCCGACGTAGAGCGTGTCCCCCGCTGGAATGGCTTGCGCCTTCGCTATGTAACCAGTTTCATTGCTTCCCGTACAGTTCGCTGAGCAGGTCAGGGCAAATGTCATCACCGGAGTGGTAGTACCCGTAGAACTCAGCACGGTCGCAGTTTTGCCGTTCAGGAAGGTGGCCCTGGTGAAGCCGGTGAGAGTAATGATGCTGCCGGCGGTGATATTGGTGAAGTTCTCTTCCGCCAAACCAGTCAGCGTGAAGGTGCCTCCTGAATAGGCGACGGTGGTGATGGCCGCTCCGTAGGCGTAGCCGGTAATGTCGGAGACGAACGACGATCCGTTGTAGAGCAATACGCCGTTGGCCGCTTCGTTGGGAACGTAGTAGTGGAACCCCTCCGTCAGACCGTGGGGCTGCTCGTACCAATCGAACTGACCCACGCCAATCAGAGATGAAGCGTGCAGTCCTCCAGTGTCCTCGGTGTAGTGCAGGATTGAACTCTCGTACTTCGAGGCCCCAACCGCATCCCGAATCCAGTACAGGTTGCTGAGATAGGGGACGCTGGAGAAGTAGAGGATGCACCATGAGCCGGGATAGGCGGTAGTGCAGTCGAACCCTGCCGTAGCGTCATTGATCACATAGACGCTGGAACCCAGCCAGTTAACCAGGCATTGGTTGCCTGTCCTGATCGTCCCGTCGAAGCAAGTATAGCTGCCACTGCCTAGTCCAAGGTCATAGTCGTTCAGGGTGACCTTTAGGTCAGGGTTTTGCTGTGCGAACGCAGCCGAACTGACTAACGCACATGCCAATAAGAATACAAATCGATTCACTGGGGGAAACCTCTCTTTAACTTGTACGAATCGCAATTAGCTTTCTGCTGTAACGATACCGTCCGAGCCGTTGCTGTACCCCGATGCTGCTACCCGACATCGACGTGTGCCTGGGTTGCCGTTCCAAGGTGGATGTAGCGATCTCGCTTGGATATCTTGTGCCGGCGGATGACCGTAGTATGAAGATGAAGAATCCGAAGTACGTAATGGCCATGAAACCAGAGGGCCGAGCGCTACGCCGAGCAGTATAAAGCGCAACCGTGCGGCAAAATCTTCTTTTTTCATTCAATCTCCAAGGAGGGCCTTCGCGTCGCTCCCCGATCGACCCGGTAAGCCAAGACTCGCGTCGTCACGCTCAACCGGCATGATCGTCTCGGGCGCTGACAGCGCTGCCATTTTTCGGAGTAGCTCAACAAAATTACCCCTGTCTGGGTATGAGCGAAAGTGCTAAGAGAGGAACACCAGCACTTTGGTAACCGCTAGTCGAGTTACTGAGGTGGTCTATTGGAGGCCATAAGATGAGTCTCTAAGGTGTTGTGGCTCTTTGGTCGCAAGAGCTCATTTCTGTTTCTTACTGGCGGATAACCTTACGAGGACAAGAGATTGTTTGAGATTGCCACACCATGCTCTGAAAGTGCCGCCTGATGGCCCTTATCGTGCCGGCATGATCACCCGAGCGCAGAGTTGAAGTAGTCAAGGGCGCATTCGTGAGCGCTTGCGGCGAGTTGGCTACGATGTTATCCCGATGTGCTTAGGGATCAATACTTTAGTGAGGCCATGGAGCAGGTGCCAGGAGCCACGATTCTTGATTTATCCGGGTCTGGCAAATCTCGGCAGCCTAGGGCGGATGACGAATCCCAACGGTGGGTTGACGACCGAGTCTGTTGCCTTGGTTAAAACTGACGAGGAGGCGTCGGTTGACTCTCTGACGTTTGATAAATCAGGATGTGCGGGCTGCTTTCTTCGAGACGCAACCAATCCGGATACCGCCCCTCGGCCAAATTCCTGAGGAAAACTGATTGCCGCTGCGCCAGGTCATCTGCAAACTGCGCGTGTGGATAGACGATAAGGTGCGAGGCACGGTAGGTCCGCATCAAATCGCGGACCCTGTTCGGGTCCCAGGCTTCAGCAGTGAATTCAGGGCTGGCCAGTGCGACTGTAGGCCGGCGCAGCAAGTACCCGGTACCCTGGCCTTCGGTGGCAACGATGGCAGTGTCCATTGGAAGGTGACGCTCCACCCATTCACTCACCCTGGTTTCTTGGTTCGTCCGTTCGTCGAAATACAAGGCCAGCTTCACATGGGGCGGCGGGTCCCCGTGTCTTCGTAGTACATTGAGGTTGCAGTACCCATAACCAAGGATGAACACGACCGCGAGAATTCGCACCCAAGAAGTACGCCCTGAGCTGGAGACGGGCCATAGGCTGCTGCACAGCCGTCCAATGATTAGAATAAGAATTGGCAGCAAAGGCAGGAAATATCGAGGCGCCCCCACTTCCACAGGCAGGCGCCACTGGGTATACGCCACGGCTACGCAGTAACTGGCAAACATCAGCACCAGCATTACGAGGGCAGAGTCCGTTGCGAGACCTCGCACCTTATGCCGATCAGCCAGGAGCAAGAGGAAGACAGTAACCGCCGAAGCTAAACACGCCGCTTGGACGACAGCACCGTCTCGAGTTGAAAACACGCCGAACGCCAGGTGATACCAAGCGACTGCAAACTGGTGGAGAACAAAACCGATTGGGCGTTCAATCTTGGGCAGCCTACCGCCCGTCCAAGTGCCTGCGAATACCATATTACGAATCACAATGCCGCCAACTATCACCACGGATCCTGCTAACGATGCCAGCCATACTCGCGTTCGCGGGCCTCTCTGAACCACTCGCACAAGGATGAAAAGGTATGCCGCCAGCACAAAAAATAATCCAGCATAGCGTATGCAGTAAGCAAAGGTAATAAGCAGCATGCCCGCAGGAATGGCATAGTAGTGGTTCGAATGCCGGTTCTCGCCTACCAGAAGCAGCACGATTCCGGCAACTGCGACACAAGCGAACAACAAATCGCTCATGATCGCTGTGCTATAGAAAATTGCGGTTCCGTTAAGGACCCAGGCAGCAACGCTAAGCCGCCGGATTCCCTTCGAACTACCTAAAAACCCGGCACCAAACCATAGCAGTAACGCCACGCCTGTAAACCCGGCCACAGAGAGAAAAAAGGCCACAGTCTCGGGAGCTAGGTGCGCCCAGGAAAGTAGATAGATAGCGATGGAATAGCCAGAAGCCTGCGTGGTTTCGCTAGCAGGGACTCTGGATTGCGAACGCTCGCTGTCGAAGTAGACGATGGAAGTGGCAAGCTGATGGTGCCGTAGGATATTGTCAGCAACACTGAGATACTGGTAGGAGTCATTGAAAAAACGCGGATGCAGTCCTCGGACGGACCCGATGCTGAGGACCAACGCAAGCATCGCCCACAGCCAGGGCTCGATCCCATGGAAGATCGGCAGTTGCCGTGGTACTGCAGTGTCGGACTTGCGTGGTCGACTGAGCGGCATGTGTGTTTCGGGTGATTTTACCAAAGCCACAATGTCGCTGGAAGCGTGAGTACCATTTCTGCGATGAAGTGGGTATGATCGCTGCCATGGAGGGTCGTTGCCCTGACCGCAACAGGACCCCCGGGACCGAGGCGTTGAAGGTGCGAATGCGACTTTGTGTATCGATCCTGTTTCTGCTGGCGAGTTCCGCGGCGTTCGGTTCTATCGGCTCCGATCAGCCAAAACAAGTGCAGTGTGGTGATGTCGTGGGCGGCGCTTGGCAGAACCCGTGCCCCGCGATGG
>Ga0116130_1000974_pt1 | contig 17060 bp, 13 predicted proteins | sample June2015DPH_17_5_FD_89733 | JGI IMG/M metagenome (GOLD analysis project Ga0116130, IMG submission 89733) | Peatland microbial communities from SPRUCE experiment site at the Marcell Experimental Forest, Minnesota, USA - June2015DPH_17_40 | ecosystem: Environmental > Terrestrial > Soil > Wetlands...
CCGCCGGAACCAGCCGCTCCATCCTCTGCTTGACCACGTAATCGGTGGCGCCGCGCTTCACGGTTTCCACCGCGACTTCCTCGCCCTGGACTGCGCTCAGGAATAGGAAAGGCACCTGCGGCGCCACTTTCCGGGCAATGTCCAGCGCGGCACAGCCATCAAAGGCGGGCAAGGCATAATTGGCCAGGATGACGTCCCAAGTTTCTACCGAGAGCGCGTCCATAAACTCTGCCCACGTCTGGGCATAGCCGAAGCGGCAACCCAAGCCTGCCGTGGTCAGCAAGGTCCGCACCAGCTCGCGATCGCGGGGGTCGTTTTCGACATGAAGGATTTGGATTCTTCTGGCCACGGCTGCCTCGCTTTCGCCGCTGCAAACCGGGGCCGGACAGTCCATGGTCATATTCAGGCGCCTCACCAGAAATATCGGCCATAGTCGGACCGGGATTAACCCAACACGGTCCGGGCTTTCCAAGTGCGAGCTGGTAACAAAGCAGGCGTGTATAAAACTTAAGTGCTATAGGCCGAAGACTATTCACCACGGGGACACGCTCCGTCGAAACGTCGAAAATCATTTGCCACCGAGACACCGGGTTCTTGGTTTCTATCAAGTTTTCTCCGTGATCTCCGTGTCGGAGCCTGTCCTGAGCGAAGCCGAAGGGTGGCCATGTTCATTTCTATGGCTAAGCTCATTTCTAAAATTCGCGCAACTTCGGGCAGCCGGTTTCATCTACCATCCAAGTTCGGAATCTACGCTGCGGGGTGAACCGATGCGCAATCCTTCCAAATTGACCTTGTCCCTCATGCTCCTCTCCGGCTTGCTAATTCTGGGTTGGGGAGCCATAACCGCTTCCTCTTTCCGTTCGTCGTCCCCTCATGCCGCTGCCGCGGCGTCAGTACCATCCCCGCCGAAAGATCCAAGACGATTGGTTCTGACACGCCCCACGGATGTACTTACCTACCACTATGATATTTCCCGTCAAGGCATGACCTCCCAGGAAACGACCCTAACGCCTGCCAATGTTAATTCCGCCTCCTTCGGAAAGGTTAGCTTCTTCTCCGTGGATGGCAAAGTGGACGCCCAGCCTCTGTACCTGAACCCGCAAACCGACACCATCAGCGGTGTTCGTGACAGCACCGTGTTCGTGGCCACGGAGAATGACAGCGTCTACGCCTTCGGCGCCAACAGCGGCACGCAGTTTTGGAGAGTTTCAGCGCTCGGCCAGGGCGAGACGACCAGCGATAATCACGGATGCGGCCAGATTTCCCCGCAAATCGGAATCACCGCCACCCCGGTGATCGACCGCCAGCAAGGACCTTCCGGCGCCATCTATTTCGTAGCCATGTCGAAAGACTCTTCGGGACACTATCACCAGCGCCTCCACGCTCTGGACCTTAAGACCGGAGCCGAATTGTTTGGCGGGCCCAAGGAGATTACGGCGAGCTATCCCGGTACCGGCGATGGCAGCCAGGGCGGGATGGTCATCTTCGCTCCCGGACAATTTGCCGAACGCGCCGGGTTGCTGGAGATGGGTGGGACCATTTATCTCGCTTTCACCTCGCATTGCGACCAGCGTCCCTACACCGGATGGGTGATGGCCTACAATGCGCAGACTTTGGCGCAAACGTCGGTGATAGACGTGACTCCCAATGGCAATGAGGGCGCAATCTGGATGGCCGGCGCCGGCCTGGCGGGCGATAACCAGGCCCTCTATTTTCTCGACGGTAACGGCACTTTCGATACCACGCTCAACGGCCAGGGATTTCCCATCAATGGCGACTACGGCAATGCCTTTATGAAGATCTCCATCACGGGTCAGCTCGCGGTTGCCGACTACTTCACCATGTACAACACGGTGCAGGAATCAGACAGCGATGAAGACCTCGGCTCGGGCGGAGCCATGATATTGCCCGATCTCGTCGATAACCAAGACCACGTGCACCACTTGGCCGTGGGAGCAGGGAAGGACACTAACATCTACGTAGTTGATCGCGACAACATGGGAAAATTCAATCCCAATAACGACAGCGCGATCTATCAGGAGATCGACGGGGTGCTCCCTGGAGGCGTGTGGGCCATGCCCGCCTACTTCAACAACACCGTTTATTACGGTTCCGTGGGAAGCCCGCTGAAGGCGTTTAGCATTACCAATGCCAAACTGTCCACCTCTCCGACCAGCCAGACGGCAACGTCGTTCACCTATCCCGGGACTACACCCAGTGTATCCGCCAATGGGACCTCGAATGGAATTGTTTGGGCAATCGAAAACACCAGCCCGGCGGTGCTGCATGCCTACGACGCCACCAATCTTTCGCACGAGCTGTACAACAGCAACCAGGCGGGATCGCGCGACCAGTTTGGAGCGGGCAACAAGTTCATCACGCCCGTGATCGTGAACGGCAAAGTTTTCGTGGGCACGCAGAACGGAGTGGCCGTGTTCGGACTGCTGCAGTAACGGAGGAATATTGAGTCTTTGACTAGGAACCGGCTGACGCACCGGGATAAACGTCACGAGCAGCGGTGTTGCGAATCATAGACACCAGCGGGGAAAGACGTTATGCTAGTCCAAGTTAAGGAGTGGAGAAATCATGCTTCGAAAATTCGCGAGAATTTCTTTATGGATGGTTCCCATCCTATTTGTGGGTTTAACTGTGGCGTCGCAGTATGGCGCAGCGCAAATGTCGGACGACAAAACGTCCGCCCAGCAGACTGTAACCGGTTGTCTTCAGAAAGGTCTTGAACCCGGGGGATTTTTTCTCATCGGCGCCAACAATCAGCATTGGGAGCTTTATCAGAACGACAAGGTCTCCCTTGCCGATCACGTCGGCCAGACGGTTGCCGTGAGTGGCATCCTTCCCAAGCGATCGGTAGCGCAAGAGGAAAAAAGCCAACCGTACGAAAAGAAGGAAACCGGGAGCAGGAAGCACGGCGACTTTGAGGTCTCCAGCCTGAAGGTGGTAAGCCAGACTTGCAGCAAGTAAGCAAGTAAGGGAGTTTGGCAGGCGGCTGCCCCTCCCTCTTTCCTATCACCCCCACCAACGTGGGTGCGCGATCCCCCTCGGCTGGGCTCCGGGGCAAGCTCTTTCGCGGGACATCTCAGCAGCCGCTTAAGCCCTTTCCGTTTCTGCCGATTTACCTCTCAGACTCCACCTTCGGGTGGACGGGAGGCCCCCATGCGCTACATCCTCTGTGCCGCCCTGTTCTGTAGTTTGCTCGGCGCTCAAGACAAGGCATCTGTTCCGCCCCTCTCTCCTCGCGGGGACGGAATCTTCTACGTCAACGGGATTGACTATCACTTCCTCTCCGGAACGAACTACACCGTGGTAGTGGCAGCGCACTCCGTAGCCAATCGCAAGTTCCTCGGAGTTAAGGTGCGGATCCTGAACAACGGCCAGCATTCGGTGACGGTGCGCCCGGAGGATGTGAGGGTTGAGGACGCGGTTGCCGGCCGCGAGGTGGCAGCAATCTCGGGAGCGGAACTCGCCAACAAAATGCGCCGCCCCTATAACTGGTCGCGCTATGCGGTGAGCGCCGCGACCGGACCAGCGCCTGCGGCAGGCGACGGCCTTGAAACGGCGGACCGGCAGCACAGCGATCTCATGCGCGCCATGCGGCAGATGGCCAGCCAGATGGACAACGCGCCGCCCGTCCTTTCTACCCGATCGTTCACCGAGACGGACGGAGAGCCGGACTCGGCTATCGCACCCCAAGCGATGCTCTCCGACGAAGTCTCCCACCTGCGCATGAAGGAAGCCTCCCGGCCTGATGTGCTGATGCAACTCCAGCGCCAGGTTTCTCCCGATTACGTGGAGCGAACGTCGTTTATGGCTAACACCATTCCGTCGCGGGCCGATGTCGATGGCGTCTTCTATTACCCGATGGGCAAGCTGGCGCGCAATCCCGCGGCCACGAAGAAGGCGGCGAAATCCCGCGTGCTGCGCGTCACCGTACCCGTTGGCGAGGAGAACTTTCAATTCATGCTGGCCGTGGAATAACGCGCAGGCCGCCAGTCATACTGCCCGATGACCCACTATAATGGTTCGCATCATGCGTAACCTGGTGGCGCGTTGCGGCGTTGCAGTTTTCGTGTTGGCCGCCTCTTTCGCCGTGCCTGGGCAGAGTTCCGCCGACCAGCAGGCCGCGCTGGTCATCACCGCGCAGCCTCCGGCGAGCGCCCTGGTGGGGCGCAGCTTCAACTTTCCTTTGGCCGCAACCGGCGGGGCCGCACCCTATTCGTGGCATCTTGTCGACGGACAGCTTCCTCCGGGTCTTAAGCTGCACGCGCACCATGGAGTGATCTCTGGCGTGCCCGCGACTGCGGGCGCGTATCACTTTACGGTCGCAGTGGCCGACTCCAGCGCGCCTCCGTTACAGGTGCAGCGCGTCATGACCATCAGCGTGATTGCCGGGCTGACCATTGACTGGAAGCAATATCCAGGTGTGCAGGGCACCACTCTCTCCGGGTCCGTGGTGGTTACAAATCAAGCAGGGCAGGACCTCGATCTCACCGTAGTCGTAGTTGCGGTAAATAGCATCGGCAGAGCGACTACCTTGGGATATCAACACCTCACGCTTACCGCCGATCAGTCCGGCCTGGTGGTTCCGTTCGGCTCATCTCCCGGATTAGGCACCTACGTGGTGCATGCCGACGCTATCGCCCATCATCCAGGCAACCAACATATCTACCGCGCGGCTAAGCAAACCTCGCAGCCATTGCTCATAAACCAGCATTAAGGTGGTGAAAAAGGGCGTGTTACAAAATGGCATGGCGAGGAAATGGCTTATCCCAATACCGCAAAAAATTGCACTAGGGGACATTGTAGCTGAACCAACCGGATTACTTTGCGTGACTTACCGAGGGCTCCTTTGGCAGGGCAATTGCATTAAGACTGGCAGGTCTCGCCTACGCCACTCTTCTACGTGGCAAAGTTGCGGTGGGCAGGCCACATAACTCAGGACGGGTTCGGAGGGAGTAAGACTATGCAAAGCAAATGGTTGTCAGCGTTGTTGGTAATTGCGTGTGTCGCCTTGTTGTCAGGCGTTGGATTCGCCAGTGCTTGTTCGGATACAACTTTCGACCAGTATCTTGGCTCGGGGTTTAACTGCACCATCGGAGACAAGACGTTTTCCAATTTCGCCTATCACAGCACGTCAAATCCACCGGGGTTTAGCATCCCAGCGGGCAGCATAGACGTCGCCCCCATTACCACGCCATTGAATCCTGGATTTCAGTGGAGCACGGGCTGGCACGCGTCAACCGCCAGCGGCGTACTGTCACAGGATTCTCTGTTCCAGTTCACCGTCAACTCGAGTAGCCCGAACATCACCGACGTCAGCCTTTCCATTGGTGGTGTAGGCTTTAGCGGAACCGGCTCGGTGACCGTTGACGAGACCGTTTGTCTGGGAGCCACGTTCCCCGCCTGCACCGGAGGAACCGTGCGGACGCTGGAGGTTTTCGACAGTAGTTCCGGAATACAGACGTATGACGAAATCAGTTTCGCGGGTGTATCCGAGGTCGATGTCCAAAAGGACGTGCTGATCAACGCTGGCACCAATGGAAGCGCAACCCTGTCGCTGCTGACCAACCAGTTCTCGGAAACCACCACTCCTGAACCGGCCAGCATTTTGCTCTTCGGCTCCGGGGCCCTGGCTCTCGCAGGCGTGTTGCGCCGCAAGCTGCATCGCTAATTCCTTCTCGTCCCCCTGGGTTGTGAAAAGCCGGAGCCAAAAGCTCCGGCTTTGTTGCGTGTGCTGAAGCTGGGGCCCCGAGACACAGGTTGCCGCCAGGATGGCGGCTTGGGAGCTGTACAGGCTGAGACCCACGATTGCCACGACGCTGCGAAATGAGATTGCAATTAGGCCACGCATGGACTATGGATCGCGGCAGAAGAAATTCCAGCAGACCCTGGACGGCCAGCACCTCGACGGCTTCGTAGTCACGCATCCGGCGAACCTGCGCTACCTTTGCGGTTACACCGGTAGCAACGGGCTACTGCTCTTCCTGCCCGGCCCATCACGTGCAAAGGTGGCGGGTACTGGATATCCCAAGTCGGCTGGACGCCTCACCTTCTTTACCGACGGCCGTTATAGCGAACAGGCGCGCGAGGAAGTGGCGGGCACGCGGGTGGTCATTTGCAAGGGTCCGCTCCTGCACGCCGCCGCCAAGCTCATAGGCCAGTTGACTTCAGCCACGATCGGCTTTGAGGCCGACTACACCACGGTCGCCTCCGCACAGCTCATGCGCAAGCTGGTGCATCGGCGAATTCGCTGGAAGCCGGTGGCTGGTCTCATCATGCAGCAGCGCATGATCAAGGATCCCGACGAGCTCCAACTCATCGCGGGAGCGGTCAACCTTGGAGCCGCTGTGTACGTAGAAGCGCTGCACAGCCTGCGCCCCGGGATTCGGGAGTCGGAAGTAGCGGGAAAGCTGGAATATGCGGCGCGGCAAGCGGGAGCCGATGGCATGTCGTTCGAGACTATCGTCGCGGCGGGAAAGAGGGCGGCTTTGCCTCACGGGCGTGCCTCCCGTCAAGCCATACCCCGGCGTGGATTCGTGGTGGTGGATTCCGGTGTTATACTTCGGGGCTATTGTTCCGATATGACCCGCACTGTGCATATGGGCCGGGTCAGCCGAGAAGAGCGCCGGTGGTACGAAGCGGTGCTGGAAGCCCAATTAGCGGGGATCGCAGAGGTATTTCCGGGCAAAACAGCGGGCCAAGTGGACCAAGCCGCTCGCCGGGCGCTCCGCAGGGCCAAGCTTGGCCGTTACTTTACGCATTCGACGGGACACGGAGTAGGTTTGGAGATTCACGAGCCGCCGCGCCTCGGCAAAGGGCAGTCGGAGCGGCTGGAACCAGGCATGGTAATCACCATCGAGCCCGGAATTTATATGCCGGGTAAGGGCGGCATTCGAATCGAAGACATGGTGGTGGTCACGGACCGAGGATGCCGGGTGCTGACCCCGGTCAGCAAGGAACTGGTGGAGATTTAGCGCCCGTTCCACGCGTATATGCCGGATGCACCAACTCTGGAACTGCTCTAAAAGAAAGAGCATCTGTGCCGGATACTTCCCACTCACCGTCAGAGACAGCTGCGGCGGCCGCCAGCACCTCCCGGGCTGGTTGGGTGGGTAGCATTTTCTCACGCCCGGTGATGTGCATGTTCTTACTGGCAACGGTGATCTTTCGAGATTCTCCACGAGGGATTGCAGAACCGGACATTTGGTGGCATCTGCGCAACGCCGACTATCTATTTCAATATCACTTGTTCCCCCGAGTGAACACCTATTCGTTGGGGGCGGCGGGGTCGCCACGGCTGAACTATGAATGGCTGTCAGAAATCCCCTTTCTGTTGGGCTTCGATGCCTGGGGATTGCAAGGGCTTCTAGCGGTGTATTTCGCGGTGTTCACGCTGATCTATATCTGCGTCTATTACCGCTCCTGCCACGCTGGGGCCGATTACAAGAGCGCGTTCCTCGCCACGTTGCTAGCTATCTTGCTGGGAGTGGTGTCCATCGGCCCTCGCGTGCTGCTGTTTGGCTGGCTGTGCATGGTAGGGCTGCTGCTGGTGCTCGACCATTTTCAAAGGACCGGGAAGGGCCTGTGGCCCTTGCCGCTGTTGTTTGCTCTGTGGGTCAACCTCCACGGCTCCTGGATCTTTGGCTTGGCCGTGCTGGGGCTGACCATTGCCGCTGGCCTGGTGGAAGGGGAGTGGGGCCTGGTGGTGGCGCGGCGCTGGTCTCCGCAGGAGCTGAAAAAACTTCTGCTGGCGTTGGCCGCCTCCCTGGCCGCGCTCTTCGTCAACCCTTTCGGCTACACGCTGGTGCGCTACCCCTTTGATTTTCTTTTTCGTCAGCAGACTAATATGCAACACGTGCAAGAGTGGCAGTCCGTGGACTTTGGCCGACTGAGTGGCAAGATGGCCCTGATCATGATCTTCGCCTTGCTGGCAGCCGCCTTGTTTTCCCGGCAGAAGTGGAAGCTGGACGAGGTGCTGCTGATGGCGTTTTCTGTGGGGGCTGCGTTAGTGCATGTGCGCTTCCTTTTTTTCGCCGGCCTGATCGTGGCGCCCATCCTTGCCCAACGTCTAAACCTGTTTCCACCTTACCGGCGGGAACGGGACCAACCCTGGCTTAATGCCTGTGTTATGGCAACCATCGTTGGGGCGATGATCTTCTTGTTTCCCTCAGCAGCCTATCTACAGCGGAAGGTGGATGCGGACTTCCCCACAGCCGCTCTGAAATTCATGCAGGAGCAGCACCTCAACGGAAGGATCTTCAACGAATACGCCTGGGGCGGGTACATGGAATGGTACGCGCCCGACCTGAAGCCTCTTATTGATACGCGCACGGATATCTTCATATACAACGGAGTTTTTGACGACTATCTCAGAGTTGCAGGCAACGATCATTCGTTCCAGATCCTGGACCGATACAAAATTGACTATGTCTTGTTACCGCCGAAACGGCAGCTGATCTACCTTCTGGAGCAATCTCCGGCGTGGCGTCCGATTTACACCGACAAGGTTGCGGCGCTGTTCGAGCGGGTACCGGGAAGTGGTGCAACGGCAAAACCGTCAGCGGCACAATCGGACTAGAGCTTACCGACTAAGTTAAGATAAAAGCCGAAGTTTCTGCCGGCCGAATGGAAGACGATGAACCAGAAAGAAATCAAGGAACTAATCGAGTTTTTGGTGGAGAAGGACATCGCCGAGTTCGAGCTGCAGCGCGGCGATATGAAACTGCTTATCAAGCGGGGCGCAAGCGCCCAGCCGGCGCAGGTGGTGCAGGTCGCGCCGGCGATGGCTCCGGGGCATACGGTTGCGAGCGCGCCCCCGGGCCCGCCTTCATCCCCAACCTCGTCCACTAGCGGTACCGGAGAAGCGGCGGGCGGGGCAGCCGCGGCGCTGTCGGTCGCGGCGAGTGAAGCGGATTTGTTCATCCTGAAGTCGCCGATTGTCGGGACGTTCTATGAAGCTCCGTCGCCCGGCGCGCCTCCGTTCGTCAAACTTGGCGATGCGGTGAAGGAGGGCCAGGTGCTGTGCATCATTGAAGCCATGAAGCTGATGAACGAGATTGAGGCCGATGTCTCGGGCGTGATCGCCAAAATATTTGTCTCCAATGCAAGCCCGGTGGAATACGGAATGCCGCTGTTCGGGATAAAGAGAGGTTAGGAGAGGCGGTTGAGCGAATATGATTCTAAGGTGTCATCCTGAGCGAGCGCAGCGAGTCGAAGGACCCCTATTCCCGCAGAAATCACGGAGTGACCACCTGGTGCAGATGCAAAATTGGGATTGCTGGCAGCCAAAGGGTTCCTTCGACTCCTCGCTGCGCTCGTCGCTCAGGATGACACTTCCGTCCATAAACAATCTAGCTGAAGGCGCGCCCTTCAAGGCGTGATCCACAGCAGATTCCCAGGCAAAGGCCCGCACGACTTATTTCATGTTTAATAAGATCCTAATTGCGAACCGAGGGGAAATCGCCCTGCGGGTGATTTGCGCCTGCAAGGAGTTGGGCATCAAGGCGGTCGCCATTTACAGCGAGGCCGACCGTAACTCGCTGCATGTGAAATTCGCCGACGAAGCCATCTGCATCGGTCCGCCACGCCTCCAGGAAAGCTATCTCAACATTCCGGCGGTCATCAGCGCAGCCGAAATCGCCAACGTTGAGGCCATCCATCCCGGCTACGGCCTGCTCAGCGAGAATGCCAACTTTGCCGAGGTCTGCCGCGACTGCGGAATCAAATTCATCGGTCCGCCGCCCGAGGTCACCCGGCTGATGGGCGAAAAGGAAAAGGCGCGCGCCACCATGAAGAGGGAAGGCGTCCCCATTCTGCCGGGCTCCGACGGCATCATTGCCACCGCCGACGAAGCGCTGGAGTGGGCGCGCAGCGTGGGATTTCCCCTGATCGTAAAAGCCTCGGCGGGCGGCGGCGGACGCGGCATGCGCATCATCCGCAGCGAAGACGAATTACCCAACCTGTTTCATGCGGCGCAATCGGAGGCGGCGGCCGCCTTCGGCAACGGCAATCTCTATATGGAGAGGTTCATCGAGCGGCCACGCCATATCGAGTTCCAGGTGCTGGCCGACGAGCACGGCAACGTAATGAGCCTGGGCGAGCGCGAATGCAGCATCCAGCGCCGTCATCAAAAGCTGGTGGAAGAAGCGCCCTCGGTGAAAGTCACTCCCGAGTTGCGCGAACGCATTGGCGGCATCCTGGTAAAGACCCTGAGCAGCATCGGCTATATGAATGCCGGGACCGTCGAATTTCTCATGGACGAGGACGGCAGCCTCTCCTTCATCGAGATGAATACCCGGATTCAGGTGGAGCATCCGGTCACCGAGATGACCACCGACGTTGACCTGGTGAAGGCGCAGATCATGATTGCCGCGGGCGAGAAGCTGAGCAGCGTGATCAATTACCCGGTGGCGTTTCGCGGGCATGCGATCGAGTGCCGCATCAACGCCGAGCATCCTGAGCGCTTCACTCCTTCGGCGGGAAAGATCACCGCCTTCAACATCCCCGGGGGCACCGGGGTGCGGGTTGACACCGCGGCCTATGCGGAAGGCGTCATTCCGCCGTACTATGATTCCTTGATTGCCAAGCTGGTGGTGCGGGGACGGGATCGCGCTGAAGCCATCTCGCGCATGTCGCGGGCCCTGGATATGTTCGTAGTCGAAGGCATTTATACCAGTATCCCGTTGCACCGCCGGATCATGGCCGACCCGGACTTTCGCGCCGGCAATTTCGATACCAGTTTCATGGAGCGCTTGCTCGGCCAAAATCACAAGGAGGCCGCGAAGTAAGTCTCCATGGTGAAACGATTCTCACAATGCACGCACAGATGAAATTACCGAAGTTGTACGCCATTCTCGACGTCGCCTGTTTTGCGCCCCCGCTACGCACCATCGCTGCCATCGCCGACTATGCCCGCGAACTGGCGATTGGCGGCGTGACCTGGTTGCAGTATCGCAACAAGGTGGGTAATACGCGCGAGATGCTAAACCATGCCCGCGAACTTCGCCGGGTGCTGGGCAATGGCGTGACCCTGATCATGAACGATCGCGCCGACATCTGCATCGCTGCCGGTTACGAGGGCGTGCACGTCGGCCAGGACGACTTGTCGGCGGAAGGCGCGCGCACCGTGATCGGTCCCGGCCGCATTCTCGGCGTCTCCACCCACAATCTTGTGCAATTGCAGGAGGCCAATGCCGGTCCGGCGGACTACATCGCTTACGGCCCGGTCTTTGCCACCCTCTCGAAACGGCGCCCCGACGCCATTGTCGGCCTGGACGGAATTCGCGCCGCGCGCGCTGCAACCAGGAAGCCGCTGGTAGCGATTGGAGGCATCACCCGCGCCAACGCGCGCTCGGTGCTCGACGCCGGAGCCGACTCGGTAGCCGTCATCTCTGATCTTCTGAGTTCCCCCACCAAAGTTGCTGAGGAATTCTTGCGCCTCATGGTGTAAATTCTTGCGAGCGCCCTCTCCACCAACACGAGGTCTCTTGGCTACAGAAACGAAGACCGTATCAATCGCCGGCGAAAGCGAATGGATTAAAGGCCTCGGCCTGACCAGCGCCACCACCCTGGTCATGGGCTCCATGATCGGCTCCGGCATCTTCATCGTCTCGGCGGAGATCGCGCGGCTGGTGGATTCGCCCGCGCTGCTCATCGCCGCCTGGGTCGTCACCGGGTTCATGACCATCACCGGCGCCCTGGCCTACGGGGAGCTGGCTGCCATGATGCCGCACGCCGGCGGCCAGTATGTTTACCTGCGCGAATCGCTGGGCCCGCTGTGGGGATTTCTCTACGGCTGGACGCTGTTCCTCGTCATCCAGACCGGGACCATTGCCGCGGTCGGTGTGGCCTTCGGCAAATTCATGGGCGTGTTTTTCCCTTCCATCTCTTCGACCAATTGGATTTGGCACATCGCGCACGTGCCGCCCTTTCCTATCGGTCCGATGGTGCTGGGCAATATGGATGTCGGCTTGAACACGCAGAACCTGATGGCCGTCCTGATCGTGATCTTCCTGTCGGTCCTGAACATCTTCGGCGTGAAGACCGGCGCGGCGGTGCAGAACGTGTTTACCTTCGCCAAGACGGCGGCGCTGCTGGGCCTGGTATTGCTGGGAGTTTTCCTCGGACGCAACGCTTCGGCGATTGCCGCCAACTTTGGCGCAAACTTCTGGCACAAGGCCGGATGGGGCGCGTTGCATCCGGTGCAGGTTGGTGCGGGAGGCCCCATCGCGCTGGTGGGGACCATCACTATTATTGCGGTGGCGCAGGTGGGCTCGCTGTTCTCGGCAGATGCGTGGAACAACGTTACCTTCACCGCGGGCGAAGTCCGCAATCCGCAGCGCAACCTGCCGCTGGCGCTGGCGCTGGGAACGGGCGCGGTCATCCTGCTCTACGTGCTGGCCAACTTTGTGTACTTGAGCGTGCTGCCGCTGGCGGGCATCCAACACGCCCCCGAGGACCGGGTGGCCACCGCCGTGGTGCAGCAGATCTTCGGAGCCGGTGGCGCGCAGATCATGGCCTTCGCCATTCTGATCTCAACCTTCGGCTGCAACAATGGACTGATCCTGGCGGGTGCCCGCGTGTACTACGCCATGGCGAAGAATGGGCTGTTCTTCCGCGGCGCGGGACGCCTGCATCCCAAGTATCACACCCCGGCGCATTCGCTGCTGATGCAGTGCGTCTGGACTTGCATTCTGTGCATCTCGGGCAGCTATGGGCAGTTACTCGACTACATTATTTTTGCCGTGCTGGTGTTCTACATCCTGACCATCGCCGGCCTGTTTGTGCTGCGGGTGAAGCGTCCGGACGAGCCGCGCCCCTATCGCGCCATCGGATATCCCGTGCTGCCCGCAATGTATATTTTGATGGCGGTGTTTATTGATGTAGTCTTGTTGCGCTACAAACCGCAATACACGTGGCCGGGCCTGATCATTGTTCTAGTGGGGATTCCCGTATATTTCCTGTGGTCGAAGCGCAGCCCGCACGAGAGTACGCAAGCCTGAGCACCAGAAAGCTGAGAAGAGGCAAAGCTGAATGGCCAATCTGCTGAAATGCAAGCCCCTCGACATGCTGATGAACGAAGCAGCCGAGACCGGGGAACACAGCTTGAAACGGGCTCTCGGTCCTGTGAACCTTATTACTCTGGGAATCGGCGCCATCATCGGCGCGGGAATCTTCGTGCTCACCGGATCGGCGGCGGCGCAGTATGCCGGGCCGGCCATCGTGCTTTCCTTCATTCTGGCCGGATCAGGCTGCGTCTTTGCTGGGCTGTGTTATTCCGAATTCGCTTCGCTGATTCCCATCGCCGGTTCGGCTTACACCTACGGCTACGCTACCCTGGGCGAAATCTTTGCCTGGATCATTGGCTGGGACCTCATCCTGGAATACGCTTTCGGCGCGGCCACCGTGGCCTCCGGCTGGAGCGGATATTTCGTCAGCTTCCTTCAGGACTTCGGGATTCGCATTCCTCCGCAGCTAACCGCGACCCCGTACACCCATGCCGGCAACCACTGGATACCCAACATTCTGGTGCAGTATCAAGGCCGTTGGGAGCTGCTGACCACCATGGCGCCGATGCTGAAACAGAACGGCGTGGATGCATCGAGCTTGCCGCAGGTGCAGGGCGTGTTCAACCTGGTGGCATTTCTAATCATCGGCGTCATCACTACCATTCTGGTGATCGGCATCAAGGAGTCGGCCAACTTCAACTCGGGCATCGTGATGATCAAGGTCACCATCGTGCTCATCTTCATCGCCATTGCGGGTGCGTTCGTGCTTAAGCATCCGGCGCTGGCCGCCGCCAACTGGCATCCGTTCATCCCTCCCAACCAGGGAGCATTTGGCGAGTATGGATGGTCGGGCATCGCGCGCGCCGCCGGTGTCATCTTCTTCGCCTACATCGGATTCGACGCCGTCTCGACGGCCGCGCAGGAAGCCAAAAATCCGCAGAAGGACATGCCCATCGGCATCCTGGGATCGCTGGTGATCTGCACCGTTCTCTACATTCTGGTTTCTGGCCTGCTGACCGGAATCGTTCCCTACTCGGCCCTGAACGTGGCCGATCCGGTTGCGGTCGGCATTGACGCCACCGGCGTCCGCTGGGGCTCGATTCTGGTGAAGCTGGGCGCCATTGCCGGCTTGGGCAGCGTGATGCTGGTCATGCTGCTGGGCCAGTCGCGCGTGTTCTTCTCCATGTCGCGCGACGGACTGCTGCCGCAGTGGGCGGGCGCGGTGCATCCCAAGTTTCGCACTCCCTGGATCTCGTCCATCACTGTCGGTCTGTTCGTGGCCATCTTCGCCTCCCTGGTTCCCATCGGGATTCTCGGCGAACTGGTGAGCATCGGAACGTTGCTGGCATTCGTCATCGTATGCGCCGGTGTGTGGATTCTCCGGGTGCGGCGTCCGGAGCTGCATCGGCCCTTCAAGACGCCGCTGGTGCCGCTGGTGCCCATCCTGGGCATCGTGATTTCCTTCGCTTTGATGGCCAGCCTGCCCCTGGATACCTGGATCCGCCTGATCGTGTGGCTCATCATCGGCATGGTCATCTACTTCACCTACGGACGCCGTCACAGCCGCGTGCAGAAGCTGGTACCGGACGAGGTGAAGGCCGGGGGCGATTAGACTCCTCGTCCCCGTCAGTTATCCGCCCTTCCTGAATGGGAAGGGCGTTTTTCTTGCGCTGCGCGCCGCAAGGCCGCACAATGGCTGCTGTGAGGGCCCTGTTCAATCTGAAGGTCCTGTTCCTGGCGCTGCTGGCTTTGATCTTCCTCGGCGTTGCCGGCTTCCATTTCATCGAAGGCTGGCCCTGGTTCGACGGCTTCTACATGGTGCTGACCACCATCACCACCATCGGATACGGCGAGATCCACCCGCTGTCGCATGTTGGTCGCATCTTCAACAGCTTCATCATTGTCGCCGGGGTCGGCCTGGTGCTGCTGTTCTTCGGGGCCGCGACCCAAGCTTTGCTAGAATTCGAGCTGCAATCGGTATTCGGTAGGAGGCGCATGGACCGCGACATCAGCCGATTGTCGGACCACTACATCATCTGCGGCGCCGGGCGCGTGGGCCGCAGCGTGGCGCGTGAACTGGCGCGCAAGCCCTTGCCCTTTGTGATTGTCGACAGCGACCAGGCCAAGCTGGCGCGCTACTCCGCCAAGGGCTGGCTTACTGTGGTGGGCGACGCCACCCAGGAGCAGGTGCTGCGCGAGCTGCACATCGAGAGCGCCCGCGGACTGGTCGCCGCCACCACTACTGACGCCACCAACATCTACATCATTCTGACCGCGCGCGGCTTGAATCCCAAGCTCAACATCATTGCCCGCGCCAGCGAAGAAGATGCCGAGAAGCACTTGCTCACCGCCGGCGCCAATCACGTGGTCTCGCCCTACAACTTCGCCGGGTACCGCATTGCGCAGACCTTCATGCGCCCGCACGTGGTCGATTTCTTCGACACCGCCATGAGCCAGCACAAGCCGCTGGAGATCGAAGAAGTGCAGGTGCTGGCGGGCTCGCGTTTCGTGGGCGCAACCCTGGAAGCTTCGCGCATCCGCCAGGAGATGGGCGTCATCGTGCTCGCCATCAAGGGCGAAGGCTCGATGCGCTTCAATCCCCCGCCCGAAGAGGTCATCCACTCCGGCGACCATCTCATCGCCATGGGCGAGCCCGACGGTCTGCACCGGCTGGAAGATTCGGCCACGGAGCGCGCATGAAAATCACCACTGCCGACGAGATGCGCGAGATCGATCGCGTCACCACCGCGCGCTTCGGAGTGCAATCCATCTTCTTGATGGAAAACGCCGGGTCCGCGGTGGCGCAATTCGTCCTGGAGCACTATCGCCATGCCAACCGCATCGCCGTAATTTGCGGCAAAGGCAACAATGGCGGCGATGGATTCGTGGTGGCGCGCAAACTGCACCGCGCCGGACGAGTGGTTGAAGTGCTGCTGCTCGCCGCTCCCACCGAGTTGCACGGCGACGCTCTCGCCATGTTTGAGCGGCTGCCGCTGCGTCCCACCGTGCTGCGCAACGCGCAGGAGTTGCAGGCGGAGTGGTCGCGCAGCCTGGCGAATTGCGACCTGCTGATGGACGCCGTACTCGGCACCGGTTTCCACCCGCCGGTGAAGGGCTTCTACGCCGATGCCATCGCTGCCATGAACGACAGCGGCAAGCTGATGGTTGCGGTGGACATTCCCTCGGGCGCCGATTCCGATTCGATGTCGGCGCAGACTGACAAGCACATCGCACGCGCCGATGCCGTCGTCACTTTTACCGCGCCGCGTCCCGCGCATGTCTTTGGCAATCTCACGCGCGGGCCTATCGTGGTTGCGCCCATCGGATCGCCGCCGGAAGCCATCGTCAGCAAGCTCGGGCTCGAACTCACCACCGCGCGCGACTTCGCCGCGCTGCTGGCGCCGCGCCCTGCCGACAGCAACAAGGGCATGTACGGGCATGTGCTGATCGTCGGCGGATCGCTGGGCAAGTCGGGAGCCGCCGCCATGGCGGGCATGTCGGCTCTGCGCGCCGGGGCCGGACTCAGCACTGTCGCGACTCCTGCGCGTGTGCTCGCGAGCGTCGCCGCATTTGCGGCCGAGCTGATGACCGAGCCGCTGGCCGAAACCGAGAGTGGCGGCATCGCACTGGCGGCCATCGAGAGCGGCCGCTTCCAGAAGCTGGCGAAGACGATGACCGTGGTGGCGCTCGGTCCGGGCATTGGCCGCGATCCTGAAACCGTGCGGTTCGTCCGCGAAGCTGTGCGCCAGACCAAAGTTCCGATGGTCATCGACGCCGATGGGCTCAACGCGTTCGCGGGCCACACCGATCTGCTCGATGGCTGCGAGCGTCCGCTGGTGCTGACGCCCCATCCGGGAGAAATGTCGCGGCTGGCGGGCATCACGATCAAAGCCGTACAGGCCGACCGGCTCAACGTTGCGCGCAGTTTCGCGCGCGAGCATCACCTGGTGCTGGTGCTGAAGGGCAACCGCACTATCGTCGCGCTGCCGGACGGGACCGCGTGGGTCAATCCCACCGGCAATCCCGGCATGGCAACCG
>Ga0116130_1000982_pt1 | contig 16986 bp, 14 predicted proteins | sample June2015DPH_17_5_FD_89733 | JGI IMG/M metagenome (GOLD analysis project Ga0116130, IMG submission 89733) | Peatland microbial communities from SPRUCE experiment site at the Marcell Experimental Forest, Minnesota, USA - June2015DPH_17_40 | ecosystem: Environmental > Terrestrial > Soil > Wetlands...
ACGATTAATTTTTTTTATAGGGGATTAAAATTTCTCTTAAATGACACAAATTTTGACTCATAAAGGGAAAGTATATAAAATATTTAAGTTAAAACTAAAAAAATGCCGGCAAAACGATCTGCACTACCTTTAATTGGGCAATGTGGCAAATATTAAGAAAACTATGATTTAAGAATAAAGTGAAGGTTTTAGGATTTATTTATGTCCGGTATGCCCAAACCCGCCTTCTCCCCTGTTGCTATCTTTAAGATCATTGGATTCAATAAAATCGGCAGAATAATATTTTGTAAGGATTAATTGTGCAATTCTATCGCCCCGTGAAATTACAAATCTTTCTTTTCCGAAGTTCATCATTATAATTTTTATCTCACCGCGGTAATCGGAATCAATAGTTCCCGGGGAATTGAGCAATCCTATCCCGTTCTTTATAGCCAGTCCGCTTCTTGGACGCACCTGGATTTCATACCCTTCGGGTATCTCCACAGAAAAATTTGTCGGTACAAGTAATACCTCGCCCGGATAGATAAACATATCTTCAGCTACAGCAGCTCTTATATCCATACCGGAACTCCCTTCCGTTGAATATAAGGGAAGGGGTATATCGTTAAATTCAGGATTTAATCTTTTAATTTTTACAGAAATTTTTTTAACCATTTAAAACTTCCCGTGATAATTATTTTTTAGCGCTTTGGTGCGATAATCTTTTCTTCAAAAAGGTAAATTCTTCCCTGCCTATGTTAAATACAAAAAGGAGGATTACAAATAAAAGCAACATTAAAAATTTATTGGTTAGCGTTAAAAGACCATTAAGCTGCTGGATATAATAAATAAACGCTACTATAAATATCGAAAGAAATATTTTTGCAAGTTTTGCATATTCATAATTTATTTTATAAAATCTTTGGGTAACAAAGAAATAAATAACAGCCATAACAAAGTATGCCGCAAGAGTAGCAAGGGCTGCTCCCATAATTCCCATTACAGGTATCAGCATAAAATTAGTTCCAATATTTACCACTGCCCCTATACCCGTAATTACAGGGACGTAAATACTTTTTTCTTTTATAAAAATTCCGACAGTGAATACAGTATAAATGCCGAGAAACATATATCCGAATAATACCGCAGGAACAATATTTAACCCGCTGAGATAAGAAGCGCCTATAATAGTCCGGTTTGCAAAATGGATTTTTGCAAGATCATCAATAAACAATGAAAGAATAACCAAAATAAAACTTGCCGCAATTGTAAAATAGGTTAAGACTTTGGCGAACATTTCCTTAGCATTTTTATCTTCAGCATTTTGAAGGAAGAAAGGCTGCCAGGCATATTGAAACATATTTACAAACAGCATCATAAATATACCGAGCTTGTAATTAGCACTATATAGCCCGCTGGTGCTTAGATCAGTTAAATGCGTTAGAATAGGCCGGTCTATACTTTGAATCATCATTGCAGCAAGACCGGCAGGGAAATACGGCAAACCGAATTTCAATAATTTCTTTAATAAATCATAATGCGTTTTAAATCTCAGATTACTTGCAACAGTGGGTATGAGTAGTACAAAACAAGCTAATGAAGCTATAATATTGCTGATGAAGACTGCTTCCACTCCCATTTTTAATTTGGATATTAAATAGACATTAAGAAGAACATTTATTATAATGTTTATAAGCTTAAATGCCGCAAATTTTTTAGCTTTATGTTCAAGCCGCAATGTTAAAAACGGAATAACACAGATGGAATCTATAAAGAGAATCCCTATCACATATTTCATTAGATAAGAATATTCCGACGATATATCCAGTAGTGAATAAACGGGAGATTGAAATAAAAATATTATCCCACTGATTATTAACCCGACAAAGAAGACAAATAAATAAGGAGTGGAAAAATTATCCTTTTTATCCCCGATTACAGGTTTTGAAGCAAATTTTAAGTAAGCCGCATCCATTCCGTAAATAAAGACAACACTAAAAATCCCGATAAATGCGTAAAAATTAGTAAATATTCCGAAGTCGGATCTGGCGAAGACATGAGTATAATATGGCGTTAAGATAAATGTAAGAAATCTGCCGATTATGGTACTGATTCCGTAAACCCCCGTATCTTTTGTCAGTTGTTTTAATTTATCAAACATCATTTTTATATTTGAACATTAATTTGGATATATTTTACCGGTACATTGAATAAAAGGAGACTTCCGATATATGCCGGGTAGGCTGCCCGCCTGGAATATTAGTCCGTTTTTATTTCCAAAGAAATATCAAGCGCTTTTACACTATGTGTCAGCGCACCGACGGAAATAAAGTCCACACCTGTTTCGGCAACTTCTTTAATTGTACTAATATCAATTCCGCCGGAAGCTTCAGTTAAACATTTTCCATAGATTAATTTTACTGCTTTCTTCATATCATCAAGTTGAAAATTATCCAGCATTATAAAATCGGGTATACAATTTAATGCTTCTTTTACCTCTTCAATATTCGTAGTCTCTACCTCAATCTTGCATGAAATATTATTTCGTGATTTGAATTTTTTACATGCCTGCACCGCTTTTGTAATTGAACCAGCAACAGCGATATGATTATCTTTTATCAAGAACATATCATATAAGCCGATTCGATGGTTTGTTCCACCGCCTATTTTCACCGCGAGTTTGTCAATTCCTCTTAAGCCGGGTACCGTTTTGCGGGTATCTAAAATTTTTACCTTAGTATGTTTTATCATTTCTACAAATGCACCGGTCATAGTTGCAATGCCGCTCATTCTTTGCAGAAAATTAAGTGCAGTTCGTTCTAATGTAAGCATGGATACAGCTTTGCCTGTAACCCTGGCAACAACTTGTCCATAATTTACAAGGCTGCCGTCTTCAGTATATTTTACAAATTTTAAATCCGGATCAGCGATTTTAAAAAGAACCTCCAAAATTTCTAATCCGGCAATAATACCGTTCTGCTTTACAAGGAATTCTCCTTTGCCGGGAACTCCACCCGGTACAGTTGCTAAAGTAGTAATATCGCCCTCACCTATATCTTCTGCAAGAGCATTCCTTATAATTTTTTCTAAACCGGGAATATCCATTTCAAGTAAAAATAATTAACGTTTATAAAAAGGTTTCACCACCTCAACAAAGAAGGCAGGCGGTCTTGAAGGTTTCTTAGTGTCTTTTTTTATAAATACATGCCCGGTAAAACCTTCGGCAACAATCGCGTTATTTTCTTTTCTGTAAATTTTATAATCTATATGTATTTTGAATGGCGGATATTCCTTCATATACGATTCGACTATTAAAATATCGTCATAGAAAGCGGGACTTAAAAATTTAACATAAGTTTCAAGCACCGGCAGTTGATAGCCTTTGTTCTCAATAACGCTGTAAGCCAGCCCAATTTCCCTAAGCATTTCAGTCCTTCCGACTTCAAAATACTCAAGATATTTTCCGTTATAAACAAAGTGCATTTGGTCCGTATCAGCATAACGAACTCTGATTTCAGCTTTATTAATTATCATTTTCTATAAGATTAAAAATAAGTGAACCAAATTTATCAAAAAGGAAGGAGAATATGGAATATTGAAAAGCGATAAAGCCATAGTAGTGAATTTATCAGGAGGTTCTGATTAAGTGCTGTATATACTCAATAAAAATTATCTATATTATTTTTCATTATTTTATCAACTTTAAAATCTATGGCAGAATTTTAAATCATAATATTTTTTATTCTGTATAAGCGCCCATTTTACCGAATTTCTCAAGACGGGTATCGAGTAATTTTTCAGGTTTTATTTTTATAAGCTGTTGAAGTTCTTCAATCAAAGCTGCTTTCAATATTTTTGCAGCTTCCTGATGATCTTTATGAGCGCCTCCAAGAGGTTCCGGTACTATCCTGTCTATTATTTTTTGTTCAAACAAATCCGGAGCAGTAAGCTTTAACGCTTCAGCCGCCTGCTCTTTAAAATCCCAGCTTCTCCAAAGAATACTCGAACAGGATTCCGGGCTTATAACAGAATACCAGCAATTTTCAAGCATAAGTATTCTGTCCCCAACACCAATACCTAAAGCTCCGCCGCTAGCGCCTTCACCGATTATTACAACGATAATGGGAACTTTTAAACGGCTCATTTCAAAAAGATTTTTTGCAATAGCTTCAGCCTGCCCTCTTTCTTCTGCTTCAAGCCCGGGGTATGCACCCGGAGTGTCAATCATTGTAATTACAGGTTTACCAAACTTTTCGGCAAGTTTCATTAAACGCATGGCTTTCCTGTAGCCCTCGGGATTCGGCATACCGAAATTTCTATAGACATTAGTCTTTGTATCTCTTCCCTTTTGGTGCCCTATGATCATCACTTTGAACTCATCCAACTGGGCAAACCCACCAACTATTGCTTTATCATCTTTGAAATTTCTATCGCCATGAAGTTCTAAAAAATTGCTGGTCATTAAATAAATATAATCTAATGTATAAGGACGATCGGGATGCCGAGCTAACTGCACACGCTGCCAGCGTGTAAGGCCTTTATAAATTCCTTCCTTCAACTCTCTGACCTTCTCTTCGATTTTGGTGATTTCATTTTCAATATTAACTTTATCTGAAAGCCTTTTCATCTCTTCAAGTTTAGCTTCAAGTTCAACTATGGGCTTTTCAAATTCCAGAACCGTTTTTGCCATATTATAATCGACTAATCCACATTTTGTTTAATGTTTTACCTAATATCTCCAAGTCAAGCCAAATATTTTGATTCTTTGCATAGAAAATATCAAGCTTATTTTTATCTACGCCTTCACCATTTTCAATATACCATAAACCTGTCAAACCCTTTTTCCCCCGGTAGAGATTCCTTTTCTCTTCAATTGTTTCAGGTCCGACAAAACTTTGTTTTCCTTTGAAGACAAACGGCACATTTAAGATAAATTTCCTAAAGTCCGTCTGTTTTTTACTCATCTTAACGGTTAAATATATGAAAGGATAAATAAAAAACAAAACAACGGATGCCAAGACAAAATCAAACAGCGATTTAATAAATTTTAATAGCGGTCTTGATATATTATAATTTATTTCTACCAATGGCATATCTTCAAGCATTGAAACCGAAGTTTTACCTACAATAAAATCAAGATTATTACCCACAAGTTTGAATTCGACATTTTCATCCTGACATGAAGAAACGATTGACATCATCTGGTTATAGGAAAGTTCTTCGGAAGAAAAAATTACTTCATGAATTTTCCGTTCATTTATGACTTTTTTAATATTATCTATCGTGCCGATAACTTCAAATTCCCCATGCTTAGCGCCCAGATCTTTATTTGTAAAACCAATCAAGCCGGTTATATAATGAATATCTGTCGTTTTGGCTTTTAATTTCTTGGCAAGATCTACCGAATGGGAATTTATGCCGACAATTAAAGTTTTACGGTTAGTAAACTCACCCTCATTTAAACCGAATTTAAAAATTATTTTAAAAATGATCCGCCAAAACGGCAATAAGAAAAGCAGTATAAAATAAGTAATAAGTACGGCAGCCCTGCTGTAGGCATATTGCTTAAAGAAAAAGGTTAAAGAAGAAAGTAAAAAGAAACTGATACAAACCGCCAAAAGTGTCCTGAGAACCGATAGAGAATCTCTTCTATAAACACGTGATAAACCCGATATTATTAAATGAAGCAAAGCAGGTATTGTGAAAATTATAGGGTAACTACTCAGCGGAAAACCCTGCCAATGACCGATTTTCTCATAAATCTTATAAGCAATTAGAAGTGAAATATTAAAAAAGATAAAATCCATAAGAATGGACAATAAGATAATTTTACGGCGTCCAAGGAAAGAAAATAATTTTCTAAATGCTATTGCAGAATGAAGGATAGCTTCGACAAGAATTGAACTGGAAAGATGTTTCTTAACAAAAAGATTCATCGCTTCATAAAAGATTTTTGTTTCGTCAATACCGCTTCGTTTGGTACTCTCTCCCTTATAATGAATGATTTGAGTAAAATGGACGTAAAAAACTTTGTATCCGGATTTTTGGACCCTATAACATAAATCAAGATCTTCGCCATACATAAAGAACTGTTCATCCAGCCCGCCGATTTTTTCATAAACTTCTCTTTTCAGCATCATGAAAGAACCGGAGACAGCATCGACTTCGTAAGTTTGATTTTCATCAAGATAAGTCAGGTTATAACGTGCAAAAATTCTGTTGCTAGGGAAAAAAGAACCAAGCCCCGAAACTTTACAGAAAGAAGTCCATGGCCCGGGAAAACTTCGTCTGCAGGCGAGTTGAAGTGAACCATCGGGGTTAAGAATTTTACATCCGGCTAAACCTGCCTCCGGAGTAGATTTGAAAAAATGAATCATATTTTGGAAAGTATCTTCCCTCACCAGGGTATCAGGATTCAATAAAAGCAAATATTCGCCTTTAGCTATTAAAAGCCCCTGATTATTTGCCTTACTGAATCCACGGTTAACCGAATTAACGATTAGTTTTACTTCGGGAAATTTTTCTTTAATGAATTCTACGCTGCCGTCATCCGAAGCATTATCGATAATTATTACTTCATATTGTATTCCCGCAGCAGCTTTAACAATGGAATGAAGTAAATTTTGAATAAATTCTTTTACATTATAATTAACTATGATGATAGATAAGTCCAAAGCATCACCCGGTTATGAATTACCCAGAATACTTTTTATGCGCAGTTTCCAAACCATGAAAACGGCTTCATGAACAATTTTTTTTGACATCTTTGACTGTCCCATTATCCTATCGACAAAGACGATTGGTATTTCACCAATTTTAAAACCTTTTCGCCGAACTTTATAAGTAATTTCAATTTGAAAGGCATAACCGTTCGATTTTACATCACTAAAATCGATAGCTTCAAGAACTTTACGCCGGAAACATTTATATCCGCCGGTGGCATCCATTATCGGCATGCCGGTAACAAGCCGGGTATAAATATTTGCAAAATAACTTAAAAGTAATCTTCTCATGGGCCAGTTAACAACATTTACACCATTTATATACCTGCTGCCCAAAACAAGATCGTACTCTTTAATAGCCTTTAAGAAATTAGTAATTTCTTTCGGATCGTGAGAATAATCGGCATCCATTTCAAAAATGTACTCGTAATCATTTTTAAGAGCATATTTAAATCCATCGATATATGCCGTACCGAGTCCCATTTTCTTTTCCCGTACAATTAACTTAATCCTGTCATTTGATTCTGCCAGCTCACGAATAAAACCACCCGTACCGTCCGGAGAATTATCATCAACTACTAAGATATCAAGATTATTATATCTTCCCAGTAAATCAGGGATAATTAATTTTACGTTTTCAAGTTCATTGTAGGTTGGTATTATAACCAGGCTTTTTTTATTCATAAAGTAATATTAATTATTATTGATTATTTTTTTATAAAATTTTTATTCATAATGACCTTTACCCAGGAGCATTACGAATATAGTACGGAACAAAATCTTGAAATCCATCCTTAAAGACATATTCTCGATATAGAAAAGGTCATACCTTAATTTAATTTTAACGTCTTCAATTGTTTCATCATACTTATGTTTAACTTGCGCCCAGCCGGTAATTCCTGGGCGAACTTTTAATCTCCGCTTATAGTATGGAATCTCTTTAGAAAGCATTTCTACAAAATAGGGCCTTTCCGGACGCGGACCAACAATACTCATTTCACCTTTTAAAACATTTATTATTTGGGGAATTTCATCTATGCGGGTTCTTCGTATGAATTTACCTACTTTCGTAATCCTCGGATCATCTTTTTGTGACCAAACAGGGCCTGTATGTTTTTCGGCATCTTTTCTCATTGAACGAAATTTAATAATTTTAAATATGTTTCCATTTATTCCGCATCTATCCTGCCGGTAGAAAACATTTCCTTTACTTTCAAGCTTAATTACTATTGTAGTAATTAATAAAACCGGTGAAGTTATTAGCAGAAAAACTAATGATACACTAATATCAATCAGGCGTTTTAATTTCTTTTCCCACTCAGGCATTAACTGGGGCATAATGTCGATTAGCGGTATACCGTAAATCTGTGATGTCCTGGCCTGCCCGCTTAAAATTTCATAAAGGTCTGGAACTATTTTTAATCCGATATTCTTGGGTTCGCATTTTGCAATTATTTCTACTAAAGCGTCTTTATCTTTTCGTTCCAAAGCAATAATTACTTCTTTGGCATTAAAGCGTTCTACTATTTCCTGCAAGTCCTCAATTATTCCAACAGTTTTAATGCCGTCATACTCAGAATCACTACAAGTGTTATTGGCTTTAATATAGCCAACTACATCCAGGCCTAAAGCGGGATGCTGTTTTAATTGATTCTGTACATCTTTTGCATTCTCATTAAACCCGACAATAAGAGCGTTCTTTCTTCCACTTCCTTTAATTAATAAATTTCTCTGGAAACTGCGGACAAAAAGCCGACCGGTTCCAGTCAAGAATAAAAAGAGTCCCCAGTATATAAAAATTAAAATTCTGGTCGTTGACCCGGCCCCATTTAAATAATCATCTATTAAGATGAGAAAAAATAAGACAAATATTCCCACAAATGATGCTTTAAAAAGAGTGGATATTTCGTCTAACCTTGAAGATGCAAACCATGTACGGTACATCCCGACAAAAGTAAAAATGATCAGCCAATAAAAATAAATTATCAGCATGGGAATAACGAACTCAGGCATAGTAAGAAGCGTAAACCACCTGGAGTTAACTCTTAATTGATAATAAATAATCCATGCAAGATTAATAGTTAAGAAGTCGGCAATTATAATCAATATTTTTTCACGGTTCTTATTCATGAATTAATTCTTCAAATTTCCGCCATATTTTTTATAAATATAAAATATACCCAAAATATGTCTCAATGAAATACGTGAGAAGGGATTCCTTTTAGTAATTCTTTGTTCGTAATGAATAATCTTAGTAAATGGATAATAATAAACTTTCCATCCGGCTTTCCATATTCGGAGACAATAATCAATATCTTCAGGTCCGTAAAAAATTTTATCATCGTAAAGTCCGATTTTGTCTTTTATTTCTCTAAGAAAGAACTGGCAGGCACCTATTAAATAATCAACTTCTCTAATAGAATTGTGATCCCATTCTTTCATTAAATGATAATTAAGTAATTTGGATTCCTTTATAAATGTAAAATATTCTAATCTTCTGTAGATTAACGCCATAATTGATGGAAATCTTTTGCATGAATATTGTGTATATTTATCAGAATCAACTAATTTTGCACCGACCATTCCACAATCAGGTGTTCTTTCCATAAATTGATACAAGCTTAAGATAGAATTTTCGATTAATTCCATATCCGCATCAAGTATTAAAATATATTTCCCTTTTGCTATTTTTAAACCCTGGTTTCTAGCAGGTGCAACCCCCCTATTTTGACTATTTTTTATTAGATAAACATTAGGGAATATTTTTTCAACCATATCTATAGTGCCGTCTTCTGAATAGTTATCAACTAAAATAATTTCATAAGATAAACCATCCGTATATTTATAGATTGATGCTAAGCAGACTTTTAGAAGATCTTTCATTTTCCAGCTTATGATAATAATGCTTAGATCATATTCGTTTTTATTCATAATTTATTTGTATAAATATTTCTATTATTAAATTATAATGAATTAAAGGCATTAACCAATTCTTTAGCGGTATGATTAATATTAAATATTTTTGCTCTTTCAATACCGTTGTTTCTGATTTCTAAATAAAATTTTTTATCTCCAATTAATTTAAAGATATCTTGAACAAAAGAATTATAATCATCAGGCTCATGCAATAATCCACCAGAATCTATAATTTCTTTAAGAGAAGTGTTATTTGAGCTTACAACAGGAAGCCCCGATTTCATGGCTTCTAAGGGAGGAAAGCCAAATCCTTCATAAAAAGAGGGGAATAAAAAAACAGATGAAATATTATATATTTTTTTCAGCAATTGATCTTCAACGTTTTCCAAGTATACAACATTTTCCCTGGTTTGAATTTTCTTGAATAACTTTTCACCACCGTAGCCAATTTTACCTATCAAAACAAATTTTATATCCTTATCTTTTTTGTACACCTCATCGGCAATTCTTAAAACGCCGGTAATATTCTTTCTATTTTCAATTACACCAACGTACAAGATGATATGCTCCGGTAAATTTAATCTCTTTTTAATTTCTTTTTTTTCATCATCTGCTAAATTTAAAATTTTAAACTCTTCATCCACGGCTTGGTAAATGACCTTTATTTTGTTCTCTTTTACTTTATAATATTTCAATATATCTTGTTTTGAATATTCGGAAACGGTGATAATCAAATCACTGCTTTTTATTGAAAAGTATGTAAAAAATTGCAGATATTTTCTATAAACAAGAGGATGAAATGTTTTATCTACCTTATAAATAACATCATGAAGAACAAATATATATTTGATGTTTTTTATTTTAATTAAAGGGATTAGTTGATTAGCAGAAAAAAATAAATCAATTTTGTTTTTTTTTAGATATCTCGGAAGTATAAAATTACACCAGATTGGAGAAAAAAGTTTTTGTGGGAGGAAACCTTTTACCGTTTGAATGTTTGTATAAAAATCATCATGAATATTAATACTGTCATAAGTGAATAAATAATATTTATTCTGTTTATCAATTGCAGGTAATTCAGTTAAGAATGTTTTTAAAAACCTTCCTATACCGGTCATTTTTCTTTCTAAAATTCTTGCATCAATACCAATGTTCATATTTATTTTTTCCCAGTTCTATAAAATTCGGCAATTATTCTGAATCAATAAAGTACTAAGTCCCGAAGCACAATTATACAAGTTTAAATTTATTTTTCGCCAAGTAAAAGAAAGCGCTCAATTTTTGTTTTGATTTTTGTTTATTCATTGGAAATAGGACTGACCATATAATTATTTGGGAAAATAACTGAGCAAATAAAAGAAATCTAATTAAAAATTTTTTATAAGTTTTATTATGCTTCGATACATAAATATATTTACTCGAATAAGTCCGTATAGTATATAACCTATAATCCTTTTTACCCGATACACTGCCAATATGGTAAATTTTTAACTTGGGAGCATAAATAATTTTAAATCCTGCATCGGATACTTTCTTGCAAAGGTCTACCTCCTCAAAAAACATAAAGTAATCTTTATCAAACCCATGTATCATTTTAAATAATTCAGATCTAATAAATATGGCCGCCCCTAATATCCAATCAACTTCTAAATTTTTATTTCTCTTTAGTTTTGTACAAAAAGATACAATAAATCCTTCAAAAAAAACACCTATTCCAAACAAATTGAACAATTCTAGGGAAATATTTGGATAAGAACCTGCAGAAAAATCAAAAAACGGAGGTCTTGTTTGCTGCTTGGGGCCAATAATTCCTATTGATTTGTCCTTTTCGAACATATCTATTATTGGTGAAAAAATATCCTCTTTAATAATTGTATCAGGATTCAAAAAACAGATATACTTCCCGGAAGCCTTTGAATATCCATAATTGCATCCTTTGCCGAAACCTGTATTTTCATCTAAGTAGTAAAATTTAATATTATCTTGGATAAACTTTCTTTCCACCTCAATTAAATTTTTTTCCGGCGAATTATTATCTACAATTATTATTTCATAATCAATCCGTCCCGCCAAATTAATTTTCTCAAGAAGACTGTCAAGACAGTTTTCAATTTCTTTAGCTAAATTGTAATTTACAATTATAATAGAAAATTTATTCTTTTTATCGATGAAATTAACCACACCCTATCTATTTGATTTTCCAAAACATTTTATTTTAAACATGAGCTTTATGAATTAAATATTCTTATTCGGGAAATCAGAAACATTTTTTCTTCTTCCAATAATAGAAATCTCCAGGAAATAAATATAAATGTTAAAAGTATAATCGAAGTTAGGATTAATTTAAGTCCCAAATTGTTAATCAGAAAAGGAAATATCGAAGCAATAATCAAAATTATGACATATAAATAATTAAGCTCAAATTTGAACTGAAAATGACCCGACATTGTTTTTTGGGCAAATAAAAATAATATTAACGCATCTATCATCATTCTTAGCAGCCAAACTAAGGCTGCACCATTAATTCCTATATATTTTATTGCAAACCACATTGCAAAAAAATAAAAGGGTAATTCGATTAAATTAACTTTTGCAGTAATATCAGCTCTTCCAATTCCTTGTAAATAGGTAAATGGGATATATGCTAAGCCGTTAAATAATACGCCTGCGGCTAATAGCTGTAATATAAGAGAACTGTTTTCAGCAAAATTCTTTCCCAGCCATAAGCTCATTCCTTCATGAGCAAACGTTATTATTAAAAGAACTACGGGGTATAAAAAGATAAAACTATATTTAACAGCTTTTAAAGATAATTTTTTTGTAAAATTAGGATTGGTTAAAAAGCTTGCGGAAAATGCCGGAAATAAAACTCCTATTAAAGCTCCGGGGATTAATAGTAATTTTGTTACAGCCTCGTAGGGTGTGGCATAATACGCTATTGCTGCCGCTGAAACCAATGCGCCTATCATAAATCTATCCATATAAACAATTAGGGGTACAATAATATTTGAGATGGTCAACCAACCGCTTAACTTAAGAATAGGTTTAACCAAATTTTTTTTAAAATATATTTTATTTTCAATTTTAATATCTAATTTAAAACATTGAACAAAAAAAAGGACCCATACTATTATCCTTATTATAATTAAAATGATTACTATCCAGAATAAACTATTCGTAAAAATTAAACAAAGCAAAGGCCCCAGGAACATAAACATTCCAAGAAATGTTCTGATAATATTAATTATTCCAAACATCTGATAAGCCTCTAAAATACCTCTTATTCCTGCTGCTGTTGTTACAATCGGAATAGATAAAGCAAGAATATAAAATGTTTTTAGAGTTTCGGTTTGAAGGCCCTTTGAAATGTTAAAAATATTATGGACTAAAGAAGGAATTAAAAAAATTAAAATGACTGTGCCGATAAGACTTATCAACAGCATTAAAAAGAAGGAAGTCCAGAATATATTTGGAATTTCATTGGTTTGATTTGTGCCAATTTTTTCTGCTACAATTTTAGTAAGTGCTCGTCCAATTCCAAAATCAAAAAAACTAAAATAACCAATAACAACCCATACTAAATTAAGAATGCCGAATTTTTCATTACCTAACCCTTTCACTAAAAAAGGGATAATCGCTAATGCAAATACCAGTGGAACGCCATAACCCAAAAGATTGTATAATGTATTTTTTGCTATTGATTTACCGCTATAAGTTACATTTATACTTCCAGATTCTTTCATTTATTCTTTCTATGAATTTAAAGCTTTTCGTCTTATAGCTATTTTTTCTAAAAATGGTAAATATATTACAATTAAAAACAGACTCATATACCACTGTGTTAGCCTGGTAACCATTACTAAAAATGAAAATCCAACAATAAGAAAGAAATAGACAAGAAATGCGAATACAATTAAGCTCTGTTCTCTATAAAATTTGAACCAAAGCCATGTGATTAATAATCCGATTATATAAGGAACGAGAAAAACACCGGCAATCCCAAAATCTGCATGTAATTCACGTATATATGTTCCCGAATTAGTCCACATCGGTATAAAATAACCTTTTTGAAAATCCGATGGCCTTTCCGATTCTCCAATTTTTGATAAAAAATCATAATATATTAAAAACGTATTTTGTCCAAACTTTGTATTTTCTTTATCTAATTGAAGATATTTACTCAATACACCTACATCACTACTGAGGTAAAGATAAACAGATGGTGATATAATAAAATTCCCTTTTAGTTGTTTAAGTCCACTACTCGTACCAACATAATTTTCATAAGCACCTCTGGAAACTCGGACTAAAGATGCACTTCCAACTAAAAATACGATCAAAATACTTGAAGCAACAATTGCATTCTTTTTTGAAAATTTAAATCTTTGGGTTAAATCATTATTCAGAAGATGTCTGAATAGAAAAAAAGAGAATATAAATTCCACTAGACATAATAGAATTTCGCCTCTTCCAAAATAAGTTAGTTCTTTAATAACAATATCTATAAATGGAAAGTAAGTTAAAAATGAAAATTTTCCCTTATATGCTGTATAAATCCCTGAAAGAAACACTGCAACATATACAAATGTGGGCAATATTGGAAGAAAATCCTTTATTTCTCTATTAACATTTAATCGATATACTATACTTGCATTTAACATTACTGCCGGAATACTCCCGAATATATGAATTAATACTAACCAGCGTTGTAAAGCAACAAATAATCCTACGAAGCTAAAAAAAATGATAGAGTATTTTAATGCCTTTCCATCATCTGTAAATATGGGCATGGAGGTAATTAATTTTTTGGAATTTATTTGATTTTTAGGATATAAATTCCTCGCACTTGTTACAGTTAAAATCCCAAGTAAAAATGATAAAAATGATGCGATAATGAAAAACCAGGCTAACGGGATTATATCAGTATATGGAAGTAATTTTAATTCGTATAAAAAAATTAATCCCCCCATTAGAAAACAATAAATAGTTAAATGATTAATCCACTTAGTAAAAAGTAATTTACCTAATATTATACCCAGAATAGAAATTACGGCAATTAATAATAAACTCATATTAATAGCTAAAATTTCATTCTATAAATTTCAATTATTTTTTTTAAGAAATTAGCTGCTTTAATTTGAAGAGGATTTCGGAATTGCTCTCTGTTAACAGCATGTTCCGACCAAAATACAAATGGAATAAATAAAAATAGAAAGAGAAAAAAGACTCCGAGAATAATTACCGATCTCTTCGGCCCATATTTTAATTCCGGAGGTATGGCTTTATCAACAACTATAATAGTGGGTATGCTTTTTTGTTCTTCTACTTTTGCCTGTTCATACATGGGCATTACTATTTCCATAATATCCTCTTGTGTTTTAACCTCTCGATAAGCTTGTAAATATTGAATTGCAATGTCAGGCATTTCTTTAAATGGGAAAAGAATATTAGAAGTTGAACTTAAATTTGATGAATCCTTCATTTCTTGTACTTTATTTTTTAATAAATTAATCCCCGCTAAAATCCCCTGGTACTGGGGTGAATTATCCCCATATTCCTGTTTTGTAAAATAGGCATCGATTTCTTTTTTATTTAAATCGGATTCAACTTCGGCAGCGGCTTTAACTGTTACTTCCAATTGTTCGGGAACTGCAACAATCCCATATTTTTTTTGAAATTTGTATAAGGCGTCATCTGCACTTTTAAGATCATTTACATTTTGGATATATCTTCTTTCTATGAATACTCTGTTATCTTTTGCTCTCTCAATATTAAACTTGATATTTAAACTGTCCACGATATCAACCAAATAATTTGTTATCTCCGCACTTGTTTCAGGATTTTCATTAATTACACTAAAATCAATCATTCCATATTCATTCGGATCAAACGAAATATCACCTTTAAATGCTTTAATAGCTTTATCCATATTGTTATTACTAATATCATAATATTTCATCAAATTAAATTTATTGATCACGTTGGTTAAAGCAGATCTACTGTTTATAATACCCAGTATATCATCTTCGGTAGTGTTGGAAACACCGAACGCTTTTGCACCCAGGGATGCGAGAGAGGATTTACCGCCGATTAAGCTGCTCAATCCACTCAGCCCCATCTCTTCATTTGGCGGAATCATTATTGTTGCAGTTGCTTTATATTCTTCGGGTAATAAAAATGCAACAGTTATTGTAATTACAAGAACGACTATTAGGTTAAGTATTAAAAACTTCTTCCATTTAAATAAAATATATACGTAATCGGAAAATGTATGTTTTTCAATATATTGTTGTTCAGCCATAATTTTTTTGATTTAATCCGTGATAATATTAGTAAAGATAAATGTAAAGTTAATATAATTATGGCAGTTATTGCAACATTATATTTAATGAATAAGTTATTAAAAAACTATTTAATTATTGTAAATTTTTAAAACATTTTAGTAACAAGAATAGTGAATAAGAAGCACAAAAATTTTTGCACACCTGCGTAAAAGATAAAAATTTCCTCCCAAATTCATCTTAATAGTATCAGTTTTTGGTAATTGAATAATTACCGGCTTTAAAACTATAAAAATATATCCCACTTGTTAAGCTGTTTGAATCAAATTTAATTTTATAACTTCGTGCCGGTATTGCTTAATTAACCATAATTACTTTTTTTTGTCTTAGCATTTTATAGGTTTTTAAAGAAGATTATTGTACAGTTTGCTTGAATCAGGTAGACCAAAAGAATAATCACTTGATTTACTCTTTTTTTTTATCGATTTTTTTAGGATCCAGGTTTTAAAATTTTAGCCAATAAGTTATTTCTTCTCCATTATAACCAATATATTAGTTTTTAACTTATTTAACATTTTTATCCCCGTCATTTTATGCCAAAACAATAATATAAAGAACATACTTTTTCTTGTATAATTCAAGTCGGAAATAAATTTTATTTCTTTTACAATAAAATCACTTTTAAGTTAATAAATTTAGCTGGAGAGTTTAATTTATGGGAAGTAGGAAAAACATCTTCATCTTCTACATTAAATAATTTGACCAATATTTTTTTCTTAAATGAATATGGGAAAATCAATCTTGGTAAAAAAATGAGCGGGCTCAAAAGATTAGTAGTAAGGTGCACCCCATTGTTTGGACAGCTTTTGCCTTAATTTAAGGTGTATATTTTTATTTCAATACCATTTTTTTTAGAGACTTTTCTTAGATTTGTTATATAAATAATAAAATTCTTTGAGGTATGAGTGTTAATACATAAAGATTGTTCGTTTTTTAAGGGGGATATCCCCTGCAAACCGCATAAAGAATTCGGATATCATTGTGAAGGTTGCCCCTCCTATAAAAAGATTTCCGCCAAAATTTTAATA
>Ga0116130_1000989_pt1 | contig 16931 bp, 18 predicted proteins | sample June2015DPH_17_5_FD_89733 | JGI IMG/M metagenome (GOLD analysis project Ga0116130, IMG submission 89733) | Peatland microbial communities from SPRUCE experiment site at the Marcell Experimental Forest, Minnesota, USA - June2015DPH_17_40 | ecosystem: Environmental > Terrestrial > Soil > Wetlands...
TGAACGAACAGGCTTCGACGTATTTCGACAATGCCCTCAAGATCGCCAGTACGATTCCGGACACCGAGTACCCGTTCTTTACCAAGGAAGCACTCTTGGAAAACCTGATCGACGCCAAAAAGCCGGACGCCGCCGAGAAGTTGGCCGATGAGATTCTGGCACAGGCGCAGCAGCGGCACCATCCTCAGGCCCAGGCCATTGTGTTGACGCTCGAAGCAAACATTGCGAAGCAGCGACACGGCGACACGGCAGCGCTGCAAAGTCTCCAACAAGCGATGGCATTGTCCAAATCCGGCGGCTTTGTCAGGGAACTCGCGGGTGCGCAGGCCCTGGCGTCAGACATCTACCGGGACCGTGGCGAACTGGAGGAGGCGACCGAGTTTGCAAATCTGGCTGCGACTTCCACTCAGGAAAGCGGTGACACATGGTCGGTCCCACGTCGCTTGCTCACCGTGGCCGTGCTGGATACCAAACAAGGCAAGGATGATGAGGCGGACCGCGTTTTTGACCGGGCGTCGACATTCGTCGACGCACTGATTGGCGACTATTCCAGCGTTTTAGAGAAGACAGCCGTCATTAGGGCATCCAGCGAGTTATACACGCAGCATTTTGCGCTGGTTGCGGATCGATTCAATGATCCCGCTAGGGCCTACTCGATCATTGAGCAGGTCAGAGGGCGCGTGACGACCGACCTCCTGATGGCAGGTGCCGTTGCTCCCGAGCAAGCGAAGAAGGACCAACGATCAATTTCCGAGCTGCGCCTCAAATTGGCGGTAGCGCGCTCGACCAGCGAGGAGGTGTGAGCTACGCCGACTGGGCAAGTCGGTTTGAGGAGCGATTACCTTCCCTGCTCGGCGTGGACATTGAGGAGTTCGAAGATGGGGTACGCAAGGCCCTGGCGGAACTTGCCAGCAGCCATACGGTCTTCTACCACGAGCGGACCAACCGCCTTCAGCCCCAACACTCGATCAATGCGACCATCCGCGCCTTTGGGCCTGATGGTCAGCAACGCTAGCACTTCCTGGACGTCTTCGAAGACGGCCCAGCTCACCTCGCTGGCATCAAACAAGGCGAGATGCTGGTCGCCGTTGACGGAACTCCGTACGCTCCTCCGACGATGCCGCCATTCAGGATCGGCGAGACGCACAAGATTGTCGTCTCAAGCGCGCTGGGTGAAACGTCGCGCGAAATCACCGTCAGCATTCCATTCAGGAAGGGCACCAAAGACCGCCCGCCTATCGTCGAACCCAAGAGTCCGATTCATAGAGTCTCCGCTCCCAAAACCGGGCTCCTCAAGATTCCCTTCTTCCCTGGCCCCACCGGGATCAGCTTCGCGAACGCGCTAGACGCGGCAATTATGGATCTAAAGAGCCAAGGCTGTGACCGGCTCATCATTGATCTGCGCGGAAATATCGGCGGCAGTTTGGGCTTCGCCCGCCTTGCGAGCTACCTGTGTGCCGGTCGGGTCCCGATAGGCCACAGCCTAACGCCGACGCGCCTTCGCAAGGGGTACAGCAGAGACGCCTTGCCGCGCATTCCGATGCCGCAGACGACCCCTCAGTTCATGTTGGCCCTCGCCCGATTCGCCCTTCGCGACAAGTCCGTCATGCTTCTTACCCAAGGGTTAGGCCCACAGCCGTTTCACGGCAGGGTCGCCATCCTCGTGAACGAATGGACCAACAGCGCAGCCGAGATGCTCGCCAGCTTCGCCTCAGAGAACCGCCTGGCGACGATCATCGGCACCAAAACCGCAGGCAATGTCCTTGGAGCTGTGAACCAGAAAGTCGGCGCCGGGTACTGGTTACGAGTGCCCGTCTTCGGTTGGTACACGTCCAATGGCAAGTGCCTGGAAGGGCAGGGTGTCTCACCAGATCTCGATGAAGCTATCGACCTACCCTCGCCGGACCCAGTTTTCGATCCACCAGCGCGCCGGGCGGCCGATCTTCTTGTCGCTGGCTGATGGGCCACCAGCCGACTGGGGCGAAACATCGCGAGCATGGATAGTCAGTCAAGCCTTGTTCGTTAGCCCCGGTCGAAGCGTCGCGAACAGCAACACCGAGCCCGGAAAGGCCGCGAAAGAATGGATATCCGGGTGCGATTAAAAGTCTCCTTGAATGTTGTTTCGAAACTGAAATTGGCGAGATCGGTTGGAACCTTAGTCGCGCGGAGGATCCGCGTTGGTGGCGACCTCCGCCAAGAACTCGTTTGGAAATTCGTTTTTGAGTAATTTGCGGACGAGGAATTTGGTTGTCGGTAGCCAATGCTCGACAGCATGGAAGTGGTCATACTCGTCCGGACTGTAGCCAAGTTCGCCAGTGTCGAGAAGGAGGTGCGCGACCCGATTTCTCAACGGGCGAAGGTAGCTCTCGATAATCGAACCGAGGCGCCGCCCGAAAACCTCCGGCGGGAATGCCTGATCCGCTTTGACCTTCTCCCACTCCTTGCATGTGGTAGGAGGCAGGAGTGAATCAAGCCACGCCGGAAGTGCGTCCCGCTCTGGAAATCTCTCGTGTGGTCGCGCGACAGCTTCACCCCTACCTTTCGCCTCGACGGCCTTCCTTTTCCGGCGTGACATCACAGACTCAATCACCTTGAATAAGCATAAGAACTCATAAAGCGGGCTACTGCTGTTCAAGGCTTCACGGTACATGCTCACGTAATGCCGGAGATCCTCACTCATGCCAGTCAGGCCCGCAACGTGCAGCCCAACGTCCGGGTAGTCGATAAAAGTTTCCCCGGAGATTGCCCCGGTCCTGATTTCGACAACATCGATCTGGTTGACCTTAATCGGTATGTCGAGTCTCGCCGAAAGGAAGCTCAGCATTGGCGTAATGTGGCACCATGCCAGCGACCTCGCATGGATGAGACTGTTGGCATCCAGATCGTCCAAGATCAGCTTGCCAAGTCTGCCCTTGGCGTTTGCAGACAAAGAAACCTTGTAACGCTGGTGCTCGGTTCCTAGAAAGAGGACATTGCGGTCGCCGAACTCATTGCCGACGTACAGATTCGAATCGCCCTCGAGTTCCGATTCGGATGCATGCGTTCCCGGCAGGTTTAGCGGATAGCCCGGTTTTGCCAAGGTGAGCACAACTCTATACTTGCCCGGCAGTCCGTCTGGGCCTCCGCGGCTTCTCGCATCGGAAGCAGCGAACCTCGGGCGAAAAACCCAGTGTACGTGGTGCCCTTCAAACGCGACGGGCACCACCATCTCCTGCCAACCAACGGGTGTTTGGATGCGGAACGTTAGGCCCGGGTGAAGGTTTTGAGCATCGCTTGATCGGATTGGCATAGTTATCGCAATGAAGGTCAATGCAAAAGCAACGTTTGCTAATTATGGTACTCTGCGGAGGGCTCTTGCAACGCACGAATATTAGTGACTTTCCAAGCGTGGAGCCCGCAGCACCTGGCGATGGGTAGCCGAGACCCGGCGGCCGCGCGCTCTGTTGGCCTGGCGGCCGGCAAGTGCGATCTGCCGCTTCCTGCTGAGTTTCACCACCGAACCACGGACCTCGCTGCGTCTACCATGGCTTTTTCGGCTTCAATCCCGACGAAACCGGCATACCGCCTACGAAAAACGTTTGCGTTGTAGAGGGATGGGTGCGTGAGTGCCACCACGGCACTGTCTCCATGCGGAAGGTGGATAGGCGAATAGATCTCGTCACATGCAGACAAGGTAGCCGGCGCTTTAATACCGAAAACCCGTGGAGCCAGCACCCGTAGGGGCTCCCATCCGAGGGTGAGGATCAACTTCGGGCGGGCCACTATCATCTGTCGCTGGAAGAAGTTGATGCACCTATCGACAAATGCGGGGTCGCGTGCGCCTGGAAACCTGCCTGTCTCCGGCCCAACGGCCCGCAGCCCCATGTACACGTTGGTGAAAAAACAACGCTGCAAAGGAATATTGAAGCGCGCAAAAACTCGCTGAAGGTTCTGCCATGTCCGACTGCTGCCCACTTCGGACTTCAGCGCGCGAGCGGCTTCATACTTGGCAAGAGTATTGAAGTCCTGGCCAACTACCATGATTTGGCGGACCGGGAATTGAGTGAGGACAGCGCCCTTCTCCATCCACAAGCCGAGTCCGCCGGGAAAAAACGCCGTGCGTTCGATTAGTTCAGGGACCGCTACGACTCCAGTCGCATACGGCTGGACCATCGACTCCATCTCGGCCCAGAGTTCCCTCGCGACGGCTTCAGCGCTCTTTGCGCTCATCGCCTGCAATCTTAACCTACGGCGTGTGCGTGTTCCAGGACGTTCGCCGAGTTGTGGGGACTGATCCGCGTGCGCAGTCGACGCAGGCTTCCCAGATCGTCTGGACCGTGTGCCCTTGGAAGACCCAAATAGGCTGTCGGAAACGCTGAAGTCACTCGCCAACAAAGTGGAGCCGCCTCACACTCCCTTTCTCTTTGACCACGCCCACAAGGCGCGATCCAAAGTCCTCAACGAGACCCCAGCCTCCGAAGCCAGGCGTTTACATTCCGGAAGATAGTGCCGGATATAAAACTCAAGGTCTGCCTGGGCATTGGCGACGCCCAACGCTTCGAGGGCCCGAAAATCAATCACAGTGTATTGCTCCTGATCGAGTGCCGTGAGGATCGCAGAAGCCATGGGCGTTCCCACGCCGCGCAGTCCGGTCAACACTGCCAGCGCACTCCTGGGTTCCCGTGCGCGAAGCGCCAAACGCAACGCGTCCGCGATCTCCGAATCCGGGTTGTCGCGGATGAGCGCCATGCGCCGCTCCGACTTCCATGCGACGATCTCTTCAAGATTGGGCCGGATATAGTCGCCACCGCGGATTCTTGATCCGGCGGCAAATGCCCTCTCATCATTTTCGAGGTCCTCTGCCGGGTATTGGGTGGCCCAGTATGGGATATCCGTAAGTTGGAGATGGAAAGCAACTGGCCGCATACGGCCTCCCAGCCAGGGTAGCAAAGCGCGATCTACAGGCGGAGCGGTTACGGTCTCCGAACTCCGTTTGCAGTCCGTCCGGGCAGAAGTCCGACATGGCGACAAACCGTCAACTGGCATGCAGATATTGCGGTCTTTTCTGCCTAATCAGGTCCGATCTTCCTGGAGGCCTAGTGCCGGGCGATTTCAGTGGGGATAGTTCTGCTTGGAGTAAGGGTTTAGGGCGTCGTTCTTGCCGTTCTTCCTGGTCCAAGCCGCCATCTTCGCTTCCCGAACCCGTTCGATCCTCCCCTTCGTTTCCGCCGCCTTCTGCCCGGCAGTTTTGGGAGACGTGCTTTCGTGTTTGTTCTCGTCCATGATTCAAATCTAATACCAAACGATGAACGGCCGAGACGATGCTGACGTGACTGAAAAACGCGCGGCCCTTCCGATTGCAGAGCGACCGGCTCACAATTCCCAATCCGCGCGTCGGCGACAACTCGTCCACGAAGATTGTCCGACGCTAGCGCACCTGTCAATGTGGTGTTGAAGGCATTGCTGATTTACAGAATTGCATCCATCCGAGACGGGCGAGTCAGCAAGCGGTGTGAATCTCCGCAATCTCCCGCAATCAAGGTAGAGTATTTGTTCGGATTTACATCGCACAGGTGGTGGGAGGCCGAATGAACAGCGAACCCGTGGAACCAAGAGGCGCCCTGGGACAGATCTATGATTCAATCCGCGAAGCAGAATGGGTGCTAACCCAGAGGTGGGACGTTTTCGACCGATACCGGCAAATCGAGAGCCCCAGCGTAGACGACTGGGAGCCGGCAACGGAAGCGCAACAGCTAATCGCACGGCTAATGGATGAGGCATTTCGGAGGGCCCTCGCTTTTCTCGACAGTCGGGCGCTGAATGAAACGCGGCGGAGCGTGGCGGACCTTTACGCGAAGGCTTCCCAGTCACCACATCATCTGTGGGACTTCGGAGAAGAGGAGTCTTCGCCGTTCCTGGTTCATGCATTGGAACTTCGAAAACAGCTGGATGCCGTTGAGGTGGCTCTATTAGAGCCAAGCGTTGAGCCGCTCGTCAGCGAGCTGTCGCTCGTTTTGAGGAGAACGGTATATTCGATAACGGACGAGAAGGCGTTTGGATCTCCGCCGTCCAGAGAGAGTGATGTTCACAACCGAATAGAAGCGATTTTGAAGTGCTTCTACGCGGACTGCGTTCATAAGCCTCCAATTGCCACCTTTCTAAAGAAGTTCGAGCCGGATACAGGAATTCCGTCTTTGAAGACGCTCATTGAATACAAGTTCGCAGACACCGCAGAGAAGGCGAGGACCTACGTGGATCAGCTCTTCGCTGATATCGTGGGTTACAGCGGCGATCATTATGATCAGCTGATCTTCGTGCTTTACGAAACGGGCCGATTCTTCTCGGAAGAGCAGTGGACCCAGGCCCTTGAGGAGAAAAAGGAACGGCTGGTCGAAGTGGGGGGCCAAGGAAGAGTCAGGGCCATCGTGTTGCAGGGTGTTCCGCGTTGATAACCAGGTCGCTCCGTGACACCTGCCGCTGGCTTGCTCAAGTTGGAGAGCGCACCGTACGATGCGACCCAATCTCAGTAATTACGTTAGTTCGTGCGGAGGGCGGGGAGATGTCGTCGCCAGGCCAAACCGCTTCGCTGCCCGCCCAAGGCGCCGTGCCGTCTGGGTGCGAGCATCGGAAGCGCCCTATCCGGCCCCTATTGCTAGGTTCCATCACTTTGCCGAGAAACGCCCATTTCGCGGATCTGCCCGCTGTCGCTGGCCCGAAGTCCGGTTCTATTCCGCCGACGCACCGGTCGGCGGAATGATGTCGTGCTGGACGTGAGAGGCGTTTAGCAGGAGGAATCCCCCTCCCAAATGCGGACTTCGGAACGGTGCCGCGTGGCAGATCGCGCAATTGAATGAATTGAACTTAGGACCGGAGTGCTCCTGGGCTATGCAGATGCCAAAAGGCGACTTTCGCCGGGCATCCGGCGACTCGCGTAATCGATCGGGGCGGTAACAACTCCCACACCACTTTCTGCCGAAACGAAATTGTTTACATCTTTTTTGTCCCACACCCTCCTTCCCATTACCTTACTAATTGAGGGGCGAAGTAAGCATCAGACACCGGTAAGTAGAATGCCGGGTGACTTTCACAAGGACTTTACATGTCAACAGTACCACCGGTTCAGGACGAACAACATCAGCGCCTCGAAGTCAAGCTCCGAAGGGAGCTGGGCGATCAGGTGTTGCGGTTACTCGATGACAGTCTGACCGAGGACATCCTACTCAATCCGGATGGGTCGCTCTGGGTCAAGCAGATGGGACAAGGGTTTTCCCGGATCGGAGAGATGCCCGCGGCGCAAGCGGCGAGCGCGCTTGGCACCATCGCGGCCTGGCGGGGAACCGTGCTGAATCACGAACGTCCGATCCTCGAAACCGAACTTCCTATAGATGGCAGCCGTTTCGAGGGCATCGTATCACCGGTGGTCCGACGGCCAGTGTTTGCGATCCGGCTACGTCCTCGTAAGATCTTCAGCCTTAACGACTACGAGGCAGACGGAATCCTGACCGACGCGACGGACCCGCTCAACCAACTCCGTCGCCGTGATGGCTTTCTCGATGAGGTGAGCGGTTTGAATCATGCTGATGTGATCCGCGCCGCTGTGCGCGCGAGAAAGAACATCCTGGTCGTTGGCTCCACAGGAAGCGGCAAGACGACCCTGGTCAACGCGATCCTCGACTCGCTGGCCCGTCTGACGCCCCACGACCGGGTGATTTCCATCGAGGACACGACAGAATTGCAGTGTCCTGTGAAGAACTACCTGGATCTGCGGGCGGTGGGCGATGTGACGATGCTCGAATGTCTGCGCGCGTGTATGCGGCTGAAGCCGACGCGCATCGTCGTGGGCGAAGTGCGAGGTGCGGAAGCGCACACACTGCTCAAGGCCTGGAATACAGGGCATCCCGGAGGCGCGGCGACAGTCCACGCGAACGATGCCCTTAGTGGATTGATCCGGCTCGAAAGCCTCGTCGCAGAGGCCACGAGCGCGCCTCAGCAGACGCTCATCGCAGAGGCTGTGGATCTGGTGGTCTTCGTTGACGAAGAATCCGGCATCAAGGCCGGACGCAAAGTCAGGGAAGTGTTGCTCGTAACCGGATATTCCAACGGGAATTATCAGGTCGAGCGTGTCTGAGGGGAGTAACCGTTGGGAGGGTTTTCGAAACATGAACATTATTCGTAGATCGATCATAGGCTCCAGACTTGGGGCTCTATTCGCTTTAGCGGCGACGTTTAGCCTGCGGATGCAAGCTGCTGCGGCTACCGGACTGCCGTGGGAAAGGCCGATGACGACCATTGCGACCTCACTAACTGGTCCCGTGGCCTATGCCATCGGCCTGATCGGGATCGCGATTGCCGGAGGTGCGATGTTGTGGGGCGGTGAGCTGACGGAGTTCGGACGCCGCGCCTGCATGATCGGCCTGGTGGTATCGGTACTGGTCTTCGCGGCTCCGTTACTTGCCAGCGCATTCGGCGTCAACGCGGCCGTGGTGTAGTCATGCAAACCACCGACAGGCCGAGAGAAATCGTGATCCACCAGTCGGCAAATCGGCCGAACCAGATCCTCGGCGGAGATCGGGAACTGGTGCTGATCGCGATGCTCACCGCCATCAGCCTCGCGTTCAGCCTGGGGAGCTGGTGGGGAATCGGCCTGAGCGTTGCGTTCTGGGTCGGAGCAGTGGCGGTGCTGCAACGCATGGGGAAGGCCGACCCGCTGCTCCGGCAAATCTATGTCCGGCACATCCGGTACAAGGCGTTCTATCCCGCCAAGAGCGGACTGCTGTCGCGCTGCGTGCCGGTACCTCGCAACTGGAGATGACACATGCAACGGAATGAACATCGCAGGAATCCCCGTGGGCTTGCGGACCTGCTGCTGCCAGACGCACTCATCGACGACGGGATTCTCCTCCAACAGGATGGGTCTCTATTGACCGGCTGGACCTATCGCGGTCCCGACATGATGTCCGCGGCCCCGGCGGAGATGGACGCGCTCAGTGCGCGGTTGAACTCCGTGCTGCGAATGGGCAGCGGTTGGATGGTGCAATGCGACGCGATTCGATCGCGCGCGCCCGGCTATCCCGAGCGAGGCGCGTTCCCCGATTGCGTGACGCGCATCATCGACGATGAGCGGCGGCAACAGTTCATGCAGGAAGGGGCTCACTACGAGTCGGAATACTTCCTGACTCTGACTTACCTGCCGCCGCTTGCGGCTGAAGAGCGGATGAAGGGGTGGATGTTTGAAGGCGGCGGACCGCACAGCGCCAACCGGACGGCGGCCCAGATCATCGACCGCTTTGCCAGCCGCGTTGACGTATTCGAGAACGTGTTCGGTCAGTTGTTCCAGACCGAGCGCCTGAAACGGCTGACTGTCACTGACGACTACGGCTTTTCGCAAGTGCAGGATCGCCTTCTTCGCTATCTGAGGCGTTGCGTGAGCGGCGAAGACCATCCCTTCGCACTCCCGGACATTCCGTGTTACTTAAACGAACTTCTGGCGTGTGAGGACTTCCACGGCGGAATCGAACCGCGTATCGGACGAAAACATATGCGGGTCATCTCCATCGACGGATTTCCGAAGAGGAGTTCGCCCGGAATCCTGCGTGAGTTGGACAACCTTCCCATTGTGCTCGACATGCACCGAAAGAAGTGGCGCTCGAAGATTCGCGGCTGGAAGGATCAGATATTCAAAACGCAATCCGGCGCGATTGACATTCACGCGCAGCAAATGGCCACCGATGCCGAAGAGGCCATGGGGGTGGCCGCGTCCGGCGATGTTCAGTTCGCGCAATATTCGGCCAACATCGTCTGCCTGGACGAAGATCCGAACCGGCTCTATGAAAACACGCGTGCCGTCATGAAGACTATCCAGAATCTCGGCTTCGCCTGCCGGATCGAAACGATCAATGCAGTGGAGGCTTGGCGCGGGTCGGTGCCTGGCGACGGTTACTCGAACGTTCGCCGCGTCATGCTGCATACGCTGAATCTCGCCGACATGCTGCCGATCACCTCCGTGTGGGCCGGCCTTCGCGAAAACCCCTCGGCCATGATGCCGAAGCACAGCCCGCCGCTGCTGTTCGCCGCAACCAGTGGAGCGACGCCGTTCCGCGTCAATCTCCATGTGTCCGACCTGGGTCACACACTCATCGTCGGGCCATCCGGCGCCGGGAAGTCCACCGCGCTGGGGTTGATCGCCGCTCAATGGTTCCGCTATCCGCGGGCGCAGGTCTTCGCGTTCGATCGTGGCTACTCGATCTGGATGCTCACCGAAGCCGCCGGTGGAGCGTTTTACGATCTGGCCGGGCCGAAGACGGATCTCGCCTTCTGCCCGCTGAAAGATATCGATGGCGAGTCGGACGTTCAGTGGGCGGTCGGATGGGTCGAAGTTCTGTGCGAGTTGAATGGCCTGAAGTTCGGTCCCAAGCACCGAAACGCCGTGGCGGAGGCGGTGATGCGATTGCAGCTATCGCCGACACGAACACTCACCGAACTGTCTGCAAACGTCCAGGACACGGACATCCGGGATGCCTTGCAACACTTTACCGTCATGGGTCCGATGGGGTCGCTGCTCGACGCCGATCACGACATGCTGGGCAACGGACGGTTCTTGAGCTTTGAAACCGAGAACCTGATGCAGCTTGACGACAAGGCCGTCATCCCCGTCCTGCTGTATCTGTTCCGGCGGATCGAGCAACGCCTCGACGGATCTCCCACGCTGGTGCTGCTCGACGAAGCCTGGTCGTACTTGCAGCACGCGCTTTTCAGAAATCGCCTCCGAGATTGGCTCAAGACCATGCGCCGGAAGAACGCGGTTGTCGTCATGGCTACTCAACAGATTAGCGATATCGCGAACTCCGACATTGCCGACGTGGTTCTCGAGAACTGTCCGACGAAGATCTTGTTGCCGAATGCGGAGTCGAAGAATCCGGGCTCGCGCGGCTTCTACGAACGGGTGGGCCTCAATGACCGCGAGCTCGACATTCTGCAAGTGAGCGTGCCTAAGCAGCACTACTACGTGGTCAGCAAACTGGGCCGGCGTCTGGTGGATCTGGGAGTCGGCAAAGTGGCTCTCGCCTGGGTTGGCGTCAACGGCCGCGAGGAGCGGCAGTTAGTGGAGAGCGTCATCGAGCAGTACCCGGATATGTGGCGCTCGGAATGGTTGCGGCTTAGAGGGTTGGCCAAGTGGGCCGATTACCTCGACCGCATGGAAGCGGTTTCCGAACAAGAGAAAGAGAGGAGTGGTCATGCACTCGAAGTGGTTTAGCGGAATTGGAGTCTTTATCATGGCAGCGGGCATCGGCGTCCTTCCGGCAAACGCTCAAGTCGACGTTGTGTATTGCTCGAACTGCTCAACCGAGCCTACCCAGTGGACGATCAAGCTCATGCACGATCTGGAGTACGCGAAGCAACTCTTGCAGTACGCCATACAGGCCGAGCAGCTCGCGGATGCGATCAAGAACACGGCGCACGGAGGCCCCGCGACGCTGACCAACGTCGCGGCGGACCTTGGGATGCTCGCCAACGTGGTCCAGGGAGGCCGGGCACTGGCATACTCTCTGGGCAACCAGGACGTGCTTTTCAGCCAAACTTATCCTGGATATCAATCGATGGGGCCTGGGGGCCTGCCGCCCGCGGCTGGATCGTATGCGAGCCAATACGCCATGTGGGCGCAAACGAGTCTAAACACCACGCAGGGCATCATGCGGGGATCGGGCGTCCAGGGGAAGCTGCTGGCCACCGAACAGGGCGTGCTTGGCGTACTGCGGGCGATCAGCGCGTCGAACCTCCTGAATAGGAACGATGCGATTAACCTCGACAGTCAACTCGCTGGCGAGCAGGTGTCGCAGTTGCAGAAACTGCGCGAAATCCAGCTCGAAGATTTGACCAGCAAGGCTGCCTTTCAGGGCTACGTGATTCAGCAACAGGCTGCGAGTGTCGCGGCGACCCAATGGTTCTTCACCGGCGGGCCAGTGACCAGCGACGGAAACACCTACCTGCCAGGTCTTAATTGAGGTGTCTCATGCGGAAGCGAATCAACATATCGGTGAGATGGCTGCCGGCCATAGCTGTCGGCAGTCTGTTCGTGCAGGCGGTCTTTGCGCAGGGCGCACCGTTCAATTCGACCGTCCCGAGCCAGATCATGGAGCAGTTCCGCAACCAGCGGACTCAATGGACCACCAATGTCTGGGTGTATGCCAATACGCTGTTCGGGATTCTCGCTGTCATCGAGTTCGCCTGGAGCGCGGCCGTCATGCTGCTCGAAAAAACCGACTTCCAGAGCTGGACATCGGCGCTTATCCGAAAGCTGATGTGGATCGGCGCGTTCTATGCGTTGCTTCTGAACGGCCGCATCTGGATTCCCGCGATCATCGACAGCTTCACACAGATTGGCCAGAATGCAGCCGGGCTCGGCGCGCTATCGCCGAGCGGCGTCTTCGTTCAGGGACTCTCCCTCGCAGGTGCGCTGATCGATGGCGCAAGCACTTCCGCGTTCTTCACCAACCCCGGATCGTCGTTGGTGCTCGCGTTTGCGGCTCTGCTGATCGTTGTTTCGTACACCATCATCACGATCAACTTCATCGTTACGTTGGTCGAGAGCTACCTCGTGGTATCGGTCGGCTTCATCTTTCTCGGCTTCGGCGGCAGCCGGTGGACGGCTCCCTACACGGAACGATACATCGGCCTTGCTGTGTCGATCGGCATCAAGATCGTCCTGCTGTACTGCCTGATCTCCGCCGGATTCGGCCTGAGCGTCGGCTGGCTCGATGAGGCACAGGGAATCGCAACGTCCGCGCGCCCGGCCATGACCGCCTTCGACGTGATGGGCGGGTCTCTGATCTTCATGATGTGCTGTTGGCAAATCCCGAAACTTTTCGCAGCCGTGATTGGCGGCTGTCCCGCATTGACTGGCGGCGATCTGGCGGCGACCGCTGCCGTAGTCGGTGGCGCAGCTCTGGCGGTGGGGGGTGTGGCAGCCGCCGGCGCGGGGGCTTTGGCGGGCGGAGGCGGAGGTGCTGCGGCGGGCACCGGATCTGCGGCAGGCGCCGGCGGCTCGGGCTCCGGCGCCACGACTGAGGTGGCGAGCGTCGGATCGGTGGGAGCGAGTTCATCCGCCGGAGGAGGTTCGGTATCTCCGCCCTCGTCGCCGTCGGTCAGCTCTGCCTCGGAGGCCAGCGCGGCCAGCAGGCAGCCGGACCCACCATCAAGTTCGGGGGGCGCCAACACCGTTACCGATCATTTCAGAAGCTTCCGGCGTCGGCTTGGATCGGTGCCGTCCGATTCGGCGCCACATGCCACTCCACCCAGGATTCCAATCGAACACCAGGAGTAATCGGAGGTAATCATGAATCTTCTTAAGAAACGCAACGTACCCAGTCTCGAAGTTTCCGGCGTACACAATCCCTACCTGGCGGCACGGCGCGAATGGGATGAGCGCTACGGAGATCTCGTCACGCGCGCCAGGAACTGGCGCACCATGGCGGCTCTGTGTTCGCTCATTGCGTTAGTTGCGACGGCGGGAATCGTGTGGCTATCCGCCCGCTCGCGCGTGGTTCCGTTTGTCGTTCTCGTGGACAACCTCGGCCGGCCCGTCGCCTCCGGTGTCGCGGATCAGACATCGTTGAACGACGACCGCCTCAAGCGATCGAACATCTTCAACTGGGTCGAAAACTTGCGGACCGTCACGACGGACGGCGTTTCGCAGCGAAGGGCGATTGATCGTGTGTATGCGCAGATCGCCAGCGGCAGCGCGGCCCAGGCGTTCGTCAGTGAGTATTATCGCGGCGATCCGCCCTTCAAGCGCGCCGAAACCGAGACGGTCTCGGTCGAGGTGAAGTCCGTTCTTCCCACCAGTGACCGCACCTACGAAGTCGAATGGGTGGAGACAACGCGCGATCTGTACGGAACGGTTACAGCGACGGACCGATGGAAGGGCTATCTCTCGATTGTGCTCAATCCGCCAACCGATGAGCGCCAGGCGCGCATCAACCCGCTCGGCGTGTACATCACCAACGCGAGCTGGGCAAGGGTTCTCTGAAACCAAGTTCCAAAAGGAGGAAACAAATGCTGTCATCACGAATCGTCATCGCCGTCGCTCTCGGATCTGCCTGGATGCTGTCGGCGCAATCTCAACCTGCGGTGCAGCCGCCTGTCGGGGTGAAGCGCGTCCCACCGGCCGCAAAGGCGCAGACACCGCCCGCGGACCTACCCCCGCTCGTACTACCGGACGACTTCGCCGCTCAATTGCAGAGTCTCGAAGATGCGGGCGGTCAACCCGGCGCTCCCAGTGGAGCCGTGCCGAAAGACTATCGACCAAAAGCCGACGTGCCGCTGACGCCAACGGCGCTCGAAGCCGCGCGCGTCAGCGAACGCTGGCGGGGAGAGAAAGACGTACCGTCGCCCGGTCCCGATGGCCGCGTGATGTACTCCTTTGGAGCCGGACTTGCCACGGTGGTCTGCGCGCCCCTGCGCGTGTGCATGATCGAGCTCGAAGCCGGCGAAAAGGTCGTCGGCGAGCCTCACATCGGCGACTCGGTGCGGTGGAACATCTCGCCCGCGATGTACGGTACCGGCGAGCAAGCTACGGCGGTCATCATCCTCAAACCGCAAATGCCGGGTCTCGATACGAACCTGCTCATCACCACGGACCGCCGCGCCTACTATCTCCGATTGATTTCCAAGCCGGAAGACTACGTGGCGCGCGTCGCCTTCGCGTACCCCGAGGACGAAACGCGCAAGTGGCAACAGCAACTGACAGCCGAGCAAGCTCTCGCGAAGCAGGAAAAGCATTCTGCCGAGACTCCGCCCGCCATGATCGCAATCGAGAAGGTGAACTTCGATTACACCATCCGCGGCGGCGACGATCACATCCGGCCGGTGCGGGTGTTCGACGACGGCGCGAAGACCTACATTCAGATGCCGCCGGAGCTGCAACATCGTGAGGCGCCGGTGCTGCTGATCGTGGGCAAAGACGGGAAGGGCGAAATGACAAACTACCGCGTAAAAGATCAGACCTACATCGTGGACCGCCTCTTCGATCACGCGAACCTCGTTCTCGGATCGGGCAAGAAGGCCCAGAAAGTGGAGATCAGCCGTGGACACAACCAATAGCTCCGATCACAGCCCAATTGAAGCGCCCAACGGACTGGATCTTCATCCCCAGCCGGAAAAAGCGAAGCGCATCAGCCGCCGCGCTGGCATAGCCATCGCTTCCGCAGGCCTGCTCCTGCTGGCGGCATTTGCCTACGGCGGACTCCGCCGAACACTCAACAATCAAACCGCTGCGCGTGACGCCGGCCTTCCCAAGAGCGTCACTCCGGCGACCCAGGCGGGAAAGGAGTTCCTACAGGCAACTCCGTCTGGCACGGTACCGATGGCCCTGCGTCCTCCCGGTGCGCCACAGTCTCCACAGACGATCATGGCGTCGTGTGGCGCCGATCCGAAAACGGGCCAGCCGTACCGCTTCAATCCACAGACCGGTCAGCCCTGCGACGGTCTTCCCCAGGAGCGAGTGGTCGTGCGGCAACCGAACGCGACGCGGACCCAGTCCTTCACGCCGACGCAAATCCACGAGGAAACGCCCGAAGAGCGCAGGCTCGCCGCGGCGTACCAGCAGGAACAGGAAGCAATCCAGGCGCCCACCAACATCCGCAATTCTGCCGCATCGCCGGTATCGGGAACTTCGGCACAGCCCACATCGAATGACCTTTCTCAGGTCGAAGCCCTGAGCCGTGCTCTGGGCGCGCGGCAGGGCGGTGACTCCACTGGGCCAACGAACGGTCAGGCAGTCGAAAACGACTACGACAGCCAGAACATGCAGTCCCGCAAGGAAGGATTCCTCGCCGCAGCGCGAAACCACCAAGGCGACGATTACCTTCGCTCGACGCGTGAAGCGCCTCTGTCCCGGTACGAAATCAAAGCTGGTTGGGAGATTCCAGCGGTTCTCGAACAGTCTCTCAACTCGGATCTCCCCGGCGAGTTGAAGGCGCTGGTGACATCGAACGTCTATGATACGGCCACTGGCCTCTACCTCCTGATTCCTCAGGGCTCGCGCCTGATCGGTAAATACGATTCGCGGGTCTCCTACGGGCAGGACGGCGTGCAAGTTGCCTGGAGCCGCATCATCTATCCGGACGCTTCCTCGATTGACCTGGACGGCATGATGGGCCTCGATTCCCACGGCAACGCCGGGCTGCGAGACACAGTAGATCGCCACTATCTCCGCATAGTTGGGTTTACGGTTCTCACGAGCATGTTCACCGCCGCGTTTGAAATCTCCCAGCGAAGCAGCCAAAGCGCCCTCACGTACCCGTCGCCCGCCCAAACCGCCGGCAGCGCGGTAGGTCAGGAACTGAGCCAAACCGGCGCTCAAATCACGCGCCGCAATCTAAACGTCCAGCCGACGATCAAAGTCCCGGCTGGCTACCGGTTCACCGTCCGCGTGAACCGCGACATTCTGTTCGAGGCTCCTTATGAGCCGGTGCAGCCGCAAATCGAGCATATGCCCGCGAATGGTGCGCAGCCTCGCGGGAAGAACTGAGAGCGCACGACTTCCATCCGCCCCGGAGGCCAACCAAATGAATGCACTGCTCGATCTTGGCCTGTTGACCCTCTCCGATGTTGCCGAACTTCTGCACTGTTCCAAGGCTCACGTCTGCAAAGCCGTTTCCGGGCGCGTCCGAGGGTGTCCGCCGATCCCCGCAGTCTCGCTCGGACGCAGAAAACTCGTGCGCCGGGAGACGCTCGTTTCCTGGATAGAGAGAAACGAACAAGCCGCAGGTGCTACGATACCAGCATCGCCAGTACGGGGTGCCGGTAAACGCGCATAGGAGAAATCGAATGCGCAGACGGTACCAAACGGGAGGAATCAAGAAGCAACGCGGTCGCTGGATCGGCATGTGGTGGGTCGATGGCGGGCGCAAGAGCAGGGTCCTTGGCTTGGTGAAGGACATGTCCAAATCCAA
>Ga0116130_1000992_pt1 | contig 16919 bp, 16 predicted proteins | sample June2015DPH_17_5_FD_89733 | JGI IMG/M metagenome (GOLD analysis project Ga0116130, IMG submission 89733) | Peatland microbial communities from SPRUCE experiment site at the Marcell Experimental Forest, Minnesota, USA - June2015DPH_17_40 | ecosystem: Environmental > Terrestrial > Soil > Wetlands...
CCATCCATGACTAGAATACTTAAGTCCGCATTCATTTGCAATAGTTTTTTTTGATTTCGACGGCCAGCCTAAACTATTTGCCGGGCAAGGACTTCCCGGCCAACCCGGCCGGAGGGAGTGGCATTTCCATATATTATACAGCCAATTGACCTTGCGAGTATTGGGACGGGATCGTATGGGACTGCGCGCGAGGGCCGCCCGGCCAGCCGCAGCCACCACAGAGCCGGGGGGTTGCATCGCGGGATGTCCCCCTTCGGCAGATGCCGCGTCGGCGGGAGCCAGCCAAGGAACATGCGGCGGCTTCGAAGCGTATCCTATTGCTTAAGTGCTTGTTGCACAGCCGGACGGGCGTCTCACCCGGCCGGTGGAGGAGGCGCGCCGTGATCGGGAAACAACTGCTGCTCGTATGGACCGTCCTATGCCTGGCCGGTTGTGTGATTAACACCAGCCCCACTGGGCCGCTCCAGTACGATTCATTCCACCTTGATCGAGACCGCTCCGAGGTGGTGAAAGTCAACCTGAACATGGGCGCCGGCAAGCTGCAGGTCGGCAGCGGCACGGAAAAACTCCTGCAGGCCTACTTCACCTATAACGTACCGGCCTGGAAGCCGGCCGTGAAGTACGATGCGGGCGCGCTGACCATCGACCAGGGCAAGGCCGGGCACGTCAACTTCAATCCGGGACAAATCAGATACGAATGGGACCTCCGCTTCGGCCGGGAGACGGCGCTCGACTTCGGCGTGAATTTCGGCGCCGGCGAAGCGCAACTGGACCTTGGCTCTCTCAACCTGCGGTCCGTCAGCATCCAGATGGGCGTTGGCAGTCTCAACCTGGACCTGCGCGGGCGGCCGCAACACGACTACGACGTGCACATTCAGGGCGGCATCGGCGAGGCCGTGGTGAAGCTGCCCGCGGGCGCCGGTGTTTACGCCAGCGCCAACGGCGGCATCGGCGAGATCAAAACCCGCGGGCTCAAGAAGGAAGGCGACCACTGGGAGAACGACGCCTACGCCACGGCCAAGGTCAAAGTGCGCGTCGATGTGCAGGGAGGCATCGGTTCGATCACCCTCATCGGCGACTCCGATTGACCCATTCGTGGCGCGGGCCGCCGGGCCTGCTGAGCCGAGAGTCGTCTCGGCTTTTCTTAGCCCCGATTCTTTCCTGGCCGCGTCTGGAGTCGTCCGTCTTCGCTCGCGTTCATTGGATGGTTACCGTGACGGCGTTCGCCTGCTGTCCATCCGCTGCCAAAACGATGTTCACGCTTCCTTGCCCTGCCAGTGCCGCAGGCAGCGGGCCGATGTTCACCTGGTCCTCTCCGGCGTATCCCGGCGCGGCTCCATAGTACAGCACGGGCACGCTCAAGCCGCCCATCGTCACGGTGACTGTCTTGGCGTTTCGGATGCCCGTGCCGTACATCTCCAGATAGATCTGTTCCGTAGAAGGCCCTAGACTGACGGCCAAAGGAACCACGCCTCCGGCCACCACCTGCCACACCGGCAGCAATGGTTGCTGCGCACCGGAAATCACGGGTAGAACCCAGGCCGCTACCAGCCCCGAGCCATTTAATTCGAAGATCCCCGGCGAAACGCTGCCGATCTGGATAACCGCGGACTGAGTAGTCCCGTTCTGATTCTGGATCGTCACCGTCGCTGTTCCCATGGCCGTGCCCGTAGGGATCTCGAAGTTGATCTGCGACGGCGAGACGAAGTATAAGGGAGCCTGACGCGCGATGCCGTCTGAGTCCGTGACCGTCACTGTGTTGCCATCTAGCGATATCGGCACCGGTACAGTCGTCGCCACAACTGTTCCAGTGGCTAACTCTGTGCCATATACCGAGATGATGGATTCCGCCGCGACGGGTTCGATTTGTCCAGCCGGGGCTAAAGTGACTGTCAGTCCGCCGATCTTCACTACAAAGCCGTGGTAGCAGCAGCCGCTGTTGCTGGCGGTCGTCTGGAATGCGCCGGGCGTCGTGATCAGGTTCGGGCCGGCGTTATTGCCGGCAAGGTAGATGTCGCCCGCGGAGTCGACTGCAAGTCCGGCTGGTTCCGTGGTATTGAGCCCGTTGGACCCGATGGTGGTGGAGAACAGCAACTTCGAGCCTGTGGGGTCAAGCTCGGCGACGAGAACCTGCTGGTCCCCGCCGGTTGCGGTTGGCTCAACCGGATTGATCATGGGAAAACCTGTCCCGACTTGCCCCGTGATATAGATGTTCCCCGTCCCATCCAATTGGATGGGTCCCGTAAAGAACACCGCGTCGCTCGCATCGCCCTTGGCGTCTCCCACAAAGGTGGACCACACAATGGCGCTGCCGGTCGGATTCAGCTTGGTCACGTGGGCTGCCGCGCAGTTCTGCCCATTCGGCCCGCAGACCGTCTGATAAGCCCCACTGGTCACGGGAAAATCCTTAGAATTGGTAAATCCGACGACATAGGCATAGCTTTCGTTATCGATGGCGATGCCGCTGATGAAGTCGCCTGTATTCCCAGTTTTCCCGCCAAGGTAGGTCGAGTAGGCCAGCGATGCCCCACCGGCCGAAGTGACGGGATTGAACTTCGCAATGAAGCCGCGCCAGGCTTGCACATAGGTTGCTGGGTTGCCCAAAGGAGCACCGGTGGGCTGAATCACGCCGGCGGTTGTCGGCAGGTTGCTAGCCATGGTCTCGCCGACCAGATAGAAATAGCCGCTGGCATCCACCGCGATCCCGGTGCCATACGTGTCGCCGCCGCAGGCGATGGTGCACTGGAAATTCAAGTCGCCGAAGAGAGTGGAATAGAGCAGTTGGGCGCCGGTGGGATCGAACGCCGCGACGAAGGCGAATTGGGGGTCGCCTCCGACAGGCTGGACTCCACCGATTACCGCGCCGTTGGTTGTTGGAAAGCAGGATTGGAACGTATAGGGTTGGCCTCTGTAGCAGTCCTCGTTCTCGTTGCCGGCAATGTAAGCGCGGCCAGCGCCATCCACGGCAATGGCAGTTGCGTACGCCCACGAGCCGTTGCCGCCAAGAAAAGTCGAGTAGACAAGGCTCGTTCCGGTGGGATTCAGCTTGGTCACAAATGCGGACGTGTTAGAGGAGTAGCAGTCGGAGGAATTCTGGACGGGCGCCCCTGTGTTGTTGGGAGCTGGGGAGCAGACTGTCTGGTACGCTCCGTTGGTTACTGGGAAATCGGGTGAGTCTGTCTCACCGGTCACGTAAGCATTGCCACTGGAGTCCACGGCTATGGCGTAGGCGTTGTCATAGCCGTTGCCGCCCAAATAGGTGGAATAAACCAGCGAACTGCCATCGGGACTGAATTTGGTTACAAAGGCCGAAGGCCATTGCCCAGGACTGACGCCCACCACTTTTGTCGGAGGCGCGGGTTGATAAGGGGTTTTCGTCGGAAAGTCGATCGAGTAGGTGTAACCCGTCACATACACGCTGCCCGCGCTGTCCAACGCGATACCCTGCGACATACCAACCGCAAGGTTACCGGGTCCGGTTGGAAGCCCGATGTGATCGGTGCTGCTCCCGGCAAGATACGTGGCATAGCTGAGCACCGGATCGATGATCAGCGCCCTGGAATGGTCGTAGCTGCCAAGCCGGAAGCGTATCTCGTGCCCGGCCACGGCGAACGACCCTTCGACAGGGGTCTTCTGGTCTCCATTCATCTGGTACAGCACCGGTTTCTTGAAGCTGGCTGGACCGTTGGGCGCGCTCAGCACTAAATTGCCCTCCGCGTCGATGCTGGCGCGGGCGCCGTCGATCCGCCAGGCGATGCGGCTGGGGTCGGCGCCGGGGGCGACCACAAAGTCGTACTCCAACTGGCGCTGATTGCCGTAAAAGATCAGATCCACGCCAGGGTATATCTGCCCATAGTTGACCTTGCCATAGGTCGGGATGCCGGAGCGCCAGTTCTTCGGGTCGTTGCCGATGAAGTAGCTCACCACGCCGGGCTGCGGGGCCAGTCCCACTGCGTTGGCCTTGGCATTTGCCCCGATCAGGCTCATGCGTAGGGTGTCCGCGGACGCGGCTTCGGGCGTTTGCCCTGTCGCCGGGGCCGATGCCGGCTTTTGCCGCTCCAGGTTCAGGACGACCTTGCCCGGAGCCAGGAAGATCGCGTAGCCAGCGCCGCGCGAGAGAAACTGAACCGTGGCGGCCGCCTGCCCCTGGTTCGGCTCGAAACTCAATGGCACGCTCATGACCTTTGCCTCGGCGCGGTTCGTGGCCGGTGGGAGAGCGCGCGGATCTTCCGCCGGAAGGACGGGCGCTCCGCGACCAGCCGCCGGCGACGCCTGCCGCTTGTTGTCTCGCGAGGCCGCGGAGGCACGCGGCCAGGCAAGACTAAAGGAGATCGAAATGATCGTAAGCGCCGTGATTGCCCGAAGCGCACACGCCCGGCGCGCAACCGAAGACCGTTCGCTGGTCATACTCGTTGTCCCTCTCTCCTCACGGAATGTTCCGGGAGTTTACTCAGCCAGGATTTCCTTTTGGCTTCCTGGCCGCCATCAATAATAACTCCATCGGAGCTGTTTGTCTCATTTCTTTCCATCCGGGCGACTCGTCCGTCTCCTCTCCGGCGGCGTGTGAATCGGTCCGCTCCCAAGCACGCTATCCTGTTTGCGATAGGAGCGCACATGTCCCAGACCAACTTGATATTCATCGGCATCGCCGGAACCGTGGTTGCTCTTGACAGCGCCACCGGACAGGAAGTATGGAGGTCGAAGTTGAAAGGCGGTGACTTCGTGAATGTGGTCCTCCAAGATGGGAGTCTTTACGCCACTTCCCATGGCGAGCTTTTCTGCCTCGATCCGGCAACCGGAAGTCTTCGTTGGCAGAACCCGCTCAAGGGTTTGGGCCTGGGCCTGATCACGCTTGCCGTGTCCGGCAACCAGCAGACGACTGTGATGAGCGAAAAACAGCGGCGCGATCAAGCCGCGGCCGCGGCAGCGGCTGGATCAGTTAAGTAGAAAAAACGCGAAATCCGTGGACGGAACGTATTCGCCACGTCACCAATTCTCAGGCCCCGCCTTCAATCACCGCATTCGCAAATTCTCCCAAACCACTGTCTCCGCAGGTTTTACCTTCTCTCCCCGCGCTCCGGATTTCGCCCTGCCCGCCCTCCTGTGCCACTGTGAGACTGGGATGCGAAGCGGGGACTGGCACGAATTTCGCTGCTCTTGCGAAACTTCGTCCCCGCACCCGGTTTACTTGGGCGGCCGCTTTGTTTTCGCTCATCCGCCGGCACCGTGGGCACGATTGTCCCACGGTTATCCGCTGGCTTTCATTGTTTTCAATAGCTTAGCACTCCGCCCGTGGGACAGATCTGCCCCACGGGCCACATCGCTCCCTGAGCCGGCTCCGGGGGCTAATGTTCTTTCTGCGGTCCGCCGATCCATCACATGCAATGGTCGTGGACGATCTGATTCAACTCGAGATCATGCTGAACCGGTTTCGCAAACTGGTGGCTGAACTGATGCGCGGCTCGGTTACGCGCAACTCCTTTCAGGCTTGGGAAGTGGAGATCCTGATCGATTACCATAACTGCGCGTTGGCCCCGCGGCACCGGCTCGAAACGCTGCGGCAATACCAGCGGGCGGTGGAAAAGCAGATGGAGACGGGCCCCGGGCCGCCCATGAAGTTTTCCGAGTTCCTTCAGCAGAAAATGATGCGCCGGCCCTCGACGCGATAGGCGCCGGCCAGCGCCAGCCGGATGGCTTCCGAGTAGATCCGGTGCTCCTCGCGCAGAATGCGCTCGGACAGGACCTCGACGGTGTCGTCGTTGAGGACCGGCACGGCGGCCTGAATGAGGATCGGGCCGGCGTCCAGATCCTCGTCGACGAAGTGGACGGTGCAGCCAGTGATCTTGACGCCGTGCGCCAACGCCTGGTGCTGCGCGTCCAGGCCGGGGAACGCCGGCAGCAGCGAGGGGTGAATATTGAGAATACGGTTAGGGAACTCGCGAATGAATGACGCGCTGAGCAAGCGCATGAAGCCTGCCAGGCAAACCAGATCTACCGCATTCCGGTGCAGCTCCTCGACCAGCATGCGGTCGTAGATTTCGCGGTCCAGCCCCTTGGAGGGAATCGACACCGCGTTTAGCCCGCGCTGGCGTGCCGCTTCCAGGCCGCGCGCTTCCGCCCGGTTGCCGATGACGACGGCGATTTGGGCGTCAATCGAACCCGCCGCCACATTGTCCGCGATGGCCTCGAAGTTCGAGCCGCGGCCGGAAAGCAGAATGCCCAGGCGTGTCATCGGTACTCCACGCGGGGACGGCCCCTCTTTGCGACCGTGACCGTACCGATGCGGAACGGGGTCTCGCCCAGCCGGCTCAGCACCGCTTCCGCCCGCGTGGCGGCCCGCGCGGGAACAGCCAGAATCATGCCGGCGCCCAGGTTGAAGGTCCGCCGGAAATCGTCTTCCGGAATGTTGCCGATCCGGCGCAGCAGCTCGAACAGCGGCGGGATACGCCAGGCTTGCGTGTCGATGGCGATGGCCAGCCCGTCCGGCAGCATGCGCGGAGTGTTATCGGTGATGCCGCCGCCCGTGATGTGCGCCGCGCCGCGCAGCAGGCGCGCCTCTATCAGCGCGCGGATGGGCTTCAAATAGCTGCGGTGCACCGCCAGTAGCGCGTCCGCCACCGTGCCGCCGGTTTCCGGAAGCACCGCGCTTGGGCTCAGACCGGCGGTTTCAAACAGCAGTTTGCGCGCCAGCGAATAGCCGTTGGTGTGCAGGCCGTTCGAGGGCAGCGCCAGCAGCGCGTCTCCGGCGCGGATGGCTTTGCCGGTCAGCAGCTGGGAGCGCTCGGCTGCGCCCACGATGAAGCCGGCCAGGTCGTATTCCGATGGCGCATACATGCCCGGCATCTCGGCTGTCTCGCCGCCAATGAGAGCGCACCCGTTGTTGCGGCAGCCGCGCGCCAGCCCCGAGACCACCGCCGCCGCCACGTCCGCGTCCAGCTTCCCGACCGCGAAGTAGTCGAGGAAAAACAGCGGCGCCGCGCCCTGCACCGCGATGTCGTTGACGCAGTGGTTCACCAGATCCTCGCCGACCGTATCGTGCCGGCCGGTCAGGAAAGCCACTTTCAACTTGGTCCCCACGCCATCGGCCGAACTCACCAGCACCGGCTTGCGGAATCCGCTCACCTGGTAGCAGGCGCCGAAGCCGCCTATATCCGTGAGCACCCCGCGGGTGAACGTCCCGTGAGCCAGCTTCTTGATGGCAGCCACAGCCCGGCTGCCCTCGTCTATATTGACACCGGCATCGCGGTATCGAACCTGCTTTTTAGGCGGCAAGTAATCAGTATATCGAGCAGAGCAAGCCCAAGCGCACCCCAATTCGATTTCGCCAGCCGCGACAAACGGTGCAATTATCTCCAACTCGGAAAGTTGGCTTGCCCGCGCAGGAAGTGTAGAGTGGAAGTAGGATTTTATGGCGGCGCTTCCCGACCTGATCACGGTGCAACAATTCCGGCGGATGCAAGACGACGGCCGCGCCTATGAATTGCATCACGGCGAGGTGGTGGCAGTGACCCGGCCCAAGGCAAAACACTATAACTTGCAAAGGCGGTTCGTGCGCCTCCTGGAGAACCGATTGGCTGGATTCGGGCAGGTAGGCATGGAATTCCCGTACCGACCGGTTGCAGAGTTCGACCTGCGGGTCGCCGACGTCGCGGTGGTCTCGCATCAGCGCTATGACCAGATTGATCCGGAAGACAACCTCCGAGGAGCGCCGGAACTCGTCATCGAAATCAAGTCGCCATCCAATACCGATCGGCAACTGCGTGAACTGGCCTCACTCGGCCTGGCCAACGGTTGCACGGAATTCTGGATCGTGGACACCGATGATGGCTCGGTCACCGTGATTCACCCAGACGGCTCGATCTTACGCTTGCATTCTCCCCAGTCGATCCCGCTGACGGCTTTCGGAGGCGATGTGCTGCCAATCGCAGAGATATTTGGCTGACAACGACTCCACGCGCTCTTAGCGTCGGGGCCATCCGGGTTGCTTTCTGCGGAGTGGAATTACTTTACAATGGGGTCTTCTCCACCTCGAACTACGAAGGTGTGCGAAGTGCCGGGATCATGACGAAGGAGCACATTCTATCGGAGATTCGCCGAACAGCCAGCGCAAATGGAGGTGCCCCGCTGGGCCTTGATCGCTTCTTTGCGGAGACGGGAATCAAGAAGTGGGACTGGCACGGGAAGTATTGGGCTCGATGGAGCGACGCCTTGAAGGAGGCCGGGTTCCCGCCAAACCAACTCATTGCCGCCCGAACCCGCGAGGACCTGTTGGACAACCTTGCTGCCCTCGTGCGAGAGCTTGGCCATTTTCCAGTCGAGGGCGAGATCCGACTCAAACGCCGGAGCGATCGGAACTTTCCGAGCCACAGCACCTTCGGAAAGTTCGGCGGAATGCGAGCGCTCTCCGCTGAACTCGAACGGTTTTGCCGGGACCGTGGCGAGAATGATCTCGCCGAGCTCTGTGCCGCGACGGCCAAGAACGACCATGCCGAAAACTCGGAGGGAGCTCCTGAGGAGAGTGCCATTGGCGAATTGGCCTATGTCTACCTGATGAAGTCCGGCCGCTTTTACAAGATCGGCCGAACGAACGCTCTGGGACGCCGCGAACGCGAGCTTGTCATCCAACTCCCCGAGGCGGCGAAGGTCGTCCACTCGATCAAGACCGATGACCCCGCTGGTATCGAGGAATACTGGCACCGACGATTTCATGATCGGCGCAAGAATGGCGAGTGGTTCGAACTCACCGCTCAGGACCTTTCGGCCTTCAGAAGAAGAAAGTTCATGTGAGGACATGGCCGGCCCCGCAGCCGCTGGATGTCGGTTGGCGCGGGCGGTCAGACGCGTCGCCCCCCGCCCCCGTTTGACCCCGCCTGCCCTCCTGGGCTAACTTGGTTCTAAGCTGCTTGAGCTCGTCAGCGGGCTTGATCGCACAGGAGAGGAAAAACAAGTGAAATACATTTGGACATTGCTCGCGATGGCTGCCGCCGTGGCCGCTCCGGCCGCAACCGCGCAAGACTCGGGAGGCGACGTGAAATCGTTCTACGAATTGAAGACAACCTATCTCGACGGCAAACCGGCCGACCTGTCCGCGTATCAGGGCAAGGTTACGCTCGTCGTGAACGTGGCCAGCAAGTGCGGTTTCACGCCGCAATACGAGGGTCTCGAAAAGCTGCACCGTGATATGAGCGGCAAAGCGTTTGAGGTGCTCGGATTTCCCAGCAACGATTTCGGCGGACAGGAACCCGGCACACCGGAGGAAATCGCCACTTTCTGCAAGCGGACCTACGATGTCGACTTTCCGATGTTTTCGAAAGTCGTCACCAAGGCCAATCCGGACCAGTCGCAAATCTACAAGTTCCTCGGCGCCTCCGGGCACTTACCCGCGTGGAATTTCAGCAAGTACCTGATCGATAAGAACGGCCAGGTGGTCGCGTTCTTCCCCAGCAAGGTCAAGCCGGACGATCCCGAACTTCGCACCGCCATCCAGAAAGCCCTCGGCGAGTAAGCCGCCCCGCGGCTTCAGTTTCCGACTTGGCGACTACTCGCTCATGTGGATTGCGGGCCCCTGGCCCCCACACGGTGTCTCACTCCGTTTTTCGTTGCCGATGGTCATACGCTTCCCGCGTGAGGAAAAGAATGTACTCGGTGTGGGCTGGCGTATTCGAGAAAGGCAAAGTGCCTGGTTCGAGATAGGCATAGATCACCGATTTGCCCTTCGTCCATACGGCGGTCGTCGGGGTCATTTCGGTGGCGCGTCCATACCTCTTCGTGAGCCATTTAAGGTAGAGGTTCCAGTTGATGTTCTCTGAGGGTTCACCGATGAGGCCTCCAAGGCCAACGAACTCGATGATGGCTAGGTTACCGCCGACAAATGTGTAGTGGGCGTTATCGAAGATGTTTTGCCCATCAATCAGGCGTGAGCCTTGGCAATGGTCGCCAAGCGCTTTCTCGTCGAAGCAATGGATGGTGCCAGTGAAAACGTCCTCAGTGTCCTGCCTGGCGCCTGTTAGCTTTTCAATAGCGTTGAACTGCGAAACGGTCTCGCTCAGCGTGTGTGTACCAACTGCCAATGGTTTGCTGCCGCAGCCAGCGACGACCGCTAAGGCGGCAGAGAGCGCGACACAGAGGAACGTGGACGTTAGCGGGCGCACGGAAGCTTCTCCACAACGGATTCTATCATCGCACCATGTTGATGTGAAAGGAGCGCGCGGCGCTAACGACATGGAGGTGCGCTGCGGATGATTTCCGGAGTCACTGGGACCTCTTTTTTCGGTCACTAGCTGGCCGACCGGCTCATGGCCTTCCCCGCGCATCGCGCCACGGGTTATACTCAGATGCCGAAATCAGGATGACACGCACCTTGGCGCAGCCGCTGACACAGACCCAAATCGAAGCCGCATCCAGATTCTGGGCCAGCGGCTGGGAAAGCAAGGAACTCGCCCAACTGAAACAAGCCTTCCCGGGGCGAGGTGACGGGATCCGGGTAAAGGCCATCGTGCTGAACACACTGTATGGGACGAATGTAATCGCAATCTACAAGGTTGCCGGGCTCCTCGAAGAACTGCTGTTGGAGGGAAGCTGCGCAACCGGTCCATCTCTTGTCGAGGAGCTTGTCGAGCGCATTAAGAAGAAAACGGGGCGTGGCCACTACAGCTTCGTCTCCAAATTCGGACACTTTTTCGTCGACTCTAATCTCCCAGTCCTGGACAGCTACGCGGAGTGGATGGTCGCGTGGCACCTCGGAAAGGCCCAATCGCGAAATCCAAAACGCTACACAAGGTTCTGCGAAAACCTCAAAATGCTGATTGATTTGGCCGGCCTGAATTGCGACTGCGCAGGGCTCGATGCCTATCTTTGGGTTGCAGGGGAGTACCGGTCCTGGTTGGAGGACAAAAAAGCAATAATCAGCTCTGACCTGAAGGCTTCTTTCGAACGCCTAGAAAAAGACCCGGGAAGCGAGTCGACCCTCAGAGACCTCCTCGGGCCAATCAGAGCTTGTGCGTCCCTGTAGCGAATTTGTGACCGGCTCCTTCGGGAAAACGGCAGAGGCTTACACATCCGAAGTCCGTGCTCTCCGCCCGTCGCGACCGAGGCCTCCTCGCGGCTAACCAAAATATGCGCATTAACCCGGCCTACGCCGATACGCTGGCCCAAAACGGTTTTTGAAAAGGCGCTGGCAACTTGGCCGTGTGGCCGTGTAACGCGCATCTCGAAGGCTGAAACTCCGCGCGCCCCGCTGGTGCCGCCACGTGCAACTTCGCTCTATCCATCCGCTCGCCCGCTTGCGCTCTGCTCGCGGGCGGCGCGGTTGGCCAGTTCGTCGCAGCGGTTGTTGCCGGCGTGCGATGCGTGGCCCTTGGTCCACACCCAGGTGGTCTGGTGGCGCGCCACTTGTTCGTCCAAATCTTTCCATAGGTCCTGGTTGATCACGGGCTTCTTGGCCGCCGTCAGCCAGCCCTTGCGCTTCCAGCCGTGAATCCAGGTGGTGATGCCGTTCTTGACGTATTCGGAATCCGTCACCACTTCCACCGCGCAGGCTTCGGTGAGGGCGCGCAAACCCTCGATGGCGGCGCGCAGCTCCATGCGGTTGTTGGTGGTGTGCGGCTCCGATCCCCACATTTCCTTGGTGTGGTGATTGTGGAGCAGAATCGACGCCCAGCCGCCGGCGCCCGGATTGCCCAGGCAGGAGCCATCGGTGATGATCTGAACTTTTTTCACGGGATCAGGCTTCACCGGATCAGGAAACCGCCGCCGGTTCGGCCTGGAAGAATTCGTCCACCAGATCGAGAATAGCTTGCGGCTGCTGCGCCTGGTAGATGGACGCGCGAAGCTGCGCGCCGTGGCGCACGCCGTGTGTGAAGTAAGTGGCAAACTGTTTCATCTTGCCGACCGTATCCTTCTCGCCGCGCTCTACCAGCATCGCGTAATAGCGCCGCATCATCTGGTAGCGGTCGTGCTCGCTTGGCTGCTCGTAGGCGCCGGTCGCCAGGTACTGCTCGATCTGTCGGAAGATCCACGGATTGGAGCTTGCCGCGCGGCCTACCATCACCGCATCGCAGCCGGTTTCGGCCACCATGCGGACGGCGTCCTCCGGCGTGACGATGTCGCCGTTGCCGATCACCGGGATCTTCACCGCGGCTTTCACCTCCGCGATGCGGCTCCAATCGGCTTTGCCGGCGTAGCCCTGCTCGCGCGTGCGCGGGTGCAGCGCGATGGCGTCCAGGCCGCAATCTTCCGCCAGCCGCGCCAACTCCACCGTCACCAGTTCGCGATCGTTCCAGCCGGCGCGATATTTCAGCGTGAACGGGATCGTCACCGCGCGCCGCACTTCGCGCAACAGGCGCTCTACCAGCGGCAGGTCGCGCAACAGGCCCGATCCGCCGTTGCACCGCACCACCTTGTTCACCGGGCAGCCCAGATTGAGGTCGACGATGTCGAAGCCCAGGTGCTGGCACACGCGCGCGGCATCCGCGCACACTTGCGGATCGGCGCCGAACAACTGCGCCGAAATCGGCCGCTCTTCCGCTTCGAAGGCCAGGTACTTCAGCGTGCGCGTAGGCTTGTGCGCCGTTCCCGCGGCCTTCACGCCGTGGGAGCTGGTGAATTCCGTCATCATCAGCCCGCAGCCGCCCAGGTTGCGGATGAAGCGCCGGAACACGGTATCGGTGACGCCCGCCATCGGCGCCAGCACCGTGGCCGGAGCAACCCGCACCGTGCCAATCGAAAACTCGCTGGGAAATGCGCGCATGGGCTAGGGCCTACTTCAATCTTACCGGTTGCCAGCGGGAAACGGCAGTGGGGCAGGCGCTTCGGGCGCGCGACACAGGAATGGCGAAACTCTCCATTGCTAATGAATTCCCGCGAATCTGAGCGTAGGGGTACGCAACGCTTCTTTCTTTCAGGAGGCTTTGTATCAGGGCACGGCTTTGAGGCGTGCCGAAGGATCGCGAGAAATGTGGGGGCTTCAGCCCCTGCGCCCGCAGGAAAGCCACAGCGGCTAAAGCCATTGGCTACCGATGTGTTGTGGCACGGCTGAAGCCGGTGCCCTGATACAAAGCCAGCCGCCGAGTTCCCACTTCCATGTCGCACACCCAGGCGCTTCCGCCGGCCAACCGATCGCTTGTTTGTTCGCAAGGAACCGGTGGCAAGACCGCCGGCGCTACCGCACCTCTGGTGTGACCAGCCGCACGCATTAACACCTCCTAACATTAACTTCGTTTCAGGACCCGCAACGCCATCCCCTGCGCCGCGTTTGAACGTGTAGGAGGTTGAACAAAATGAAACGGAAACTTTTGACGGCTTCATTCCTGATGGCGGGATCGTTGTTCACCGGTTGCGCCGGAGGCGCCGCGGTCATCGTGGAACCGCCGCCGCTGCGGTACGGTGTGATCGGCGTGGCGCCCGGTGCGGGCTTCGTCTGGACCGAAGGATTCTGGGATCTGCGCGGCAGCGCATGGGTCTGGGCTCCCGGCCGCTGGGTCCGCCCGCCGCGCGCGCGCGCCGTGTGGGTGGCTCCCGCGTGGCGCCACGAAGGCGCTCACTGGCGCTACTACCGCGGCCGCTGGCGCTAGCGCCGGCAGGTAGGACGGGCCATCGTGTTTCGTGGTCTGTCATGTTCCGTTACAACGCGAGACTTGACAGACGACAAAAACCGATCGTCCGTCCTACTGGTCTACGCTGTCGCCTGCCGGGCGCTCAGGCGCGCCTTGCGAATGCGCAGGTACACGATCCGCACCATCGCCAGCACCGGCACCGAAAGGAAGGTCCCCTGGATGCCAGCGATCTCCGCGCCGGCGAACACACCGAACAGCACCAGCAGGGGATGCAGTTGCACCCCTCGCCCCATCAGGTGCGGCGAGACCACGTAGTCCTGAACCACGCGGAACAGCACCACAAACACCACAATCGGCACCAAGTTCACGCCTGCCAGACTGGCCACGATAAGGATCAGCGCGATGGCGGTGACCGGGCCCAGCATGGGAATGAATTCCAGCAGGCCGCCGACGGCCGCCAGCAGAATCGCATACGGCATTCGCATTACGGAGAAGAAAATGGCGTACGTCGCGAACGCCGCTGCCGAGAGCAGGAACAGCGCGCGCATGTAGTGCGCCAGCAGCAGGTTCACGTCGGAGATTACGTCGTCGAGCAGCGCGCGGCGCGGGCCCTCCTCCAGCAGATCGAGAAAGTGCCCCCGCATGGTCGTCGCGTCCTTCAGGAAGAAAAACGCCAGGACGGGTATGATCACTACGTAGATGAGGTTGCTGGCTACGCCCAGAAGCCGCAGCCCATACTGCGGCAGCTCGGAGATCAGGCTCTGCGAACGCGTCGCCACTTCGGAGCGGACCCTTTCCGCGATCTGCGCTCTCATCGAATGGTCGCTGGGCGGCGGGTGCTGCCAGCTCTCCACCATGGTGGGAAACCTCAGGGCGAGCACCGAAGCCTCGTCTACCACCCGCACGCCGAGCAGATATCCGAGCGCGCCCACAATCGCCACCACGATTACAAACGCCAGCGCCAACGCCGCCGTTCGGGTACGGCGCGCCGGAAAAATACGGTCGAGCAGGTTCACCAGTGGCGCAAGCACATAGGCAAACAATAGAGCCAGCGTGAAAACGAATAGCGTCTTGCGCGCCAGATAAACCACGTAGAGCAGCAGCAGCACAAGCGCCGCCGTCCACGTGGAGCGGGCGGCGCGCTTGTCAAAGCCGAGCATATCGCGGAGAGTCCTGGAGGATTATCCTACCACGCTTGGTAGGGCACGCTTTAGCTTGCCAACGCCCGCTTGCGGGCGGATTGTTTTTCACTGCTTCCGATGGCATGCGCCATCAGGCGTTCGAGCATACAATGATCCTGTGCAAGTCAAGACATCCATCACCGCGCGCCTCGAAAGAGAGGCTCGCGACCGCAGAGACATCGAGATCATCGAACTGAACGCCGGGAGCCTGAATCGCGAGGCCATGGATACGTTCGAATACCAGCGCCTGTCAAGCCTCATGCGCAAGCCTGGATCCGCCAATTAACCTCCATGCCTGAGTTCGACGCCATCCTTTTCGATTTCGACGGCGTGCTGGCCGATACCGAGCCGGTTCACTGGGCGTGCTGGGCCGAGGTGCTGAAGCCGTTCGGCATCACGCTCGAATGGGATTATTACCGCGATCACGGCATAGGCATCGACGACAAGGATATGCTGCGGACGCTGGCCGGGCTCGCCAACCCGCCGCTCGACTGGCGGACGCTCTACGCCGAGTATCCCAGGAAGAAAGAGCTCTTCCGCCGGCGAGTGCTTGCCCATCCGCCTTTTGACCCGGCGCTCGATGCCTTTCTCGAAAACCTGCACCGCAGCTACAAACTGGCTGTGGTGACGTCGAGCGCGCGCGACGAAATCGATCCCCTGCTGGCCGCCGGCGGTTTGCGGCGCCACTTCGACGCGCTGGTCGGCGCGGAGGATGTGACGCACTACAAGCCCGACCCGGAACCGTATCGCAAGGCCGCGGAATTGTTGGGTGCGCGCACGCCGCTGGTGGTGGAAGATTCCGCTGCCGGTCTGGCCAGCGGGCGCGCCGCCGGTTTTGCCGTGCTCGCCGTTACCACGCCGTCCGAAGTGCCCGCGCTGGTGACGCGCCGCCTGGCCGAAAGAGCGGGCTGACGGGCGGGGCGCGCCCAGTGTACTCTGAAATTAGTGTCTCCCACACACGGGCATCATTCGAAAGCAGTCTCTCCCGGTTCCAAGAAGAAGACCGCCGAAACGCTGCGCAGCTCCTGGCCGCTGGTGGTCGAGCTGGTGCGGCCGCGCCGCGCCCTGTTCGCTCTCGGCCTGTTGTTGACGTTGATCAACAGCGTCTGCGGCATCGTGCTGCCGGGTTCCACCAAGTTCCTGATCGATGACGTCATCACCAAACATCAGACGAAACTGCTGCTGCCGCTGGTGGGCGCGGTTTTGCTGGCGACGCTGATTCAGGGCGCCACATCCTATTCGCTCACGCAACTGCTTTCCAAAGAGGCGCAGCGTCTGATTACGGAAATGCGTCGCCGCGTGCAGCAGCACATCGGCCGGCTGCCGGTGGCATACTACGATGCCAACAAAACCGGCGCGCTGGTTTCCCGCATCATGACCGACGTGGAAGGCGTGCGCAACCTGGTGGGCACCGGGCTGGTGGACTTCGTGGGCGGGATCATGAAGGCGCTATTTTCGCTCGCGGCTTTGGTCTACATCAGCCCGCTGCTCACCGGCCTGGCGCTGCTGTTCATCGGCGCTTTCGGTTTCGGGCTGAGCAAGGCGTTTCGCCGCATCCGGCCGATCTTTCGCGAGCGCGGCAAGATCAACGCGGAAGTCACCGGCCGGCTCACCGAATCGCTGGCCGGCGTGCGCGTGGTGAAGGGCTATCACGCGGAGGCCGAGGAAGCCAACGTGTTCGCGGGTGGAGTGCAGCGCCTGTTGGACAACGTGCTGAAGAGCCTCACCGCCATTTCGCTGATGAGTCTATCCGCCACCGTGCTGATGGGCCTGGTGGGAGCGACCGTGATGTTTCTCGGCGCGCGCCAGATCGGCGCCGGCACGCTGACGCTCGGCGGCTTCATGAGCTTCACTATGTTCCTGGCCTTCCTGGTGGCGCCCATGTTCCAGGTGGTGGGCATCGGCACACAGCTCACCGAAGCGCTGGCCGGCCTGGACCGCACGCAAGAGGTGTTGCACGAAAGGCCCGAAGACGAGGAGCCGCGCCGCACGACCGCCATCGGGACCCTCCAGGGTTATCTCACGTTCGACCGAGTGACCTTCGCCTACGACCCCGGCAAGCCGGTGCTGCATGAAGTGAGCTTCGCCTCCGCGCCCGGCACCGTCACCGCGCTGGTGGGCCCGTCGGGCTCCGGGAAATCCACCGTCATCAGCCTGATCGCCGCGTTTCACGAGCCCAGCGAGG
>Ga0116130_1000994_pt1 | contig 16904 bp, 14 predicted proteins | sample June2015DPH_17_5_FD_89733 | JGI IMG/M metagenome (GOLD analysis project Ga0116130, IMG submission 89733) | Peatland microbial communities from SPRUCE experiment site at the Marcell Experimental Forest, Minnesota, USA - June2015DPH_17_40 | ecosystem: Environmental > Terrestrial > Soil > Wetlands...
GGCGATGTACTTGCGCAGCCACGCCGCCGCCCGCTCTCCGATCGGCACGTAACGGTCCTTCTTGCCCTTGCCCTGGTTGACCAGGATCAGGCCGCGGTCAAGCTGGAGATCGAAGAGTTTCAGGCGCACGACTTCCAGACGCCGCAAGCCGGTCGCATAGATCGTTTCGAGGATGGCGCGGTCGCGCAAGCCGATAGGTTCCTCGACCTCGCACAGCGTCATGATGCGCTCGACCTCTTCAACGGAGAGGATGGTCTTGGGCAGAGTGCGGCCCAGCCTGGGCAGGTCGATCTCCGACGCCGGATTGTGCAGGATGTGGTTCTGCCTGGTCATCCATCGGAACCAGACGCGCAAGGGAACCAGCCGCGCGTGCTGGCTGCGGAAGGTCAGCGGCTCCCCATTCTTTTTGCGGTAGAAGAACAAGTACCGCTGATAGCGTTCGAGCACGGGCCGCGTAACCTCGATGGGTTCGCGCAAGCCGTGTTCATAGGCCCACTCGATGAAAAAGCCGATGTGCACGAGACGGTTCTTCACCGTGAACTCGGAGTATCCGCGCACTCTGAGCGCGTCCAGATGCTCGTACATGAGCAGTTCCATCGGCGTCCTGGGCGCGGCCTGGGGCTTGCGGGTTTTGGTTATGCGGGCCATGCGCTGCCCCCTGTTCTGCCGTTGGGCTTCTGTGCGGCTACGACTACGACGGGAGCTTGCGGGAAGCCGTTGGCCTCGGCCCCCCTATATGCGTTTTTTGCGCTTTTGCCGGAAAAACCGTCTTCCACCCGCGTCATTGCTGGCGATTTCGCATCGTGACCACCCCCAGACACCCCCGTGACACCCCCGTGTCCGGCGGGTGACACCCCGGCCTCGAAGCGTGACACCCCCTCCTCAGACCGTGACCGCTTCGCGCCGTAGCTCAGCCCCGGCAACACCGGCCTGCCGTTCTCGTCCATCTCGAAGTTGAGCGCATAGACGAAGCTCTGACCGGCTGCGCCGCGATGCAGGGCCAGATACTCAAGGTCTTCAAGGCGCGAGAGATGTTTCTTTAGCTGTGAGTCTCCCCAGCCGGTGAACTGCCGCACGGTGGCCCGCGTAAAGCGATAGTCCAACCGCTCGATCTGGAGCCGTTCGCATTCCGCCGTCACCATCTTGTCGATCAGCAGCAGCAGGCGGCGCGTCTGCGTCTGCACGTCGTCCAGCGAACGCATCAGCACGTGACTGGCAAGCTCCCAGGCCAGCTTCACGTCGGCTTCCGTGGCCTCGATGTACTCCAGCCGCACGTCCTCCGCGATGCTGGTTTTGATCTCGCGCTGATGCTGATAGAGCAGCGTGATCGCCTGGATCAGCGCGATGAACTTCATGTGGTCGCGCCGGGTCCGGGTCATGGTATCGGGGAAACGGCGTTCCTTCAAGCATTCGATCACCACATCGACCGGACGCAGCAGCCGCTGCGCGTTGCGGTGCAGGCGCACGATCTTCGTTCGCCGCGTCCGCGCCTTCAAGCCTTCGAGCGTCTGCGCTTCGCGCTGCTTCTGATGGATGGCCTGCGTCTGTTCGCGGTCCTCGTTGACCGCAAGCACAAGGCAGCGGTTCATCAACTCCTCGTCCACCTCGTGCGCCGTGGTCGTGAGGAAGATCATCACCGGGCCTTCGACCGTGTACTCATGCGTCACGTGCTTGCCGCTCACCGGGTCTTTGCCGGTGCTGGCGATATTCAGCTTGCCCTCCGACTGCAACAGCTTCAACGGATAGCTCGCGGCCTCCGCGCCCTGCTGCTCGGCGATGGCCAGGATTTTGTGCTTGAGATTCTTTTGCCCCATGTAGAAAAGGGCTTGGCCGGTCATGGCCGTGTAGCTCTCCCGGTGTTCCTCCGGCATGAAGTCGAGTACCGCCTCCATCAGCGAACTCTTGCCCGCAGACGATGAAGACTGCACCACGACGGCCAGCGGCTTCGCCAGCAAGCGCGAGACCGCCGCCAGATAACTGACCTTCTTGTTTGTTTCCTCGCCCACCGCGCCGCACTTCTCGAAGTCCTCAAGCACACGCTCCAACAGGCGCGGATCGCGCAGCAACTCCATCGCGGCCGCCTGCTCCTCGGCCGTCATCAGCGCGGTTTCTTCGGGCGGCGCAAGTACCTTGGCGATGCGCTCCCGCTGCAACTCCGCAAGCACTGTCCACAACTGGCCCACCTCGCGGTGGATCGTCTCTTCCTTCGCGGCGAGCTCGTGCGCGGCCTGCTTCACGAACGCCGCCCGCTGACGAAACGCCTCCATGTCCAGCGTGTCGCCGTGATAGCAGAACTCGCCGCGCACGTTCCGCCCCGACACCTTCACGTTCACGCGCATCTGACCCCGGCTCGTGCATTTGTCCAAGCCCAGTACGCGGTACTCGCGCGGCCCGATGCTCACCGCCACTTCGCCGCCCTCCGTCTTCACCTGCGGCTCGGCGGGCACAGAGAGCGGCATGGGCCGCGCGGCTGGCTCCTCTACAGGAACGGCGGGTAAAGCCACGGCATTTACAGCTAAAGAAAAAGCTCTCTCCGGCGGCTTCTCTGGCTCCGGGCCTGGCTCACTCGCAACCGGCGCAAGTGCCGCGCCTGGCTCCGGCGTCGGCGCTGGCATTGGCTCCTCGCTCTTTTTTTCTTTAGCTGTGCTTTTGGTTTCCGCTGGCAGTGGCTCGATGGCTGGCGCCGCCGCCCGAACTGGCTCGGCCACGATCACCGGAACCGGCGCGCGGCCCGCTGGCCGTGGGCCTTTGCCCATCCACGCCGCGCCGGTCAGCAACACGCCCAGAGCCTTCGCCGCTGGCTGCGTCACACGCGCGTATTCGTTCGCGTCCTGGCCCTTCGGGAACTGCACACGGAAGCACTCGACGCCCATTTCCATCAGTTCCTCGGCCAGCTTCGCGGCGGCTTTGTCTCCGGCGTCGTCGCGGTCGTAAGCGATGTACACGCGCTCGGTGCCGTGCCGCTCGAAGGCCGCGCGATGGTCCGCTGTGAAGCCGTTCACGCCATAGCTCGCCGTGACATTCCGGTAGCCCGCGCACCAAAACGTCAGCGCGTCGATCAGCGCCTCGCACAGGATGATTTCTTTGGAAGCGATCAGCGCCTCTTCATTCCATACGCCCCGGTGCTGGCCTTTCAGGTACAGGTGGTAGTCCGTCCCGCCGCGCAGATTGTCGTTGATCTTCCGCCCGTACATCTCCGCCACGTCGCCTGCTGGCGTAATGACCGGGATAACCAGCGAGCCGTTGAAGTGCTCGTGGCCGGTCTCCCGGTAGATGCCCAACTCCTCCAGCCGCTTCCGTACCGCCGCGCCGGCGGCGCGGTTCTTCGCCGGCAGGCACAGCCCCAGCGTCCGGTTGGCGAAGCCCAGCCGGAACCGCTCGGCCATCTCCGCCGACTTCAACCCCCGGCCCTCCAGATACCGTTGCGCCTCGGGCGAGTTCCGCAACGCCTCCTGGTAGAAGCCCACGATTTTCAGCAGCAGTTCCCGGTCTCCGGCCTCCGCCGTCACCGGCGCGGGCAGCTTCCGCACTGTGCATTGCTTGACCGGCTGGATCGGACCTACAGCTAAAGAAAAATGGTCCCTCTTCAACAACTCCAGCGCGTGATGGAAGCTGATGCCCTCGGCCCGCATCACCCACAGGATCACGTCGCCGCCCTCCCCGCAAGCGCCCTTGCAGCTCCACACGTTCTTCACCGGGTCGATATTCAGGCTGGGGTTCCGGTCGTCGTGGAACGGGCACAGCCCGATCAGCTCCTTGCCGCTGCGCGTCAGCTTGATCCCCCGCGCCTCCGCAAGCCGCTGGATGGACACCTCCCGCTTGATCCGCTCCTTCACGTCCTGGGGAACATAGGGCATCCGTGGACCCTCCTTCGCGCCGTCCTGCCGAAAACCTGTCAAGAGGAATATGCGCTAGCTTTTATCTAGCATATAAGCGATACTTGGGTCAACGGATTTGCTGTGAGGTTTCCATGCTGGCTTACCCTACACTCGTGCCGATCAACCATCAGTGGGCCGTCAACTTCCCCGAACACGTGGTCGCCCTGCGCAAGCAAAAGGGCATGACACAGCAGCAGCTCGCCGAGAGGATCGGCGTCCATGTGGCCCAGATTCGCCGCTATGAGGCCGGAACCTCGCAGCCTACCCTGGATGTTGTCCGCAGTCTCGCAGTTGCTCTGGGAGTAAGCGCGGATGAGCTACTTTTTGCCAAGGATGAGCGCGGGCCAGACGCGGCCCTCAAGCTCCAGTTCGAGGCCGTCTCCCGCTTCGACCCGGAGTCCAAGAAGGTCGTCCAGCAGGTGCTCGATTCGATGATTCTCCAGCAAGAAGCCCGCCGCTGGTCCGCTGAACGATAGCGCCGGGAGCCGTCGCCCTGGTCATGTGGAACATGAGAAAAAGACATTTTTCTCATAGATGGAAAACACCCGCAGCGGAGGCATCAGTCAAGGCCGCGTCAGCGCCGCTGCAAGCGGGCGGAGCGTAGCGGAGAGCCTTTACGGATGCCGGAGCAGAGGGTACGCGGCATCAGCCGCGCCGCGTGGCCGGACGCGCCGTGTACTCCTCCAGCCGATCTCGGGCCACGCGCACTTTGCGCTGCTTGATCTCGGCGACAAGATCGTCGAAGGCTTTCTCCGTCATCGTCTGGCCCGTCGCCACCGGGCGCAGTGCATAGGTCACAAGCAAGCGGCACGCTGTGGCCTCGATCATCTCGGGACTCGGCTGCGCGCCGGCTTTGTCGCGTTCCACCTCGGCAAGAATCAACCCGCGTATCAGCTCCGCGTGCGTCTGCTTGCGCTTCGCGGCCAGCGCCTCCAGCTCGCCCGCCTCGGCCTCGTTCAGCTTCGTTCCCACGTGCCGCACACGGTACCGCGCTCGTTTCGCCGCTTCCGCGGCAAGGTTCTTCTCATCCAGCAGCGCCATCCCTCCAGCCCTCCCAACAGCCGCGTTTACGCACGTATACGCGGGTTTCCCCTAGGAAACCCGCAACGCGCTATCTATTGGACGATGAGAGAGTTGCTTCCGGAGCGGAGCAGGTTTCCCCGCAGTTACCCTCCGAGGGGTGGAGTGTCGCAGATACACCACATGCGAAGCATGTCCGCCTTTCGCCGGTCGCGCCGAGGATGCCAACGGAGACTCCAGACGCAAGCAAGCCGCCCGCTCATCGCGATAAGACTGCGATGAACGGGCCACAGCTTCTCATCGCTCAGCATGATTCTTCAGGGCTGATGACCGGGCCACCTGCCGTGTACTTCGGTTGGGTATAGCGATGAGGCAGAAGGAGGCCACTGACGCAAGCAAGCAGCCCCGGAAGGCGGCCTGCGGCCACTAGATCGAGATTCATCCTCGGACGGAAGCGTCGGCCAGCGGCTGTGGCCCATCTACCTTCGTAACGCCCTTTCTCCACACGATAAACGCGTAGATCAGGGCACCATAGTGCAACCCAAAAAGTAGCGCAAAAAACCACCCGATCCGCGCTAGAACGGAAGAACGCTCCACGGCTATCCAGTAGATCCACATTGTCACGTAGAGACAAATTGCTCCGATGCCCGCATAGGCGCCACAAATATCTAAGAACACCACGAGCGGCCCCGGCAACAAATCGAGCAGCTTAAGGTTCGTTATTGCTGAGATGCCCCAGCAGAGCAGTAGAACGATGGTCATCCCTGCCAGCGCGATTACCCAGGAGGCAACCGCCCTAAACAAGAAGCCTGGAAGCGTGTACTTGTTCCTGAGTACGTAGTAGCTCACTGATCCCTCCTATTCACGATCCTGTCCAAGAGTATGTTGGGCTTCTGTTCTGGCACACACATTCAGGTTAGTTCGGAAGAATCTTCTTCACATATTTGTTTACCTCACTGTTGACTTGCTGCTTCACTGCTTCGCCGAACTCCTTTGCCTTATCCAGGTCGGCACCAACTGCGCCACCAAAGGCTCCATCGTGGCCCGAAACCTCGATCTCATTGGGAGTAGCCTCAGCGTGTCCTGCACCCGCGCTCGGCGTACAGCATTGGAAGGTAGGTTTCTTAATATCCATCTTCCCATCCTTTTCAACTTGCATCTCAGCTGAGGCCTTCACTCCGGCTTCTTTGTTGCCGGCCTTTATCCCCGCGGTGGCCTCCGCCTTGAGGGTCGTTGTTTCCCCGCTCCGAGTTTTCTTAACTTCCATGCCAATCGTCGCCTTGGCTTCGGCTTTGAATTCCTTCGTTACCTTGACCCCACCACCGACACCGCCCTCTACGCTTACCTTTACATAAAAGATATCCTTAAATTTATCTGTAAGATAATCCCAGTCGATGTGCCCATCCGCATCCACGCGTACGAGCGGGTTGTTCCGCACATAGGCGTAGAGGTTGAGGCTCTGCGGATCGTCCAGCTTCGCGTAGGGGACGGGAGCAACCTTCGCGCTCCAGTCCGGCGACATGAACCGTCCCATTGAACTTGCGTAGTACCTTGCCCCGAAGTAGTCATTGCCTGATTCGCTATCACGTTCTTTGCCGGTATAGCGTGATCGGATGCGCTCCAGATGCAACGCTGCTTGCAAGCCTAATGCAGTTGTGGAGTTGCAGACTTCATGCACCTGATGCAGTGCAGGATTTTTACTCGAAAACCCCAGACGCGGTTTTTCTCTTAGCTGCGGCATTGCAGCTAGAAGCGGTTCCGGGAACGCGGCGCTGGAGGCAAGTTGCATCTGCATCCGATTGTACGACTTGAGGGGCTGCATTGCGCAGCAGGTTGTGCGCTGCATTGCGCACAGATTGCACGGCGGCAGTGCTGCGGATTGCGCGCGGCAGTGCACACCGTTTGTACGCGGGTTGTGCGCGACATTGTGCGACGGAAGAGCGCAGATTGTGCGGGGGATTGCGAACGGATTGTGCGGGGGATTGCGAACGGATTGCGCGGCGGATTGCAGCGCGGATCGCGCATCGGGGGCCGGTTCCGGGACGGAAGCGGCCCCTCTTTAGCAGCTAAAGAAGCTACTAAAAGAAGAACTGCGCGCGCGTTATTCGCGGTCTTCTTCGGCCTCCGCTGCAAGCATCTGGGAGAGTGCTTCGGCGTCGGGAGTTGTGACTTTTGTGGCCGGGTTCTCGCCCTTTTCGAGCATGGCTCCGGGATGGGTTGCGGCATGGACTTGTTGCAGGGTTCGGATGGCAACCTGCGTGTAAATCTGCGTGGTCTTGATGTCCTCGTGACCGAGCATCTGCTGGATGAAGCGTATATCGGCTCCGCCCTCGTGCATCAGCGTGGCCATCGTGTGCCGGAAGAGATGGCAGGAGCCGGTCTTTCCCAGCTTGGCCGCGTTCACCCTTTCTTTGACCGCGAAGCTCAGATGATCGCGGCTGAACGGCTCGCCCTGGGCCGTCAGGAAGACGGTCATGTCGTCCGGCTCGACGGCAAGCTGCGGGCGCGCCTCCCGGATGTACTTCTGGAGCCACGCTATCGCCCGCTCTCCGATGGGCACATAGCGGTCCTTCTGACCCTTGCCCAGGCGAACCAGGAGCAGGCCCCGGTCGAGCGAGAGGTCGTACAGTTTGAGCGCGATCATCTCCATGCGGCGCAGACCGGTTGAGTACAGCACCTCCAAGATGGCGCGGTCCCTGAGTCCGATTGGCTCCTCGATCTCGCACAGTTGCATGATCCGCTCGACCTCCTGAACAGAGAAGATGTTCTTCGGTAGGGCGCGGCCCAGCCTGGGAAGTTCCAGTTCTGAGGCCGGGTTATGCAGGATGTGATTCTGCCGCGTCATCCAGCGGAACCACACCCGCAACGGGACCAGGCAAGAGTGCTGCGAACGGAAGCTCAACGGCTCGCCGTTCTTCTTCCGGTAGTGGAACAAGTGCCGCTGATACCGCTCCAGCACGGGCCGAGTGATCTCGACCGGATCGGTAAGCCCGCGCTCCTTGCACCACTGGAGGAAAAAGCCGATGTGGACCTGCCGGTTTCTGACCGTGTGCGTGGAGTAGTTCTGTACTGCAAGCGCGCGCAGATGGTCCAACATCAGCGATTCGAGCGGCGTCTCCGGGAGCGCCTGAGGTTTGCGAGTTTTGGTTATGCGCGCCATGGCCGCGCCTCCTTTCTGTGTGTGCGATTACGACGAGCAAGGCCACTTTTCTCCTGCCCCCGTATAAGTGTTTTTCCGGATTTCTGCGCCGGATTGCATAAAGCCCCCGTGAACATTGGCGATGAGCGGCATTCAAGCAACCCGACACCCCGCCGACTTGGGGCCGACTTGACCCCGACAACTGGCCTTTCAGCCCCGACTTCTTTTCGTCGTACTCACTTCTTTCGCAGCTTTTCAACGTCGATCAGCCCGCCCAGCACCGGCTTTCCGCCGTCGGCGGGCCGCGTGAAGACAAGCTCGTAGACGATGCTTTGCCCACGGCCGCCGCGATGGATCAGCAGATATTCCAGTTCCTCCAGCCGATGCAGATGGATTTTCAACTGCGTATCGCCCCAGCCGGTCGCCTCGCGCACGTCGCGGCGCGAGAAGCGATAATCGGAGCGTTCCATCTTCTGCCGCTCACACTCCGCCGTGACCATCTCATCGACGGCCAGCAGCAACCGCCGCGTCTGCGGCGGCAGTTCGTCCAGCGACCGGCCCAGCACCTCGTGCGCCAAGCGATTCGCAACGGCGATGTCGTCGAGAGTCACCTCGATGTACTCGACCGCGCGGCCATTGTGCTCGACCGTCTTTCGGGGCCGCTGATGCTGATGCAACAGCGCAACGCTGCGGATGAGCGTCAGATACTTCATGTGATCGCGCCGGGTCCGCGTCTGCGAGTCGTGGAAGGTAAGCTCCCGCGCGTAGGGATTGACCACGGAAACAGGCTTCAAGAGCCGCTGCGCGTTGCGATGTACGGCGAGCACCGCCGCGCGGTCCTGCCGCCGCAACAGCCCTTCGACCGTCTGCGCCTCGCGCTGCACTCGGTGGATGGCCTTCGTCTGCTCCCGGTCCTCGTTGACCGTAAGAACCAAGCAGCGATTCAACATCTCTTCGTCGAGGTCGATGGCCGTCGTGGTCAGGAAGATCATCACCGGGCCTTCGACTTTATATTGATGCGTTATATGTCGGCCCGTGGCCGGGTCTTTGCCTGTCGAGGCGATGGTCAGTTCGCCTTCCGACTGCAACAGCTTCAACGCATAGGCCGCATTGTGCGCGCCCTCCTCCTCCACGATGGCCAGCACCTTGTGCTTGAGGTCGGCTTCGCCCATGTAAAAGAGCGATTGACCTGTCATGGCGGAGTATTGCACCCGCTGCTCGTCGGGCAGGAACGCCAGCACAGCTTCCATCAGCGAACTCTTGCCCGCCGCCGATGACGATTGCACGATCACCGCGAGCGGCGATTCCAAGTGCCGCGAGACCACGCCCAGATAACCCACGAGTTTGTTAGTTTCCTCGCCCACAACGCCACACCGGGCGAAGTCTTCGACGATGCGCTCCAACAGGCGCGGATCGCGCAGCAACTCCATCGCCTGGGCGCGCTCCTCCGGGCCGATCTCGACTTCTTTCTTTTCCGGCTCCAGAGCCTTTTTGATCTGCTCGTCTTGCAGTTCCTCCAGCTTCAACAGCACACGGCCAAGGTCGCGGCGCAACACCTCTTCCTTGATGCCAAGTTCCTCGGCGGCTTGCTTGGTAAAGCCGCTGCGCTGCCGCGCTGAGTAAAGGTCCAGCGTGTCTACGTGGAAGGCGGACTCATTGCGCGGCGTTTTGCCCGACACAAGCACATTGACCTTCATCAGTTCATAACTCAGATTCTTGTGAAGGCCACGGATGCGGTAACGCCGCTCGCCCTGCTGCAGGAAGATGTCCTCGCCGCGCATCTCGACCGGAACGTCTATCGTCGGCGCGGGCGCTGCCGTGGCTGGCTCCGGCGCTGTCGGCGCAACCGGCTCCGGCTCGGCGGCTAAGGAAAAAACCTGTTCTTCGATTTTGGCGGGGGATAGCTCTGGAGTGATTTCGACGGGCGCAACGGTGGCGAACTCGATCTCGGCCTCGATCTCAGTATCGACGGGTTCCGCCGCGATGATTTCTTCTTTAGTCGCTGCTTTTGTCTCTGCTGGCAGTGGCTCGATGTCCGGCTCCGTGCTCGGCTCCGGTTCGGCCTCGATGACCGGCTCCAGCGCGCGCAGCTCTGGCCGCTGGCCCTTGCCCAGCCATTGCGCCTTATTCAGCAGCACGACCAGACTCTTCGCCGCTGGCGTTACCTTGCGCGCGTACTCATTGGCGTCCATGCCTTTGGGGAAGAGAACGCGGAAGCATTCGATACCCATCTGCATCAGTTCCTCGGCCAGCTTCTCCGCTGCCTTGTCGCCCGCTTCGTCTCGGTCGTATGCGATGTACACGCGCTCCGTGCCGTGCCGCTCGAAGGCCGCGCGATGATCGGCTGTGAAGCCGTTCACGCCATAGCTTGCCGTTACGTGCCGGATGCCCGCTGTCCAGAACGTCAAGGCGTCGATCAGCGCCTCGCACAGAACGATCTCTTTTGAGACGATCAACGCCTCTTCGTTCCACACGCCCGCGTGTTCGCCGGGAAGATACAGATGGTCCGGTGTTCCTGGGCGCAGATTCGGCGTGATTTTGCGCCCGTACATCTCTGTCACTTCGCCCTGGCCATTGATGACCGGGATAACCAGCGAGCCGTTGAAGTGCTCGTGTCCGCTCTCCCGCAGGATGCCCAGCTTTTGCAGGCGTCCGCGCATTGCCGCGCCGGCGGCGCGGTTCTTCGCCGGCAGGCGATAACCCAGCGTCCGGTTGGCGAAGCCAAGCCGGAAGCGGTCGATGATCTCGGAAGATTTGAGGCCGCGCGATTCCAGATACTTCATCGCCTCCGGCGACTGTTTCAGCGTCTCGTTGTAATAGCCCACGACCTGCAACAGCAACTCGCGCTCGTCCGCATCCCGCGCCACGGGCGGCGGCAGTTTGCGCACCGTGCCATGCTTGACCGGCTGGATTGGATCGGCGGCTAAGGGAAGATGGTCCGCTTTCAGCAACTCGACTGCATGGCGGAAGCTGATGCCCTCGGCCCGCATTACCCAGTCGATCACCGTTCCGCCCGTATTGCAGGCTCCCAGACAGTGCCAGAGATTTTTACTCGGAGTGATGACAAGCGAGGGCGTCCGGTCGTTGTGGAAGGGGCACTTGCCCAGCAGGTCCGCACCGTGCCGGTGCAGCTTGATGCCCCGCGCCTCGGCCAACCGCTGGACGGAGACCTCGCGTTTCAGCCGCTCGACCTCGTGCTCTGGGATGCGCGCCATTTTGACCGCCTTTCGTAAAAAACGTGTCAAGAACTATTTCAAGAAAATTACCGTCTTAAAATATAAGTATCATACTGATAGACGAGTGGCACAGTTTTTTTGCCCTTAGACTGATTTCGTATGCCAAGGATTTCCAGACTCAAGCTCTCCCCCATCGACCCCGGCCCGGAGTCGATAGGCCAGCGTATTGCCCGCATCCGCAAGGAACGCGGCTATACCCAGAGGGAAGTTGCCGAGCGCATCGGCCTCATTCCGGCACTCGTCTCCGACTACGAAAATGACAAGCTCCGTCTCAACGCCGACATGATCCTGCGTTTTACCGAAGTTCTTGAAGTCTCCGCCGATGAACTGCTCCGCTCGCAGCCCGGAGCACTGCCGGGCCGCAAGCCCAGCCGCAAGGTTCTGCGCCGCCTGGAGCAGATCGAGAGCCTGCCCCGCCGCAAGCAAGATGCCTTGCTCACGACCATCGACGCTTTTCTCAGCAGTACCGCCGGATAGACCGCGACATGATGAGTGAACCATTGCTTCCATTGCAACCGGACGTGTTGCACTTTGACCTGCACGATGGGCCGCTCACCGAAGATGAGCTGACGCGGCTGGCCTGGCTCGATCTTTTTGGCCACATGAAGGACATCTGCGACACGCTGAACGGCGGCGGCTGTCTCGGCTGGTTTCATCTTCCGCAAGATGCCAAGCTGATCTATGAGAAGCCCTCTCCAACAGAGCACAAGATCGTTTACCGCGTGGGCGCAAGCGAGTATGTATTTCGGCTCTACGTCGATTTCGATTTGCGCTTTCTGCGATACAGCTTTGATCCCTGCCCGGTTACCTTTCAGCGCATGATCGCCATACGCGGCGAACAAGCCTACTTTTCTAACCAAGACAGCGCGCCCGATGGAGACAAGACGATGGAGGACGCGGCGGCAGCTTTGATGCTTGAGTTTCTTCTTCTGGACTCTGACGCTGGCTCTGATGGGGCCGCGTAGTTTGCTTTCTCATGTTTGGAACATGAGAAAAATACATTTTTCTCATAGCTGAGAACCATCCGCAGCGGAGGCATCAGTCAAGGCCGCGCGTTCTTTGCGCGCCGCGTCAGCGGGCGGAGCGAAGCGGAGAGCCTTTACGGATGCCGGAGCGGAGGATATGCCGCGTCAGCGGCCCATGCCCATTCCCTGCACGAACTCATGCGCCTGCACTTGTGCCTGTACCGGCTCGATCTTCTGCGCCGCTGGCTCCTGCTGGATCGCCGATGGATGCGACACGTCCCGGCTCAACGCATGACCCAGCGTCCCGGCGTCGTTGGTGTACATCTGCACATCGAACTGCGCCCGCGATACCGACACATAAGCCATGCGGCTGTTGAGAAGCTGGCTGTGCGCCTGCTCCGAGTCCACATGGACGAGCACGCGGTCGGCGGTCTGGCCCTGGCTGCTGTGGCTCGTCACCGCATAGCCGTAATCAAGATGCGGATGCTGCCGCGCGTTGAACTCGACCTCGCGGCCTGAGTCCATCTTCAGTTTCAGATTGCCGTCGCTGTCGATCTTATCGACGGTCGCCAACTCGCGGCTGGCTATCTTCTGCGGATGATACGGGGCCGTGAACTGCACACGGTCGCCCTCTGAGAAGCTATGCTCCGCCTCCCGGTAGACCGTCACGCCCTGCTGCCGCCGTGGATCGTAGCTCACTTCCTGGCCGCTCTTGCGCTCGACCGTGACCGTGTTCTCCGCACGATCCACGCGCGCAACGCGCGCATACTCTCCGGCCTCGAAGCCGTGCGCCTTGCTGCTCTTCGCATAACGCACGATGTCGCCCGGCTCATAGTTCTGCGCCCATTGCCTATCCGCGCCGGTCAACTCCTGCCGCGTATTCAACACCCGCACCGGATGCTCTTCGCTTTTGACCTGGCCCGCGCCCTGCATCGCACGATGGATGTGCTCGTTGATCTCACGCCGCGATTGATTGTCGGGCGAGACAACAAGCGTATTCTCAGGCCTCCGCACATACTCACGCGCTATCTCGCGGATGCGCTCGCTGCGGTCCACGATCTCATGTACCCGGCCCTGGCTGTCCAGATTGGCGATTGCTTCTTTGACTTCGCCCCGCGCAAGCTGCTCCACGGCCTCTTTCAACGCCGGGTCTTTCTGCCGGATGATCTCGTCAAGCCGCGCCGTGCGCATTCCGGCTTCTTGCAACTGCGCATACGGTCGGCCAGCTTCGACCGCCTCATGCTGCCGCACGTCACCAACGAACAGCACACGATCATTTTCTTTTAGCCGCTCTACGAACGTGTGCATCTGCTTGGTGCTGGCCATGCTCGATTCATCGACCACATAGAGCCGCTTCTGTCCGTCGTCGGCGCGGTCGCCGCGCGTCAAGTGCCGCTGCAACGTCTCCGTCTCCATGCCCGACTCGCCGAGCTTTTGCGCCGCGCGCGACGTGGGCGCAAGCCCCTTGACCTCATAGCCCGCACTGACTGCGGCTTCCCGGATAGCGGCTAAAGAAGTAGTCTTTCCGCCTCCGGCCACGCCCTCAAGTGCCATCATCCGGTCGCGGTTTTCGAGCACGTCTTCGACCGCCCGCCGCTGACTCAAGCTCAGATGCGCATGGTTCGCCTCGACCTGCTGCCGGACCCGGCCATCGGCCAACACTTCGCGGTTGCCCTGGCCCATGCGCATCCGCTCGATGATCTCGCGCTCGTAACCCTGCATCTCGCCGGTTGTGAACGCGCGGCCCGCAAGCCCCGGCCTGCGCTCGACCTCGATCAACTCATGCGCGGCGACGCGACGCTCGAACTCCGCCTTGATCTCCGGCAAGCGCGCCGCGCCCATGCTGTGCTTCAACGCATCGCGCATCAGCGTCCGTTCATCGACGATGGCCTCGCGCTCCGTGCCCCGCTCCCGCGCATAACTCACAGCAGCCTGCGCCACGCGCTGCGACGCTTCCGGCTGAAGCTCAACGCCTGGTCTCCGCTGCGCTTCCTCGATCACCCGTTGCGGCTGATGGCCGTATTCTGCGGCCATTGCCCGGTGCTGCGCCTGGACCTGCTCCGGCGTTAAATCGAGTTTTGCCTCGCGCGTCTTGTGCGCCGCGATCTGCGCGGCTTCCGGCCCGGAGCGGCCCTGCTCCGCAAGTTGTTCCGTGATTTGCTGACGCCGCGGACTCGACGCCTCCAAGTATTCCCGCGTGTAACCCTTGATCTCCGGCTGCCCATGCTCGCCGCGTTCGATCTCGTAACCGAGCGTCTGCAACCGCGCCGACAACTCCGAACGGTAAACCGCCGTCGCGTACTGCTGCGTCTTGTAAAGTTCCTGCGGCTGCAACGCCCGCGTGGTTCCGTCGGCGGTCTCGGCGATATTGAAAATCACCGTGTGCGTGTGCAACTGCGGCGCGGCGTAGCCGTCCACCGGACGGCTGCTGTCGTGCTCGAACTTCGCCACTACCCATGCGCCCGTCGTCTCTGCTGGAGTATTGCCGCCGATGCGCGCCTGCGCGTATTTCTCCATCTCATTGAGCGCAACGCGAACGCTCTCCCGGTGCGCCTCTCTTATCCGGTCGTCGCCGCCGACAAGCGCCGTCAACGAGACAGACTTCGGCGCGCTGAACGTCGCATCCCAGCCCGCCCGGTGCTCCATCGTGCGCACTGTCTGGCCCTGCTCGTTCACATACTCCCGCGCCGTTTGATGCCGGACAAGCTGCTCACCCGTCGCCGGATGCTGGCCCTCACTCAACCGCGCGAACTGTTCCTCGCCCACTTCGCCAGCAAGTCCGTAATGCGTGGCGAGCTTGCCTTGCCACTCACCGCGCACATGATCGCCCTCGGTGTAGTAGTTGTCCCGCGCGTTGGCGAACTCTTCTTTGTGGTACTCTCGCGCCTGGCTCGCGGAGATGGGTTTCGACATGGAAATCATGCGTCGCCCTCGAAGCCGTTGGTCATCGGAAGCAACTGCTCCCACTGCTTGCTGCAACCGGGCACGACACACGCAAGGCTCTGCATGATTTTGAGGTCGCCCACCTTCTGCCCCCGCATCCGGTGACCATCCGGACACCGCACGATTACGTACTCCGTTACTCCGTCTTTCTCGATTTCATAGTTCATGGATTTTTACCCTTTCTTTGCAGGAACGTTCATCGTCCCTCTAACCATGACTTCGGAAGTCGTTTTTCTTCCTTCGTTGTGGTTTTTACTCGAATCGGGGACGTGGTTTCTTCGCCGCAGCGGGACGCGCCTCTGGCGGTTTTGCCGCTACAACCGGCGGCGGAACTGGCGCCGCAACCGGCGGTTTTACAGTGGGCACAGCGGCCTTTGCCTGAGCCGCCGCACGCCGCCTGCGCTCGATAAAATCCATCAGCTTTTGCCACTGCTTTTCGTAGGAGAACTTCGGCCAACGATCCTTCGGAACGGCCACCGGCAACAGCAACGCCAGCACCATCAACGCACAGTAAAGCGGCCTCCGGGCCGACTCGTAAAGATCGTCGTGGAAGATCCACTGGCGCAAAAAACCATGCAGTTTGCGGTCGTTGTGCTCACTCGTCTGCCACTCCAGCCGCACATACGCGCGGCTGCCCTTCGCCGTCAGCCGGTACGTCGGCTCGCCATCCGGCCCCGTCACCGGCTCGATCTCATCGCCATCGACGGGCACCAAAATCTTCGTCGCCGTCATGCCTTCAAGCAGCTTGTAACTCGTCCAGGAGTTCTCTGAGAGACTGCCCCGCACTCCGCTCTCCAGATAAACCCACACGTCAAGACGCTCCGCCACGCTCCAGTCGTTCCGGTAGCCCTGAACGTACAGCGCACAGAAGAAAACGCCCGCCGCAATCAGCGTCCAGCGCGTCCACTTCCAGTACCGGCGCGGAGCGAAATAGTCCCTCATCGCGCCGCCTTTTTCTGCGCCGCCAACCGCTCCCGCGCGCGCTGCATCTTGGTCGCATCCACCCGCGCAATCTCCGCCCGTACCTCCGCCTCGCCCGGAAGAGCATGATCGGGAAGCGGGCGAAGATTCAAGAACAACGCCCGCAACGCAAGAACCTCCGCCAGCAAAACTTCGCCCAAAAGATCGTCCGCCGCCCTGCCGTCGTCCGTGTCCGGCTCCAGCAACTTCGCCCGCATCCACTCCGACAGCGTCAGATTCTCCGCCCGCGCCCGCGCCTCAAGCGCCGCGTACTCGGCATCGGATACTTTGGTCCCTATCGATTTTGTGCGCAGAGATGCCTTCACCATGCCTCACTCCTTTGCCTTGAAGTTGTTCAACGCCGCAACCATCCGCGTGATGTATTCCCGCACCGATGCCGATCGGCGCAAGCGCGGGCGCTCGTTGGACGCTGGCGGCGGCGCTTTTGTTGGCTCCGGCTGGCTGGCCGGGGGCTGCTTCGTCTGGTCCATGGATTCCTCCGCGTTCGTGGCTGCGCAAGGCGGTTTTCCGCTAAGGACAGGAAAATCATCAGGTTACCCGACAGCAACCGGCGCGTGTTTATAGAATAGATCGGATGACTCCATTTTTACTTTTAGTCGCTTGTTTTCTTATGGTTCGCGCTCGGTAACCTGTAAACACCTTATTTTTAGAGACTTTTTCTTTTAGCTGCTTGATTCCACGATGGTTCCCGCACAGTAACCGAAGGTTACTGTGCAGCTCCCATTCTGGGGTGACGTGTCCC
>Ga0116130_1001001_pt1 | contig 16827 bp, 17 predicted proteins | sample June2015DPH_17_5_FD_89733 | JGI IMG/M metagenome (GOLD analysis project Ga0116130, IMG submission 89733) | Peatland microbial communities from SPRUCE experiment site at the Marcell Experimental Forest, Minnesota, USA - June2015DPH_17_40 | ecosystem: Environmental > Terrestrial > Soil > Wetlands...
CCGCCGTCTGGGAGAAACCTGACAGTCTCTCAGCGGGTGGCCAGGCTCGAGACACAACCCATCGTGAGGACTGCGGCTCGACAGGTTGCCGCGGCCTAGCGCTAACTTTCCGAATGTACCTCAACGATAGCACCGCGTAAGCGCAGGAAAAAGCTTCCCGCGTTCCGTGGTGGAACAAAATGTTGGCCTGGTTCCAATTCGGGAATGGCGTTATCGGCTCGACACAAGGCCAGCAACCGGGCACAATCTGCTTGTCCGGACTTTCCCGACGATGCGGAGGCCTTGCCCTAATCTAAAGGACAAATTATCCGCTCGGAGACGATCATCGGCATTTCGTAAGCATTGATTCTCTTAGCTGACATTCCTGACGAAGCCATCGCGAGGCCATTGCAGCGAGGGACTTTTTACCGTGCCCACATTCACATTCAGCATCTCAGACGATAAGGAATCGTAGGTCTTCGATTTGGGAAACTGGGCCAAGCGCCGGGATTGCAGGCCTTATCGAGGCAGTGGAGAAGGCAAACCGAAGAGAAGGCATCATCTGTTGACCACGATGGTAGCCATCATCCCACCGTCCTCATGATCCAGAATATGGCAATGATAGACGAAGGTGCCTGCAATGTTTGGGTCGCTAAAATCCATGCGAACAGTGACACTCGGATACGCCCCGGAGCCGGTCCATGGGGAGACGATAACCGTATCCACGAGATTAGGATTGGCAATCATCTGACCATTAATGGCTGTCACCAGGAAGTGGAGCTGATGTATGTGGAACGCGTGAGGTTCGCCGGTCTGATTCGAAATCGTCCAGTCTTCCACCGCCCCTACCCTGGTGACGATCGCCGGTGGGTTGTTGGGGTTGAAGAGCCTCGGCGGTTGTCCGGCTACCGTGATGTAGAACTGACCAGGACCATTGGTCCCAACATTCGTCTCAGAGAAGTACAGTGATCGCTGAGTAGTCGGGGTGACTGAGGCTAAACCTGAAAAGCGCCGCGCTACCGTTGGTGGTGGTAGTGGTGGTGGTGCCGCGTGGGCGACATGAACGTCCTTATTCCCGCTGGAGACCATAATCTCCGCAAGATATGCCGGAGGCATCGGATCTCCGATCGGACCGCTATTAAAGCCTTGTGTGAGGAAATACGAAGGAACATTCGCCTGCAACGCGGGCACGATAAATTCAGCGCGACCGGCAGGTGGCACATAAATGGTCGTCGTATAAGTTGGCGTTTGGATGGGGATCCCGTCGAGAGAAATCAATAGCAATTGTTGTGGGCCGGGCGAGATAACTTGCAGGGCAAGAAAACTGTTGGTGGTCGCATTGAGCACACGCCAGAATTCTCTGTTCCCGGCTATGACGTTGTTAATGATTGGCAGCGGCCTACGCGGATAGTTGGCGGGCTCAAAGTTGAGCGAGAATTGACCGTCGTCGTCGGTCACTGCATCGACATTTCTCCGGACCGTCAGAATTCGTTCATTCAGTCCCTGGGTCAGCGAATTTGAGCCTTCGATGATCAGGGCGCCCGCAGCGCCGCCATACACCTGCGGTGCGCTGAAGCCGTGAGGGTGAGGGTGATACCAGTACAAGCCCGGAGAATCGTTTGGCGGAATCTGGAGCGAGTATTGAAAGGGCACGCTATTGTTCGGGATGATGGTTTTAATTACTTCATCTTGATGGCAAATGGGAGGAACGTTTAGACCGTGGAAGTGAATGTTCGTCGATGTTGCGGTTATCATACCACCCAGGCAGGGATCGCTCTGGAGAACCGCCGCGTGCACGTCGCCCATTTCCATTGGCGCCATGGGCGCGTGCCTCGATTTCGGCCCGCGTCCCACCACCGTAATACTGTTGGTGAAGTTCAAGACAAGCTGGTCGCCTGGGTTCAGACGCAGCGTTGGCGCCTCAACCGCATTACCGCCGTTCAGGTAGCTGTAACAATAGTGCGTGAAACCGGTGGGACCTATCTCACTCTTCAAGGTGAGGTTGAGAGTAAGAGTTCCGTTTTGACTGTAAAGATCCAGGGGATTGGTAATGGGGGTTCCAGGCGCGGGCCGGGTTGGGCAGACTTGCGCGGCGCATAAAGAGAATCCACCCACCAGAATCGCTAGCAGCAGCCAGAACTTACGGCACATATCTATCTCCTTCAACAACTCTATACTGGCATTCCCTACGCTGGCGCCTGCCAGTCTATTGGGTTCTCGTGCCGGTCGGCCAGCCGCGCTGGGTCCTCGAACGAGCCGGGCTTCGACAAACCGTCAGAACGCCCGCGGCGGAAAAACCCCGATCGACAACATACCGGGATAGGTCAACAAAACCGGCGAGCTGACTGACTCGGTTAGCGTGCACGATGTTCCATTAGAAGTAATCGTCAGGATGCCGATCGCAGACGCAGGTCCGTGGTTTATCTCAAGATAATCCCGGCCAAATTCGGCAACATACAGTACATTGCCTGTCCCGGTGGTATCTCTCGCCACGACGGACCCGTACCAAGGCCGTCCATTAAATCCTTGCAGCGGCGGCGATACGCAGCCCGTAGTTATCTTTCCCGTACTCGGATTGAAAAAGGCGGCTGTGACCGTGCCGCTTTCGCTGTTGGTTGTGTACACCAGGCTCTCATCCGGACTGAGCCGCACCGTGCCCGCATCCACTCTTGTTCCCACCGTGTAGACAGTCGTGCGGGCCAGCTTGCCCGCCGTGAGGTTGGAGACCTCCAGCGTGGTAGTGGAAGAGATGTCCCCGAAGATAGCGAAACGGCCATCCTGCGTGAGATCAACACCGCTGGGTAGGCTCCCACCGGTGCTTCCGACGGAACCGCCGCTGAAACCGGTGGAGTTCTGGAGGTCATTATTCGAGACTGGTATTCCGCCGGTGACGCTAAACGACTGAATGGAACCATCGCCATAGGCGACGACCAGAATGTTGCCGTTAACCGCCATGCCGGTCACCGAACCGCCTTGTAGGCCGACCGCCGAAATGTCACCCAGGAATGTTAGCGCGCAGCCTTGTTGCAGCGCGAAAGTTCCTATGGTCTGCGAAGCAGTAAAACTCGCATACAAGTAATTTGAATTAACCGCCAGACCTATGCCGTTCGTGCTGCCATCATCATTCCGCGACCCGGAGAAAGTGCCCACCAGTTGTTGGTTCTGCAAGGAGATTGAAGCGACGTCGTCGCTGTAAGCGTCGGAAGCGTAAAGGCAAGTAGCCAAACGATTCGGAACCGAACTGATCCGCTGTGTGCCAAAGAAACCACCCTGAATGCCAAATCCGCCGGTGCTGATGGTGTTCTGGTAGGTGAGCTGTGTGCCTTGCGCAAGATATAAAGTGATCGCGTTCGGTGTGGGAAACCCAGTGTCTTGATTAGCCGCCACGTAGATGGGAGTCGTGGGCGAGGCTCTTACAGCCTCTGTAGCACGATCGGCTGCACTGCAAAACACGGTCAGCCCAAACACCGCCGCGACCGAAGTGAAACGCCTCACCCAGATATTCATGCCACAACACCTCTAATACGGAATCTCCGTTTTAGCTCCCAAACAGCCCGAACACTATATATCCCTTTAGGAAGTCCAGTACACAAGTATTTTGTCTGGCCGCGCCCAGGGCGGCGGGACACGGTCCCGTCTGGCCCAATTCGAGTCCCGCAACTGCTGACCACGGCCTTCCTGTCCGGTTTTGTCAGACACCTCTCCGTTCCCTCTTGACGCTGGATCGATTCCCCCAGCCACGGCCTCAGCTATCCCGCCGGAAGTGACAGCCCGGCGCTCTGCTTCTCCCCTCTCTTTACAATATCCCGTCGCAAGCATTGAATAGCATCGGAGATATTGTTGCCCCGTGGAACTCTATCGCTCATTGCCGCCGGAGGCTGTACAGATTCTGCTGGTGCTCTTCCTCTCGTTCATGGTCGGACTGGAACGCGAAGAGCACAAGGCCGCAGTCGGACATTACAGCTTTGGGGGAGTGCGCACTTTCCCGCTCATCGGGCTGATCGGCTATTCCATGGCGCTGCTTTCCGGAACGCGGCTGGTCCCGATCACGCTCGGGTTCCTGGTCATCGCCGCATTTCTGCTGCTTTCCTACTGGCACAAGCTTTCCGCTTCCGTAGCCGCCGGGGTCACCACGGAGATGTCTGGCCTGACCACCTACCTGGTGGGCGCGCTGGTCTATTACGGCCACTTTTGGATCGCGACTGCCTTGAGCGTGGCCAGCCTGCTGCTGCTGGAGCTGAAGGTTGTTCTCGAAAATCTCGCCGACCGCATTCCAGGCGAAGAGATCCTTACCTTCGCCAAGTTCCTGCTGTTGTCAGCCGTCGTTCTGCCCATTCTGCCCCATCGTGAATTTGGTCCCTTCCATATCAATCCTTTCAGGACGTGGCTGGTGGTGGTCGCGGTCAGCGCCATTTCCTACGGCAGCTATGTACTACAGAAGGCGACCAGAGAGCGAGGTGGAGTTCTGCTGGCCGCGCTCCTGGGAGGCGCATACTCCTCCACGGTTACAACTGTGGTGCTGGCACGGCGAGCGGCGCACGAGGAGCATCCGCACCTGTTCTCGGGCGGCATCTTGATGGCTTGTGGCGTCATGTATCTCCGCCTGATTGCTCTGCTGGGATTATTCAACCGCCAACTGATGATAATTTTGCTGCCTGCCTTCCTCGGGTTGGCGGGCGTGGCGATCGCGAGCGGCTTCATCTGGGCGCGCCGGCCGGATAAAGCTGGGACCAAGCTAGCCAGGGAATACGAGCCTAGGAATCCGCTGGAGTTGCGGGCAGCCTTTCTGTTTGCTTTTCTTTTTCTGCTGATGATTACCGCGACCCAGTTGGCGGTCGCCTACCTGGGTAGGGCCGGAATCAATACCCTGGCCGCCATCATGGGCGTGGCCGACGTGGACCCGTTTATTCTGGGGATCACCCAGACCGCCGGCGCCGGCGCGGATTTGAAGCTGGGGGCAGAAGCGATTTTGATTGCCGCCGCCAGCAACAATTTCGTCAAAGGAATCTACGCCTACTTCTTTGCCGATCGCAAGACGGGCCTGGCGAGCTTCTGCCTGTTGGCTGCCCTGGGAGCGCTCGGCCTGGTGCCACTGTTCTGGATCTAATGGTGGGCCGTCACGGCGGGTGCTCCACCCTTCGCACGGGCGTTCAGAAGTCTTTGCAACCGGCCGCGAAACTGGATAAATTAAAGGTACGGAGGGATGTGTGAGCGGTTGAAACAGGCGGTCTTGAAAACCGCTATACCTGAAAGGGTATCGGGGGTTCGAATCCCTCTCCCTCCGCCATCCGTTTAGAATCAGTATCTGCTTGAAAAGCGGCTTCACAGCCCTCCGTGGAACCGTCCGAATGCGCGGGCAAGCATCAGCGACATAATCAATATGCCTGCTCCGAGGACGAGCACGTGGCGGGTGCGGCGCAGACTGAAGCTGCCGACACGACAGATGAGCAGGTAGGCGACGGCAAGGTTGAAGAGTCCCCATAAAACATTGACTGTTGAGGAGGATAAGCCTACCCCGGGTGGCGATGCGAAAGGACTCTGGAAAGCATACCCGGAAATCCCATTGCCGAGATGAGGCAGCGTGTTCGCGAGGAATGCGCCCCCGAAGAAATACGCGACATAGTGATACCAGCGCATTATTGCTCCCTCCAAATATCCTCTCATACCCCGTTAAGACACAAGGCAACTTTCCGAAGATCAGCATCATTCTTGCTCGGGCTTTGGTACTCTTGGGTGCGACAACGGAATACCGCTATAGGGAGATTCCCACACACGGACTTTTTGGGCAAGAGATCGAGGATGAGCGATTCGTGGGGGAAGAGCAGATGAGCTACGTAGAATCGAATCTGGTTCCCGGTGAGGTCGTGATTTACCAGACCCGGCTGCACTGGATCGTGATGCTGGGGCACGTTGTCCTAGGGTGCTTGTTCCTCGGTCTGTCGGGAGTGCTGCTTTATTACGCACTCAGCCAGACCGGGATTGAGAGCGGGAAGTTGCACATCATGGAGGGCGGGGGCGTTGGGTTGCTCATTTGCGGCGTGGTGGCGATTCTGCTGGGCATGGTGCGGCGGAACGCGACGGAAATGGCGGTCACGAACCGGCGTGTGGTGATCAAGACGGGCTTGGCCAGCCGGAAGACAATTGAAATGCTGCTGAACAAGGTGGAGAGCATCGAGGTGAGCGAGACTGCTTTCGGCAGGATGCTGGGTTACGGAACGATTGTGGTGATCGGGACCGGAGGAACTCCCGAGCCGTTTCACAAAGTCGCGCATCCGCTGGAATTTCGCAGCCAAGTGCAACAGCAGATTGAGAAGCTGCACTGAGACGGCAAAAACATTCGCAATCGAGAGGTGGATTTTGGGGGTTGTTTGAGAACGTATGGCATTCGGTTCCACGCAGGTGTATCCCGATACACTTTTTTGCTGTGTCCAACTTGATTTATCGTTGCCAACGAGTATGATCGTGTACGCACGGCATGTGCATCAAACCCGCACGAATGCTAGCGAAAATCGGGTAAAGCTCTGATTCTCAACGGAGGGCGAAAGAGCAGGAAGTAGAATCCCTCTCCCTCCGCCATCCATGCCATTGCCCAGCTTGCTTCGGCATTCGAACGCAGACCGGCATGGGCTTCATCAAAGGCTTGAAGCCTTGGCCGTCGCGACTATTGTCAAAGCTGTAGCGGCACGTCAGGACACTGCGCTCCCCGCCTCAATGTCCTGAGCTTCTCTCCGCTCTCACTGTGCGAGAGTCTGTTCAACAATAGTTGATCAAGTCAGCCACGTTGTTCACGTATAACACTTGACACAAATCGCCGCTAGAATCGGGGAGACAGGGAACCGGTAAATCGCTAAAAAGTACAGCCCGTGTCGCCCTAGGGTTGGAACTCCTCAGCTAAACCCTTATCTGCGTGTGTTAGCCGAGATTTGTTCCAAGAGGTGGACCATCACGTTCGTCTTGCGGATATAAACCGTAGGGACATAGATCGCCAGTAGGGCGACCACTATCACACAAGCACCAAGCACAAAAATGGGCCAATTCATAAATGCCTCCAATCAGGATGTTGAAAACAGAAACCGCTGGGTCCCGACCGAACTAGTATTACGTAGGCGACAGATCGCTGTCTGCTCAATATTGCACACGAGTCGATAAGTCGTCAGTTCATACTGACATCGGTGTCAATGCAGACCGATAAAGCTCAATTCGATGCAGTGCTCTCCCGGATGCTGCAATCCCCGCCGAAGAAAGAATCTGAGATAACGGCGGGGAAGAAGAAGGCCCAGGCCAAGCGCCCTAAGCCTTCCGCTCAGAAGTGAGGTCCGCGAAGCGTAGCGGCGCGAATCCGCACAAGCGGCGCACTGTTTCTATGAACACGTCCGCATCGTTGCGCCGGTTGAACCTGTATTCAAATTCACGAAGATAGCGATGCAGGTGCTTGCCCGACAGCTTGTGAAACTGGCCTATTACGCCCCTCTTGAGCAGTGAAAACGCGGATTCAATGCTGTTCGTTGTCATGTCGCCGCGCACCTACTCTCCGATTATGTGATTCACGGTTTCGCGGCGGTCTGTGAATTTCGGCGCAAGCGCTCCAGGATAGGCGCTGTGCTGGTCAGTCATAATACGCTCGACATCATCACTGACATTGGCAGTTACGAAGCCTCGAAATACGCCCACGTTCGCACCGGGAACGTGCTGCAAGCGAACTCTCCATTGCGCTGCGCCGCTCCCCTCACAACCTGCTTCTGTTTACTCGCGTACCACTGTCCTCTTCCTCGCGAGTGACCGCCCACATAGGTTTCGTCAATTTTCACGATTCCACCAAGCAGTTTAGGGTTTGTCTCCCGCATCGCTTCGCGGATACGGCGATTCAAATACCAAGCTGTCTTATATCCGCCGATTCCGAGATCGCGCTGTAGCTGCTTCGCGCTGATGCCCTTCTTCGCGTTCAAGATCAGTCCGATTGCATGGAACCAAACTATGAGCGGCAAGTGGGTATCAGCGAACAACGTGCCAGATGTGGGGCTGAACTGCTCCCGGCAATCGGCATTCAGGCAGATGTAAAACCACTGGCGACGATTGATCTTCTCGGGACGCTTGAGGGCACTCACTGGCTTGCGGCGCTTTGGTTCGGTTCGTGGCCGCTCGTATTTCTTGATGTTCGTATCGCCGCACGTAGGACAGCGAACCACACCATCGGGCCACTTCATCTGCTCGATGTAGGCTAAGCACTGATCTTCGGTAGAAAACTTTATGTTGATATCGCGGATATTCACGCGTTATCTCCATGCATTAGCTTTAGAATCTCCCGTATAATCTTAATTAGCTTACTCAGCCGCTGCATTTGCTTAAGGCCCTCTTCTGGGCCGGTTTTGCCAGTATTGCGCTGAATTTCCGCAGAGATTTCGGCTTGTTCTCGGTACAATTCGTGAAGAGTTTTCATGCACCTAGACTAGCAACCCTTACCCGGTTTGTGTCAAGTGAATACTCCTGAAGTGATATTACTGCCGCTGCCGCGCAGACCCAGACACGGGAGCGCGGCGATTCTGAGGATGACGAGTCCGCCGCTCAGCATCACATGAGTAAGTGCTCGTGGTCACTGACGGTTGGTTTTTACAGTTGCTACAGTGCGCTGCAAACATCCAGGGAGTTTGCTATTACGGCACTGGAGACCCAGATTCGTTTTCTTCTCTGCACTATCCAGCGCAATTCTCAAATGCCTATGTCTGGCAATTCTGACCTGCGGGAGAAACTGGAGCGGCTGCAGGAACAAGTTGCGACCTGCAAAGATTGCGGGCAGAAGAGCCGCCGCGACAATCCTGGGTGTCCTCGCATGTGCTCGGCTACCCCCTAGAAGCTATCTGATAGATCGGTTTGTATCAGGGCACGGCTTCAGCCGTGCCGCTAATGGCCGGTCTGGATTAACCAGCCTTTCTTCGGGCTGGACGCCCAAAACCCAGCCTCCTTTACTCTCTAGTTCATGTGCTACAGTTTTGGCATGGGCAGATTCTTTCGTCCCAACCAACTGTCAATTGCGCTCTTCATCCTGTTCCTGGTACTGCTTATAACTCCTCTTGCCATCCCCAGTCATTTTGGTTTCAGTATGGGGTTCTTTAGCGAATATCAGAAATATAGCGCTGTGTTTAATCGAGGGTTTGGCCGTGTTTTTATATTGTGGGACAACGTAGCATTCCTCTCGATATTTGGGCCGTGGTTACTTTCCGGTCTTTGGTTGCTCACCGGAAGCTTTGACTTGGGAACGCGAGCTGGCGCCCTTGTGATACTTCTGATGTTGATAGGCCCTTTTCTCTATTACATCTTGTCTTGCCACATTTCCTATTTAGTCAAAAGCGACCTTAGTAAACGGTGGATAATGTCTGGAGTAAGTATTCTGGTTATTGTCCTTCCGCTATCTTTTTATTCCTACTCTAAAACGGTCACTAAGGAGATCAACTATCTGGGAACTATCGAGAATTGCACAATTCGTTGCGTGTTCCCGGCCCAGCAAGAACTGGAACTATCCATCGATCTTTGCCGGGCGCAATGCAATGCCAAACAGCGGCCGTCGAATGACCAAAGGATAAGCTGTTGGGACCATTGCGGCGACCCACTGGAAGCGGCCCGGGCGCAATGCGAGAATAGCTGCAAAAGCAGTTTGCAATGAAAGGCCGGACGGAGGGACCCGCTATTCCCAATAGCCGGGCCTCATCGGGAGGAAATATGTCGAGCGCAATGAGACCGACGGTAACGCTGCACGTAGTTTGCAGCCTTGATGGCTTCATCGCCAAGAAGGACAACAGTGTTTCGTGGCTGGAAACCTCTGGCGACGTTTACGAAAGAGGGGTTACTGACGACGGTGCTGAGGTCATCGCGTCGATAGACTGCTACGTGCTAGGTTCTCGCACCTATGAGCACGCGCTGCAACTCGGCTGGCCCTATGGCGATACCCCGACGGTCGTGGTGACCAATAGAGAACTGCCGTCCACGAGGCAGAGCGTGGAGTTCTACTCAGGCGACCTGAAGAGATTGGTGGGTGAGATACTCGCGCCCCGATACGCAAACATCTGGCTGGTGGGAGGGGCCATGTTAGGCCAGAGTTTTCTCAGGCTCGGCTTGGTGGATGAAATCAGATTGATGATAGCGCCGGTCCTATTGGGTGACGGACTGCATCTATTCGGTGATTCCGGTACCGAGCAGAAGTGGCATCTGAAGAACGTAGTCGCTTACAAGAACGGCTTTGTTGAGTTATCGTACAGGCGCCAGTCAACCGGCTCCTAGCCTGAAAGCACCTGCGGGGCAAGTTTTCGCTCCTTTCATGGTTGCGCTGGTCCTAGCACTTTCATTGGGTAGTCGGATCTGGCGGCGTATTCTCGACATCCCTGACTTTCAAAAAAGTTGCAGCCCAGTAGTCGTAGAACCTCTTCGCCCCGCGCCTCCAGTCCGAACGGACGCCTACTCCTTTGTTCTTACCATGAGTCCCGACCGCAGCAGATTTTCCCGGGCGCGTAAAAGTTTCCTACCACTGGCCCACGCGGGTGGATAACCCTAGTGTTTGCTTTGCCCTCGTTCTTGGCAATATTCGTGCAGCTAATAATCCAAATTTTGCCAGGAGGGCAAGTATGAAAAAGATGATTTTGGCTGGATTATTACTGGGGTTGCTGACCGGTGTCTCCGTCGCGCAGCGTGCAGCGGCGCGTTCATCTCCGAGTGCCGCGCCCCGGATAACCCCGAATGCAACAAATGCTCCTCGCGCGAGCGCGGTAACTCCCAAGGCAACCACTACTTCTGGCGCGAAGACGGTAGCCCCCAACGCGACAGCTGATCGTGATGCTAGCGCGGTAGCTCCCAAGGCAACAACTACTTCTGGCGCGAAGACGGTTACTCCTGCAGCGACAACCGCCCCGCGCGCGGGTGCGGTGGCTCCTGATGCCGGCGTGAAGCCAGACGCACGGCAGCAGTAACTACTGCAAGAAGAGCGTGAGTGTTGTTTCATCGAAAATGGGCCCGACCTGGATCGGGCCCGCGAAGGAGAGAATCGGAAGGTCATTCCAGGTTGACTTGGTTGTACGAATCGGCAGATATCTCAGCGGTCGAATCTGACCGTTTGTACTCGGGACCGCAACACTTTCCCTCAGGGGAGGAGGGAGCTAATGAGTCATCGAAACCACAGACTGACCGCGCTGTTCATCGGACTTGCAGCCGCCGCCGGCGCTGTGATCACGCTACTGACCGCGCCACAAAGTGGCAAGCAGATGCGGCGGACGTTGCGCCGCAAGTACGAAGGCGCGCGCGACACCGTGGAAGACCTCGGCAATCGGGCCGGCGACTGGATGGACAAGGGTTCGGAGTTGGCCGAGAAAGCGAAGAGAAAGACCGCCTGACAACGGCTGTGATTGCTCTAGCGCTCCAGGTTCGCCCCTCGGTTGGGCCAGCCTGGAGTCGCTGCACTCGGCCGCAGTTTACAACCTGTTCCCGCGTTGTCTGGAAGTGGCAGTCTTCCGCATTATGGCGGGAGCCCCACCCTTTCCGCCCCATCACATCTTTGTCCTATAATTGGCGTGTGCTAACCGACGAAGACAAACAGTGGATCAGAGAACAACTTGAGGAGGTCGAGACCACTCTGCTGACCGAGTTTCACAAGTGGGCTTCACCTGTCGAATTGCGTCAGCGGAGCCACGCGGCAGCTCTACGGGCGCTTGACGCGGAAGTTGAATCGCTGTCAGACCGGCTCAAGAACTTGGAAGGCCACTGATCTAACTCTTGAACCAGTGTCTAGCGCCCCAGCCCCGCCCCTCGGTTGGATCTGGGGCCGCTGCTTCTGCCATCAAGCGCGGACAGCGATCACGCGCTGACGGCAGCACCGCTTTCCGCTGGCAGTTTCGCTTCCAGCCACGCGTCAAAACCGCCGACCACGTTGATGACGTTGTCATAGCCCGCCCGTTGCAGCAGGCTACATGCAATTGCGCTGCGATAACCGCCCTTGCAATGGACAGCCAGCGGCTGCCCCGCCTCGATCGCTGGCAGCGCGGTCTTGAAGCGGTCCAGCGGATACCAATCGGCGCCGTTGATGTGTCCACCCTCCCATTCGCTCTCGCGGCGGACATCGAGCACCTGCACGGCGTTCGCTCGCAGCCGGGAGTTGAGTTCCTGCACCGTGATCTGCGGCAACGGCTGCAAAGCAAATCCCGCTCGCTGCCAAGCGGCGGGGCCGCCATCGAGATAGCCCGCCAGATTTTCAATCCCAACGCGCGCCAGACGAAGCCGCGCCTCGTCCAGTTGCTCGGCAGTTTCGGCAATCAACACGGGATCGGCCGACAATCCCAGCACCGCGCCTGCCCACGAAGCAAACTGCCCGGAGAGTGCGACGTTGATCGAGCCCGGCACGTGGCCCGCGGCAAACTCGTCGTTGGGGCGCACATCAAGCGCAATCGCACCGCGCTCCAGCATGGCACTCAGCTCGGCTGCTGCAATCGCCTGCAAGTCCGGCAAGTCCGTCAGCGGCGTGGCCCCGGCGCGGTTAATCGCGGCGTCCTCCAGAAAGTAATCGGGCCGCGCCGGCAGATTGCTGGTCATCTGCCGCACAAAATCTTCGCGACCCTTGATTTGCAGCGCATAGTTGGTGAGCCGTTCGGTCCCGACGGTGGAGAAGCGTTCCGCGCGCATGTTGCGCCCGCACAGCGAGCCGGCCCCGTGCGCGGGATAGACCAGCACGTCATCGGGCAACGTCAGCAGCTTGCCGTGCAAGGAGTCGTACATCAGCCCGGAGAGTTCCTGGGGCGTGTGCGTCTTCGACAGATCGGGACGCCCCACGTCTCCGATGAACAGCGTGTCGCCGGTGAGCACCGCCCACGGCCGCTGCGATTTCTCTTCATCGGTGATGACCAGGCAAATGCTTTCGGGAGTGTGGCCCGGGGTTTCGAGCCCGTCGATGCGCATGTTTCCCACCCGCAACGCGAAACCATCTTTCACCGGGACGTGCGGAAACATCGCTCCGGCGCTGTCGCCGATGTAGATGGTGGCGCCGGTCCGGGCGGCCAGTTCTTTGTGGCCGGAAACGAAATCGGCGTGCAGGTGGGTCTCGAAGATGTGACGGATGCTGACGCCGTGTTGCTTCGCCGCTTCCAGGTAAATCTCGACATCACGCTGCGGATCGACGATGATCGCCTCGCCTTCCGAGGCCAGCAGGTAGGAGGCGTGGGCCAGACATCCCAGGTAGAACTGCTCAAAGTACATGGCTACTCCCGCGCAGATGATAATCGCAATTTCCGGTTTAGATCCAAACAGCTTCACACTATATACAATCATGGAATTTCAGCGCATTAGATTTGTCGTTCTACGTGCGTGTCCGTTATTCAAGCCGCGAGCTGTCCCACCAACACCTTAGTGCCTAGCTAAACTGCGCTTTTAGGCTAAAAAACTATAGCTTATGATTACCAAACTGTTGTAACATTCCCTTCGCTTGAACGCGCTGCGCGTCAATCTGAAAAAGCTGCACTCGGATTTACCACCAACTCAACGTTAAGAGGAGCGACCACAATGCGGATCGAATCTGTTCTGCCCCAATCGCACACGACCTTTCGGCTCATCAGTGCGGTGACAATCTTGCTCGCATGTGCCACCTTGCTCAGCGGCCAAGTCCGCGTCGGCGACGGCATTTACCCCGCGTCCAGCATCGAGCAACCCGCGGACGTCGGCCTGCGTATGCACACCAACTACATCATTTATGCACCCACCGGCTCCATCATCCCGGCAGCCCAACCGGCGGGAGAAACTCCAGCTTCCCTGGGATGCGTCTACAACGTGGTTTCCAATCCTCTGTCGGGCTGCCCCATCAACGGCACGACGCAGGTCCCCACCGGGGGCGGCGGCGTAATTGTGATCGTCGATGCCTACGACTATCCCTCGGCGGCCGCCGACCTGGCGACTTTCTCCACTACTTTCGGTCTGCCGCAGGCTAACTTCTCCGTGCAATATGCCAGCGGGAGTAAGCCCACCAACGGCTGCCGTTCCGGCTGGCAAGGCGAGGAGGCGCTCGACATCGAATGGGCCCATGCCATGGCGCCCAATGCCCAGATTGTTTTGATGGAAGCCTCTTCCCCCACCAACAGCGCCTTGTACACCGCAGTACAAGCTGCCAATAGCTATATCGCGGCCCATGGTGGCAAGGGCGAAGTCTCCATGAGCTGGGGTGGAAGCGAAACCAGCAGTGAGACGAGTTCCGACCACTACTTCACCCAGTCCGGAGTGGTGTACTTCGCCTCGTCGGGCGATTCTCCCGGCGTCATTTATCCCAGCTCTTCGGTGAACGTGGTTTCGGCCGGGGGCACGCAGGTGAATCGTAGCGGCGGCGCCTACACCAACCAGACTGCCTGGAGCTCCGGCGGTGGCGGAGCCAGCAAGTATGAGCCGCGGCCCTCATTCCAGAATGCCATTCAAAGCATCGTGGGCAGCAAACGAGGCACGCCCGACCTCTCCTTTGACTCCAGTGGCGGCTCGCCGGTTGCGGTGTACAACTCGAATTGCTACGGCGGCTGGCTTGAGGTCTATGGCACCAGTGTGGCTTCCCCTGCGCTGGCAGGAATCATTAACGACGCGGGAGGCTTCAAGACCAGCAGCAACGCGGAGAATACCCTGATCTACAGCAATCTGGGATTCAGCTCGTACTTTACCGATATCACGTCGGGAAGCTGCGGCACTCACAGCGCGGCTGCGGGTTGGGATTTTTGCACCGGCGTGGGCGTTGACAACGGATTGGTCGGGAAGTGAACTAGCCGACCCCATGCACTATGGGCCCGCTCCGCCAGGGGCGGGCTTTTTCTGGTGTGGCGGGATGGCGTCGGCGGGTTCCCCCGATCACAGGAGGAATCCCGCCAAGTTGAGGGTGAGGTGCCCCGGTCTGGTCGGAAAAAGGTCATTGGGATCGGGGCCACCCGTCGTTCTACCGCGCTACTGCCGGCCGGCTGGTATGGGAACGGCGTGATGTTGATCTCAAGCGGTGCCGAGCGCTTCGAGATGCCCATAGAGCGACGGAAGCAACGAGCGCTCGAATCGAAACTGCGTGGCCGTATAAGGCAGCTTGGCTTCCACAACACGTGCGTCAGTCTCGCTCCAGCTGCACGACACCGGTTCGGCGTTGTCATCCCTGTTGCCATCCTTGTCAACCTTGTATGCCGTCGCGTCGTTTTCTCTGATCCACCCCCAGATACGTTGGCTGAGATCGTCGTTGTCCTTGGAGCACTTCGGGTAGTTCTTCCGGATGTAGAGAATAAACTCGTCGTTTCCCATCGTGATGCTCGTATTCATGGTTCCTTCTTTCATGGTTAGAGGCTCTTGCAAAATCCAGCGAGCCGCATAAACTACGCGCCTTGCTGGATTTTGCAAGAGGCTCGTTAAGTGAAATGACTGTTCCTTCGGCGTCGAGGCAGTGGGCATTTCCACGGCCTGTTGGGCGGCGCAATTAGAGCGCCCATCCAAATCTCCGTGAAGGCACAGTCAAGAAATAGTACCCTCCCTACTTTAGTCCTCCGCTCGGAAACAGAGCGAATTAATTAGGGGGCAGGTCAGTCAACGCTTTGGGGCACAGTGCGGCGGTATCGCGCTCCCCTGGTGAAGATATTGTTTGGCGAGCATACCTTGCAGTTTTGCTGGTCGAGGGAAAAGCCGCGGCCTTCCATGACCTTCCGGATGTACCACCCGATGAATTGCTTAACGCGGTTTTCTCGCACAATGTCACCAAAGCGTTTCGCGAGTTGGGCTGAAAGCGCTTCAGCCGCAGGCTTGACAAGCTCTGAAGCGGTTTCCATGCGAATAAACGCATCATCGCTCTCGATGTACAGTTGAATGGCGCGGAGTGTGTCATCTTCAGCAGCGCCCTTATAGCTGCCAAAATCGTCCAGCCGAGGATTGGTTAGGTCGTTCATGACCCCTCCATGTTCGTTTCGGAAGTGTTCTTTAGTACGCGTCTATTATGGCGCGTGCTAATGGAATTGTCAAGCCGGTATGCCTATCAATTTTGCCCCAAACAAGGTGGGCCGCATCGGGAGAAGGGAAAAAAGTACGCTACGAAAAAATGTACGCTGAAAATAAAATGGTTATATGAATCTGCGAAATGCAATCATCTTTGTACGGCCCTACCGCTCTGCATGTTGTTGAATGGATGATAGATTTTGGCGGGTGGCTGTAGATGATCAAGACGTTGTTCCGGAATCGGAGCGGCTGATGGGCGGCCTGTAGTTAAGGCTACCATGCGGGCGTTCGCGGTTGTAGTAGTCGGTCCAAGGCTGCAGATAGGCGTCTCTTTGCTGTGAGTCGGACCAGTGTCGTGAATAAGCCCACTCGCGCAGCGCGGTCTGGATGAAGCGCTCGGCCTTGCCGTTGGTTCTGGGGGTGTAGGGCTTGGTGCGGTGATGTTTGATGTGCATGGTCTGACAAGCCTGACGGAACTGAGCCGAGCGGTAGCTGGAGCCGTTGTCGGTGAGCAGGGCGCGCACGCCGATGCCGTGGGTGGCGAAGAAGTCCCTGGCCGCGGCGAGGAAAGCGACGGTGGTTTCGGCCTTTTGATCGGGCAGCATCTGGGTAAAGGCCAGGCGCGAGTGATCGTCGACGGCCACATGTAGAGCCAGGAAGCCGGGATGTTTCTGCTTACCGCGCAGGCGTCCATCGCCACGCCGGCTAACTTCAGAAAAGCGCGTCATGCCTTTGATATCCAGGTGCAGCATGTCGCCTGGCCGGGGGTGCTCGTAGCGCTGTATGGGAGGCGGCGGGTTCAGATCGCGCCAGCGGCTGAGCCGGGCGCGGCGCAGGACGCGGCTGACGGTGGCCGGGCTCAGACCGGTGCGGCGTGCGATCGCGTAG
>Ga0116130_1001002_pt1 | contig 16822 bp, 10 predicted proteins | sample June2015DPH_17_5_FD_89733 | JGI IMG/M metagenome (GOLD analysis project Ga0116130, IMG submission 89733) | Peatland microbial communities from SPRUCE experiment site at the Marcell Experimental Forest, Minnesota, USA - June2015DPH_17_40 | ecosystem: Environmental > Terrestrial > Soil > Wetlands...
TCGATGTCGACTACCCCCCCGAGGAAGTTTTGGCCACCTTCGTCTTTTTCGATTGCCGCGCCATCTATGGCCAATATGAGCTGGCGACCCGAATAGCAGGACATATCTTGGAGCTTCTTGATGAGGGAAATAGCTTTGCGAGAGAAATGGCCAAGACCGCTATTCTTCACAAAACTCCCCTGGGTTTTTTCAAAAGGCTGGTGGTCGAAAAGTCTGGAGAGCACAAGAATAAGCTCAATCTGAAGCTGAACGGCTTGACTCCCCTGGTCGATGCCATCCGGACACTCGCCCTCAGCCAAAAGGTGTTCGACACGAACACCCTCGATCGGATTTCTGCTCTCGTTGAAAAAGAGAGTCTCACCCCTGCCGAAGCCGGCGACCTGAGAGATGCGTTTAATGTCATCATGCTCATCCGCGTACGACATCACGTCAATGTGCTCCGCCGAGGAGGAATTCCGGACAACTATGTCGACCCGGACGAGTTGAGCATCATCCAGAGGACCATGCTTAAGGAAGCTTTTAAGTCCATCGATCGACTGCAGGGGCTTTTGGAATTGCATTACAGCATCGAGGGGTAGCGGGACCGTATCCTGGTTTATAAGCGGACTAGCGTTTCATGAAACTGTTTTTTCGTCGTCTGAGAAACCATTACTATCAACGCCATTTGCGGCGAAAAGACCTGCCGGAGGTCATACGAAATTATCTCCAGGCCTTCCATGGGTTCAACTTCAGTAAGCCTATCACAGAGACGGAGTTTGTCGTTTTGGATATAGAGACCACTGGGTTAAATGCAAGAGGAGGAGATCGGATTGTTTCCATCAGCGCCGTACGCCTCAAGGAGGGTCGCATCGATCTTTCGGATGCTTTCCACGAAATCATTAATCCGGATCGCGACATCCCCTCCGCTTCGGCCGTGATCCATGAGATTTTGCCACGGATGGTGGATGGAAAACCGACCATCGAAAAGGTCCTGCCGGATTTTATCAGGTACATCGGAATCTCCGTGCTTGTGGCCCATCACGAATGGCTGGATATGAGCTTCCTCAATCGAGAGATGGCCCGCCTTTACGGCATTCCGATTCAAAACATTGTCCTGGATACGGCTGTCTTGGATCAGGCGTTGCTGGCAAAGAAGACACCGGCGTCGGTGATAGCTATGATGAAAATTGATAGCACGTTAGAAGCAGTGGCTGAACGCTATCAAGTGGCTGTCGAGGGGCTCCATTCCTCTTTCTGGGATGCCCTGGCTACGGCGCAGATCTTTCAACAAATGATCAAAGAGGTTCAGGGGTTGGGTATCCTTTCCCTAAAAGACTTTCTCAAGTTAGCTCATACGCCGCCGGGTTTAGGGGTCTTTAAGCCGGATCACTTTTCTGCATAGGTGTAACTCCATCCTCTTTCCCCGTTATAGAGGGATAGGAGGTTCCGGAGGTTAATTTCCGGCAGAGCTTTTTTTTGTTGACTAGATCCGATTTCCCGTCTACTATTAGCAAGTGCTTGAAGATCAAAAGCAATCTAAGGAAGGGAGAGCGCTATGAACTTTGCACGGTATTGTTGGCTGAATGCGAGTAAGTTTCCTGAAAGAGAATTCATCATTGAAAGCTATCCTTCAAAAGGGATTCGCAAGGTATTGACCTGGAAACAGCTCAACGACCAGACAAACAAACTTGCGAATTTCATGATGAAGGAGTGTGGAGTCAAAAAAGGGGATATTGTGGTTCATCTGATGATGAACAGCATCGAATGGTATGTATGCTACATGGCTGTCCTGAAGACGGGTGCGACGGTCACGCCGCTCAACTTCCGTTTTGCAAGTTCCGACATCAATTATGCGGCCGATGTGACAAAGTGCAAGGTATTCATCCTGGGAGATGGATTTCTCCCGAGGGTGGAACCCATCATGAAGGAGATGGGCTATGTGAAAAAGTACATCTGCGCCGGCAAGCACGTGCCCCCGACCATGGTCTCTTACGAGGAAATCATCAAAAAAGGAGACCCGACGAATGTCCTCGTTGAGACAGCCGACGATGAAATGGCGGAATTGATGTTTACATCGGGGACCACCGGGGCGCCCAAACCGGTCTGCCACAGCCACAACACCCTTTTTTACATCGGGATTGGTTGTGCCCTGACATACAACGAGGGATACAACAGTGTCTACCTCGCCCCGCATCCTTTCTATCACAGCGGCACGCTCTTCCTCTCGTTTCCATCCTACATCGCTGCAGGCAAAATACTGATGCCCATGGAGATCGAGCCGAAGTATTATTTGCGAACCTTGGCCGATGAGAAGTGTACCGGCGGCTGGAATACGGTCCCGGTTTGGTCGGACGTGATCAATGCGATCCTTTCGGGAGAGGTAAAACTACAAGACTACGACCTTTCCGCCCTTAAACATATTGAGATCGGCGCTCAGCCCGTCCCCTATATTCTTCTGGAGAATTCCAAGAAAGTCTTCCCGAACCTGCCGGTGGCCAACATCTATGGGATTACAGAGGGCGGCGGCGGCGGCACCATCAACCTTTACGACGAAGACATCATGAGAAAGCCAGGTTTCATCGGGAAGCCAACGGTCTTCATGGAGGCCAAGGTCGTCGATGATAAAGGGAATGAATGCCCTCCGGGAGCCGTGGGCGAACTCCTATTGAAGGGTCCCCGTCTCATGAAGGAATACGCGTTCAACCTGGAGATGACGGCGAGAACCATCGAGAAGGGATGGCTTCATACCGGCGATTTGGCGTATAAAGATGAAGAGGGCTATTTCTGCTTCGTGGATAGGGCAAAGGATCTGATCATCCGGGGTGGAGAAAATATATTCCCCGTCGAAATCGAGGGTTTCTTAGTAAAGCATCCAAAGATTCAGGACGTCGCGGTCATGGGCTATCCGCATCCAAGACTGGTAGAGATCGTCATGGCAATCATCCAGACAAGGCCCGGGCAGACCCTGACGGATGAAGAGGTCCTTAACTTCTGCAAGGAGAAAGGTCTTGCCAAATTCAAATGGCCGGAGAAGATGATCTACACCAACATACCGCGCAACCCTGCAGGCAAGATCGAAAAACCGAAACTGAGAGAGATGTACGTGAAGCCTGCAAAAGAGGCGATGGAAAAGGAATTCAAGAAGGCCTGATGTGTGACCTGAACCAAAAAAATATGACTGCGAGAAAAAAGGGCGAAGCCTCAAACAGACGCCAGGCTTCGCCCTTTTTGTTATTTGTCAATCTATCTCCTGCTCAGCTTTCAAGCTTGATGAATCTCTCCTCGACCCGTAGCGAACGCTTTTCTGTTCAGCTCGTGGACCTTCGGAGGAAGGTAATTCAGAATGGTGTCTAACCACAGCTCCTCCTTGATATCGAAAAATGTGGACATGGCCCCGAGGAGTACGACGTTGGCAGCGCGGGCGTCGCCGATCTGGAGTGCGATCTCCGTCCCTTTGACCAAATAGAAATCTTTGAATTTAGAACCGATGATTTCGGGAATGCCTTGAGGATACTCCATTTCTCCAAGGTTGACAATGGGAGGGTTCACCTTATGGTCGTTCATAATGATTCTTGCTTTGGGTTGCAGGAAATTCAGCCATCGCAGACCCTCCAGTTGTTCAAAGGCAAAGAGGATATCTGCCTCCCCCTCCATGATCAGTGGGGAGTGAACCTTCTTGCCAAATCGGAAATGGGAGCTGACGATGCCTCCCCTCATAGCCATTCCATGAATCTCGCTCTTTTTAACATCATAACCAGCTTCCATGAAGACTTCGGACATGATGTCGCTGGCCAGGATGACCCCCTGCCCACCAACCCCTACCACCAGCACATTCGTTGTATGATTATCCATAGCCCCTTCTCCTCTTTGTAAGTATCGACTACATCGTTTCAAACCCGAATATGGGCTTCTCGTCCTGACTTTGAATCGCTCCCAATTTGCACACTTGATAGCAAAGATGGCATCCCGGACAGAGGGTGGAATCGATATAGGAGATGCCTTTGCGCTTCTTTCCATCCTTTGTCAACGCCATCTCGCCTTCCACCTTCTGGTACGATATGGCCGGGCAACCCAAGTTGACACAGGCTTTACAACCAATACATTTAGTGGAATCGACCATCAGGGGTTTGTTATATTTTTTGAACTCTCTTCGTAGAAGAACGCACGGACCTTGGGTGACGATCAAGGACGGCGAGTCTTTTTCAATCTCTTCTTTGATCACCTTTTCTGTCTCCTCCAAATTCCAGGGGTTCACCGTTCTTACATTTTCAATCCCCAATCCCTCAGCCAGCCGGACGAAATCGATCTTATGTGTCTTTTCACCACGGATTGTATATCCAGTTCCCGGATGCTCCTGTGAGCCGGTCATTCCGGTGGTTCTATTGTCGAGAATGATGATCGTTGCGTAACTCTTGTTGTAGGCCATGTTCATTAAAGGAGGGATCCCGCCATGAAGGAAAGTGGAGTCTCCGATCACTCCTACAAATTTCCCTTTTCCGGCCCCCTCCAGCGCCTTCGACATCCCGTGAGCCTGACCAATGCTTGCCCCCATGCAGATGCAACTGTCCAAGGAATTTAACGGCGGATAGGCGGCCAGCGTATAACATCCGATATCGCCTGCAGCAACGAGTTTCAACTTTTTTATGGTATGGAATATCCCCCGATGAGGGCATCCTGGACAGAGATTGGGTGGCCTGGGAGGAAGCGCTTCTTCGAACACAGGTTGGGGGGCCTTAAACCTTTTCCCCAAGATCCCTTTCTTTATGATGAGGGGGTTGAATTCCCCACATATAGAGAATAGATTCTTTCCTCCTTTCGGTTTGAACCCCATGGCCTTGATGTTTTCTTCCAGGAATGGATCCAACTCTTCTATCACGATCACCTTCTTTACTTTTTTGAAAAACTCGGCGATCAGATTTTTGGGGAGAGGCCATACCATCCCCAGTTTAAGGTAGGAATAATTGGGGAAGACTTCCTTTGCGTACTCATATGAAATACCGGCGGATATAATTCCAATCGCTGGATCATTGATCTCGATGCGATTCCCGGGGAATTTCTCAGCAAATTCCAGCAATTTTACAAACCGCTCCTCAACGACCCCATGTTTAACCCTGGCGAAGGAAGGCAACATCGTATATTTTGCAGTCTGCTTCCTGATCTCGATAGGGACTGGAGGAACGACCGGTTCCTGTAATTCGACAACTCCTTTGGAGTGAGAGATCCGGGTGACGCCTCGAACCATGACCGGGGTATCGAATCTTTCACTGACTTCGAAGCCCAACTTTAGAAACTCTTTTGCTTCTTGGCTATCACTCGGCTCAAACATAGGGACCTTCGCAAACCTGGCATAGTGACGATTATCCTGCTCGTTCTGTGAACTGTAAAGCTCTGGATCATCACAAGTCACGAGGACTAACCCGCCGTTTACTCCTACGTAGGACAGAGTCATCAGAGGATCTGCCGCCACGTTCACGCCAACATGTTTCATCGAAGCCATCGCCCTTGCACCTGCCATTGAGGCCCCAATGGCAACTTCTAACGCCACTTTTTCATTGGGGGACCACTCCGCATAAATATTTTTATATTCTCTTGCGATGGTCTCGAGGATCTCCGTACTTGGAGTCCCTGGATAGGCTGCAGCCACTTTTACACCGGCCTCAAACGCTCCTCTTGCAATGGCTTCATTTCCCGTCATCAACTTTTTCATAAGCTGCTCCTTTGTATTTAACTTCGTCCTGAAAAAGCCTACTGTTGCCAAACGCACTATAACAGATACAAATTTTATATCAAGCTTGTGGTCAGCTGAGCCAGAAGATGGAACAACGCATCATCAATTCAAGGACGACGGCTTCTTGAGGTAGAAAGAGAAAAACGTCCCTATTAAAGAAACTCCGCTTGCCAAAAGAAAAGGAACCAAAAAAGAGTGGGTGACATCCGCCAGATAGCCTCCCACGGCGGGTCCTAACGCCTGTCCAATCCCGAAGAATAGGGTGATAAAACCGAGGCCCGCAGGAGCCAGTTTCGATCCGACATAATCCCCGGCGGCTGCAGCCATAATGGTGGGTATACTCCATGCCGTGAGGCCAAAGATAACGGCAGAGAGGTAGAAACCCATTGGATTCCTGGCCAAGGCAAAGATGGCATAGGCTGTCGCCAGAGTGATATAGGCCAAGGCTGAGCCATATTTTCGACCAAGGAGGTCCGAAATTCCTCCCCAGATCACGCCACAAAAAATGCTTAATCCTCCGACCACGGCCCAAATGGCGCCCGCTTCAGCCTGGCTCACCCCTATCTCTTTAGTTAAATACGCTGCAAAAAAAGTCATATAAATGATATATGAGAACCCATACATGAAATAAACGAACCCGAGATACCACATCTCCTTGACTCGGTAGACGAGGCCCCATTGTATCGGCTTTGCCTTATCTTCTTCCGGCGCCGATTTTAGGGAGGCTTTTGCCTCGTCAAACCCAATGGGAGAAAGTCCCTTCTCCTCCGGCTGGCTGCGGATAAAGGCATAGACAAGGCACGAGATGACGAGTACCCCCCCACCCAGATAGTACCAGGAAAACCTCCAGCCCTCTGAACCATAGACTTTCAAAAGAGGAGGGACAACGAGACCGGCGATCAAGGTACCTCCGCCGATTCCGGCCGAAACGATGCCGGTAGCAAACCCTCTTCTTTTCAAGGCGAACCAAGCAGAACCGAGCGCCATGGCCGGCACATAGGCAGCCCCATTCCCGAACCCTGTTAAGAGTCGCATGAAAAAGGCGAAGGAAAAACTCTGCGCCAAGCCTGTCAGAATCATGGTTAAGCCCATCAGAATCAAGCCGAAAGTAATCACGACTCTTGAGCCAAATCGAGAAGCCAAAAACCCTCCGATAATGGCAAGGCTCAGATAGCCGATGAAGTTCCCTGTTCCTAAAAGCCCCAGTTCCGCATAACTGAAATGAAGACCGTCCTTCATGCTCGGCAGGATAAGCGTATACGCCATCCGGCCGAACCCGTGGGCCCCGATGGTGGTCAATGTTCCCATCGCAATCACAATCCAACCGTAATGGATTCTTGGCGCTTTTTTAGGACTTTCCTTCATCGCTCTCTTTCCTGCTAGAAAGTCGTCCGAAATGATGCTATCAGCAAGCAGATTTTTTTTCAACCTTTTCTTTTTTTTCTTTTTTTTGTATGTAATTCAGCTGATTTTTCTTATAGGCTCCCGTTGCTCTGGTTTTGCTCCTGCAGTCAGAATGCGAGGTTTACGAAAACGGTTAGGCTTCGCAGGATGCGGCGACTCGCTGTACCCGGAGGATAAAAATCTTCTTAAGGCGTGTGACCACGAATTGCAGGTTGGGAAATGGTTCTAATTCAACCGGACCGACACGACCTTCGACACCCCAGGGGTCTCCATGGTTATTCCGTAGAGGGTATTCGACGTCTCCATCGTCTTCTTGTTGTGCGTAATGAGAATGAACTGAGAGGTCTTAGAGAATTCTTTGATCACTTCGATGAATCGATTGATGTTCGCATCATCCAAAGGCGCATCCACCTCGTCCAGCAAGCAGAACGGTGTGGGCTTAATCATGAAGAGCCCAAAGAGCAGGGCCGTGGCGACTAAAGCCTTCTCCCCTCCGGAGAGGAGGTCTATATTTTGAAGCTTCTTTCCAGGGGGTTGCGCGATGATATCGATCCCCGTCGTGGCGGGGTCTTGCTCATCCAACATGACAAGGCTGGCCTGTCCGCCCTTGAAGAGCCTCGCAAAAACTATTTTGAATTTCTCATTCACCAAGTAGAAGGTCTCCAAAAATCGTTTCGTCGTCGTCCGATTGATCCGGAGAATGGCCTTTTTTAAGGAATCGAGGGCCTGATGAAGGTCGGCCTGTTGTTCCGACAGAAAATCGTGCCGCTGTTTCAACTCCTGATATTCCTCAATGGCCATCAGGTTGACTTCTCCAAACCCCTCGAGAGATTTTTTTAACTCTGCCAGCCGCAGAGACATCTCTTCCTTCGGCAATTCCAGGGGGGAAGCTCCGACCGAGGGGGAAAGCGTCGCCCCATACCGTTCTTTCATCGACTCCTGAAGGTGAGAGAGTTTTAGTTGAACCTCCGAGGCCAGAATCTCTTCTTCATGGATCTTCTGCCTCACCTCTTCCAACTCCCGGCGGAGATACTTGGAGGAAGCCTCCACCTCTTTCCACTCATTGAGGACACTTTCTACCCTCTCTTTTTGAGCGGAGAGCGTTTCTTCCTTAAGACGGTGCTGTCTAAGACTATTTTCTAACTCCCCTTCCCATTGTTGGATTTTTTCACGAAGGGAGACGGTTTCAGCCCGGCATTCTCTGATCCCCTCTACCTTCTTTAAGATCTGTTCCCTCAGGCTTCTTTGAGTTTCAGAGAAGTTTTGGATCTGAACTTCCAGCCCCTTCTGTTTCTCTTCGATAGAGGCCAGAAGGACCTTTTTCTCAGTGATCCGTCCTCCCAATTCTTCTCCCCCTTCTTTGACTTCCTCCACTTTCTTCTTCCATGACTGAACCTGTTCTTCCCTCCCTTTTTTCGCTGCTTCCTCCGTCTCCATCCGGGCAGAGACTTCCTTTTTGCCTTTCTCTAAATCTTGCTCTTCCTCTTCGAGTTGTCTCTGCTCAAACTGGATGACCTCCATCTTCCGATGAAATTGGGAGATCTCCTTTTTCAACCCTTCCAGATCTCTTTCTCGATGGAGAAGTTCGATGCCCTTCTCTTGAATTTCCTTTTTTCTCACCTCCAATTGGATTTCCCTCTCGTGGATCTCCTCTTGGAGATGCCCTTCTTCGTCATAGGCTTTTCGACATTCCTCCTCCGATTCTTTGATTCTTTTCTCTAAATCTCTGATCTCCCTTCGCCTCTCCAAAAGGCCAAGGCCTCGATCCCGGCTTCCTCCGGAGATCACTCCTGAGCGCTCCAGGATGTCGCCGTCCAGGGTGACCAGGGTTCCAAACCCTCCCCCATTCTTCATCCAATGGAGCGCCTCCTCCCAGCTTTCGACGATCCCGGTATCTCCGATCAGGAATTCTGCAATCGGGTCAAACCCGTCTTTTACCTTCACGAAGCGCGCGAGAGCAATGGGTCTTCCCTCCTCTTGAGAGATCCGATTTTCTGCCCCGGTCCCTTGAACCCTCCTCGGGATGAAACTTCCCCGGCCAAGGGATTCCCGTTTAAGAAAGACCATCGCCTCCGTGCCTTCCTTTTCTTCTTCCACGATCAAATACTGCAGCCGCTGTCCTAAAACGGCTTCGAGAGGAACCTCGTATTTCGGGTCCGGTTCCAGGATGTCCGCCACGGCCCCCAAAATTCCCTTCCACTTCTCCTGTTCTTCCTTCTTTCGAAGGAGAAGAGACTTTACCCCCTTCTCATATCCTTCATAATTCTCTTGGAGCTCTTTGAGGGAGTGGTAGCGAGAGCGGTCCTGCCTCACGGTCTCCTCCAAAGTCGAACGCCGTGTTTGCCTCACACCTAAATCCTCTCTTAGCCTCTCGATCTCTCCTTCCCAGCGAACCCTCTCCTCCTGAAAAATCGACTGGAGGGAGACGATGAGTTCTCTCTCTTTTGTCTTCTCAGAGATCGCCTCTTCCAATTGTTGGACCTGGCGGCTTACGTCTTCCGATTCTTCGCCATGGGACCGGATCCGTTTCTGAAGATCCTCTTTCCTCTCCTCAAGGTGGGCCAGGCGGTTTTTGAGGGAGGTCAGCTCAGTGAGTGTGTCAATCAGTTTACCCTTTTCAGCTTCCAATTCATCCAAAAGCTCTTGGTGTGTTGCCCTAAAATCGCCAAAGACGCTTTCCAGTTCTTTCAATATTGCCTCGTTCTCCTGGTGTTCTTCTTCCAGATTCCCTCGGACCTGCTCCATCCTTTTCCGTTCTCTTCTCGTCTCTCTCCAAGCGCGCAGGGAGCCTCTGACTTCTTCAACCCCTCGGTTCTCTTCTTTTTGAAGACCCCCCTCTTCCCTCTTGAAAAATTCAATGTCGTTTTCCGTCTTTTGAATTTTCTTGCCCAGCTCAAATATTTCCTGTTGAAGGCTTCGGAACTTCTCTTCTTCCTCTATCCCCTTCAGCCGCTTGGCTTCCACGAAGGCCTCTTTCTGGGCGTTTTTGGTGGAAATCTCCATCTCTCGGTCCCGAAGGGCTTTGAGATAGCCTCTCGCTGCCTCCCCTTTTTCGGAAAGTTCAGCGTACTCCTGGAGGGCAAAACGGATTTCGATCTCTTTGACCTCTTTCCGTATGGCTTTATATTCCTCTGCCCGTTTCACCTGTCGTTCCAGCGTGACGGTCTGTCGCTTCACCTCGGCGATGATGTCCTGAATTCGGAGAAGGTTCTGCTGCGTGGCGTCGATCTTCATCAGCGCGAGCCTCTTCCTCTCCTTGTACTTGGCAATACCCGCCGCCTCTTCGATCAAAAAACGCCGATCCTGGGGATTGGCATTGATGAGATGTTCTACCCTTCCCTGTTCCACGATCGAATAACCGTTCACTCCGATACCGGTATCCAGGAAGAGATCGGTCACGTCCCGCAATCGGCAAGGCACTTTGTTGATCAGGTACTCACTTTCTCCGGATCGATAGAGTCTTCGGGTAACCGTGATCTCCGTGTACTGCGCGTATCCTTCGGAAGCTGACCCATCTTCATTGGAGAAAGTGAGATTGACCTCTGCCATCCCCAAGGGTTTTCTGCCGTCCGTCCCGTTGAAGATGACGTCCTCCATCAACCTTCCTCGTAAGTGTTTGGCACTCCGCTCGCCAATGGCCCAGAGCACCGCATCCACGAAATTTGACTTCCCGCAACCGTTGGGACCCACGATCGTCGTGATCCCGCCCGGAAAGGTAAGATGTAGGCGATCGACAAAGGATTTGAATCCAATCGCCTCAAGCGATTTGAGTTTCATGAAATCCTCTTTATGAAATCCAAATGTCAAATTTCAAATGCCAAAGGAATGTCAACTGTCTAGTTCGTCCACAAAGCTTGTTGGCCTGTCATGCCGGACCTGATCCGGCATCCAGACGTCGTCCCGACGAAAGTCGGGAACCATCTCAATACTGGGTCCCGGTTTCCACCGGGAACACTGGATTCCGGCTTTCGCCGGAATGACGACCTTTTCGGAAACCGTTTTGTTTATGGACAGACTCTAAATACCAAAGCCTTTTTTAAGTCAAAAACTTTGTCATTTGGATTTCATTTGAACTTTGAACTTCGGAATTTGACATTTCATTTCGCAGAATGCCCCTCCATATATTCAATCGCTCTTTCGAGTCTTTGAATTACCTTTTCTTTACCCAGAACCTCCATCACCTCGTCAATCGGAGGGCTGACGCTCCGGCCGGTTAAGGCCACTCGAATCGGCTGCGCAATCTTTACCAAAGGCTCTGCTCGCATCTCAGCCAATTGCTGAACCAGCCGATGAACATTCTCTTTTCCCAAAACCGATTCCTTTGAGAGAGAGGCGATCACCTGCTTGAACATCGGAACCGTCTCTTTGCTCAAAAATTTTCCCGCAGCCTTCTCATCATAAGCGATCTCTTCACAGAAGTAAAATTCCGAAAGGTCTGCCATCTCCACCAAGGTCTTCACTCTCTCTCTGAGAGAGCGGACGGCCTTTCTCAAAAGATCAGCGTCGATGTTCGAATAGCCCTTAGCTTCAATAAAAGGTCGAACCCTTTGAACCAGCTCATCCAATTCGGATCTCTTGATATACTGTGAGTTGAGCCAATCCAGCTTGCCGGGATTGATCGCCGCGGCGGACCTTCCCACGGCCTCCAGGCTGAATTTCTCAATCAACTCCTCAGGCGCGAATTCCTCCTGATCGCCGTAGGACCATCCCAGCCGAACCAGGTAGTTGACGACGGCCTGAGGAAGATAGCCCAGCTTCTTATACTCCATGACCGACTGTGCCCCATGTCGCTTAGAAAGTTTCTTCTTATCCGGACCGAGGATCATCGGGACATGTCCGAATTTGGGGATGGGGTAACTTAGGGCTTGATAAATCTGAATTTGGCGGGGCGTGTTATTCAGATGGTCGTTACCCCGGATGACATGCGTGATTCCCATGGTGGCATCGTCCACCACTACCGAAAAATTATAAGTAGGGAGCCCGTCACTTCTCAGGATGATGAGGTCATCCAATTCCGTATTGTCAAATTCAACATGACCTTGAATCAGATCCTCCACCACTGTCTTCCCTTCCTCCGGAGAGAGGAAGCGGATGGCAGAGGGACTTCCGGGAGGAAAAGATTTTCGATTCAGACAAGTTCGGTCGTACTTAGGCTTGATCCCGGCCCTCAGAGCAGCTTCCCGCTTTGTCTCCAATTCCTCCGGCGTGCAGTAACATCGGTAAGCCTTCCCCTCTTTCAAGAGCTTCTCTGCGGCCTCCTGATAGTGGGAAATCCGTTGGGTCTGATAAAATGGACCCTCATCCCAATCCATTCCCAGCCACGCCATGGCATCCAAGATCACCTGGATCGATTCCTGGGTGGACCGGGCGACATCCGTGTCCTCGATGCGAAGGACGAAGACCCCTTTTTCATGGCGCGCCAGGAGCCAACTGAACAAGGCAGTTCGCGCCCCTCCGATATGAAGGTCGCCCGTCGGGCTGGGTGCAAATCGTGTCCTCACCTGTGTCATGGTTCCCTTAAGCCTCCCCAGGTTGAAAGGATTCGAGGATTCAAGGGTTCCGGGGTTCGAGTGATGTGAACTGAACCACTTGAATCTTTGAGCCCCCGACCCCCTAAATCCTGAAGTTCTGCCTTATAAAAAATCCCCCTCGCCCCCCTTTCATCAAGCGGGGTGGGGGGATGCTGTTTCCCGTTCAAGGATTTAAATGAGATCCTCAATCGCTTTAAGCGCCTCGTCCAGTTTTTTGGAATCGGTCCCCCCTGCCTGCGCAAAATCAGGTCGACCGCCTCCGGTCCCTCCAACATGAAGAGCGATCTTCCTGATCAACTCGCCGGCATTGAAGCGGTGGGTAAGGTCCGGAGTCACCCCCATGATCAAAGAAACCTTATCCTGGCTCTGACCTCCGAGAAGAATGATGCCTGATCCAATCTCTCCCTTCAGCTGGTCCACGAACTCCCTCATTCGGCTTACGTCCTTTCCGTCCACCTTGGCTGAAAGAACATTGACTCCTTTGATCTTTCTGACAAGGGGAAGAAGGTTGGAGAGTTCTTGATGGGAAGCCTTGTCATGAAAAGATGAGAGCTCCCTTTCCAATTCCTTCTGTCTTTCTAATAACCGCTCTAACTTTGAAGAAAGTTCCCCTGGAGCGGACTTGAGAGAAGAGGCAATCCCCCAAAGTTCTCTCTCCTCTTCTTTCACAAATCCATAGGCCCCTTCCCCGGTCAGGGCCTCGATCCTTCTCATCCCTGCCGCAACCCCTGACTCACTGACAATTTTGAAGAGACCGATATCGCCCGTTCTGGAGCTGTGGGTTCCTCCGCAGAGTTCAATGCTGAAGTCCGAGACCGTCACCACCCTGACCTTCTCCCCGTACTTTTCTCCAAAGAGAGCCATCGCCCCTGTCTGGAGAGCCTCCTCCACTGCCATGATTTTCGTTTCCACTTCCAAGTTCTCTCGAATCTTCTGATTGACCAAAGCCTCCACACGCTCGATCTCTTCCTTTTTCATAGAAGTGAAATGGGTGAAGTCAAACCTCAGCCGCTCGGGTGAAACAAGAGAGCCTGCTTGATGGACATGGTCTCCCAAAACTTCTCTCAAAACAGCCTGAAGAAGATGGGTGCCTGTATGGTTCAGGGTAATGGCTTTTCGGCGCTCCCGGTCCACCTGCAAAACAGCCGACATCCCTTCTTTCACTTTTCCTCTCTTTACCTTCACCTGATGGATGGTCAACTCTCCCGCAGGCTTGATGGTATCCTCTACTTCCAAAGAGAACTCCTGATGAAAGATCACGCCTCGATCCCCTACCTGGCCGCCAGCTTCCCCGTAAAAGGGGGTCTTCTCCGTAACCACTTCGATTTCATCCCCTTCGGCTGCGAAAGGAACAACTTCATCGCCTTTGATCAATCTCAGGATCCTTGATTCAGACTGAGTTTCTTCATATCCTAAGAACGTTGCCCTGATCCCTTCGTTCGCCAGCCGTCGGTAGACCTCTTTTGTCTTTCCTTCACCGATCCCCTGCCATGCCTGCTTGCTCTTTTGCTTCTGTTCCTCCATTTGGGCCCTGAAACCCGCTTCGTCAAAACTTATCCCTTTCTCTTGAAGGATCTCCGCGGTCAGGTCGAGAGGAAATCCGTACGTGTCATAAAGCCGGAAGGCCACCTCCCCGGAGAGAATGGTCTCTCGTTTCTTTTGAAGTTCTCCCAACGCCTCTTGGAGGATCTTCAGCCCCGAATCGAGGGTCTCGGAAAAACGCTCTTCTTCCTTTTGGATGACCTTGGAAACGAAGGCTTCCGTCTCACGTAGTTCCGGATAAGCCCCTTTCATCAGATCCACGACTTTAGAAACAGTCCGATAGAGAAAAGGCTCGTCCATTCCGAGCATCCTTCCGTGGCGCATCGCCCTTCTCATGATGCGGCGAAGGACGTAGCCCCTGCCTTCATTGGAGGGAAGAACCCCATCGCTGATCAGAAAGGTAGCTGCTCGGCTGTGATCGGCGATCACTCGAAGGGAGGTGTCGGTTCGATCATCCTGTCCGTAAGAAACATGAGCGATCCCCTCGATCTCTTTAAAGAGAGGGGTGAAGAGATCAGACTCGTAATTGCTTTTCACACCCTGAAGGACGGCAGAAATCCTTTCCAGGCCCATACCGGTATCGATACAAGGCTTCGCCAGGGGCTGGAGCTTACCTTCTGAATCACGATTGTATTGCATGAAGACGAGGTTCCAGAGCTCCAGGAATCGGTCGCAATCGCATCCCACACGACAGTCGGGCCGGCCGCATCCGACGCCCTCGCCTTGATCAATCACGATCTCCGAACAAGGACCGCACGGCCCTGTGTCGCCCATTGCCCAGAAGTTGTCTTTTTCCCCTAATCGGACAATTCGATCTTCCGAAACTCCGACTTTCCTCCAGAGGTGAAAGGCTTCGTCATCGTCCAAGTAGATGGTGATCCACATCTGCTCCACGGGCAACCCCCATTGGCGCATGAGGAGATCCCATCCCATTTGAATCGCCTCTTTCTTGAAATAGTCTCCGAAGGAGAAGTTCCCTAACATCTCGAAGAACGTGTGGTGCCGGGCCGTCTTTCCCACGATCTCCAAGTCGTTGTGCTTCCCGCCAGCGCGAACGCACTTCTGAGAGGTCGCGGCCCGTTTATAGTCCCGGATCTCTTCGCCTAAAAAAACACTTTTGAATTGAACCATTCCGGCATTGGTGAAAAGCAGGGTGGGATCGTTTTGGGGAATCAATGAGGAGCTTCGAACAATACGGTGTCCCCTCTCCTCAAAGTAATTGAGAAAGGCCCTTCGAATCTCGTCAGAGGTCATTGTTTGAAACCTGTCCCCCGTCGGTCCATTTTTGGATCCAAGGGCTTTGCGACTTTCAGCTTCTTCTCATCCTCTTTAACCTTTTCCTTCTCTTTCTCCAGCGTTTCAAAATCCTCCCAGCCAGCGTCGCTTGAGGCGAGAATTCCTTTCACCCTCAGGGCAAAGTCATCTGGATTCGTGCAGTGTTTGAGGGCTTCATCATAAGTCACCAACTTCTCCTTCATTAAATACATCAGTGACTGATCGAAGGATTGCATGCCGTAGCTGGTGGATCCTCGGGCAATGGCGTCATTAATCTCGTTGGTCTTATCCTTTTCCACGATGCACTCCCTCACCCTCGCCGTGGAGACCAGGACTTCCACCGCAGGGACTCTTCCCATTCCGTCCACCCTGGGCACCAGCCTTTGGGAAATGACGCCTTTCAGAATACCCGAAAGCTGAAGCCTCACCTGTTTTTGATGATAGGGGGGGAAGACGGAGATGATCCGAGTGATCGTCTCCGTGGCGTTTAATGTGTGGAGCGTCGACATGACCAAATGCCCTGTCTCGGCAGCGGTCAAGGCAGTTTCGATCGTCTCAAAATCCCTCATCTCACCAACTAAGATCACATCCGGATCCTGCCGAAGGGCCACCCGTAGGGCGCTGGAAAACGTGCTTGTGTCTGAGCCGATCTCCCTCTGATCTACGATCGATTTCTTATCTTCGTGAACAAATTCGATGGGGTCCTCGATGGTGATGATATGGCAATTCCGGTCATTGTTGATGATATCAATCATCGAGGCAAGGGTCGTGGACTTTCCGCTTCCGGTTGTCCCTGTCACGAGAATCAGACCCCGCTGCTCTAAAGAAATGCTTCTGATCACAGCAGGGAGATGGAGCTCCTGCAGGCCCTTGATCTGGTAAGGCACAATGCGAAGGGCAATCCTGAGCTTCCCCCTCTGCTGGAAGACATTGACCCTAAACCGTCCCATGCCGTAGACCTCATAGCCCATATCCACTTCGCGATTCTTGATAAACCGCTCCTTCTGCCAGTCGTTCATCAAACCGAAAGCCATTTTCGACAAATCATTATGATCGAAGGGCTTCGATTCATTCCAGGGTCTCAAGGTGCCATTCACCCTGAAGATCGGCGGAGCTCCTTCCTTAATGTGAACGTCAGAGGCTTCCTGGGAAAGGGCTTCCAAAAGGATCTGGTTCAAATCCATCTTCTTCTCCTTCCTTATCTCACCCTACCGATCCTGCTTTGGCAATGCGAAAGTTTTCAAGGAGTTCTTTCTCCATCTGGTCCAGGACCTTGGGATTCTCTTTCAAGAACTGCTTTGCGTTCTCCCTCCCCTGGCCGATGCGCTGGCCATCGTAGGTATACCAGGTTCCGCTTTTCTCA
>Ga0116130_1001006_pt1 | contig 16789 bp, 14 predicted proteins | sample June2015DPH_17_5_FD_89733 | JGI IMG/M metagenome (GOLD analysis project Ga0116130, IMG submission 89733) | Peatland microbial communities from SPRUCE experiment site at the Marcell Experimental Forest, Minnesota, USA - June2015DPH_17_40 | ecosystem: Environmental > Terrestrial > Soil > Wetlands...
CCGCACTTCGCATCCTTGCAGGCCGGCGCCTACCGCGCCGACCGGCTGGTCGAGGGCCACGCCACGGTCGAGGTCGTCATACCCAATCTCTCGCCGTCCGACGTCCGTACCCGGCCCCTCGAACCTTTCCGCGAATCGCAGCACACGGTGGACCTGGGCGCGGCGGAGCTGATCGTCTCGGTCGGCCGCGGCATCAAAGAGGCCGATAACATTCCGCTGATCGAAAAGCTGGCACAGGCGTTGGGAGCCGAGCTGGCTGCCTCGCGGCCCATCTGCGACGAGGGCTGGCTTCCCATGGAACGCCAGGTGGGCAGCTCCGGCCAGACCGTCGCGCCGAAAATGTACATGGCCATCGGTATCTCCGGCGCCATCCAGCACCTGGTGGGGATGAAGGGCGCGCGCACCGTGGTCGCCATCAACAAAGACGCCGACGCGCCGATTTTCGAAATAGCCGACTACGGCATCGTAGGCGATTTGTTCCAGGTGGTGCCCGCGCTGATCGAAGCGATCAAAAAGGCGTAGGGGGAGCAGGTCCCCGACCTGCTTTTTTTCTTGGGGGCAGGCGATTTCGCTTGCCAATGCCGGTTGGGCGAGCGTGCGCGCTGGCAGGTCGGGGACCTGCCTCACCCTACCCCGGATGGATTTCAGTCAGCTCCACTTCGAGCACGGTTCCGCACTGGGCGCACACGGCGGCGTTTTCGGAGGTGAGATAAACTTCGGTGGAGTCGCAGCGCGCGCAGGCCACGGTTGGGTCGGCGGCCTCGGGGAGCGGATCGGGCGGCACGATGCCGTCCACCGTGCGGCCCGTCGCCCGCGTCATTGGCTCAAACGTGGCTCCGCAGCCCGCGCACACGTGATTAAAACAGCAGTTCGGCGTACATGTATAGGACACTTCCGCCGAACCGCACTGCGGGCAGGAGATCTCCAGTCTCCGCGTCCGCATCCTACTGCTTCGGCGGAGCCGGCGGAGTGGCCGGCGGCGCTGGCGGGGCGGCAGGCCTCGGCCCAAACTGTCCTTGGATCGGGGCCGGCGAAGGCGGACCGAAGAAATCCGGATCGTAGAACGCGCCCTTGGTCATGTCATCCAAGGCCTTTTTCACCTTCGCCTGAACCAGCGGCGGCATCTTCTCGATCTGCGCGCGAACTTCCTCGAAGGTTTTCGTGTTATGCGCCTCCACCTTGATGATGTGATATCCGAACTGACTCTTTACCGGTTCGCTAAGCTCGCCCGGTTTGAGCTTGAAAGCCGCTTGCTCGAACGACGGCACCATATGCCCGTGTGCAAAAGGTGGAAGCAGCCCGCCGTTGGCGCTTGACGTATCGTCCGACTCCGTCTTGGCGAGTGTGGCAAAATCCTCGCCGGCCAGGATGCGTTTGTGCAGATCATTGGCCTTGGCCAGGGCCTCTTCGTCTGTCAGCTCTTTCGCCCCCGGCTTGACCGGCACCGGGGAGCCTTTCACGCGGATCAGGATGTGGCGCGCGGTAACTTCTTCATAGTCCTTAAGGTGCTCGTCGTAGTACTTGCGCGCGTCGGCCTCGTCGACCTTGGTTTCCTCAGTGACCTGAGCCCTGACCAAGCCGGCCAGCACCTGGTCATCGCTGAGCATGGATTGGACCTTGTAGGCGTGCGTTTCATCCAGCTTGCGGCGCGTGGCTTCTTCCGACAGCATGTACGCTTGGACCAGGAAGTCGGCGAACTGCTTGCGGCGCGGGCCGCGGGCCGCCGCCTTGGAGGCGTCCGGAAGCCCGTCGATCAACTGGTCGAACTGCGCCGCCGTAAGCGTCACGGAGCCCGCCTTGAGAACCACGCGGTCGGGAGGCACCGTCACCGGCATCGGCGGCGCGGGCGGGGGCATGAGCAATCCGGGAGGAACCGGCGTAGAGAGCTTCGGAGCGCCCGGAGCGATCGCCGGAGGGGTCGCCGGGGCCGGCGTCGGGGCCGGTGGAGTTTGCGCCAGCAGACAAGCGGCTGGCGCGATCATCAGAAATTTGTACAAGAAATTCATAATCTCCATAATACCAGCGCTCGCGGCGCAGCTTAATTCAGTAGCGGACTTTGTCCGGCTGCGCCGCCCATGCTTCAAATGGGCGCTGCGCGGATGGGTCGGCCACGCGAATCACGGGGATGGCGCGCCCGGCCTCCGGCAAAGCGAGTTGGCGGTAAATGAACGAATCGTCGAAACCGGCCGCGGCGGCGTCCGCGGCGGTAGCGGCGAAGAAGATCCGCGCGGGCCGCGCCCAGAACAGCGCGCCGAGACACATCGGGCAAGGTTCGCAGGAACAATAGACGTCACAGCCGGTAAGTTGAAAGCCGCCGAGCGCACGGCACGCTTCGCGGATGGCCACGATCTCGGCGTGCGCCGTGGGGTCATTAGCTGCGGTGACGCGGTTGGATCCGGCCGCGATCACCGCGCCGTCCTTCACCACCAGCGCCGCGAACGGACCTCCGCCGCAGCGCACGTTTTCCGCCGCTCGTTCGATCGCCTGTCTCAAGAGTGCAGGGTTCATAACTGGGGACGTACCCGCCCTTTTCAGGCTACCGGATTGCAGCCCAGGGTGCGCGCCACGGCCCTCCGGTATGTTCCAATATTGGCATGATCGAGGTGGTGGCGGCGATTCTGGAACGCGAGGGCCGCGTGCTGATTGGCCGCCGGCAGCCCGCGCAGGCGCATCCGCTGAAATGGGAGTTTCCGGGCGGTAAAGTAGAGCCCGGCGAATCGCCGCCGCAGGCCTTGACGCGCGAACTGGAAGAGGAACTGGGGATTCGCGAGGCAGCCGGCGAGGAAATCGCACGCTACGAGTACACCTATCCCGGCAGGGCCCCGATTACCCTGTTCTTTTTCCGCATCACCAGCTATCAAGGCGAGCCGCGGAATTTGATTTTCCGCGAAATGCGCTGGGAGCCCCGCGAGAACCTCGGCCGCTTCGATTTCGTGGAAGGCGATCTGCCTTTCCTGCGCGGCTTCGCTCCAGGCCCGGCCGGGCTGGAAGTTGGTTGAAGGCTTCGCAACCGCTCCCCGACGGTCGCCGCTCTGTATCGGAGCCGCGACCAAAGGGAGCGGTCAGGTTGGTAGATAGCGAAAGGCAACCTCAACGGTGTCCTGCCTACTCGTGCCGCAGCGCCACCGCTGGTTCCACCCGCAGCGCGCGCGCCGTTGGCGCAACGGTCGCCAATCCCGCCACCAGCGCCAGCACACCGGCCACGGCCACGAAGTTCAGAGGATCGGTGGGACGCACCTCGGGAACCAGGAACATGGAGAGCGGGCGCACCGCGACCACGGCAATCGCGAGGCCGATGGCCATGCCGGTGGCCACCAGTTTCAAGCTCTGGCCCGCGACCATCGCCAGGACGTTGCCCGGCGTGGCGCCCAGCGCGACACGAATGCCGATCTCGTGAATCCGCTGCTGTGTGGCATACAGCAAAACTCCGTAGAGTCCGATAGCCAGCAGCAAGCCGAACAGCGCCATCGCTCCCAGCACCGCGGCCCCGGCGCGGCTCGGCAGCAGAGCATAGTTGAAAACCTCACGCATGACCTTGGTCCGCACCGAAGCCTTGGCGTCCAGCTCCGCGATCGTCTCATCGATCTTCCGGGCCATCGCTTCCGGCGGACCGCTGGTGCGCACGAAGAGGCACGCGCCGCTATGCGCCGCAAGCTGGGCAAAGGGCGCGTAGAGCGCCATCGCGTCCTTTTCTCCCAAGGTGGCGTAGGTGCTGTTCCGCGCAACGCCCACGACCATCGCATCGTGATTGTCGGGAAAGCGCAGGACCTGGCCCACCGGATTGGTGTTGCCGAACAGTTGCCGCGCCATGTTCTGGTTCAGAATCACCACGCCGGGCGCGCCCGCACGGTCCGCATCGAGGAACGCGCGGCCTTGCAGAATGGGAATCGCCATGATCCGGAAGTAGTCCGGTCCCACGGAGTTGCCATTGTACTCGACGCGCACCGTGCGGCTGCCCGCGTCCGGCCGTAGCTGCTCGGTCGGCCGGTTGAAAGCCAGGAACGGGTTCAGCGGCAACGCAATCGCCGGCGAGGCTGCCTCAATCCCCGGCAGAGCGCGCAGCCGGGCGAGCGCCACGAATTTCTGACGGTCGGATTGACCCTGTACCGCGGCGACAATGGTGTGAGTCGTGTCGAATCCCGCGTTGAATGACGTGGCGCTGATCAGGTTGCGCAGGAACAGCAGTCCGGCGCTGAGCAGGACGATCGAGACCGCCAGTTGCCCGACCACCAGGGCGCTTCGCAGCCGGCTGCCCGCCGGTCCGGCTTGCCGGCCGCCCTCTTTGAGTGCGCCCCCAATTCCCGCTCGCGTGCCCCTCAGCGCCGGGACCAGCCCGGTCGCCAGTGTCACTACGAACGCGACCACGACCGAGTACGCCAGCAGCATCCGGTCCGGTTGGACGATCAACTCGATCGGCAGCGGCGTCGGAATATGAAAACCGCTGAGCGCCCTGGTAAGCCACAGGTTGAGCAAGAGGCCGGCGCCGGTTCCGAGCAAGGCCAGCAACAAGCTCTCCGTGAGTAATTGGCGCACCAGGCGGCCGCGGCTGCCGCCCAGCGACATGCGGATGGCGAGCTCGCGCGAACGCGTAAGAGCGCGCGCCAGTAGCAGGCTGGAAATGTTAGCGCACGCGATCAGCACCACTATCGCCGTCACAATCACCAGCATCGCGAAGAACGCCAGCGCCGGTATCACCATCGGGCCGCCCATCTCCCGCAAACGGTCCATCCCGCCGATTCCGCTAAGCTGAAGCTCCTCGGTCCACTTGCGATTCGCCTCCGGCTACACGCGATCCAGATCGCGGCAGACCGGCCGCAGACGGCTGTAAGCCGCCTGGCACGTCATTCCCTGCGGCAGCCGCGCATAGAGCATGAAGCCGGCCGGATCCTTAGTGAGGTAAAGGTCGGGCGTGAAACCAAAACCCACCAACATGCGATGGTCGCGAGGCAATACGCCGACGATCGTGTACGGTTTCGAGTCCAACACCAACTGGCGGCCGATCGCGTTCGGGTCGCCGTTCAGGCGATTTCTCCAGAAGCCGTACGTCACCACCGCCGCGTCCGTTTCGCCGCGCTCGATGGGCCGCCCCATGGCGACCGGAATTCCCACCACCTGGAAGAAGTTGTCAGTGACGTGAGTTCCGGCCAAGTAGTAAGAGCGGCTGCCGTTGCGCCAGTTCACCGGAAGCTCGTGGTTCTCGCCGACGACCCCGTCGAACACATGTGCGTCCTCAAGGAAGCGATATTGCGCTACGGTCGCCCATCGGTTGCCGCGCGTGGAAAGCTGCACCAGCGATTGCGCATCGCGGCAGGAGGGTTCGCTGAAGAGCGCTTCCCTGGCGACGCTGAACATGGTCGTATTGGCGCCGATTCCCAGCGCCAGCGAGCCAACCGCCGCCAGCGCCATGGCGGGATTGCGCCGCAACGCGCGCGCGGCATAACGGAGGTCGCTCGCCAGGTCCTCCAACCAGCGCATTTGCCACGCCGAGCGCGTCTCTTCGCCGCTCCGCAGCGTGGAACCAAACTCTCGCCGCGCTTGCCGCAGGGCGTCGGCTGCGGCGAGGCCGGCCTGTTGCAATTCGTCGGCGCGGGCCTGGATGTGGAACCGCATCTCTTCCTCGAATTCCCGATCGAACCGCGAACGCCGGAAAAGATAGCTGAGGCGGTTGCCGATTTCGTTCCACAGCGCCATGCGAGCCTCCCTTTCAGGCAGTGCGCATCACAAGTTGGATGGCGCGCACCAGGCGATCGAATTCCCCTGCCTCTTTGTCGAGCTGCTTACGGCCTTCCGGTGTCAGCTTGTAGAAGCGGGCCTTGCGATTGTTCTCGGAAACGCCCCACTCCGACGCCAGCCAGCCTTTGACCAGCATGCGGTTGAGCGCCGGATACAGCGAGCCGTCTTCGACCTGCAGCCCTTCGCGCGAAGCCTCCTTGATCCGCTTCACGATGGCGTATCCATGCAGCGGACCGCGGCTCAGCGTCCGCAGGATCAGCAAATACAGCGTTCCCGGAAGCAGCTCCGGAGCGGAATTCGATGCCATTTTTTCCCTGTCCAGACTAGGTATAGAGCAAGTGGCGAGGGAAGTCAAGGGATTTTCGTATCTGAAGTTCCTGTATGGGCGAGAGCGGACAAAGTGGGGCGGAAGAAAAGCCGAGACGACTCTCGGCTCTGCAGGCCCAACGGCCCGCGCCACGACGCCCTAATCGATCAGCCGGTTGAGGATGGGCTGGTAGGCATCGATGCGGCGGTCGCGCAGAAACGGCCAGTTGCGGCGCACTTCCTCGATGCGCCGCGGGTCGCACTCCACGATCAGGGTCTCCTCTTTTTCGTGGCCTGCTTCGGCCAGCACCTGGCCAAACGGATCGGCCACGAACGATGCGCCCCAGAATTCCAGGCCCCGCTCCGGCGGTCCTTCGTATCCCACGCGGTTCGCCGCGGCCACATACAGTCCGTTGGCGATCGCGTGCCCGCGCTGGATGGTGCGCCACGCGTCGTGTTGCGCCGCGCCGGCTTCCTGCTTCTCGGCCGGATGCCAGCCAATCGCGGTGGGGTAAAACAGCACCTGCGCGCCGCCGAGCGCAGCCAGGCGCGCCGCTTCCGGGTACCACTGGTCCCAGCACACCAGCGGCGCGATGCGCGCATAGCGCGTGTCGAAGCAGCGGAAACCCAGGTCGCCGGGCGTGAAGTAATACTTCTCGAAATACAAGGGATCGTCCGGGATGTGCATCTTGCGGTACATCCCGAGCAGCAACCCATCGGCATCGAACACCAGCGCCGTGTTGTGATACACGCCGGCCGCGCGGCGCTCGAAGATGGAGCCGATGATCACCACCGCCAGCTCGCGTGCCAGCCGCGATAAGCTTTCCACAGTCGGCCCCGGCACCGGCTCGGCCAGGTCGAAGAACTTGGCGTCTTCCTCGCGGCAGAAGTATTGAGAGCGGAACAGTTCCGGCAGGCAGACGATCTGCGCGCCGCGGCCGGCGGCCTCGCGGATCCGCCATTCCGCCTTGGCCAGATTCTCGTTCGGATCGGCCGAGCACGCCATCTGGATGAGCCCGATCCGGAACTTAGAGCGCTGCACGTCCTTATTGTAGCGGGGCTTGAATTGGAGCGCACTCAAGGCGGAGACAGCAACCAATTGCACAATTTCGCTGGTAATGGTGTAATTTGGTCCCCAGTCCCCCCCAGTTTCCCCCCTGCCCCACACGCTATTGCCCGCCGCGGCGGGCTTTTTGTGCGAGCGAGGCCATCCCGTCCACGTATGGCCACTCGGACTTGGGGAGCTTACCCTGGTCGCGCAGCCCGGCCAACAGGTCGCGGGCTTGCTCATATTCGCCGGCGGCTGCCAGATAGTCGGCGCGGCGCTGTGCGGCCGCTGTGGTGTGAGCCTGCGCCAAGTCGGTCCACGTCTCGGCGATATCCTGGTGGGTTTCCGCCAGGCTGCGCACGGTCGCCCAATCGGCGCCGGGGCGGAGGCTCAACTCGGCGTAGCGCGCCGCCGCAGCCCCAAGTTCGGACAGGGCTTCGCTTGGCTTCGCCATCCTCTTGAGCACCAGGCCGATCCGCTTCGTACTCGCGGCCACGGCCGTTGCGGCGCGGAAATCCTGCGGGTCCGCCTGCGCGGCCTGCTGGCGGAGATCGAGAGCCATGCGGTTGAATTGCAGCGCATCGTCCAGGCGGTTCATAGCGCCAGCCGCCCAGCCGAGGTCGCTGTAGTCATACGACAGATCGATCTTGGCGCGCATGTCCTGCGGATTGTGGGCGCAGCGTTGCTCATCGATCAAGCGCGCCATCTCGTACTCGCGGCGGCAATCGTCCAGGCGTCCGGTAACACCGTAGAGCGCTGCCAGCCGTTTCTCCGCCACCGCCAGCGAGCGCTGGGATTCGCGGCTGTCGTGCGCCAGCACAGTCACGCGGCGGGCCAGATCCTGAACACGCTCTCGCAACACGATGGCCTCCGGATAGCGCTTTTCATTGCTGACCGCGTCCGCCAGCCCGGCCAGCGCGGCCTCCAGGTCGGTCATCGCAGCCACCTCGCTCGGGTGCGCGGCGGCGGCACCCTCGGCGATAGCGACGGCGCGTCTGACTTGCGCGATTCCGGCGTCGAACTGGCCGGCCTGGCCGTAGGCTCTGGCCAGATCGACCGCGGCGCGCAGGTAATCGTGGCGCAGCCCTGCGTCGCCCGGCGAGCCCGCCGCCAGCCGTTCCAGAATCCCGGCGCCTTTGCGAAGGCTTTCGAGCGAGGCCGGTACGCGGCCGAGGCTGGATTGGGAGAGATCGCCCTCGACTTCGCCGATTCTCGCGTAGCCCAGCGCGACTTCGCGCTGCAGGGAACGATTGCCGCCGGCTTCCTGCGACAGATTCTCCAGGTATTGGAGCGCACGGCGCGCCAGCAGCGCGCGCGCGGCGGTGGAACCGGGCAGCGGCGCGATGGCATCGTAGAGTTCGAACATCACGGCGTGGGCCAGGCCACGCACCTGGTTGAAGCGGCGTTCGGAGCGGCGCGCTTCCCACCAGCCGAAGGCGGCGAATCCGACGATCAGCAACAATGCCAGCGCACCCGCTGGTACGGCGATTCGGTGCCGCGCCGCCAGACGGGCCGCGCGGTATCGCCAGGTGGGTTTGCGCGCCGCCACCGGTCGGCCTTCCAGGAAGCGCCGGAGGTCGGCGGCAAACTCATCCACCGTGGGATAACGGCGGTGTGGGTCCTTTTCGAGGGCCTTGGCGACGATGGTTTCGAGGTCGCCGCGCAGCCGCCGCCGCAACGCCGCCGCGTTGGGCGCAGCAGCGTCCACCGCGTCCGCCAGTGGTGGGGCTTCGTCATCGCAGATGGCGCGCGCCAGATCCAAGTAGCTGGTGGTGGCGGCATAGGGCCGGCGCCCGGCCAGCAACTCAAACAGGATCACGCCCAGCGAATAGACGTCGCCCGCCACCGTGTAGCTCTCGCCGCGGATCTGTTCCGGGCTGGCGTAGGCAGGGGTCATGGGCGCGGGACCGGCTTGGGTAATCTCGTCGCCGGGTTGCTGTCCGCCGATCATCTGCCCGAGGCCGAAATCGAGCAGCTTGACCTGTCCCTCGGCGGTGACCAGAATATTGCCGGGCTTCAGGTCGCGATGCACGATGAGCCGCCGGTGCGCGTAGCCCACCGCGTCGGCGATCTGGAGAAAGAGGAGCAGCCGTTCGCTCACGCCAAGCGCGCCGCGCCGGCAGAATTCCAGCAGCGGCAGGCCATCGACGTACTCCATGATGAAGTACGGCTGGCCGCCGGCGGTCGAGCCTCCATCGAGCAGACGCGCGATTCCAGGATGCTCGAGTTGCGCCAGGATCTGCCGTTCGCGCTCAAAGCGGCGCCCGGTCTGGGCGTCGGGGTGCGCGGCGGTGATGAGTTTGATCGCCACCTGCTTGCGGTATTGGCCGTCGGCGCGCTCGCCCAGGTAAACCACGCCCATGCCGCCGCGGCCGATCTCCTTCACCACGCGGTAGGGTCCGATGGTTTCCGGAGCCGGCGCTTCGGCACGCCATTGAGCGCCGGGGGCGGCGGCCGAATCGAGCAGGGCGCCGGCTTTTTGCTCTAAAGCCAGCAGCGATTCGACCGAACTGCGCAGTTCGGAATCGGATCCGCAGAGCCGATCCATCTCCGCGGCGCGTTGGCTGGGGTCCGTTTCGAGCAGGCTCGCCAGAATCGTCTTGACCTCGCCCCAGCGGGCCGCGGTCATGGCTGCGCGGTTCCTTCCATGTGCCCCAGCAGCCACAGGCGGGCGGTGCCCCACTCCCGCTTCACGGTGGCGGGCGAAATGCCGAGGCACTCGGCGGTTTCCTCAATCGAAAGGCCGCCGAAGTAGCGCAGTTCGACGACCTTGCCTTGTTGCGGATCGAGCTTGTCCAACTCGTCGAGCGAATGGTTCAGGGCCAGCACGTCGATGGCGGGCGAAGGGAAGATGCCGAAGGCGTCATCGAGCGTCACGGCGTTCGAGAAACCCTCGCGCTTGGCGGCATTGCGGGCCTTGGCGTGGTTGATCAGCACGCGCCGCATCATGGTGGCCGCGACGCCCATAAAATGCGCCCGGTTGCGCCAATCCACCGAACGCTGACCCACCAGCCGCAGATAGGCTTCATGCACCAAAGCGGTGGGCTGTAGCGTGTGATCGGGCCGTTCCACGGCTAGCAGCCGCTGCGCCAGGCGGCGCAGTTCGTCATAGACGAGAGGCGTCATCTCGTCCAACGCGGCCTTATCGCCCTCCCCGATCCGCACCAGCAGTTGGGCGACATCCTGAGGCGCCAAACAAAAACCTCCCCTGGGACTCACTCACATTCTACACGGAACTGACGCGGCTGTTCGGCTGCCAGATGAGCCGATTGGGCGCGGTTTGCTGCGTATGCGGGGCGGCAATGGGCGGCAATGGGGCGGCAATGGGGACAGACGCATTTTCCTGAGAACCTTCGCCCATGCTTCCCACTTCTCTCGTGTATGCCCCGCCGCCCGCGCGTCACCCTTCCTGGCGTCGCCCACCACGTTACGCAGCGTGGAAACAATCGCGAGATAGTTTTCCACTCATCCGATGACCGTCGCTTCTACCTGGAGCTTCTGCGGCGACATGCCGCGCACTACGGAGTTAGTGTTCTCGGTTACTGTCTCATGACAAACCACATCCACCTCATTGCCGTGCCGGAGCGTGAGGGCTCCCTGGCGCGAACGCTGGGCCGCACGCATTCCGAGTATGCACTGGCGCTGAACCACGCTCACGGCCGGAGCGGCCACCTTTGGCAGAGCCGCTTTTTCTCCTGCCCGCTGGGCGAATCGCACCTGTTGAACGCCTTGCGCTACGTGGAGTTGAACCCGGTTCGCGCGGGCCTGGCCTGCGAGCCGTCGGGCTGGCCGTGGTCCAGCGCACGCGCGCACACGGTGGATCACGCCCTCGACCCCGTGTTAGACTGCCGCTGGGTGAAATACTTCGGGCGGTGGGACTACGGCGAGTGGCGGGAGATCCTGTCGACGGGCGTGTCGAGCGCCGAAGGCGAATCGATCCGACGTGCTACGCACACCGGCGAACCGCTAGGCTCGGGCGAGTTCGTCGCGGCGCTGGAGAAGCAAGCCGGGCGCAGGCTGCGGGTTCTGGCGCGCGGGCGGCCGCAAAGGAAATCCGAGGGAGAGGAGGGGTCCGGCTGGCACGGCGACTGGCTCGCGGGCCGCAGTTAAAATGGACGCGAATCGAAAAATGCGTCTGTCCCCTTTTCCGGACTCGTCTGTCCCCTTTTCCGGACTCTTTTCCGGACTCGTTGGGCCATGGATTCGACAAGGCTCCGTGCCCAACCTGCGGCCCTGACAACTGTTTGCACCCTGGCAAACCTGGCTATTGTTGGATCACGACCAATAGCAACCACTGGGTCTCTGACACGTTGTGCTACTTCGGGATGACCCCGCCGATATTCTTCGGAGGGGTATGGGCACCGGGTTACTCGTGGGGGCGCTGTCCGGGCGGACCTCGCCAATGTCAACAGACTCCATCGGGTGGGGGGCGACTTGAAGCGTACTAGGCTATTAGTGGGAATCGCCGTGGGTCTGGCCGGTTCGGCGACCTTGCTTGTCAGATCGGCATCGCGGACATTGAGCGTCGCTAGCCTTGCGGAGCGGCAAGCTTCGCTGCTAATGTACGCACCGCTTTCGAATAGGCTTCAATTGGTCGAGTGGGGCGCCGTCCGCACACTCGACACGAACTCGACTGGTCACCGGCTGAACCATCACGCTTACCCTGCACTCTCACCAAGCGGACACAGTCTTGCATATGTTCGCCCTTCGTCCACGTCGGGAGGTGAGGATATCGTCCTGTACCGATGCACCGAGCGGCAAGAACGTGTGCTTCTGACCTGGCCCGGCGAAGTATGGTCCCTAGCTTGGGGCCCGAAGGGGTCAATTTTGGCATTCACGGCTGATCGAGGTGATAGTTCGCGCAGGAACACCAGCCTCTACTTGACTCACCTAGACGGCGCCCGACCTGAAAACCTCACGCCAGGGATAGAGTGGGTCTCCACCTATTCCCAGCCGGCTTGGTCACCGAGTGAAGACCGAATCGCATTTGAGAAATACTCTCGGACACCTGAAGGCGATGTTCACCGGGTCATGATCGTGGACGTTGCCAGCAAATCAACCGCCACCGTGGCAGACGGTTGGTTCCCATCATGGTCGCCAGACGGGGCCAAAATAGCTTACGTCACCGTCAACGGCAGCAGGTGCTACGAGGTGGATCTTCGCACCAATCGCTGCCGCCTGCTGTGGTGGTCCACACGGACCCTCCTTTTCGACGACATTATCGGGCCTCCCGTCTGGTCTCCGTCGGGACAGGGGGCGATGTTTAACGTGACATCCGGGATGAAAGGCGACAGCCGAAGTGTGTACTACGTGGACTTCAAGTCAGGAGACACACGCCGCGTGGTGTACGATCCCGCCTTTGCTGTGGTTGGATGGTTGAGGAGCGAACCCAGGGGCCTAACCGACTTCGGAAATACTCGATAGCCATTTGTGCGACTGGAGCGGCCCAGCTAGCGGGTGACACGCACGACGAACTCCGAACAAATGAGACAACACTTTCACGTGATCGCCGCAATGGCGCTGATGCTCGCTGCCTCGCACATCGCATTAGCACAAGCCAATGAGTCGGGGGGACAGGCGAGCGTGCGCTTCGACTTACGCGGCTCCGACAAAGCTCCCATCACCATCCTCGTCTTCTCCGACTTCGAATCTTTCCCATGCGCGCGCTCCGCGAGCGTTATCGACGGATTTCTCCAACAGACCAGAGACATCCGCGTGATCTTCAAGCACGCGCCGGCGGCGTCGAATCCCAACGCGCTGCTGGCGCATGAAGCGGCGCTGGCGGCCGGGGCGCAGGGTAAGTTCTGGGAGATGCACGACACGCTCTTCGAGAATCAGACCCATCTTACCCGCGCCGACTTACTCGGCTACGCCAAGTCACTCGGCCTCGACTTAGCCGCGTTCGAGCGCGCGCTCGACAACCACACCTACCGCCCCATCGTCGAGCGCGACCTGGCCGAAGCGGCGGGCCTCGGCGTCACCACGACGCCGACGTTCTTCGTCAACGGCCGCCGCCTGGTCGGCCCGCAAGGCTACGCGTCGCTCGGCGCGGTCATCGAGACGCTCCTCGCCGGCATCCCACCCGACAAACGCGTGCAAGCCGAAATCGTCGCCGCCGGCCCCGCGCAGCAGATCGACTTGAGGTCCGCCCCCACGCGCGGCCCGCTCACAGCGCCCATCAGCTTAGTCGAGTTCAGTGACTTCGAGTGTCCCTACTGCGCCATGACCGCCCCGGTCGTCCGCCAACTCCTGCTCGCCTATCCGAGTCAGTTGCGATTCGCCTTCAAACACTACCCGCTCCCGATGCACAAAGAAAGCCCCCTAGCCCACGAAGCCGCCCTCGCCGCCGGCGATCAAGGCAAGTTCTGGGAGATGCATGACCTGCTGTTCGCGACGCAGGCAAAGTGGGGCGTAAATCGGGTACAGGCACGGAGTTCCGCAAACGGCGCGGAATCCGAGCCAGTCCCCGATTTACGCGACGACCTGATCGCCAAGGCCGCGCAATGAAGCGCGCCGGACAGACGGGACTGTCCGCACGGCGCAAGAAACGCGCCTTGGGACAGTTTCGTCAGTCCCGCACTCGCGTTAGCATCGATTTGTGAGCTATCGCGGGCTGGTTTTGTTCGATATCGACGGCACTCTCATGCGGCGCGCCGGGCCGCATCATCGGCAGGCGCTGGTCCACGGCATCCGCAAGGTCACCGGCCTCGAAACCACCACCGAAGGCATTCCCGTGCAGGGCATGCTGGACCCGGCCATCCTGGCGGAAATGATGCGACGCGCGGGGGCCAAACGCGCGCTCATCCGCCAGGCGATGCCCGAAATCCAGCGCGCCGCGGAACGCTACTACCGGCGCGTGTGCCCGCCGCTCGAAGGCAAGCACTGCCCGGGCGTGCCGGCGTTGCTCGAGCGCCTGGCGCGCCACGGCTCTCTGCTAGCGCTGGTCACCGGCAATCTCACCCGCATCGGCTGGCGCAAGCTGGAGCGCGCCGGCATTGCCCACTACTTCCGCTATGGCGCGTTCGGCGAGATGGCCGCGAGCCGCGGACGCCTGGTAAAATGGGCCATCCGCGAGGCGCGTCTGCGCCACTCGCTCCCCGCGCAGGCGCCGGTGGCGCTGGTGGGCGACGCCACTTCCGACGTGATCGCCGCGCGCGAGAACGGTATCCGTATCGTCTCCGTCCGCACCGGCATTACGCCGGTCGAAGATCTCGAAGCGCTCCAACCCGATTACCTGCTGCGCAATCTGCGCGACTTCCGCCTGCGCATGGTGGAGCGCCAGCCCGGCTGAATCGCCGGACCCGGCGCGGTCACATCATGTGGCTGGTGCTGAGCGAGACGCTTTGGCTCACGCTGGCGGGAATCGCGGCTGGCGTCCCATTGACTCTGCGGGCGCCGCGATACGCGACGTCGGATCTATTCGGAATTGGCCCAGCCGACCCATTGACGATTGCGACCTCCGCCGCAGCTTTGATCGGCGTTGGCGCACTCGCCGGATATGTCCCGGCGCGTCGCGCCCTCCGCATCGACCCGGTGATGGCCGTAAGGTATGAGTAAAACCAGCGTTGGCGCATTGGCCGTCTCGCCCACGCTTGGCGGAACGCGCACCCAGCGCCGCCGCGCGCGTTTCAACGCTCGGCCGGGCTAATGTCCGCCGCCGATTGGGCCGATAAGACCAAGGTGAGTGCGTTTGACCTGAGTGGCCCGAAAACGTGGCGGCGCCCGGGCGGGTCCGGGTTCGGGTTGCCGGCTGCCGGTGTGATCCTGACGCTGGCGGTGACGGTATCTTCCCCAGGCTGCGACTGGCGCTGGTCCAGGACCCTCCCCGTGCTGACTTCGGTCGCCGAAATCCGCAAACTCGGGGCCGACGAGGCCGACCGGCACTATCCCGTTCGCCTCAAAGCCGTGACCGTGTTCCACGATTCGTACCCGAATGTTCTGGTGATCCAGGATTCGTCCGGAGGCGTCCGCGTCGAGTTGCAGGACACGCACGCCCAATTCCACCAGGGGGATGTCCTCTTCCTGCGTGGCGTGACTGCCCGAGGCCCGTATTTCCCCATGGTGCGCAACGCCATCGCGGCAGCCGTTGGCAAAGCCGCGCTCCCGTCTCCCGCGCGGCTGAGCATCGCCGACCTCGACTCGCCCTGCCGCCAGAACCAGTACTCCGAAGTCCACGGCATCATACGCAGTTGGGCTGAGCGCCACGACGGGCGAGTGAACCTCAGAGTCGATTCTGGCGGCGGGGCCCTCTTCGATGCCATCCTGCTGGATCGGACCAGCACGGAGCCGGGCAAGCTGATTGCGGCTGCGGCCACTCTCCGGGGCGTGCCGGCCACCCTTTTCAGCCTGAGCGGTGCTATTCTCGGCCGCCAACTGCTGGTTGCCGGTGCCTGGGACATCCGCGTGGAGTCCAGCCCCACCGACAGGCCCGCGCCGCCGCCACCCCGTAAAACCGGTTCGCTGTTGCTTTCGGCCGCTCAGGTGCGCGCGCTCGACAGCGTGTCCGGAAAGGTTCCGGTGAAACTGCGCGGCGTCATCAGCTACTATGATTCCGACTTTCATATCCTGTTTTTTCAAGATCCGACCGCCGGCATTTTCGTGCTCACGCCGGGCTTCGCCCCTGTGAGCCAGGGAGACCTGGCGGAGGTAGAAGGCGTCGCCGATTTCAGCGGCTTCGCGCCCATGATCTCCGAGGCCCGCTTCCGCGCGATCGGAAGAGCCCGCCTGCCCGATCCTTCACCGGTCTCGCTGGTGGAACTGTTTTCCGGAAGATTCGACAGCCAGCGAGTCGCGGTAGAAGGAACCGTGCAATCGGTGCTCCGCCCTCAACAGTCCCATTTCGAGATGGAACTCGCCGCCGGGCGCTACAGTTATCGCGTCCACGTGCCGTATCCGCCTTCCCTGCCGCTGCCCACCTATCTCATCGACGCCGCGGTGCGGATTCGGGGCGTCGCGGGCTCGGTCTTCAATCCCATGGGGCAGTTGGCTGGAGTCACTCTGTATGTGCCCGATGTGAAAGACATCCAGGTGCTGCGGCCGGGTCGGCCCGCCGCTGCCTCTCCCATCCGGCCGATCAGCGGGCTGCTGCGCTTTTCGTTGACGAACGAGTGGGAGCACCGCGTGCGCGTACAGGGTACAGTCGAGTATCAGCGCGCCCGCTTTCGCGAGGTATTCGTGGCCGACGAAACGGGAGGCGTGCTGGTCCGGACCGAGCAGGAGGAGCGCTTCCAACCGGGCGATCGGGTTGAGGTGGTCGCATTCGCGGTTTCCGGTGGGTATTCGCCGGTACTGAGAGGCGCTGAACTTCGCAAGCTCGGCCCCGGAAAAGCTCCACTCGGGGTTCCGGTCGATGCGCAGCGGGCACTCGGCGGCGAGTTCGACGGCCGCCTCATCACCACCGAAGCGTACCTGGTAAATCGGGTCATTGGGACCGCTGGGCAGACCCTCACCTTGGAATCCGGCAACGTTCTGTTTAACGCCACCATGGATTCGGACGGCGCAACCGATCCGCTGGCGCACCTGCGCGATGGGGCTCTGGTCCGGGTCACCGGCGTCTGCTCGGTCGAGCGTGGCGAAAATGACGCCCACCCGCGCGCGTTCAAAATTCTCCTCCGCAGTCCCGCTGATGTCCAGGTGCTGCGCCAGGCCTCGTGGCTGACCCGCGAACGCACCATCGCGGTGGCTGGCTGGATGGGCGGTATC
>Ga0116130_1001009_pt1 | contig 16759 bp, 8 predicted proteins | sample June2015DPH_17_5_FD_89733 | JGI IMG/M metagenome (GOLD analysis project Ga0116130, IMG submission 89733) | Peatland microbial communities from SPRUCE experiment site at the Marcell Experimental Forest, Minnesota, USA - June2015DPH_17_40 | ecosystem: Environmental > Terrestrial > Soil > Wetlands >...
GACGTGATCCTGATCGGCACCGGATCGGAGGTGGCGCTCTGCACGCAAGCCCGCGAGAAGCTGGCAGGCCAAGGCGTGAAGGCGCGCGTGGTGAGTCTGCCGAGCTGGGAACTGTTCGAGAAGCAGGACGCGGCGTACCGCGAAAGCGTGCTGCCCAAGGCGATCCGCAAGCGGGTCACTGTCGAGGCTGGCGCCACGCTCGGCTGGAGCCGCTACGCCGGGGACGAGGGCGTCATCATTGGGCTGGATCGTTTCGGTGGGTCCGCTTCCGGCGTCGAGTTGCTCCAGCACTTCGGCTTTACGGCGGACCGCGTTACCGCCGCCGCGTTGGGCCTGCTCGGCCGCGGCGGCGAAGCCGCGTAAGGGTTGCCGTGAAGTTCCGGTAAGCACGGAGTTAGATGCTGATCGGGGCGTCCGCCCCACGCCAGTTACGCCAGCTCTTTTGAGCTATCCCTTTTGGGTGCCCCGCATCCTACAATGTAGGAGTGAAACTCAACCGCGCGAAACCCGAACTCTGCTGGCTCCGTCCCTCCAGCATGTCCATTGGCACACTGAGATTGGCTTGTGTCGCTTTGCTCGCGTTGACTGCGGCTGCGGCACCGGCGACCCGTCTTTCTATTCCCGGCCGCCACGTTGCGGCGGCGCCGGTCTTCCGGCCCATCATTCCCGATCGCTACGTGGTGGTCCTCAATGACCCACCCGTGGCGGCGCGCTTTCCGGCGCGGGCAGATGCCGATTCCTCGGCTGCCGCCGATTACCGCCGGCAAATCGAAGCCAAGCAGGCGGCCGTGGTCAGCGAACTTGCCGGCCGCCACATCCAGGTCACTAGCCGGGTATCGCACCTGTTGAATGCTCTCTTCGTTTCAGCGCCTGGGCACAGCATCGACGAGTTGCGCGCCATTCCCGGCGTGAAATCGGTGACGCCCATGCGCCGCACGAAGGCGCATCTCAACCGCGCTCTGCAATTGATGGATGCGCAGACCGCATGGAACATGGTGGGTGGCCAATCGAACGCAGGCAAGGGAATCAAGATCGCGGTTCTCGATTCGGGTATCGACCTCACCAATCCGGCATTTCAGGACTCCTCGCTTACCATGCCGTCCGGCTTTCCTGTGTGCAGCGGTTTTCCCGTCGCCCCTCTCCCATATCCCACTAGCGGCCCGTGCTCCAGCTATACCAACAGCAAGGTGATCGTGGCGCGCAGTTACATGCAATTGCTGGGCGCAGGCAGCGGCACCAGCCCGGCGGCGAACTCGGACCCCGACGATCCGTTTCCGCATGATCGTTATGGCCACGGCATTGCCACCGCCATGAACGCGGCGGGCAACACCATTACGACTCCGGCCATTTCGACCACCGGATCGGCCATCACCATGCAGGGCATGGCGCCCAAGGCCTACATCGGCGTTTACAAGATTGCCGACACATTCGGCTATTCCAATGAGGAGGTCGAAATTCAGGCGCTCGGAGACGCCGTGAAAGATGGCATGGATGTCATCTTGATGCCGTACGGAGCGTTGGCGCTGACTAATTGGGCCAACGATCCCACAGCCTCCGCATTCGAACAAGCGGCTACAGCCGCGCGGCCCTCCGGCTCGCTCGGCAGCACGATCGCCATTCCGGTAATCGTGACAGCCGCCGGCGACGATGGAGCGGTCGGAGTCGAGAACAACTACGCTTACCCCAATTTCAACACCATCAGCTCGCCTTCCAACGCGCCCGATGTGATTTCGGTGGGCGCCACCACCAACTCGCACATCATGCAACCCAGCGTGAGCGTCACCGCCGCCGGCGCGCCCTCCAACGTCAAGAACATCGTTGCGCTGGCGGGCGACTCTTATTTCTACCCTTCCGTCGATGGCGCCAACACCGCCCCACTGGTGGATGTATCGAAGATTGGCGACCCCACGGCCTGCACCACCCTGCCGGCTGGGTCGCTGAACAATTCCTTTGCCTTGATTGTTTATAGCTCGTGCAGTTTCGACACGGCGGCGTCCAACGCACAAACTGCGGGCGCGGTTGGTTTCGTCTTTATTCTGCCCGCCGGAACGGCCGTTGCCCCGTTCGACGACACCTCCGCCCCATCGGGCATCAACGAATACGGTCCATCGGTCGCGATCTCCAGCGGCGACGGCCAGAACCTGAAGAACTACATCGATGCGAACCCCAACCAGCAGGTCACGATTGACCTTGCCGGCCAGGAGCAGGATGTCACCACGCTCAGCCCATACTGGGTTTCCATCGGCGGCGCAGCGCTGACCGCGAACATGGTGCCGGGCTATTCCTCGTTCGGCCCCACGCCCGATGGCCAACTCAAACCGGATATCGTGGCCACCGGAGGCTGGGATACATCCTACAGCGGTCTTAGCGGCGGCTTTTACGTGCCCACGCAGAGCTTCGATGCATACGACTCAGTCCTCTACAGCGCCAACGGATTCATGGCCGTGGATGGCACCAGTTTTTCCGCGGCGCTGACAGCCGGCGCGGCGGCGCTGGTCATCCAGGCGCACCCGGGGTTGCGGGGTACGCAGGTGCGATCGTTAATCGTCAATTCCTCGGCCCAGACCGTGACCACGGACGATTCCGCCAACCCGGTGGATGCGGAATGGATGGGTGCCGGCATGCTCGATGCAGGGGCCGCCACCCTCGCCACCGTGACCGCCGAACCGGCCACCATCTCGTTTGGCATTCTGCAATCCAGTACGCTCTCGATTCAGAAGACCGTCACCGTAACGAACATTTCCTCGGGTACGGTGACGCTCACCCAGGCGGCGGGCGAATCTGCTCCGAACGTCTCCTGCTGCACGGTAAACGGCAGCCCCGGATCGCTGCCGGGAGCCAGCATCACGGCAGCCCTTTCCAGCACGACGCTGGCCCCGGGCGCGACTTCTACCTTGACGGTCACTCTTTCCGGCTCGCTGCCCGCCGCCGGCGAGTACTCCGGCAGCGTCGCGGTGCAGAACCTGCACATTCCCTTCATGCTGCTGGTGGGCTCGGGAACGAATTGCAGCTCGTCGACGGATAATTGCAACCTCACACCGAACTTCGCGCCGGAATACATAATTCTCGAAGGCACGCCCGGCACGGACTTCGGGGCCTTTTCGTACTTGCAAGTGACCGACCCATACGGCGTGCCGGTGGCCGGCGCTTCGGTGACGTTCACGGTAACGCCGTCGGGCAGCCTGACCATGAATAGCGCGCCCAGCGCGTCCGGGCATCCGGCTTGCTCGCCGGCTTCCAGCACAAGCAGCATCACGTGCCCCACCGATCAGTTCGGCTGGGTGTGGTTGGACGTGGTGTTGGGTTCCAGCGTGAGCCAGCCGGTTATCAATTACAGCGCCGCGGGCTTCGCGCCGGATTACTTCGACGTGAATATCCAGGCCGCTCCGACTGTTTCCGTTACCAGCGCTGGGGTGCCGGGCGTGGTGGATGCCGCGGCGGGTCTGACAACCATTGCGCCGGGCTCGTACGTGGAGATTTTCGGAGGCGGCTTTACCTCCGACTTGAGCGGTTCTTCGGACGAGTTCGGGCTCTTCTGTAACGGAGTCTACTGCCCGTATCCCATCAACTTCGACAATGTGAGCGTCAGCTTCGATGTGCCCGGCGCAACTTACCCCGGCTTCCCGTACTTCATCGCCACCGGCCAGTATCCCCAGATCAACCTGCTGGTGCCATGGGAATTGGAGGGCCAAAGCTCGGCGCAGGTCAAGGTGTCGTTCGATGCGTTGTACGGCTCCGAGCTATTCAGCAACGTGGTGACCGTGCCGATTGCCAACTACGTTCCGGCGTTCTTCCTGTGCTCCGGCGCGGTCTGCGCCAGAGACAACACCACCGGCAGCGTAATCACGGCCAGTAACCCGGCCAAGCGGGGGCAATACATTCAACTTTACGCCAACGGCCTGGGTCCGGTGACGAATCAGCCGCCAGACGGAGTTGCGGCCACAGCCAGTCCGCTCTCGCAGACCCCAACCACGCCGGTAGTGACCATCGGCGGCGCGACCGTTCCGGCGTCGGACGTAGCGTTCGGCGGTCTGGCGCCGGGCTTCCCGGCTCTCTACCAGATCAACGTCAAAGTGCCGGCAACCGCGCAAACCGGGAACGCCGTGCCCATCACGCTTCAGATCGGTGGCACGACGTCGCCCACCAGCACGGTAATCGGCCCGGTGACGATAGCGGTGCAATAGTGGTGGGGCATGCTTTGGCTTGCCGACACCCGCTTGCGGGCGCAGTTCTTTTCACAGCTTCGTAGGCGCCAGCACCTGCCGGGCTTGGCGGTCACACGGTGGCGCAGACCGCCAAGGCAAGCGTTTGCAATCGCTTGCCGCGTGAAGCCCGACGCGCGCGCCACTCCGTGCGCTTATCCTGCGGACGTGGAGAGGAACACCAAAACCGATCGCGCCACAGCCGTGGTGGCTGCCGCCGCTCACGAGTTCAACGACGAATTGACCGTGATCCTGAACGCCGTCGCCGAATCGCTGGAAGCTCTGCCGAAGGCGCATCCCCTGTATCGCGGTCTGATCGAGGCCCAATGCGCAGCCCATCGCTGCGCGCAGAGGGCGGAGGGCATGCTCTGCTTCAGTGCGCGCCGTGGCCTTCGCCCCGCCCCGTCCTGTGCGGAAGCGCTGCTCTGGCCGTGAGGTAGGGCATGCTTTAGCTTGCCCTAAAATCAAAAAAAACAATAAACGGGCAAGCTAAAGCGTGCCCTACCTATTTCGCCAGCACCAGCCCCGACGGCAGCTCTTCGCCGAAGATGCGGCCCAGTGCGCGGTCGTCTTCGGCTTCGCCATCGAGCACCGCCAGCAGTCGCGCGGCGTGGGGCAACGCCTCCAGCTTGCCCCTGATGGTTTGGCGGGTGGCCGCGGGCAGGTCGCGCGTGGGATCGTCCGTGCCGCGTGCGAGGGCGGCCAGCGCGTCGCCAGCCGCTGCGAGGTTCAGCAGCGCTTCCGCCCAGCGCGTCACGGTGGCGGGCGGCACCGCCAGGTTGATGGGGCCGTAGAACAAATGACGTGCGCCCAGCCGCGAGACGCACCACAGCTCGCTCTCTTTGTAATCGCCCACCTTGATGCGTTTGATCAGCGCGTCGCCCAACTCCGCTTTGGCGCCCAGCGGCAACAACTCCAGGCTGGCGGCCGCGCGCCACATTTCGCGCAGTAACGCCGCGTTGATGCGCTGCGGTTTCTTGTTGCCGCGCGGCAGCAGGAAACCCGACAAGCGCTGGTACACGTCGGCCTGCTGGTTGCGGTTGAGACCTCCGGCGACGCGACCCCAGAAAATCCACCAATCGATCTCGCATTGCACCTGGTTCGCGTACGCGATGCCGCCCGAGTAGAGGCGTCGCGCCTGTTCGATGCGGAAATCGTCGCCCGGATAGCCGAAGCCGGGGCGCAGGCAGAAACCGGCCAGGTTCAACCAGCGGATCTCGAATGCCGGGCTTTTCTTGCGGCCCGCAGCGGCGGCGAGAAAAGCGTCGGCCATCGGCCGGATGGCCGAAAGCGGCCAGGAATTCCTGCCCAGCCCCATCGCCCGCTCCAGGCGCGCCGGCAATTCTTCGGGCGGAATCGGCGATTTGGAATTGGGTGCAAAGACCTCCTCGATCAGCGCCAGCGAGGATTTGAGCGCCTGCTCGCTGACCACTGCGGCGGCCTTGCGTTCCACCGGCTGCTCGGCGGCATGCTTGCGGAGCTGGAATTCCAGGTTCCAGCGGTTGTCGCTCACCTTCGATTCGCACCAGGTTTCGAGCGTGCCGATTTCGGTGAGACGCGCGCCGAGCCGGACCGGAATCAATCGCTCCTCGGCCTTCTTGCCGAAGCGGATCACCGCGTGGAGCGGCGCGTGGCGATGCAACTCGGCGTCATCCGCGGCGAATTCGACCACGTCGCCCAGCTTGTCGGTGCTGCGCGTGAGCGAGCTGTATAAACGGAACGAGACCGGGCGATTGGCGACCAACTGCAACGCATCGTTATCGATCTCGATCGCCGTTCCTTCCTCGGTGCCACGCGGCACCAGGGTCACGGCGGAGAATTTGCCATCGCGCGCCTCGCCCAGCGCAATGTAATAGGTGCGCGGCAAACCGCCTCGCACCAGGACGCCGCTGCCGGTGGAGCGCACGTAGGAGTAATACGCCGCGCCGCGCGCCACCGCCAGATCCAGCTCGCTGTTCTCCAGAATTTCCGGACGCCGGCCGTACCAGCGCTCGACCACGTCCGCCACGCGATCGCGCAAAATCCCCGGAATGAAAAACCCGCCGTTGAACAGAATGGCGTCCGGCGGCGCCCCCAGCGGCTCCAGGAAAGCGTTCAAGTGGCGGGTGATGGCCGCATCGGAAACGTAAGGCAGACCGAGCTCGCGGAACAGGCTGCGGGCATCCTCCTGGGGCGCTTCGCCGCGTTCGGTGAATGGCAGAAAGCCTTCCAGCGCCAGCTCCAGCGCCTCCTCGCGCCGGATTTCGCTGCGCAAAGTTTTGCCGATCAGCGACGAGCCGGAGCCAAGCACGGTGATCTCGACCGCTTGCAAATCGGGATCGTTGAGCAGCTTTTCCTTGGCGGCCGAGCACTGGCGCCGCAGGCCGCTGCGCTGGCGGATGGAAAGCTTCGCGCCGAGCTTGGTCTCCACCAGCCAGGCCAGCGTCAGATCCAGGTTGTCGCCTCCCAGCAGCAGGTGCTTCCCCACCGCGGTGCGGGTGAAGTTGATGAGGTCGCCATCGCGCGAAACGCGAATCAGGCTGAAGTCGCTGGTGCCGCCGCCGACGTCGCAGACCAGCACCGTCTGGCCGTCGAAAAGCTTCTTGCGCGACTGCGCCAGGTTGTTCGCGATCCAGGAATAGAAGGCGGCAGCCGGCTCTTCGAGCAGCGTCAGGCGCTCGATTCCGGCATCGCGCGCCGCCATCACGGTCAGCTCGCGCGCCTCTTCGTCGAACGAGGCGGGCACGGTGAGGACGATATCCTGCTCGGCGAGCGGCGCGCCCTGGGCCCGGTCCCACTCCTCGCGGAATTTGGCAAGAATGCGCGCCGAAACTTCCACCGGAGAAAGCACTCGGCCCGTTTCCTGCGAGTCCCAGGGAAGGATTTTCGCGGTGCGGTCGACGTCCGGATTGGATAGCCAGGATTTCGCCGAATGCACTAGCCGCGTGGGCACCAGCGCCCCTTGTTCGCGCGCGTAGACGCCCACCGGCTGGCCCTCTTCGAGGAAGAGGAATGACGGCAGCGTGCGGCGCGCTTCGACGCGTCCGGCGGCGACTAACTGCGGCGTCTCGAAAACGTGGACCGGCGGAAAGTCGCGATCTTCCGCCTCGCGCTCGTCGATCCAGGCCAGCGCCGAGTTGGTGGTGCCAAGGTCTATGCCGACTTTCATGGATTCTTAGTGGGGCAGGCGCTTTCGCCTGCCAATTTCTCACATTCCTGCGCTGCAAGGTTGGCAGGCGAAAGCGCCTGCCCCACTGCGCCTCTTATTCAATCTCGATTTCGGCTGGAGCGATCACGGCGGCGTCTTTGCCAGCCAACGCCGGCAGATCGATTTTCACCGCTCTCCAGCCTTTATGCCGCAGTGTGCCGCCGGAAGGTGGCTTGGCGGGCACGTTGCCGATGAATTTGACGACGTTCGAATCGGCGGAAGGCGCTTTGGCGAAGGTGCCCTCCACGCCATCGATCACCGGCTCCAGCGTGACCGCGCGCCGCAGCGAATCGCGGCATTGATCGTGCAGCTCGCGCACGGCGGCGCCAACCTGATCGTCTGAGTATCCGGCAATGTCTTCCATCAGGAAGTCGACCAGGCGCGCGTCGCGCTGCAGAATGGCGAGAAGCTGCAACGCGCCATCCGACACACGGACGGCGGGCGCCGCAGCGGCCGTGGCAGCTTTCGCCGTGACGGAGGCCTTTGGCGCAACGCCGCTGCGGCGCGTCAAACGCAACCCGTTCAGCACGCCGTCAGATAGCGTTCCGGAAAACAAGATATTGAAAAACGAGCGAAAGGCGAGAACAATGCGGCTCACTGTGACTCCAGAGTTTCAGGATAGCTGAGATTCCGCCTCGGAGCCTTGCCGCGGGAAAAGCGCAATTCTATGGAGCTACGTAAATCCACTCCGACGTGCCGATCGCAGCGCCCACCTGGAGGCTCACGCCCATATACTGGGAACCGAGCGTTTCGAAAGGCCAGGACTGCGGGAGCCGGAAGTTGACCTGCAACAGGCCGAATACCTCACCCGGCGAATCTCCGGCGTAGACCACCTCCAGCGAGTCATTTCTATCAAGCACGGAAACCGGCAGCGCGGGATAGGTGAGGAGGTTTCCTGAGATAGGGACAATCGTGCCATCGGCGGGGAACAGCCCGGCGTATGGCGCTCCGGCGCCGGTGCCCCAAACTGAGACCAACTCGCCTGCGTGCGCCGGATTCGAAGATGAGTTGAGCGTCCCGTCCTGGTTGATGGCCACGGCGGTGCCCACCACAGGGTCGTGAAAGATCTCGGGCTCGGAAGGCCGGATGTACAGATCCGCCAAGGAGAAAGTACCGGTCGGCGTAACCAGAGTGACAGATACCGAATCCTTGCCGGACACTTCAGAGGGCACCACGGCGTTGATCTGATTCGCGCCTATATAAAGCAGGGGCGCAGCGACGCCGCCGAACAACAACTGATAACCGCCGAGGTTACTCTGGACAACGCCGTTCACAACCTGAGCGTTGAGCGGCGTCGCTGGCCCCAAACCCGTGCCGTAGAATGACATCAACTCCGCCGGCGCAATCAAGCCCGATGCCACGCTGCCCGCGGAGTTCGCCACGCCCGTTAACGACGGACCGCCAGCGGTATTCGGCAGCATCAGGAAACCAGCGCCGCCGAGGACCATGGGGTTCCCCGTGGAAGTCAGCGCCAGCGCCTGTCCGAACATGGCGGCGCCTGCCTCGTACAGGGCCTCGACCGACGACCCGTCCGGCGCCAGTGCCGCCACGTAGGAGGAACCGGACCCATGCAACTTCGGCGTAACCGGGAGCGTTGACGGGTCAGCGGTGCCGGTGATCCAGATCGTGCCCGATGCGTCGACTGCAACCGAGCTAACTGAGTTGCCGCCGGACTCCGGCACGGAGCCTTCTTCGCAGCCGAAACCAGTCAGGAACTGTACCGCTCCGCTGGAGCCGGAGAGCTTGCCGATGAAGCCGCCAACGATTACAGAGACGATCTCGTTATTGGGGCCGAAACACGGCTGCACCGTGCCCGCCGTTCCGACAGCGCCGTTCTCGGCGACGCCCACCACGAGAACGTTCCCGCTTCCATCGAGGGCCAGCGCGCTGATTTCTTGGGAGTCGCCGTTGGGATTGATGGCGGTGCTCCACACAACCGAGCCGCCTCCCGGTGCGAACTTGACGGTCGTGGTTCCGACCGCCGGAGGCGGAGGCGCCACCCGCAGGTAGACGTCTGCCGACGCGATGATTGCACCAGACGTGTCCACCGCCAGCGCGACGAAGCCCGTCGATCCCCAGGCCCCGATGCATTCGCTGCCCATGCAGTTTACCGCGTCCGATCCAAAGTAGGTTGCGAAGACAATCTTGCTCAGGCCCGGCGATATTTCCCCCACAAATCCAAAGCTGGCCGAACCGAAGTTGTCGTAACCGGGAGGTGTGGTCTGGTAGGCGCCGGCGGTGACGGGAAAGTCCAGCGCTGCGGTGTAACCGGCCAGGTAGATGTTGCCCGCCGAATCCACATCCAGCGCGCTGGCGCCAGTGCCGCAATACCGGCAAGACGCTGCGTAATTGCTACCGCCGATTAGAGTAGACGCGATGATGCCGGTCAGCCCGGAGTCCACCTTCACCACGAACGCAGCGCTGCGTTGCACGGTTGGCACAATGGAGTTCGTCACCGGAAAATCCTTCGAATTCGTCGTGCCCGCGATCACCACTTCGCCCTGGGCATCTACCTTGATCGCCGTTGGAGTATCCGTGGCTGTGCCGCCAAACTGGATAGTCGCCACAATCACACCCTGCGCGTTGGTCTTCGTCACGCGAATCCAGGCGCGCCCGGATGAATCCGTCACGGTCGTCACCTGGTAGGCGTTGCCCTGTCCATCCAAAGCGAGTAGCGCGGTGTTTCCCGAATCGAAGTTCAATGAGCGCGCGGTAAATGAAAGGGCTGGGCTTGCCGCGATGGCGGCCACTGGGAGAATCACGAACGATAGCGCCGTGACCAGGCGGCCCCTACGACCGATCTCATTGCGTCAAAACCCACACGCCCCATGCGACAGCCGCGCCGCGAAGCTATTGAAAAAGCTGGACCGCGCTGTGAAATCGGCGGATGGAAGGCGGCGTGCTTCACTGGAGTGGAGCGAGCGGTGTCGCAATTCCGGGAGTTCCCTCGCCTTCATGAGACAATTAGAAAAAGTGGCCAAAAAGGAAATGAAAGTCCGCATCCCGCGTGCGTCGGGACTGGCGAGGTTCTTCCTCAGCCCGGTGGGCCGCTGGCTAGTGATCGGGGCGTCGATAGCCTTCATCCTGGCGCTGGGCGTTTTCATTCACTTCTATGCCACGTATGCGCAGTTGATGGACGAGAAGCTGCGGCTGGGGCCGTTCGCCAACACGGCCAAGATTTTCGCCGGGCCCCAATCCGTAGCGGTGGGAGACGCGTTGACGCCGGAGGACATCGCAGCGGACCTGCGGCGCAGCGGCTACGGCGAATCGCGTTCCAACCCGGACGGCTATTATCAGCTTCATCCGAACGCGATCGAGATTTTCCCCGGGCCGGATTCCTATTTCGACCAGGAGGCGGGGCTGATCAACTTCGCCGGGGGCCGGATTTCCGCGATCGTTTCCCTGCAGGACAACACGGCTCGCAACGAATACCAACTGGAGCCACAGCTCATCACCGCCCTTTCCGGCCCGAATCGCGAAAAACGGCGCATGGTGAAGTTCGCCGACATCCCCAAGGTGATGGTGGATGCGGTGACTTCGGCCGAAGACAAGCACTTCTTCCAGCACGCGGGCTTTGACCCTTCGCGCATCATCAAAGCCGCTTACGTGGATCTGAAGGAAGGACGGAAGGGGCAGGGGGCGTCCACGCTCAGCCAGCAGTTGGCGCGCATGTTGTGGCTGACCGAGGAGAAGCGCTGGACGCGTAAACTGGCCGAGATGATGATCACGCTCGAGCTGGAGCAGCGGTTGAGCAAGGAACAGATCTTCGAGGACTACGCCAACGATATCTACCTGGGATCGCGCGGCTCGTTCCGCATCCACGGGTTCGGCGAAGCGTCTGAGGCGTTTCTCGGTAAGGATCTCAGCCAGATCACGTTGCCGGAGGCCGCGGAACTGGCCGGCATGATTCAAAACCCGGCACATTTCGATCCATATCGGCACCCGGACCGGGTGAAGGAGCGGCGCAACCTGGTGCTCGGCATGATGCGCCAGAACGGTTACGTGAGCGACCGCGACTACGCGCTGGCGGTGGATGCGCCGGTGGTTGCCCCCAAGGGCGCGGCGCAGTCGCAGGAAGCGCCGTATTTCGTCGACATGGTGAACGACGCAGTGCAGACCAAGTTCCTGGATGCCGATTTTCAGAACAACGCCTTTCGCCTTTACACGACGCTCGACATGCGGCTGCAGAAGGCGGCGGAGGAGGCCATCCGGCTGGGGATGCAGAGCGTGGACGACCAGATCAAGCGGCAGTGGCGTTTCAAGGGCCAGACGCCGCCGGAGCCGCAGGTGGCGCTGGTGGCTCTCGATCCGCACACGGGCGAAGTGAAGGCGCTGGCCGGAGGCCGCAACTACGGCATGAGCCAGTTGAACCACGTGCTCGCCAAGCGGCAGCCGGGCTCCATCTTCAAGCCGTTTGTATACGCCGCTGCGATGGATACGGCGGTAGAAGGCGGCCCGCGCGTGATCACGCCGAGCACGATGGTGGACGATGAGCCGACTACCTTCTGGTTCGATGGCAAGCCATACGAGCCCAGCAACTTCCACCATGAGTTTCACGGCCACGTGACGCTGCGCGACGCGCTGGCGCATTCGATGAACGTGGCGACGGTGAAGGTGGCGGAGATGGTGGGATTCGACGCGGTGGTGGAGATGGCCAACCGGGCGGGGATGAACTATCGCATCCATCCGACGCCGGCGGTGGCGCTGGGCGCGTATGAGATCACGCCGCTCGAAGCGGCCGGCGCGTATACCATGTTCGCCAACCGGGGCGTTTGGGTAAAGCCGAGCTTCCTCAACATGGTGCGCACGGACAAGGGCCAGGTGATCTACAAGAACGCGATCGAAGCCAAGCAGGTGCTCGATCCGCGCATCGCCTACGTGATGACCAACATGCTGCAGGAGGTGCTGCGCGGCACAGGCACGGGCGCGGGGGTACGCAACCAGGGCTTCTCTGTGCCGGCGGCGGGCAAGACCGGGACTTCGCGCGACGGCTGGTTCGCCGGCTACACGACCGAATTGTTGTGCGTGGTGTGGGTCGGGTTCGACGACAATCGCGATCTGGATCTGGAGGGGGCGAAATCGGCGGCGCCGATCTGGGGGGAGTTCATGAAGCGCGCGCTCAATTTCCGCGAGTATCGCGATGCCAAGGAGTTTACGGCGCCGGCGGGAGTAGTCAGCGTGGAGATCGACCCGCAATCCGGGATGCCGGCCACGCCCGCCTGCCCGAAGACGCAGACCGAGGTGTACATTGCCGGCACCGAGCCGGTAGGCACGTGCCCCCTGCACGGCGGGCGGACGGGCGTTACCAACGTGGCCGGCTGGGACACCGGCGGCGGCAACCCGGTTGCTGCCACGGATAGCCCGGCCGGAGGCGGCGCGAAGATGGCGCCGGCGGCGGTGGCGCGCCGCGCCGCGCGGCAGACTTCCGCCGAGGCGGCGCAGCAGGCCCCGCCCGCTCCGCCGAAAGCTCAGGGCGCGCAGAAGCCGGCGGAAAAAAAGAGCATCTTGCGCCGCCTGCTGGGTGTGTTCAAATAAGGTAAGGGAGTCAGTCGCATATGCCGATCCTGCAGGCGGGTCTGCTACTGGCAGCCGCCTTGAGTTCCCTCTCGGCCCAGGCGGTGCCGGACACACCCAGTCCGGCGGCCCAGCCGCCAGCGCCGCCGCTGTCCAGCGAAGCGCGTGGCGATATTTTCATGGCCGAGAAGAAATACCGCGAGGCCATCGAAGTTTATCAGACCGGCTCGCCGCAAGATGCGGTGGTGCAGAACAAGCTCGGCATCGCCTACCAGCAGACTCTGCAACTCGACAACGCCCGCAAAGCTTACGAGCGCGCCCTCAAGCTGAAGCCGGATTACATGGAGGCGTTGAATAATCTCGGCACCATTTACTATGCCAGGAAGAGCTACCGCCGCGCCATTAACTGGTATAACCGCGCGCTAAAGACGGCGCCCGGCGAGGCCCGGTCCGCCACCGTCTACGAAAACCTGGGTCGCGCATGGTTCAACCGCAAGGATTACGCGCGAGCGAGCGAATGCATGCAGAACGCTTTGCGGATGGATCCGGACGTTTTCGAACATCACGGCAGCGCCGGGCAGATTCTGGAAGAGACCAGCATCGAGGAGCGCGCCAAGTATCATTTCTACCAGGCCAAAGTGTACGCGAAATCGGGACGCAACGATCTCGCGCTGCGATACCTTCGCAAGGCGCTCGAAGAGGGATTCAAACAGAAGAAGAGCCTGGATGAGGAGCCGGATTTCGCCACTTTGAAGGACCTGCCCGAATTCAAGGAGCTGATGGCGCGGGTGCCGCGTGTTCTTTAGTGCTTGCCGGGGAATAGTGGGTCCAAACGCCGGCGGGTTGACAGACGAAAGTCCGCTTCGGACCCGAAACCCGGGCGTCTGTCCCACCTTGCCGTCGAGGAATTTGCAAGCGCGTGGGGCGGGCGTTTTCGCCTGCCAACCGGTGGCGCGACTGGCTTTCCCGCTTGCGCTGGTGGTTGTGCTCGCCCAGATTTCCTGCACGCGCCAAGCGGCTGTGCCGGCTGTGCAGCGGCTGGCGGTGCTGCGGTTTGAGAATCTGAGCTCCGAACCGGCCGCCGACTGGGTGGGCCGCGCATTCGAGGAGATTCTGGACGCGGAGCTGGCCGGCGCACCGGAACTCTACGCCATTCCGAGCTCGCGTTTGCTGGCGATGGACCGTGCACTGGGCGCGAGGCCGGTCGCGGCACCCGGCATCTCCGCCGGCCAGGCAGCGGCGTTGTCGCTCGGCGCCACACGCATCGGCTATGGCGACTATGTCATTCGCAATGGCCGTTTGGAAGTGCGGCTGAGCCTGGCCGATCCGCGCACCGGCCGGATCGTCGCTGGGTTGACCACCGAAGCCGATGGCGGCGATGTTCTGACGGCTGCCAGCGCGCTGGCGCGGCAGATTTCCCCACGCGCAGCCGGCTACGCCACGCACAATCAGGCCGCGCTGCACGCCTACATCGACGCGCTCGAAGCCACCGGCCCGGCCGACGCGGCGGCGCGGGCGGAAGCAGCCCTCGAGGCCGATCCGGGGTTCGGCCCGGCCGCGCGCCTGCTGGCTGGACTCAAGGTGGAACACGGCGACCGCGCCGGCGCGTTGGATTGTCTCAACCGGGCGCTGGCTCGCGCTACGGAGACGCCCGCCAGCGAACAGGCCCGGCTGCGGCTGGAAATAGCCACGCTGGAAAACCAATCGGCCGCGCGGCAAGAAGCGCTAGCGGCGGTGGCCGCGGCCGAGCCGGCGAATGCGGAGGTATGGCTGGAGCTTGGCAATCTCGCGTTTGCCCGCCGCGATTATGGCGCGGCGCAAGCGGCTTTCCGCAAAGCGTTGGATCTCGATCCCACCCAAGTGGCGGCCCTGAACCAGGGGGCCTACGCGGCAGCTTTCGGCGGCCATCTGGACGATGCCGTGGCTGCGCTGCGGCGCTATCAGGCGCTGCGGCCCTCCGATCCAAACCCGCTCGATTCGCTGGGCGATGTGCAATTGCTGACCGGCCACCCGCGCGAGGCTGAGGCTTTTTACGTGCAGGTGGCGAAAAAGGATTGGCACTTCCAGAATGGCGGCGACTGGCTCAAGGCGGCGATGGTGCGCCTGATGACCGGCGACCGGGCGGGCGCCGATGGTTTGTCGGAGACTTACATCCAGGCGCGCTTCGCGGCGCAGGATCCGGCGGCGGATCTCTACCGCGCCCAGTGGCGATTCCTGAGTGGCCGGCGCCGGGAAGGATACCGCGATCTGGAAGCGCTAGCGCGCCGCGAAGGGAACGGTGCGGCACGCGCCCTGGCGGCCGAGGCGCACGCGCAACTGGCGATTTGGAGCCTCTACATGGGCGATCGCGGCGCAGCGCGGACGCACGCCCAGGCAGCCTTGGGAACCGTGCAGGCTGCGGCTCTGGCGGCGTTCCTGGCCGAGCCCCCGGCAAGTCCGGCCGAGTGGAGCGTGCGCGCGGAGAAACTGGCGCCCGGCCCCGAACAAGCCCGGGTGCGGGATTTCGCGCTCGGGCAGGCTCTGCTGCTGGGAAAACAGTTTGACGCGGCCCTGCCGGTGCTGCGGCGTGCCTACGAAAATGCCGCACCCACCGATGCGGAGTTACCGGTGCTGCTCGCCTGGGCTTACCTGGAGACCGGGCAGGCCGCGAGTGCCGCGACGCTCCTCGATCGCAATCCGATTCCGCAGCCAGGCGGCATCGACGCGTTTTCAGCTTGCTGGTTCCCGCGCCTGTTCTTCCTGCGCGGCCGGGCCGCCGAAAAGCAGGGCCGGCCAGACGCGGCCCGAGCGAATTACAAGCTGTTCCTCGAACTTTCCGGCGACGCGCCATTCCAGTGGGGCGAAGAAGAAAGCGCCAAAGCCAGTTTGGCAAGCAAGTAGCGCAGGTGAAGTAACTTGGGCCGCCTTGCCAAACTTGCATATTACATTTGCGCCGTAAGTACCGATGTTGCGCGTTAAGTACCGATAAAGATTCATGAGTACTGATTTGAATTGACAGGGGGTAAGCTGCACATGTAGGATCGCTCTTATGAAATGCCTAACATTTGCGCTCCTTATGGGTTTGGGGATTACGGTTCCTGCGTTTTGTGCCATCCCCGTGCCTGAACCGGGGATGGCGGGCGAGTTGGCTGTCGCAGCCGTGGGTTTCGCGGGCCTCGTCTTTCTGTTCCGGAAAAAAAAGAAGAATGATGTTTGACGCCGGCGACCGGCAGATTCAGCTCTATCGAGAAACCGCTCCCTCTAAACGTGTATCGGAGCCGCGACCGTAGGGAGCGGTACGCAACACAGGGCACGGCAAAACCCAACTAACTCACACCGATTCCCAGCGGCGCGCGAAACGGCGCGCGATCAGGAAGAGAAGTACGCCGAAGCTTAGGAGCACGGCCACTTGGGGAAGCAGGTGCGATACGGGCTCATCGCGCCAGAAGACCTTGGTGTAACCGTCGATGGCCCAGGCGTTGAAAGTCAGCAGCCCCACCTTCTTCATAGTCTCGGGCATGAGGAAGCGCGGAAACATGCTGCCGCCAATCGCCGACATAGTGAGGATGAGCAGGGTGCCAATAGCGGCTTGCTGTGCGCGCGTGTGCGAGAAGCTGGCCAGCAACATGCCGAATGACGCCACCGCGAACGAGGTGGCCACGGTCATCACGAAAAATCCGGGCAGGTGCGTGAACAGGTCCAGATGGAAGACCGCCGCGCCCCATAGAAACATGAGGGCGAGCTGGCAGCAGGCCAGGACCATGCTGTAAGTCAACTTACCGGCCAGCAGCGTAGTCATACTGACGCGGGCGCTGAGGATGCGGTCAAGCGCGCCGCTCTCGGCTTCGTCCAGCAGGCTGCCTCCGGAAGCGCTGGC
>Ga0116130_1001013_pt1 | contig 16733 bp, 21 predicted proteins | sample June2015DPH_17_5_FD_89733 | JGI IMG/M metagenome (GOLD analysis project Ga0116130, IMG submission 89733) | Peatland microbial communities from SPRUCE experiment site at the Marcell Experimental Forest, Minnesota, USA - June2015DPH_17_40 | ecosystem: Environmental > Terrestrial > Soil > Wetlands...
CCCTTTACGCAGACCTGCAAGGATCGCCGCTGGTTAGCGGCTTCCTGGTCGCCTTGCTTTCGCAGCTAAACGCCAATATTCAAGGTTCTCCTCTGATTACCGGGGCAACCCTGGCAGCGGCGCTGGCCCAGGTCACCGCCAACGTGCAAGGCAGCCCGCAAATCAAGGCCGCGCTGGCCGCAGCCTTGTCGCCTGAATCGGCATCGCTTCAAGGAGCTCCGGTCGCCTCCGGCTCCCTGGCGGCATTGTTAGTTCAGACCCTGGCGAATATTCAGGGAACGCCGGTCACCGGATTAAGCGTAAGCGGTGTTTTAGCCGCGGTCATGGCCCCCCTGGCCGCCGAATTCTCCGGAACCCCGGAGATCGCCGGTGCCCTATCCCCCGCCCTTGCCGCAATCAGCACCAATCTGGAAGGGTTGTCCCTGATTATCGGCCACTGGCTCGCCATGCTGGCGCAAATCAATGCGGGCGTGGAGGGGTTTCCCATTCAAACCCCGCGGCTCAGCTCCATTCTAAGGCTGCCCCCGGAGCCGCGCATTTTCTCCATTGGAAAAGAAAACCGCACCCTGGTGCTTCCGCCGCAGGACCGCACCTTGAAGGAGAATTAACCGATGGGCCTGTCAAAGACGTAGGAGCATTGTACGAATAATGCCTGATCTGTCCGTTATTCTCGCTTTTTGTAACGAGTATCCGCAGCTGATTTTCACAGTCCGCTCGATTGTGGAGGAGCTGCGCGATAGAGTAGACGTCGAAGTAATAGCCGTCGATAATTACTGCCCTGAAGTGGAGAAGCAGGGTTACAAGAAGGATAAAGGAGGCGGTGCACTCAAGGCAGCGATGGAGGGGAATCCATGGCTCACAGTCTTAGAGTACGATACCAGGCTTTCGCACTGGCAGGCCAAGAATTTAGGGGTCAAGCACGCAACAGCCCCGTTCCTGTGGTTTCCAGACGCCCACGTGATGCCCAGCCGGGACAGCCTGGTGGAGATGTTCCTGTTCTACCGGGCCAACTGCGAGCGCCTGAACGGCACGATGCATCTGCCGCTGACTTATCAGATCCTTGAATGGAGGAGGCTGATCTACGGTCTGATAGCTGAGCCGAAGCACGCAAAGTATTTCTATGAGTTTGCCCCGATGCCGTCTCGGGATGAAGTTTTCGAAGTGCCGGTGATGAGCACCTGTGGCTGCCTGATGACCCGAGAGATTTTTGACCGTCTTGGAGGCTGGCCAGAAGAGATAGGTATCTACGGTGGAGGCGAGCCGTTCTTCAATTTCTGCATGGCGGTGATGGGGCTGAAGAAGTGGATTTGGCCACACGGCGCCTTGTTTCATCATGGAGATAACCGCGGGTACCATTGGAATCATGACGGATGGTGTCGGGACGAAGTGATAGCTACGTACATGTATGGAGGCCAGGAGTTGGCCGAGAAGAAGCTCCAGTTCATGGAGATGGGCGACGGCAGCCGAATTCAGCTCTGGAGTAGCATCCGGGGTAAGGAGTCGATTCTCCGGCACAGGGAGCTGATAGCAGCCCAGCAGCAACAAACCATTGAGGAGTGGGCGTTGCAAGCGCTTGCAAAAGGAGGAGCACATGGGTGATATGTCGCCGAATTTCAATCGTTCAGAGTTCGCCTGCCATGATGGCTGCGGACTGAATTCCATTGATCCCCGCACCGTCCAAGCTCTCCAGAAGGCCAGAGACAAGCTTGGGGAACCAATTATGATCACCAGCGGATGCCGCTGTGTGAGGCATAACGCCGCGGTGGGTGGTGCGCAGGATAGTCAGCACCTGAAAAGAAATGGCTGCACCGCCTCTGATGTAACCACCAGAAAAATGAGTCCTGCCGAATTTGCTGATTGGGTTGAGGAGAATATCCCTGAGTTTGCGAATGGCGGGATTGGCAGGTATCCTGGCTGGACGCATGTCGACCTTGGCCCGAGAAGACGGTGGGGAATTGCTAAGCTGGGGGGAGAGTGATGCCTGAGATGCAAAGACCGGAAATTGGAAGAGCTGTTTTGTCAAGTTTGCCAGGGCCTGCCACGAATGATAAGCGGGTCCTGCCCTACCAGCTGATGATCACGGCGCTGTTGTTGCTTCCAGCTTGGGCGCTGCTGTTTGTTCATTCTGAGAATTCAACTTTGGTGGTGTTGGCGACTAATGTGATTATGCTTGTAGGCGGTTTCTGGCTCGGTGCTTCTTATGGAACTCAGCGTAAGGAAGGTGTAGCCAGCGATAAATCGAGTACAAAGTGATCCTTTGGGATTGCTAAAAAAAGAGGAAGGAGTGCGAGTATGAATGCGAGGAAGATGTTGGTAGTCGTGGTGATGGTGTGTTTGCTTGCCGTTGTAGGCTGCGCTGCGATACAGAACTGGCTGTGCAGTAATAGGACGACCCTGGAGAACGATATCACTGTTGCTCAGGCAGCCATCGCGGCTGTGCAGCAAGAATACGGTAGCAACATTCCTCCTGCAGGTCAGGCTATTATCGCTGCGGCAAATGCTGCCATTACCGCGGCAAATACGGCCTTAGCCAACGAGAATTGCCCCACCACGGCGCAAGTTCAGAATGTGACCAACCTTATGAGAACTATGAATGATGCCGTGGCGAAGATGCCCCAGGTCAAGTCCAGGATGAACGATATTCTGGCGAAGAAGTAAGGAGGCGATATGCCAAAAAAGATGGCGGCGTGGCTGGCCCTGCTCCTGATCATCGGCTGTGGTGGCGTTACTGTGAGTCAAGTCACGGATGCCACCTACACCGATGGAGTCAGGTACTGGGATTCCCAGCCCTATGTGACCTCCGCTGGGACGATCATCTGGTTGCCAGATCCCACCCGGGGGTATGTGGTTAAGCCGAAGTGGAGTCTGGTGTCAGCCACCACTTTGAATGTCTCTGTAATCAATGGCTGGCAGTTGTCCACTGTTGGAGCTACGCAGACCCCGCAGGTTTTGCCTGCCATCCAGGAGATAGCCAAAACTGTGGCCGGAAAGCTCATGGTGGGAAAACAGGGGGAGGCCCCGCCCCCGATCGAACTGTACCCCCTGTGGTGGGACGATTCTGCCCGGGCGTGGAGGGTTGGGCGATGAAAGCGCCGTCCTGCTGATTGGTTTAACGGGGAAATTACTGCAACCGAAGGAGGAAAGATGAATCCGACTCTTACCCCGCATGGACGAGGTTTGGGGTATACCGGCTCGTTTCCGGTTAGCATCCGCACTAAGAGTTTCGATCTGGTGCGCCCCAAGTTCACTCTTAAACAAGCCCCCAGGAGCAAATATCTGTGGTGTCCCCCGACGCGGGATCAGGGTAATCTGGGTGCTTGCATCAGTTTTGCCTGGACCTATCACATGACTGCCAACCAAATGCAGCAGTTTAGGCGACTTGGTCCAGGGGGCACACCGCAAGCTCCGCTGATCTTCTCGCCTCTGGAGATCTACTACGATTACCGCAACAAGATCGAGCATGATGTCTGGGACGACACTGGCGCCGGCCTGATGGCTGTAGGCACCTTGATCACCCAGGACGGCGTGTGCCTGGAATCCCTCTGGCCTTACGACATTGCCGAGTTTGCCGTTGCCCCGCCTGCGGCGGCCATGGCAGAGGCCCAAGCCAACAAGCTGGCGTCCGTCCACCCGCTCAATACCCTGGAGGACATGATTCTTTGCATGGCCTCAAATTACGGCTTCGTGGTGGGGGTCAGCGTCTATCAATCGTTTGAGGACGCCTGGGAAAAAGACGGCAATATCCCTCTGCCAGGCACCAACGATAAGCTCTTGGGTGGCCATGGCCTGAACATCGGTATGGGCTATGACATGGACTACCCGACCCCATGGGGAAAAGGCGTGTTCTACGGCCAAAACTCCTGGGGCTTCTCGGGTGGGCTACCCATGAAGAAGGGGTTCTTCCGTATTCCCTTCCAGTACCTCGAGGACCCGGATCTGGTGCTGGAGATTGGCACGGGACGGTAAATCGACGAGGCTCTCGTACCTGGGAGCCTCTGTTTAGAACGGAGGTGTAAGGTGAGTGATAAAAGAGGACGTTTTCTTGGAACGGGAGTTGGCGACCCTCCTCGCCAAGAATCGCCTTATCTTGAGCACGTTTCTCACGCAAAGGCCGGAATAAAGGCGTTTCCGGATAGGCTCTACGTAATTACGCCGATCTCCAACCCGCAGCGCTTCAGGTCCCGCTACGAATTGTACAGGCAGTTCGAGAAGCATGTGGAGGAGGCTGGCGCCGTTCTGTTCACTGTGGAGATGGCGTTCGGCGGCCGGGCGTTCGAAGTTACCCAGGCAGGTCACCAGCAGCATGTGCAGGTTCGTGGCTCGCATGTCATGTGGTACAAGGAGAATCTGATCAACATAGGCATCAGCCGACTGCCTGCTGACTGGCAGTACGTCGCCTGGATAGATGCAGACGTCAAGTTCGTGCGAGAGGACTGGGCTCAAGAAGCGCTCCAGCAGCTCCAGCACCACAAGATAGTTCAGCTGTGGTCGCAGATTCAAGATGTGTCCCCGGATTATGAGCAGCTGCGCTCTGCTTATCCGAATAGCTGGTGCTATAACTGGCTCAATGGCAAGAGCCCGATTGTCCTCCCGGGCCAGGACCGCTGCTATCCGTATCCGTATCCTGGAGGGAAAGGCTGGTATGGACCGCCCGGGCTTGGTTGGGCTGCTCGTAGAGAGGCCATTGACGCTCTGGGAGGCCTGGTGGATTGGGCTATAGTCGGATCTGGCGACGCTTACATGGCTGCCTGCCTGATTGGCGGAGTCCAGTATCAGCTGCGGAAAGATTATCACCCGGAGTTCAACCGCCAGTTCATGCTGTGGCAAGATCGAGCTGAGAAGCATATCCGGCGCAATATCGGGTATGTTCCCGGGCTGGCGATCCACTACTGGCATGGGAAGAAGTCCAATCGGGCCTACATTGACCGCAACGCCATAATGGTGAGGCACAAGTTCAACCCGTTGACGGACTTGAAGCGTGACTGGCAGGGCCTGTGGCAGCTCGTTGACCATGGAGATCTGCGCAGCATCCGGTTGCGGGATGAGCTGTCGAACTACTTCCGGACTCGAAACGAAGACAGTATTGACTTTTAGCCGCTAACCAAGAAAGGAGGGGTTTATGTTCAGAGCTACAGATGTCTATGGGAACGCGGTGGTGATTGACCCGCGGGCGGTGACATTCATCAAGGTGGACGTCCCGCAGACAATCTTCGGGCAGTCGGTTTGCCAGGTGTTAGTGGTAGTTGGTGCGGGTCCGCCAACTTGGCTGCTACTGGCCGCTGCTGATGCCGCTACGCTGAGTGCAGCGGTTCTGTAATCATGGCAGAGCCGTGGCTGGGAAGAAAAATTCTTGACAAAAATTAAAACCTACACTATATTATATCCATAAACCAATAGTGTAGGAGGAGTGGAATGCTGAAGTATGAAGATCTGGTGATCCTGCACGACAAAGTCAATCTTGACGCTCCCAAGCCAGGCCTCGACAAACAGGCGCTGAAGCTGTCCGATGAGACATTTCAGCGCCTGATTTCTGCCAACATGATCAATGCTGGTGGCTTGCTGACGGAGCATGGTCGCAAGACCGTGGTGCAGCTTCGCGCTACCGTGGGGAAACTCCGCCAGGGAGTGCCGTTCGTGATGCGGGTGAAGACTAATGCTGCAGCTGCCGAGCGGCCGACGTCCTCTTCGATTGGCTGGTTCACCGCGGAGATCAAGAAGAAGCAGTATATCACGAATGGAGCGCTGTTCCTGCTTGGCAAGCCGTCGAAGGAGATGGAGGCGGCTCCAGCGAACGCGGAACAGCGGCAGGGGATTGCGAATGCCATCAATTCTGGGACGGCGGGGAAGAAGACGGACTACGCCCAGTTATCACCGAAGGTCTACCAGGTGGCTGGCCTTGGCGGGATGGAGCTGGCCTGGCTGTTTTCGGAGGACGACAGCATAGCAATGGCCATTCAGGCGATGTTCTTCGACTTGATCAAGGAGCGGTATCCGACCGCGACGTTCTGGGCCCATAGCAAGAAGGCGGCGGCAAAAGAGACGCTGGTGCCGATTCAGGCCCGGGTGACGAATAGAGGTCTGAAGAATAACGTAGTGGCGTTGGTCATGCCAGTAGAGGTAGAGTGGCCGGCGCCGAAGACGGAGGAACCGAGTGGCGAACTGTCGAGTTGAAGAGTGCCCGCTGTACGGCAAGCGTGAAGTGCCGTATCAGGGCAGGCGAGACGCCCCGGTGGTGCTGGTTGGTGAGTCACCGGGGAATAAGGAGTGCATGAAGGGCGTGCCGTTCTACGAAGAGGCGGACGCTGGTAAGATGCTGCGCAGCCTGGCAGACCTGGCCGGGCTCGATTTCGACCTGGTGTTCTTGATGAATTCCGCTCGGTGCATGATTGTCAAGGACGACATGTCCGAGAAGCAGATTGGCCAGGTGCTGGCCTGTTGCCGACGACATGTAGTAGCTGGGTTGCAGGCTATGAAGCCGCGGGCGATCATAGTGGCCGGCAACATTGCGCTACAGCAAGTCCTCAAGCGGTCTGGCATCAAGAAAGCCCGTGGCGAGTGGGTCTGGAGCGAGGAGTTCAACTGCTGGGTGATGCCGACGTTTCATCCGGCGTATATCTGCCGAACTCAGGCGCTGGGGAAGCTGGTAGTTGGGGATTTGAAGCAGGTGGTACAGTTTCTGGAGAACGGCAACCAGCCGGAACTGCTGGAAGCCGATCTGAAGTATATTGATGTCCAAAGCATCCGGCCGCTGCTGGTCAAGGCTGAAAAAGAGGAGATCTCGGTTGGTTTGGATTCGGAGTCTCAAGGCATTGACTGGATGGACCCGAATTTCCTGTGCATTTCGTATTCGATCAGCTTCCGGCATGGCACCGGGGTTCAGGTGATCTTGTTTGAAGAATGCAGCCAGGAGGAGTCGGAGTTCACGATTCAGTGGCTGCGGGCGCCAGAAGGCAAGAAGAAGAAGGTGCTGACGGATGTTTACGTGCGGAGAGTCCCGAATTTCGACGATAAGCTGGACGAGCTGGAGTCGCTGTTAAGCGATCCGAAGATCAAGAAGTACAAGATGCATGGCAACCATGACGTGCATTCGTTCAACAAGCTGTTCATGCGCTTCCGAGGTTACAAGCCGTTGATCAGGCGTTACGTCATGGATATCCAGGCCGCGGCGAACTTGATAGACGAGAATGTCTACAAGATGCCGGATCTGACGCTAATCCAGAAGACGTTCACCGATTTCAAGGGTGACTACAAGCGGGAATTCAAGGAGTCGTACGACAAGGAAGACATGCTGGGGACGCTGACGAAGCATCCGGACGAGTATCGTTTTTATGCGATTGCAGATTCCGATGTTACCCGCCGCGCCGGAGTGGAGACGATGCGTCCGTGGTTCTTGGAGCATCCTCGCCAGGCGAATTATCTGGCTAAGATGGTGATGCCGTCGTTGCAAACGCTTGCAGTCATGGAGGAGAATGGAGCACTGATAGACCGGGAGAAGCTGCCGGAGGTGACGGAGCAAGTTGCGGATTTGATGGCGGAGGCCCAGGCGGCAGCGTTCAGACATGCGCCCCGGGAGGTGCTGCGAGCCCACGAGAATGCAGGGCTGAAGCTGACCAGAGACCGATTGGTGGCTGATATCCTGTTCGACGATGACGGCTTTGGGCTGGAAGTATTGAAGCGCACGAAAGGAAAAGACCCGTGTATTGATAAAGAAGTGCGGATGTTGTTGCTCGATAGACCGCTTCGCAAGGCTGTAAGAGAGTTCATCGAGCAGTACAATTTGTATAGTGAGTATCAAACGATGCATAGCCGTTACTTGAAGGGTTTTGAAAGGCATATCAAGTGTGATGGCAGAGTCCACACGCATTACAGCCTCTGCACTGCAGTAACTGGCCGCACTACGTCGTCTGATCCGAATATGCAGAACAACCCGAAGCGATCCAGGTCGGCAGACCTGATCCGTCAGCTGATCATCGCGCCCCCGGGGTATAATCTGCTGGCCGTAGACGAAAGCCAGGCGGAGTTAAGATGGGCGGCTGACCGATCTGGAGATCCTGAGATGATCAGGATTTTCAGGGATGGGAAGCTCGATATCCACACGGAGACTGCCAGAAGCCTGGTAAGGGAGATGGGGCTGAAATGGGAGAAGCTCACGGGCGAAGATCATTCGATGTATCGCCGTAATGCGAAGGCGATCAATTTTGGGCTGTTGTTTCTGATGAGTCTTCCCGGGTTCATCCGGTATGCAAAAAAGGAGTATGGAATAGACCTGAACCAGAAGCAGGGACAAATGTGGATAGACTTGTTCTTTGGTAAGTACCGAAGGTTACCGACGTATCACAGAAAAATGATTGACTTGGTCCGACGCCAAGGGTACGTTGAGCACTGTTTAGGGCGCATTCGCCGACTGCCGGAGATTCATTCGAAGGATGTTGGGCTTAGGCTGGAAGCGGAACGCATGGCTGTGAATCAGCCGATCCAGGGCCCGAGTTCAGATACTGTCCTGCTGGCAGGGAACGAGGTCATGAGAGAAGACTTCAGCCCGGAGGAGCTGCGCCCGTGCCTGTTTATTCATGACGAATTGATCTACGAAGTAAAAGAAGAGTACACCGAGCAGTACGCCAGGATGATCAAGGACCACATGGAGCATCCGCCGTTGCAGAGAGACTTTGGAGTGGAGCTGAGTGTGCCTTTGGTGGCGGACGTCAAGGTAGGGAAGAACCTGGCGGAAATGCATGAGCTGACGCTGAACTGAGGAGGTAGTCATGGCCAAGCAGAGAGGGCTGCAGACGATAGATCCTGCAACTGCAGGAAGGGCACTCCAGTTGCTGGTTACGGAGCGTGGAGCTGATTTGCGACGTGGCCTCCGGGAAGTTCTTGTCACGAAAAATGCCACGCTGGCTGACGTTGGTGCCAACTTCGGCATGACCCTCGGTTTGGGCACTGGAAAGGAGATCTACCGCCGTTCTCTGGAGGATATCGAAGATCCGTTCGTCGGTATGTATGACATGTACCGATTGAAGGAGCCACCGTACTCGTTCGAGAACCTGTACATGATCGCGGAGGAGTCGGATGTCCTGGGAGCCTGCGTGGAGGCCATGCAGAAGAACGTGGATGGCTTCGGCTATCAGCTGCAGTTCCTCGGGGACGATATCAGTCAGAAGGACTCGGCGGTGGCGAAGCAGCAGTTCGTGAAAGCGTCAAATTTTTTTGACAGAGTCAACGAAATGGAATCGCTGGGAACCGTCCGGCAGATGATGAGGCAGGATCTGGAGTTCCTGGGCAATGGCGCTCTCGAAGTAGTGCGGGACTTGAACGGCAAAGTTGTGATGATGTATTACCTGCCGATGAAGTACCTGAGGATGTCCATGTCCTGGGGCACGCCGGTATCCAGGCCGTACACGATCATGCGGAATGGCAAGCCGACGACGCTGCAGGTGAAGCGCTTTTACCGCAAGTTTGCCCAGGTGAGGATGGACGGCCGGCGTTTAAGATGGTTTAAGGAGTGGGGAGATCCACGCAAGATGGACACCACGACGGGGCTGTACGAGTCTTCCAGCAGCCCGGTGAGGTGGCCCGCCTCCGAAGTCCTGCATTTCAAGCTCCCGTTCGCCGGGATGGCGTATGGACTGCCGCGTTGGATTGGGGCGATCCTGGCAGTCATGGGACGGCGCCTGGCCGATTTCGTGAATTATGACTTGTTTGAGAACCAGGGGATTCCACCGCTGGCGGTCATGGTGTCAGGTGGGGTTTTGACCGATGAGTCGGTGAAAACTCTGAAGGAGATGGTCCAGGGGATGCGTGGGGTGACGAACTGGAACCGCATCATGCTTCTGGAAGCCCTGGTGGAAAACATGGGCCTGGAGGACCGCGGAACGGCCAAGCTGGAGCTGAAGGAGCTGTCGTCATACCGAAAAGAAGACCAGATGTTCACGAAGTACATGACGGAAACCGAGAAGATGGCCCGCCACCGCTTCCGCCTGCCTCCGCTCTACGTAGGTGCCGCTGAGACGTTCACGCACGCGACTGCCATGGCTGCCCAGACCGTTGCGGAGGAGCAGGTGTTCGTCCCGGAGCGCAACCTGTTCGATGAACGAATCAACACGACCGTCATGGCGGATATGGGCATCGACCTGTGGTCTTTCAAGACGAATGGGCCGAGGATGGTGGGTGCGGCCGATCTTACGAATGCCATCAAGACGTTTACGGATGCCGGCGCCTTCAGCGTGAACCACATGATCGACCGGGCAAATGAGGCCTTTGGGCTGGAGATGAGCCATTACAGCCAGCCGTGGGCGGATTATCCGGTGCCCTATGTTCTGGCGCTGATCAACCAGAAGATGATGCAGCCCTCCGATATCATTGAGGGCATGCAGCCCCTGGCGCCGCCTCCCGTGCCACAGCCCACGCAGGCCTTGATCCCCGGGCTGGCGGCAGCAAAGCCCGCGACGAAGCCTGTGGGTGCGTCCAGTGAGTCCGGCACTGGTGGAGCTGTCAGCGGCCAGCAGCTTCAAAAAGCAGAAGAGAAGATCATGGGTAGCGACCTGTTCACCAAGGACGAGAAGGACCTGTACCGGCTCCTGGTGACTGTCCAGAAGGCCGTAGAGCAGGGGCACCTGACCGACGCAGATTTTCACGTGCATTAGGGGAAGCGGTTGTCATACCTGAATGAGCAGGTGCCTGAAAAGGCGCAGATAGGCCAGTTAGACTCGTTCGATCTGGCCTTTCTGATCTTGACCAGCAGGCTGAAGTACCAGCCGAAGCCCCTGATTTTAAAGGTGCTGAAGTTTTCGAAACACACGCGGCTGTTTGGGCCCGAGTCGTACGTTCTCGCCGGTGTCATCGAGAAGGCCTGGGAGAAGGCCGGCAAGCCCTGGATGGATCATGTAATAGAGGGCTTCGACGTTGAGACGCTTAGCGTGAATGCGCCGCACGTCAAGGCCGCGCTGGCGAAGATGTACGGTGTTGGCCATCAGGTCTGGTTTGAGATTAGGCCGCAGGTGAATCAGCTGATCAGCCAGACGCAAGACAGAGCTGATGTTCATTTTGCGAAGCAGCTGAAGGGGTTACGTGGTAAGCAGGCGCTCACGTTCAGTCAGGCTGATTGGGATCAGTTCGTGGGTGCAGCGCTGGGGGATCACCTGCGAGCCTTCACGGAGGCGATGCCCGAACGCACGATCCAGCCGGAAGTGGAGCGCCTGGTAAAGATAGTTCAGGCGAGCGAAGTCCACCGCTTGATAGATAAGGCTGGCTTGACAGATCGGTTGCAAGCGCTTGCAAACGTACCGCAGGAGTGGCTCCAGCAGACCAGCGACGTCATGTTGGGCCGGGTGTGGTCGTTTATAGGCTTGCAACGAATGCAGCAGGCTGGGGTCACCGAGTATATGGTGAAGGCCCAGTGGGATAAAGTCACCTGCGAGGTCTGCGCCAGGTTGGATGGTAAGACGTTCCAGGTGCAGCAGGCGTTTGATAACGCGGAAGGTCTGCTGAATACTGATGTGAATGATCTGGATGCTCTTGCTTCAGCGATTCCGTTCCCGAGGGTGCCCGAGATAGACAATAAGGCGCCGGAGGAAGTACGAGAGGCGGGGTATTGCCCGCCGTTTCATGGCCGCTGCCGATGTGATGTGGTGATGAGTGCAGCTCCTGCACAAGCAGTTACGGAGCTGGGTGAGCCGCCATCGCAGTCACCTATGATAGAGAGGGCGCTTGCCAATGATCAGCTACGCCAGCAGTATCGCCAGTACGAGCAGGAGTATCTTGCTTATTTGAAAACCGCTGAAGCCAGCGATATAGATGCCAGGTATAGGAAAGACATTGGGCCGATGTCGTTGCAGTCCCTGGTAGACTGGCAAAAAGATCCCATGAAGGAATGGGGAGCTTTGGCACTGAAGCAGAAAGCTTTGGAGGTGGAGCCCGGGCTGGTTGGTGATTTGATTTCAACAGCACTCGATCCAGGAGACGAGAAGATTATTGCGGAAAAGGTGGCAATGATATCAGACGAGCAGTATCTGCGGATGCGTGCCTTCAACCAGGCCTATTTGATTTTTGAAGGAGTGGACGAGCAGACGCTGTACCGTGGTACTGGAGGAAGAGCTGGAGCCAAGATAGCAGACTGGCTGTTCAATAATCCGGATGAGGTTGAAGTAACTATTAATGATCCAAGTCTGGCTGGATATACTGCAAAGCAGAGGACGGCCCGGAATTTTGGGGTAAAGGAGGGGGGTGTAACTGCCCAGTTGGAGATTCCCCGTGAGCAGGTAGTTCTTGCTCCGAGGTTTTTCAGCAAGATAACAGAAGTTTACGAATATGAGCAGGAGTGGATAGTTACTGGAGGGGAGCGTTCTATTCCAGTTGGGTTTGTTGAATTGCCAGAGGAGCCGTAATGCAGAAGCATGTGTTTGATTTAACGAAGACTCAAGCCGATGCTTGTTGGCTGCAAGCTGGCCGACTGAGGCAGAAGGCGGCTGATGGAGATGCAGAAGCTGCGAAGGAACTTGAGCGAATGGAGAGCACGAAACTGGTCAAGGTGAAAATTAAGCCGTAAGGAGGGTACGATGCCCGCATTTCCGCCGCACAAGACACCGACTGTGGATGTTGCCTGGGATGCCGGAGCTGTCCGGAAAGACGTCAAAAGTGGGATGGGGCGGGGGTATTATGCCAAGATCTTCGCCTGGTACGATCCCGAGGGAGAACAGGGAAATAAGAGCGAGTACAAGTTCCCGCACCACGAGGTGCACGCGAACGGAGACCCGGGAGCCGCAAATCTGGAAGGTTGCAGTGCGGCGATTGGTGCGTTGAATGGAGCCAGGGGCGGCAGCAGCATTCCGGACGGCGATCGTTCTGGGGTGTTCAACCACGTGGCGGCGCATCTTCGGGATGCCGGCAAGGAAGTTCCGACCCTGAAAGAGTCTGTCGAACCGCAGTATCCATGGGATTTGGAGACGGACCCGGAGTCCGTGGAGGCGAATCCCGAGTCCCAGCTCCAGAATCCGCGGCTGCAGGAGATCACCGAGATCAAGACGCCTGGCCTCATCTGTGAGTCGTTCCTGGGCTCGGTCAAGTCCGCCACGCCTCAGAAGGTGCTTGCCGGCCAGTATCCGGAGCTTGACCCGGTGGTGATCGATCCGTACGGAAGAACCCAGAAGGCAGGCAAGAAGCCCGTGGGAGAAAACCTGCCTGAAGATTTGGCGGGAATTCCGGCGTCCGGTTCTGTGGGGTACAGAAGGACCGGAGGGTTAGGAAAGTAGGGAAGTTCCGAAAGGTAGGGAAGTTCTGGAAGGGAGGGCCTATGAGCGATGGAGAACCATGGCTTCCGACAGGCGTTTGGGCCGCACCTGATCATCGATGGTTATGGCTGCCGCCCGGAGCTGCTGTCTGATGCTGAATTGGTGAGGCGTTTTCTGGACGAGACGCCCGCTGCTATTGGGATGACGAAAATCTCGCCGCCTGTTGTGATGAAGACGGACGAAGGTGTATCGGGGTTCGTCATAATTGCCGAAAGCCACATCAGTCTGCACACCTGGGTTCAGAAAAAAGAAATTAGAATAGATTTGTTTTCCTGCAAAGTTTTCAACCAGCGGCTGGTGGTGAATCTGTCGTGTGCTGCGTTCGATTTCAGCCTGGCGAATGTGAAGCTGCTCGAACGAGGTTTAGAGTTCCCAAGAAACAAGGCCGCAGTTGCAGCGTTTTTGCTCGATGAAAGAGATGGCGAAAAAAATCGAGCCTGATGCGCTTTTTTCGGGCTTGATGGGCTCCCGCTTGTAACTCCGTTTGAGTCCTCCGAAGGGCCAGAAAGCGCACTGCCCCCACTTTTCCTTATTTTTGGGCCTATGCCTGAACTTTTTGGGCCTATGCGCATCATCTGCTCCACCAGTGCAAGCGCTTGCAGCCGAAACCCGGAAACCCACACCAATTCTACTCTGAAAGAGCTTCCATGATCCCCGCTATCAAATGAACCATAGGCAACATTAATAATTATATTCACCCCTCGTAGGGCATTCGAAGCGTTTAGTACGAGAGGTCTCAGCAGAAGTATCGATAGTGCTTTTGAAGCGATTTTGGCACGGCGGTTGCGATAGCAACTCGTTGGATTTTTTGCAGTAGTGAAATTTTTTTCTTGACAAAAATTTTTTCCTATACTAAAATTTATCATCTAAACATGAACATGGAAGGGGGTGACCAGGTGGCGAATGAATTTGAGTACAGTGGCGGCGTTACCAAGCCTTCCACGCACACAGTAGAGAAATTTCTGCTGTTTTTCGTTGTGGATGGCAGGGAAGTCCCGATGTATCAGCTCGAAAGGGACACCCTGGTGATGAAGGCAACGACGGGTGGCAACAAGTATTTGACCGGACTGACCGTAGGGAAGTTGTTCTGTGGTTTCCAGGGGTTTGGCGTCCCCAGGAGATTCCACAGTTTTTATTTCCGTTTTGTGGATGGTTCGGCCGAGAAGGTCACGATCCGACCGTTTACGGTGGCGGATAAGGGGCCGTCGCATTCGGAGATGTTTTTCAGTGGCAAGATTCGGTTCCTGAACAGAACGCAGGTGCTTGGCCTGCTGCAGGAAGGCCAGGAGTCGAGGCATTTTGTGGAGCGTCAGGCCGCATTGCCTCTGGATGTCCTGCACAAGATGATCCAGGTGGAGCGGACGGAAGTAAAGGATGTGCGCCACGTCAGGATAGGAGCTGGCAGGAAGAAGGGCAACCTGTCGGGGCTGCCCATGGCGGAGGAGGAATGAGCCTCAGGCATTACAGAAGTTGCGCGGTCACCAGATGGGTGATGGCGGCGGAAATTGGCGTTCCCAAGCCTGCGTGTACCTGCAAGGAGATTCGCAGGAAAGTGGAACAGAAAATGTTAGGCAGACGAAGAGGAAGGAGGTGAGAAGATGAGTTTTTGGTTGAAGCTTGGATTGACGATCACGGATCTGACGGTGTTCCAGCAGCAGTGCGCCCGTCACCAAGTGCAGTATACGCCGAACGAGGATGCCAATTTCAAGATGCAAGGGCATCCGGTGGTGGCGGTGCTGCGGGATCTGTCGGCTACCGGGTATTCCCGGGAGGCGTACCTGGTCAGGATGCAGGGTGGCCTGAAGCTGTTGTGGGACAACGATGCCAACTACAGCTCGTTGTCCCGGAGGATCGGCGCCAATGGTGGCGTGCTCACCCGGGATTACACGACGCAGGTCATTCGGAATACGGCCCAGGCGGCAGGCGGGTTCATCATGGGGCAGGAAGAGTGCCCTGACGGATCGGTGCTTCTGAAGGTAGGAGTAGCCTAAAAGGAGGAGAAGGTGGCAAACGGCGAATCGAAGGTGATCACGTATCACGTGAGCAAGGACGGCCAGTCCGTAGAAGTAGACGGCAAGGGGTTCCACGGCAGCGAATGCTTGGATGTGGCCAAGACGACGCTGGCAGCCATCGGAGAAGTGGTGGAGGAGAAGCACAAACCCAGCTTTTTTGAAACGGCTCCTGTGCATACGAGGATGTAATGCCACGTCGGTCTTCTCAAGATTGTCGTGAAGTTCACGGTCGGGCGGGGACAAAGGAATATCGGGCATGGCAGCATGCAAAGCAGCGGTGTTACTCTCCGTCCGACCAGAACTTCCACCAGTATGGCGGACGAGGAATCAAGATGGACGTTCGTTGGCAAGTGTCGTTCTCGACATTCTTTGCTGATATGGGCCCGTGCCCATCGGGACATACGCTGGAGCGAATTGACAATGATGGAGACTATGCTCCCGGGAATTGTTGCTGGGCGTCCAGACTTGATCAGGCTCGTAATCGTAGGAGCCAGGTGATGCTGATGGTGGGAGGAGAGGAAATCTCGCAAAGTGAACTGGCACGACGGCTTGGCAAGACTGATGGCACGATCTTCTACCATGTGCAGAAAGGTTTGTCTGGAGATCAAATAGTAGCTCGTTTTGTCCACGCACAAACGTAAGGGGGCGGCCGCCTCTCTGCAGTTTGGGGAGGCGGCTTTTCTATGGGAGGAAAAGATGGCAATAGAAGTTAAAGCCTGGAGGGTGCCTGTGGGTTTTGGGGCCGCTCCGCTTACCGCAGTATCGATTATGGTGACGAAGAATGGAGTTATTTGTGCTCTGCCGCTGATGCTGCAGCAGGATGTGGCCGAGGAACTGTTTGGTAAGGAAGTATGTGACCGGCTTCCGGAAGTTCCGCACATGATGCAGCTGCAGGCAGGGGCACCGGTGAAGCTGACCATGGAAATTTTATGATCGAAGTGGCCGTCCACGAGTTTGCGATCATCGGAGCAGTTGTGGTAGGTTTCGTGGCTGGCTTAATAGTGTCGTCAGCAGTTAAGCATAGATATCTGGAGGCCTTGCAGGAGCGTGCCAAAGCACAGGAGGAGTATATTAAAGCTCTGGAGCAGGCGCTGAAGAGGCACCGCGATGGCAGCCTGGAGCGGACTTTACAAGCGATGGTCGGTGTAGAAAAGACTGGGAAGCTGCATGGTTAGAGTAAGGTTTCCGAGGATCAGTATTCCGACACGAAGTAAAGGAGGGTGGCGAATGAAGGAGATCGTGGCGAAGGTGTATCCTGGTGGTGAGGCGGTCATGCTGTATTCGGATGACAGCCCACTGAGTACGCTTCCAGGGAGGCGGCAAATGGTGCGGGCCAGCAATGTGGTCTGGAATGAAGAGCGCCAGCGGTGGAAGATCGTCATGCCTGACGGTACGATCCTTGGAGATCCACAAGGGTATGTTATCCGGGGAGAGG